>Ga0315547_1000135_pt1 | contig 83338 bp, 70 predicted proteins | sample SalMarSW160240MG_2_FD_202542 | JGI IMG/M metagenome (GOLD analysis project Ga0315547, IMG submission 202542) | Salt marsh sediment microbial communities from the Plum Island Ecosystem LTER, Massachusetts, United States - Salt Marsh Sediment SW1601-240 ...
GACGCCCGGCGCCTATGCTTTTTTGATTTCACCATCTGTAATTCGTAAAACCGTATCTTTTCCCCTGTCACAACCTTCATCCACGTTTACCGACGGCAAGCCATCCGTTACTCGGACAGGCTGCTAGCAACCAAATGCAAATAAAACCAATTAATACGTAATCCATATCCCTCCCTGTAAGTTTGCTTCACAAATTGATATTGTATAAGATACATTAGACCTCATAATGATACGATGATATGTCGTAAGCCACGGGAAGACATTACGCTATTGACAGGAAGGAGAACGATGAGTAAGAAAGGTCCCACATTAACAGTACTGGATCCGGTCGGCCAGCCCAGCGGCGTATTCGGGCGGAGGCTTGATGTTGATTCACCCCCCTGGGCCATTCACGACCCTGAAAACCAGCCGAGAGACACGGCTGAAGCCCTCGGGGCCATGAAAATGGCGCCGCGCCTTGATAGCCTGGAGGGCAAGACCGTTTACCTGGTTAATACGGGATTCGCCGGCGCCAAAGAATTCATGGAAGAGGTTCAGGACTGGTTTACGCGAAACCGGCCCTCGGTGAAGACCGAGTTGCGCCACAAGAAGACCAGCATGTTCACCGACGACCCCGAGCTGTGGGCCGAAATCAAGAAAAACGGTGACGCCGTTGTCTTCGGCGTAGGTGGCTGAGACGGCTGTTCGGCGAGTATCGCCGACTTTTCCCGGACGATGGAGGGTATCTACGGCGTGCCGACGGCCCCCATCACCACTGCCCGTTTTGCGGACTATGTGCAGCGTGACGGCCGCAGTCACGGCATGAACCTCCGCTATAGCTTCCCTCCCTACCCCGTCGGCTGGGTCTCCCGTGAAACGTTGCACGGCTATGTCCAGGGCAACGACCCGATTTCCGGTGTGCCCCTCATGGAGGAGGTTATCTCCGCTCTCACCCAGCCGCTGACGGAAGCGGAGAAGCATTCAAAACTAGTCAAGAGACCGCTCCGAACGCGACTGCTCGAACCGGATACCGAAACTAACTTACACCGTCTCTTCCTAGAGAACGGCTGGACGGACGGTCTGCCCATCATCCTGCCCACCGAAGAACGCGTCGCCGAGATGCTGACCGGCACCGACCGCGACCCTCAGGAATTCGTCGGTATGATGTCGGTGACTACCCACGAGGAGAGGCTCCAGTATACGGTGGAGAGAGTTGCGGTGAACGCCGTCATGGCCGGGGCCAGGCCGGAACACTTTCCGGTCATCCTGGCGCTGGGCGCCTCAGGGCGGCCCTCCATGCCCAGTTCGACGACTTCTTTCGCGAGCATGATGGTAGTAAACGGCCCCATCCGCGATGAAATCGGCATGAACTACGGCCTTGGCGCCCTGAGCCCGGTCAACTATGCCAACTCCGTTATCGGCAGAGCGTGGACCCTGATGAGTATTAACCTCGGGGATGTCCGGCCCGGCGCCACGTTCACGGCCAGTACCGGAACCACTATCAATTACAACAACATGTGCTGCGCGGAGAATGAGGAGTTGAGCGTCTGGGAGCCTTTCCACGCGCGTAAGGGCTTCAAACGCGATGAGAGCACGGTCAGCCTTTTCCGCGGTTGGACTGTCCTCGGCTTTAACACCGGCCCAGTCCAGCGGATGCTGGAGGTCATGAAAAATCTCAGCGGCCCCTTCGGCGGTGCGTTTACGTTCGTCATCGACCCGCTGGTAGCCAAGAGTCTCAAGCATGAAGAAGGCTACGACGACCCCATGGAGTTGAGCAAATGGCTCGTTGAGAAGATGCAGACCCGCTTCGGGCGCCCGGAGATGGTCAACTTCGTCGTCGTCGGCGGGGAAATGAATCCGATGTGGGTTATCACCGATTTCTCCTATTTCCAGTCAACGTCCATCGACCCATGGATACCCAAGAGCGGTATCCGCAAGGACGAACGACCGCTGCGTATGCCGGAGGCAGTTGCCAGTGCCGACGGCTCCTGCGGAATTTCCCACTAAACAATAAATGAATAGACTCCAGGCAAGTACTGGATTGAATAGTAATCTGTAGAGAGGAGAACCATTAACAATGGAAAACGTTGAAGGAAAAGCAGCTTTTATCACTGGCGGCGCCAGCGGCATCGGACTGGGCATTGCCAAGGTATTCGCCAAGAACGTCATGAAGGTCGTCATCGTCGATTCGCGCCAGGACGCCCTGGATGAGGCGATGGCCTATTTCAAGGAAAACGGCGGCGAAGTCCACCCCATCAACCTGAATGTAACCGACCGTGAAGCGTACGTTAAAGCCGCTGATGAAGCGGAAAAAGTCTTCGGGAAGATACACGTGCTGGTCAATAACGCCGGCGTAGGCTCCGGCGGCGGTCCGACGGAGAAATTGACCTACAAAGACTGGGACTATAGCATGGGCGTCAACGTTGGCGGCGTTATTAACGGCGTGATGACTATTTTGCCGCGTATCCTTAAGCACGGGGAAGGAGGCCACATCATCACCACGTCCTCGACATGCGGGCTTGTGGGCTCTACTAACTTCGCCATATACTGCACGACCAAGTTCGCTGTAACCGGCATGATGGAATGTCTCGCCTCGGAGCTTCAGGACAGGAACATAGGGGTTTCCGTTCTTTATCCCGGGCCGACGATGGGCAACCTAGGCCTCTCCTCTTTTGTGAACCGCCCCAAACACCTCAGGAACGAGGGAGAAACATGGCCGCCTAAAATGCCTCCGCCCCCGAAAGACGGTCCGCCCCCGCGGTCGCCCATGGAGGACTTCAGAATTACAATGATGGATCCGGTAGAGACCGGCGAGCGTGTACTCCGGGCTATCAGGAATAACGACCTCTTCATCCACACCCATCCCGAGTTCCGGGAAGGCTATATCGCGCGTCACGACGCTATTATCCGGGCTATCCCTGATGAGCCGCGGAATGAAAAGCGCTGGGAAATCATGAAGAACTTCGGGACAATAATATATAACGACATTTATGATAAACAGAAACAGGTAGGCCCGCCGGACTGGAAAACGGAATAATATCTATACGGTATAGCTACAAGTAAATAAAGAGACAATCCTTCTGAAGTATGTCTTATGGCGCGAGGACACCCTAATCGCATATCGTTAAGCTAAAACAGCACCAGTTTTACACATTTGCTGTTAGCGTTTTCAGATTGGAGAGTCTTCTGAGCTACATCTACACATTCCTCGGTTTTGTTCAACCTCGCCACATCTCACAAAAAGTTTTTTACGTCTTGAGAAGATAGCTGCTTTCACATTCCCTACCCGGGGAGAATTGGTAGTTACAGCAATAATGAGTTTCCTTCTTGGGGGTTGTCATTCGGAATTGGCCAGTGAACAGCCCTGATAACCATCATTTCTCCGCATTCGTTTGACAGCATCGTGACGTTGCCATAGAGCGGAGATGTAACCAGCAAAAAACCAAACTTCACTTTTTTCTCGGTATCCTGTCCGGTTTTAGGCTACTTGTGCATTTTATTAAATAGAGGTGCAAAAGGAACTCAGATATGGGGAATAGGGCAAGCTTCGACAGAAAATCCTGATAGAGCGCGTAATATTCATAAATACAGGCTAACTTTTAGCCGGGTTCTTCGTTCTAACTATTCGAGACCGGTTTTTGATACTATGCAGACTTGGCGAACTTTTTCGCCGTAAAAAGCCTATATTAGAGTGTGGGGGGTAATGCCGGACAAAATCGAGCCATGGCAAACGGGTGATATGGCTGCCTTCGAGGCCCTTTTCCGACAGTATGAGAGGCTGGTCTACCGGACAGCTTACCTCATCACCGGCAACAGGGATACGGCCGAGGACGCCCTGCAGGAGGTATTCGTCTCCGTGTGGAAGTCCCGCCATACCTACGACCCGAATAAAGGCAAGCTCACTACCTGGCTGCATCGCATTACCGTCAACGAATGCTCAAGAAGAAAATCCAGGAAGGTATCAACCGCCATCTCGCTTGATGAAAAAGGGATTGACCCACCGGAAATAGAGCACCAGTCTCAGCCGGATGACATATTGATTAACAAGCAGGAATACGAGCGGCTACTCAAAGCGATGGATTCGCTGGACACCAAACACCGCTCAATACTGGTGCTGAGGTATTTCAACGACCTCTCCTACCAGGAAATTGCCGAGGCGCTGGGGATACCACTGGGCACGGTAAAGTCACGGCTTAACCAGTCACTGAAATATCTTAAGGAACAGATGAACCCGGGGGAGGCAGAGGCATGAGGGAAGAAGAAATGAACTGCGAAGAAATATGCGAGCTATTAACCGCCTATCTCGACGGCGAGGTAACGCCGGAAGAGAAGATGAACATCGAAGCACACCTGCCCGGCTGCCCGCAGTGCCGTGCCGAGCTTGAAGCTCTATCAGCCACGCAGTCGAGCCTGCGCGGTGCTTTTACAGCTATGGCCGATGAGGTATTTCCCTCAACACAGGCATGGGAAAAGGTAAGGCCTCGACTGGAAACGAAGGAAAGCCGGAGGGGGTTCTGGTCGGCCTTTACACTCGGGCGAGTGGCAGCTGCTACAGCGGTGGTCGTCATTCTGGTTATCGCCGTAGTTGTCTGGCAGTTCGGCGGTATCTTTGAAATGGGCGCTCCGGCACCGAAACCAGCCCCTGCACCTGAGCCCACCCCTGAACCGGAGCCACCGGAACCATTTGAAGTACACTTAGTTCCTGAGGAGGCTTATTATCTGCCGGGGGAACCGGTTGAAGTAACGCTGTCACTTTCCAACGTATCTTCAGAACCAATTACGCTGGAACCGTATCCTCCGGAAATACGGGTTACCCCGCAGTCAAATTACGACCGGCTCTTGTTTTCCGTAGCTGCTGGTACACAGCCACTGCAAATAGAGCCGGGAGACGCGATAAGCCGGGACTTCGCCTGGGACCAGAAAGACACGGAGGGAAAGCAGGTAGCTCCCGGCTGGTACAATGTTATTTTTAAAGATATGAACGTAACCCAAGGGAATTCAAGCTGCAACTTTAACCCAACATCCAGAATACTAATTCAGTACCCGCAGGGTACTATGGAAAAGACTATCGAACTGAACCAGTCCCGGACAGTAAACGACATCACTATAACATTGGGGAGCATTGAATTAACCGTTACAGGGATGACGGTCAATGCCTTCGGTACGCTACCCGGTTATAGGCCGCCTCCAGCCGCATCTCCGTTCATGTATGTCTTTGCTGAATACAGCATCGATAACGGCGTTGTAAAGCAGGCGGGCTCAGCGGGGATGCAAGAACTAGAAGACGGAACTGGGCTTATCTGGAGTAGATATGTTGACCCTGTTCCCAGCGATGCCCAAGAACTAATCTTCAGAATAGACACAATAACGTTGAGGAATTTCTCGCCGGACAAGCCCGATGAATTGGTCGTCGGCCCCTGGGAGTTCACCGTTCCGCTCGGCGGTGATAGTGATGACAGCAGCGCCAGTCAGAACGTCACTTTTTCTCAACTCGTATCTCAAGCGGACAGATATAATGGCAAGGTTATTACTTTGGACGCTTTCTATTTCTATTATGATGTTATGCATATCGGCTCTCTCGCCGGTTCAGCAGAGCTTGAATCCTCTAATGAAGGAAAAGTCGTCCCCGTTGGCACGCTAATCCGGGTGAAAAGAGATATCTCTCAGGAACTCCAGAACCAGCTGTACACTCTGGATGGCGCGTCTCCAAGATATCTGGAATATTTCGGCAAATTAAGAATCACCGGCAAATTTGAGATTGATAACCAGGACGGCCAGTACCTGATTACCATTACCGGTGCCGAGGTGTTGGAATGGACGCCGCCACAGGCGGGAACTGCAACACCCACCGGCAATCTACAGATCAAAATTCAGGAATTTTCCAGTAAGCCTCTGCAAGGTGCTGAAGTAGTCTCCGGCAAGCAGCCTGACGGTCAGCCAAAGTTGAGCGGATTGACCGATTCCGACGGAATGGTAACGTTCGATGACATTAAACAGGGACGTTACGAGTTTACCGTCAGCCTGGCTGATTACATTCAAATGGATATAAGGGTTGCCGTGACCGGCGGACGGACCGCTAGTGTTGCCTTTCACATGGCTCGTGTAGGAGAGGCTCCGGATGATTTTGTTCCGGCACCAGGAATGGGTCCCCAGTACCGGGCGAATGTCCTGGTACAGGGGGTGACTAATCCCTGGCCGCCTATTCTGGGCACCGAGGTTACAATGGGCGCTCCCCCGAACACTGCACAAATCACGTATCGGGATTACATTGAAAGCGAAGCCGGGCAGACCAGAAATAACATGTTTATTACCCGTCTTCTTGGCGTCGACCCCGATGACGCAACACTTGATGCCATTGAGGTGAACCTTAAAGGCACCGCTCTGCCTTCCGGCATAACCGTAATCCAAGATTGGCAATGGCATTATGGTCCTATAAGCAAGACGGCACTGAAAATAGTAATCTCGCCGCAGGTCGAGCCGGGAGAACATACTTTCAATATTAACGTGGAGGTTGACGGCAAGGACTACGGCACGGTTCCCTGCACTATCGAGGTGGTCAGAGAACCGTATCCAGGCAATCACGGGATTACCACCACGAAAGTCGAGCCGAAGCCGGGCGATAACGTGACTATGAGCAGCGGGTTAGTGGTAAGACTCACATTAGATGACCTCGTGGAGAAGTCAGACGCAACAGTCATCGGCAAAGTAGTCGATATTTTCCCTTCCAGATTGGGGACGGAGCCTCTATGGTCGAGTAAAATGACAATATTCACCGATGTCATTATCGAAACGGAGCGATACCTTTACGGTAAGCCGAAATCGGACTATATCGCCGTCCGGGTGATGGGTGGCCGGGTAGATGAGATAATCATTTGGGTCGAGGACGAACCGGTATTTACTCTGGGGGAGGAAGCCGTCCTGTTCTTGACCAGAGTCACCCAGCCGAATTTCCCACCCGAAGGAATCGAGCCTGACAATTACTACCGGGTTACTGGCGCCATGCAGGGCAAGCTTGGATACAAAAATGGTAATATGATTAATCTTGGGGGAGGACCTTTTGCCATTTCAGAAATTGAGCAGAAGATAGCTGAGAGGGCTGAAGGAGCAAGTTAGGATGAAGCTTTCGATAACACAGATAGTCCTCGGGGCACTGATAGTGCTGGCGGCCATATTCATTGCCAGGTGGATGATATTCGGCGCAACGTCTCTGCTTGATTTGACGGTACTCGATGAAAACGGGGTAATGATAGCAGATGTGTTCCCCGAACATGAGGTCCTTTTTACGGTAGCCCGTTATTCGTTTCCCCTATTATTGGGGCTTGGCCTGGTGGTACTGGTTAGGGGCGCTTCCTGGAAGAGGACGGAAAACAGAAAGAAACTGTCGATTACGCAGATTATTGCCGGCGTGCTGGTAGTCGCCATATCCGTTTTTATTTTAAGGTGGGGCTATGCGCTTGAATTTGTCGTACCCATAGCGGGCGGCCCCGTGCTGGAAATGGCTTATGCCAGGAATGTAAATTTGCTGACTGCTGTCCTGGGCCTGGTGGTTACCGGCACGGGCATAGCACAGTTTATTAAAGCAAGGAAAATGAAAAATAATGAGATAAAACTAGAAGAATATTCGATACCTGGAAGGAGTGAAGCATGACAAAACCAAGAGCCTTAATGATATTCCGCCTGGCCGTAGTAATTGCGGCCATACCGGGTTGCTCCGGCACGGATATAACGGTTACTAGATAACTCCCGCGGGAACTGGATAAGTTGTCACTGACCGAGATGTGGAACGTGGTGGCAAACTCAGCGGATTTACAGGAACAAGGAGCCGAACTTGGCTCACTCTACCTTCATGCTGACGCGGCCGATAAGATTGACTCGCTTTATTTTACCTCCCAGGGCTGTAACGAAAAGGGAAGGCCTTGTATCTACTTCGCCGAAATGGGTCGAAAAGGCAAGATAGATATCTGGGAATATGAGACTAACTCCGTAACACTTACCGCGCATCCCTCGACAGTATTTGGCGAGATAGACAAACTGGGGCTGGCTTCACTGGAAACGGAGAAAAGACGATAAAGAAGTACGTGAAAGAAGGCTCCCCCTTAGCCGAAATAATCGAGCTGCTTTGTTTATGATTTCATAAATTATGCTTGAGTCTTTTGAGGACAGCTTTTTAATCATGTTGGGGCTCAATTTGAATGCGCTCTGAGAATAATATCATTTCAGACAGTGGGATTCAACGGCGTCAGAGTTTTATCCTCTCGCTAAAGGCATTAGCAATTAGTTCACAATTGCTTGTTTAGTGTGATTAGATATAAAGAAGGGGACTGGAGGAATTTATCCCCAGTCCCCTCACGCTCAAACTAAAGCTAGTAACTTGGCGTTAATTTGGCGTTAAACTGAAAAAGACTGGTTGTCACCAAAACGTATTCTAGCTTCAAGGCAGGGTTTTAGCCATTGACACAAAAGGTCTGTTTTGAACATAAAGCTACTGGCCGACAATTTAGCTCAGAATTTGGAGACCGCTGCTCTACCAACTGAGCTACACTCCTGCGCCAATAAAATTATATTTCATTATAGCACGGGTGCGCAAGAATGGGAGATAATTCCATAATACAAATCCCCTTGCCCACTGTTATTATTTCTGCTATAATGTAACAAACGCATCAAAGGAGCCAATTCAGCAACCTTTAATTCCAGTCCGGTGAGGCTGGCAAGGGAAATCAAGGGAATAAGAGTAACAGCAACCTCTTGCCAGCCGGAAGCAGGAGGTTTTATTATGCCACTAAAAATAGTCATGACGGCCGAGGACATCCGGCGCACCCTCGCCCGTATAGCCCACGAGATTATCGAGCGCAACAAGTCCACCGACCACCTGATACTGGTCGGCCTGCATACCCGCGGGGTGCCCCTGGCCAAGCGCCTGGCAAAAAGCATCGAAAACTACGAAAATTCGCAGTTGCCCGTGGGGGCGCTGGACTTCAGCCTCTACCGGGACGACCTCGACCCCTCGGAAGCCAATTCCGCCCTCCAGCGCACGGACATCCCGTCCGATATCAACGGAAAATCGGTAGTACTCGTCGACGATGTCCTGTATACCGGCCGCAGCATCCGCGCCGCCATGGATGCCATCATCGACCTGGGACGCCCGCGTTCCATACAGCTGGCGGTGCTTATCGACCGCGGCCACCGCGAGATGCCGATACGCGCGGACTACGTCGGCAAAAATATACCCAGCGCCCGGCATGAAGATATCCAGGTCCGCCTGGCGGAAACCGACGGCGTTGATGAGGTAGCCATCGTCAGTTCGTCCAACAGCAAGCCCTCTAACCGGCAACCGGAGAAGCTGGAATCCTTCAGCAGAAGGAAGGAGGAGTTACTATGAGCCTGGCAAATAGAAGTCTGGTGACTATAGACGACCTCTCCAACGGCGAGATAATGGCGCTCTTTTCCCTGGCCGATGCCATGTCGGCGAACATGAAAGAACAACACGGTCTGTGCCAGGGCAAGGTTATGGCCAGTCTTTTCTTCGAACCGAGCACCCGCACCAGACTGTCTTTCGAGGCCGCCATGCACCGCCTCGGCGGCAGCGTTATTACCGTTTCCGATGTCGGCGCCACGTCGCTGGCCAAGGGTGAAAGTATCGCCGACATGGCCAGAGTGGTCGGCGGTTACGCCGATATTATCGTCATCCGCCACCCCTGGGAAGGAGCCGCCCGCGTCATGGCCGAATACGCCGGTATACCGGTGATAAACGCCGGCGACGGCGGCCACCAGCACCCGACCCAGACCCTCTGCGACCTCTTTACCATCCAGAAGGAAAGGCATACCATCAAAGGACTCAGAATTGCCCTGTGGGGCGATTTGAAATACGGCCGGACCATCCACTCCCTGATTTTCGCCCTGGCCAAGTTCGGCGCCGATATCCTCTTCTGCCCGAGTCCGGGACTGGAGGTGCCCGAGCACGTTATCGACAAGCTCATTAATGAATACGGCGGCGACCTGGAAAAATTCGGCTCTTCAGACCGGGATGCTAAAGACAATCTCTTCCCCATAGATGCCATTTATACGACCCCGAGCAGCCCGCACCAGCTGGCGATGATGCCGGATATCAGTGTGCAGGTCGAATTAAAGGAAGGCGTGGACGCCCTTTATGTCACCCGACCCCAAAAAGAGAGATTCGCCGCCGGTGAAGAAGGCCAGGATTTTAAAGAAAAATACCGCGTGGTAGATAAAAAAATGCTCAAGGACAAAGCCTTCCGCAAAACGCTGGTCATGCACCCCCTGCCCAGAGTGGACGAACTGGCCTACGAAATCGACGGCGACGAGCGCAGCATGTACTTTAAACAGGCCACCCGCGGCGTACCGGTCAGGATGGCTCTTATCTCACTCCTGCTGGGCGCCGGGGATATCGATATCCCGGAGGCGGATTCGCCTCCTACGGCGGACTACCCCGTCTACCGCCATGACATAAGCCCCGCGTGCCCCAATCCTAAATGCGTGTCTATTCAGGCTACCGAAACGAAGTATATCAAGCCCGAGTTCAGGATAGTGAAAATACAGCCCCTGACACTGCGGTGCGTCTATTGCGAACACGGCTTCGAGCCGAAATTCGTGGCCAGCACCGAATGGCATGAAGGCAAGCTGGACACCAAGAAATACCACGACGCGGACAGCCACTGGGCCAGGACCATCCGACCGGAGAACCTGATTGTATTCAACACGGCGGAGGAAGCGCAGGCCCACGGCTACAAGCCCAGTCACTTCACGGGAGGAAATTACTAGAGAAATGGCAAACGCTTTACTGATACGGGGCGGCCGCATCATCGACCCCGGCCAGGACATCGATAAGACCGGCAACCTGCTCATCAAAGAGGGAAAAATCGCCTGGCTCGGAGAGGGCATACCGCCCGATGTGGATTATGCCGTACTTAACGCCGAAGGCCTGATTGTCTGCCCCGGTTTTATCGACTTTCATTGCCACCTGCGGCAGCCGGGCGACGAGGAAAAGGAGACCATCGCCACGGGGACGCGGGCGGCGGCGCGGGGCGGATTTACCACCGTCTGCTGCATGCCCAATACCAACCCTCCCCTGGACAACGAATCGATGATAAGCTACGTGAAAACGGTAGCGACCAACGAAAGCCCTATCCGCGTGCTGCCGATTGGCTGTGTTACCGTCGGCCGCAAAGGCGAGGAACTGGTAGATATGAGCGAGCTGGAAATGGCCGGGGTGATTGCCTACAGCGACGACGGCTCGCCGGTGGTCAGCAACGAAGCCATGCGCCGGGCACTTGAGTACAGTCGCGACTTTAACCGGCCGATAATCGACCACTGCGAGAATCTCTTTCTGACCCAGGGCGGCCAGATAAACGAGGGCGTCGTCTCTCTGGAACTGGGACTGCGCGGCATACCGGCTACCGCCGAGGAGTTAATCGTCCAGCGCGACCTCGACCTTGCCCGCGAGACCGGCGGTCACATACACATCGCCCACGTCAGCACGGAAGGCTCGGTGGAGCTTATCCGCGCCGCCAAGGAAGAGGGCGTACACGTAACTGCGGAGGTTACCCCCCACCACCTCACCCTCACCGAGGAAGCGGTATTGAAATATAAAACTTACGCCAAGGTGAACCCTCCCCTGCGGACGAAGCGGGACACGCTGGCCCTGCTGCGGGCGTTGAACGACAGCGTTATCGATATCGTGGCTACGGACCACGCCCCTCACACCGAGGCCGATAAGAACTGCGAGTTCACACAGGCGGCTTTCGGCATCAGCGGCTTCGAGACGGCGCTGGGCAGCCTGGTCGGGCTGATTTTAAACAGCGAGCTGAGCCTGAACACCCTCATCGCCGCGCTGACCGTCGGCCCGGCGCGCATTCTGGGCTACGAAAAGCTGGGCACGCTTCAAAATGGTGCGCCGGCGGATATCACCATCTTCGACCTTCATAAAGAGTGGGTGGTCGATACCAGCACGTTCGTCTCCAGGGGGAAAAACACCCCGCTGGACGGCCAGACGCTCAAGGGCAAGGTGATGGCGACGATTTACACGGGCAATCCGGTCTACATGGACGAATCTTTGAAAATAGAAACGAGTGAAGAAAGTGGCTAAAGCGGCGATACTGGTGCTGGCGGACAGCTCGGTGTACGAAGGCTACGCCTTCGGGGCGGAGACGGATACGGTCGGGGAGGCGGTCTTTAATACCAGCATGGCCGGCTACCAGGAAATGCTTACCGACCCCTCCTATGCCGGCCAGATTTTAATCCCCACCTACCCCCTCATCGGCAACTACGGCACCAACGACGAGGACGATGAGTCGAGGCGGATACAGGTCAAGGGATTCGTCGTCAGGGAGGAGTGCGACCGGCCCAGCCACTACCTTAACAACAAGGCCATCCACGCCTACCTGGCGGAGAGCGGCATCCCCGGAATATGGGGCGTGGATACCCGCGCCATCACCCGTCGACTGCGCTCGGCGGGGGTCATGATGGGCATGATTACAACGTCGAAAACGCCCGCCGAGGCTTTAGAGGCAATCAAAAACGCGCCCGACTACGGGGAAATCGACTTCGTTCGCGAGGTTACCACGGAAAAGTCTTACGAGTGGAAAAACGGCGCTAAAGCCATGTACCACGTGGTCGCGCTGGACTGCGGGCTGAAATACAACATTTTACGCCTGCTGGCAAAGCACGGCTGCCGCGCTACCGTCGTCCCCTGCACAACTTCTGCGGAGGATATTTTACAACTAGAACCCGATGGCATTCTCCTGTCGCCGGGGCCGGGCGACCCCGCCCTGCTTGATTACATCGTGGCGGAGGTGAGAAAACTCATTGGCAGGAAGCCGGTCATGGGCATCTGCCTGGGCAACCAGCTCATCGCCCGCGCTTACGGGGGCAAGTGCTTCAAGCTCAAGTTCGGCCACCGCGGCGGCAACCACCCGGTGCGGGACTTATCCACGGGCAGCATTCACATCACCGCCCAGAACCACGGCTACGCCGTCGACCCCGATACGATAGGGAAAGAGCTCGAGGTGACGCATATCAACCTGAACGATAATACCGTGGAAGGCCTGCGCCACAAAGAGCTGCCGGTCTTTTCCATCCAGTACCACTCCGAGGCGTCGCCGGGGCCGCTGGACAACGTGTACCTGTTCAGGAAGTTCGTGGAGAGTATGGAGAAGTAAATCCCCCTTAGTCCCCCTTTTTCAAAGGGGGAAACTGAAAAAGGGGTTATAGGGGCAATAATGCTACCTTACAATGAAAACCTGAAACAATTTGCGCAGCAACTCAGAGATAATATGACAGATGCCGAAAAGCGTCTCTGGTGGAAGATAAGGATGAAACAAGTTAAAGGATTGATTTTCTATCGACAGAAACCCATTGGGGATTACATCGTGGATTTTTATTGCCCGAAGGCAAAGCTGGCTATTGAAATCGACGGCAGTCACCACCTCGTTGGTGAGAAGATGGAATATGACAGGATAAGGGATGATTACTTGAGCAGCCTTGGTTTGAGAGTATTGAGGTTCACCAATAGCGATGTGTTAAAGAATATGAAGGGGGTTTTGGAGAAAATCGAAGGAGAAATCTCTGGAAAAATCCCCCTTAGTCCCCCTTTTTCAAAGGGGGAAACTTGGAAACGAAGAGGGATACATAATAGCTTCTCCCTTTAATAAAGGGAGACCGAGAGGGATTTAAACAAAGGGGGTGAGGAAAAGAAGATGGATGAATAAAGGAGGGTAGCAAAATGACAACTTACATAAAAGATGTCACTAAACTCAGAGAAGTAGCACAAGAACTATATAACCACGATGAGGACATAATGACGTACTATCGCTCTCAAATATCCCATCGAGTAAAGAACGCGTCTTCAATTGATAAGATGAAAAGGATATTCTATGCAGAGACCAAAGCAAGGGCAGGAGCAAGTAAAGCTAACAGTGAAGCAGCCTACGATATATTTAACAAAGATATAAAAGATAGAATTTGCATGTATCGGGGGAAAAGCCCTGAAGAACAACATAAATCATTCTTAGATTGGTTATGTACAATTCCACAGATTAATCAGAAAATAGCCAATCTCTATATAAAACATTTAGTTAATTTTTCCAAAGAATTTAAAATAGACGGCTTGGATTTCCCATTATGGAAAGAGTATCTACACGTTCCTTTAGACCGGTGGGTATTAGAGTTGTTATGGTATCCACATCTAGCAGTAGGTACTAAGAAGTATAACAAACTATTTTCATGGGGAAAAGATAAAAAAAATGAAAGGGACGTACTCAAACGACCAAATTTCTCTTACTATGATAAAAACCATGAGATAAATAAAGAATATAATCAACTTCAAAAGGAATTAAAAGAAGCAATAATGGGAGAAAATCTACCTCCTATAACCCTAGATAATCTCTGGTTTGTAGGTCACAACTTCTGCATGTATGATAAAAAACTATGTGAACCGTGTTGGATAAATGAATGGTGTGTAAAAAAAGAAATTAAAAAGGAAGACTATGCCCAAACCATCTAAAGTCTTAATCATCGGCAGCGGGCCCATCATCATCGGGCAGGCGGCGGAGTTCGACTACGCCGGCACGCAGGCCTGCAAAGCCATGCGGGAGGAGGGCGTTATCTCCGTGCTGGTCAACTCCAATCCCGCCACCATCATGACCGATGAAGACGTCGCCGACGTGGTCTATATAGAACCCCTGACCGTGGACATGCTCGCGCGCATTATAGAAAGGGAAATACCGGACGGCCTGCTGCCAACGCTCGGCGGACAGACGGGACTCAACCTCGCCGTGGATTTAGCCGACGCCGGGGTGCTCGATAAATACAACGTCCGCCTGCTCGGCACGCCGCTCCAGACGATACGCAACGCCGAAGACCGCGAGCTTTTCAAGCAGCTTCTCCTGAAAATCGGCGAGCCGGTGCCCAGGAGCCAGACCGTCACCAGCCTCAAGCAGGCGCGGCAGGTAGCCCAGGATATCGGCCTGCCCCTCATCATCCGCCCCGCCTACACGCTGGGGGGGACGGGGGGCGGGGTAGCCCGCACCATCGCAGAGCTCAACGAGAAAGTAGCCGTCGGCCTGCGGGCCAGTCCCATCAGCCAGGCGCTCCTCGAAGAATCGGTCATCGGCTGGAAGGAAATCGAATACGAGGTCATGCGGGACGCCGCCGACAACTGTATCACCGTCTGCAACATGGAAAACTTCGACCCCATGGGCGTGCACACCGGCGACAGCATCGTCGTCGCGCCCAGCCAGACCCTCACCGACAACGAGTACCAGATGCTGCGGACGGCCAGCCTCAACATCATCCGCGCCCTCGGGGTGGAGGGGGGCTGCAACGTACAGCTGGCCCTCGACCCCAAAAGCGAGAATTATTACGTTATCGAAGTCAACCCCAGGGTAAGCCGAAGCTCCGCCCTCGCCAGCAAGGCTACCGGCTACCCCATCGCCCGCGTCGCCGCCAAGATAGCCGTGGGCAAGCGACTCGACGAAATACCCAACGCCGTCACCGGCAAAACAGCAGCTTCATTCGAGCCAGCTCTCGATTACATTGTAGTAAAAATTCCGCGCTGGCCCTTCGACAAGTTCGCCTCCGGTGACCGCATCATCGGCACCCAGATGAAAGCCACCGGCGAGGTCATGGCCATTGACCGCACCTTCGAGGCGGCCCTGCAGAAAGCCGTGCGCTCGCTGGAGTTCGGCAAGCGGTCGCTGCTCTGGGAAGACCCGCAGTGGGAGCGCGGCAAAGACCTCAAAACCTACCCGCTCATGCCTGCCAACGACGTGCGCCTCTGGGGTATCATGGCGGCACTGCGGCGGGGCATAACGCCGGGAGAAATCGCCGACTATACGAAAATCGACCCGTGGTTCCTGGATAAACTACAAAACATTATAAATATGGAAAAGACCCTGCTTTCGGAATCGCTGACGCCGGAGCTATTGTGGAAGGCCAAGCGACTCGGCTTCTCCGACGAGCAAATCGGCACGCTGGCCGACCGCCTCCCCGAGCAGGTCCGGCAGCTGCGCTATACCTGGCAGGTTCGCCCCGTCTATAAGATGGTGGATACCTGCGCCGCCGAGTTCGATGCCGCCACTCCCTACTTCTACAGCACCTACGAGCAGGAAAACGAGGCCGTTCCCGAAAATGTCAACAAGGCGGTCGTCATCGGCAGCGGGCCGATAAGAATCGGCCAGGGAATCGAGTTCGACTACTGCTCGGTGCACTCGGCCTGGGCGCTGCAGGACGCCGGCTACAAGAGCATTATGATTAACTCCAACCCGGAGACCGTCTCCACGGACTTCGATACCAGCGACCGCCTCTACTTCGAAGCACTGGACGAAGAAAGCGTGCGCGATATCCTGGAAAACGAAAGCGCGTCCCGGCGCTCCGGTTACATCACTCCCCCACCCTCAATAGTCCAGTTCGGCGGGCAGACGGCGGTCAACCTGGCCACCCCACTGGCGCAGGCCGGCCTGCCCATCATCGGCTCCAGCGCCGAGGCTATCGACCTTGCCGAGGACAGAAAAAGGTTCGAGCTGTTCCTCGATGAGCTTTCGATACCCCAGCCGCCGGGCGCGGGCGTTACCTCGCTTGACGAAGGCCTCAAGGTAGCGGAGCTTATCGGCTACCCCGTGATGGTGCGCCCCAGCTTCGTCCTCGGCGGGCGGGCTATGGAAATAGTCTATAACGCCACCGAGCTGACACACTATATCGGCCTGGCCATGGAACTGGACACCGGCCATCCCGTCCTTATCGATAAATACATTCAGGGGAAAGAGGTGGAGGTGGACGCCATCGGCGACGGCAAGACCGTGCTCATTCCCGGCATCATGGAGCACATCGAGCGGGCGGGGGTACACAGCGGCGACTCCATGGCGGTATATCCGGGAGTCAATCTTAGCCAGCAGGAAGTGGACACCATCGTCGATTATACCATGCGCATCGGCCTGGGACTGAAAATCAACGGCCTGATGAATATACAGTTCGTTATCCTGCCCGGCAGCGACGGCGAGGCGGCATCTTCGGTGTACGTACTGGAGGTAAACCCCCGCGCCAGCCGCACCGTTCCCTTTATCTCCAAGGTCACCGGCGTCCCCATGATAAAGGTAGCCACCGGGGTCATGCTGGGAAAGAGTCTGAAGAAGCAGAGATATAAAAGCGGTCTGTGGCCGGTAAGCAAGCTGGTGGCCGTTAAAGCGCCGGTCTTTTCCATGTCGAAATTGACCGGGGTGGATACGCACCTGGGACCGGAAATGAAATCCACCGGCGAGGTCATGGGTATCGATTACACCTTCGAGGCGGCGCTGGGTAAAGCTATCCTGGCGGCCGGGCTGGCCCTGCCGCCCGAAAGCGGTATCCTCTTCAGCATCGCCGACAGGGATAAAGCGGAAGCGCTGCCCATTATCAGGAAGCTGGCGACAGCCGGTAATACACTCTTCGCCACGGAAGGCACCGCCGCCATGATTCAGGCCGCCGGACTGCCGGTGAAAATGACCGGCAAGAAGCTCGACGAGGGGCACCCGAATATCATCGACCTTATCAACGACGGCACAATCTCCGGCGTGGTCAATACGCTTACCGGCGGTAATGTCCCCTTCCGGGACGGCTTTTACATCCGCCGCGCCGCCGCCGAAAAACGCATTCCTTGCTTCACATCGCTGGACACAGTACGCGCCGCCACGGAGATAATCGCCCGGGGCAGCCAGATTTATACCGCCCAGCCCTTCCCCGATTACCGCACGAAGGGACCGGAATGAAACAGATTAAAGCGAAAATAATTTCCGCCGTCGAAGTTACGCCGGGGACTTATCTCTCCTGGCTGGACGCCCCGCAGATAGCTACCGCCGCCTTACCGGGGCAGTTCGTCATGGTGGGCTGCGGCGGAGATACCACGCTGCCGCGTCCTTTAAGCGTCCACAGGGTGGACGGCGGCCGGCTAGCCCTGCTGTTCAGCACGGCCGGCAAAGGCACGCGCTGGCTTTCACAGCGGCAAAAGGGCGACAGCCTGGATATCTTCGGGCCGCTGGGCAACGGTTTCCGCATTGACCCCGATGCTAATAATCTCCTGCTCGTAGCCGGGGGCATGGGCATCGCACCGCTGGTCTTCCTGGCCGATACCGCCGCCGGAGAAGGGAAAAAGGTAACGATAATCGCGGGGGCGCGTTCCGCCGATTGTCTCCTGCCGATATCCCCTCTCCAAGGACTTTTCGATAAAGGCGTGCTGCCCGCCAGCATGAATGTCGTCACTGCCACCGATGACGGGTCGGAGGGCTTTAAGGGGCCGGCCACCGACCTCATTCCCGCCTACCTTGAGAGAGTCGACCAGATTTTCGCCTGCGGGCCGTTGGAAATGTACCGTACCATGGCGGCAAGCTACAATAATTATAAGATACCGGTGCAGGTCTCGCTGGAGATAATGATGGGGTGCGGGATGGGCGTCTGCTACGGATGCACCATTAAAACGAAAAGCGGACTGAAACAGGTCTGCAAGGACGGCCCGGTGTTCGATATGGGGGAGATAGTGTGGGGGGAATTTAAAGGGCTCTGATAGGATAGTGCGGCGGGGAGAATAATAACGCGGCATCCGGCCATACAGCACCGACATTCCGGGCTTGACAACGGATGGTTTATGTTCTATCTTTCCTATTATTAACATAGGGGGGTGGGTATGAACGTTCAACCAGAACAAGAGAGAGCGCCGGAAGACGGAGACTCTCAGAAGTCAGAAAGACCGATAGCCAATGTCGGCAAGCGCTTTTACACGTGGGCTACCCTGGGGACGTTCGCCGGCGCCTGTTTCCTGATCAGCGGTATCTGGGCACTTTTTAAACGCCTCTGGGGGACTACCTTCGCAGGCGAAGCGTGGCCTCTGTTATTTACCGTGATAATTATCGTGGCGTTCGCTTTCGCGACACAACCGGAGCAGAAAACGACCTGGAATCAAAAAATCCAGAAAGGACTCGTAACTCTTGGAAACGTGCTCCTGGTATATTTTTCCGTTTTAGGTGCAAGTACAGTAGTTACGCAGGCCGTAGGGACGTAAACCCCTTAAATACCGGGCGGCTATCAATAACACTTCGGAGGAAATAGCCAAAAGAGGGACGGCGGTTTGACACAGATATTTATTCAAGGGTATACTTCATATCCGTAGCTAAGCTTCGAGTACACATCTTATTAAGGAGGATACCCGACAATGAAAAAAGTGCTCATCATTTACCATTCCCAGACCGGCAATACCGAGGCGATGGCGAAGGCGGTGGCGGAGGGCGCCGGCGCGGCAGGCGCAACGGTAATTCTGAAGAAAGCCGTCGAGGCCGATGATAAAGACCTGCTCGATTGTGACGTGGTGGCCTTCGGCACGCCTAACAATTTCAGCTACATGGCGGGGATGGTCAAGGACTTCTTCGACCGCGCCTGGCCCACCGTCCGGGAGAAAATGGCCAGCAAGCCTTACGTGGCTTTCGGGAGCTACGGAGGCGGAGGCATGCCGGCTATCGAAACCGTGGAGAAAATCTGCGATAACATGGGCATGAAGAGACTCTATGATAGTATCGGCATCCAGCGGGAACCCACGCCGGAGAACCTGAAAGCCTGCGAAGAGCTGGGGGGGAAGATAGCCCAGCTATAGTACCAACCGCGCAGAATGTTGAAGAGGGGCTTACGCCCCTCTTCCTTTTTTCATCTTACTATCACATCTTACTATCAGTCCAGTTCTTCCACCATGCCGTGGCTCATATATATCTGTAGTTGAGAGACTACTTGCTCCCAAGATAGTCCGATAGAAGCGCTGATTTCTTCTATCGACCCGGGGCCGCTTTCGAATAGATACTCAAGTACCCTAAAGCCGTCCGTCACGGCCGCCGCATCCACACTAAGCTTCATGCGCCGGAACCTTGCTCTCCCCTCACCTATCAGCAAATATCTATCCATCGGCTCAAATCAGGCGCTTTTGATTATACTCCTATCCCCGTATTTGTCAATAGTACTTTTCACGGTATTTGCCGGGCAACAGCTTTGACAATGCCTGCGGTTTCGGCTTATAATAATTAAGAACAAAGTCTCTCAAAGAGGTGGTGCAACATGGCAAATCAGGTAGGAAAAAGGTACCGCTGCACAAAGTGCGGTGCCGAGATGATTATCACCAAGGGAGGCGATGGCACCATCACCTGCTGTGGCCAGCCCATGGAGCAAAAGCAATAATCAACCCAGTTTGCAGGAGGTTAGAAAGTGGCAAGCCAATTAGGTAAAAGATATCGTTGCCAGAAATGTGGCACTGAAGCGTTATGCACCAAAGCCGGTGCTGGTGAGCTTACCTGCTGTGACCAGCCGATGGAAGTCCAGGAAGCCCGGCCTATTCCTTCCTCGGATTAAGCCAGGCTTCTTTAAGTCTGAAAAGCGCAACGGATTTTCTTCACTACGGAAGCTGGTCGACTACGCAGCTTCTTCTGGTTCAGGCTCGGGTTCAGGTATGGGTTCGGCTTTCGATTGAGCCACTGCCTGATTCAGCTTCTTGAGCAGCCTCGATTTACGCCGGGCGGTATTATTCGCGTGCAATATCTGCTTCTCCGCCGCTTTATCCAGATTACTGACGGCTTTGTTTACGGCTTCTTGAGCTTCTTTGAGTTCACCGGCGAAGATAAGTTTTTCCGCGCTGGTGATATCGGTTTTCACCTCGCTGCGGACAGACTTATTCCGCTGCTGCCTCCTCGAGGCAACACGTGCCTGTTTTTCTGCTGATTTACTTACCAAGACCTACCTCCACTTATTTTTTACCCGAGCCGTTGTCTTCGGCCCTGGTTAACGGAACCGGGGAATCGGCGGCACCCTGCCTGGATGCGTCGTCACCGATGCGGGTAACGCTAAGCACGCCTTTTACGGCATCTATCTTTTTTAAAATCCGGCTTAAATGCGCCAGCCCCTTAGTCTCCAGAGTTAAAAACATGGTAATGGTGTTTCCGTCACCCTCGGTGAGGCTTACCGAGGCGATATTCACTTTCTCCTCGGCCACCACTGTGGTAACATCGCGCATGAGGCCTACCCTGTCCCAGGCCTCTACCTGTACATTGACCGGATAAAGGAGTTCATCGCTCTGCCCCCACTCCACCGGTATCAGCCTCTCCTTTTCATCTTCATGGCGGATATTGCGGCAGTCCTCGCGGTGGATGGTGACGCCGCGACTCCGTGTAATATAGCCGATTATCTTATCGCCGGGGACGGGATGGCAGCACGGGGCGATATTCGTTACCAGGTCACCGACCCCCAGCACCTGTACCGTTGACGGCGCTGTCCGGGACGGGGCGACCGCAGTCAACGGTATCTCTTTTTCCTCCTGCGCCGCCAGTTTCAGGACAATCTGATGGGCGGTGACGGTGCCATTGCCGACCGCCGCCAGAAAGTCGTCCAAACTGCTGTAAGCAAAAAGCTCGGCCAGCATCTGGCGCTCGGTCTTTATTCCAAGTCGCCGCAGTTCTTTATCCAGAATCTGCCGGCCGCGCTCGATGTTCTCCGTCCGCTCCTGCTTATTGAACCACTGCCTTATCTTGGTTTTGGCGTGTGAGGTGTTGACATACCCCAGATTGGGGTTGAGCCAGTCCAGACTCGGCCCCCTTGGGGCCTTCGCCGAGATAATCTCGATAACGTCCCCGTTCTTGAGCTGATAGCTAAAGGGAACCAGCTTGCCGTTTACCTTGGCCCCAACGCAGCGGTGTCCCACGTCCGTATGGACGCGGTAGGCGAAATCGAGCGGCGTGGAACCACGGGGCAGGTCCTTTATCTCTCCTTTCGGGGTATAAACGAAAACCTGGTCGATAAAGATGTCGGTCTTGACCGACTCCAGAAATTCCTCGGCGCCGGCGAGCTCGCGGTGCCACTCGATAAGCTGGCGCAACCAGGCCACCCTGTCCTCGAACTGCATATCCCTCTTTTCGCCCTCTTTATAGCGCCAGTGGGCGGCCACGCCATACTCGGCGACATGGTGCATCTCGCGGGTGCGAATTTGAATTTCCAATGGTGTGGTGCCGGGAACCATTATCGCGGTATGCAGCGCCTGATAGCCGTTCGGCTTGGGACTGGCTATATAATCGTCAAAGGCGTCGGGCAGGGGATGCCACAGACTGTGGATGACGCCGACGGCGCTGTAGCATTCGGGCACGCCGTCGACGAGCACTCGCAGGGCGAGAAGGTCGTATATCTCGTCGAAGTGCCGGCCCATAGCGGCGTATCTTTCCATTTTCTGGTGTATGCTGTAGATATGCTTGGGTCGACCGGATATATCCGCGACCAGGCCCACCTTATCGAACTCTTTCTTCAGAAGCTCAATGGCGCGGACTATAAATTTCTCTCGCCTGGCGCGTCCGGTATCCACCAGGCGGGCGATACGCTGGTACTGCTGGGGCTGTAAATACTGAAAGGAAAGGTCTTCCAGCTGCCACTTAAGCTCCCATATTCCCAGTCGGTGCGCCAGCGGCGCGTATATCTCCAGGGTTTCCTGGGCGTTAACGAGCTGCCGGTCCTTGGGCAGGGCGTCCAGGGTACGCATATTGTGAAGTCGGTCGGCCAATTTGATGAAGACCACCCGAAGGTCTTCGGCCATGGCCACCAGCATCTTCCTCAAGTTTTCCGCCTGTGACGCGCTGGCTCCGGTGCCGGTGGTAACCAGCGAAACCTTGCCCAGCTTGGTGGCGCCGTCGACCAGTTTGGCTATCTCCGGTCCGAATTTAGCTTTGATATCTTCTATGGGCAGGCCAGTGTCTTCCGGGATATCGTGCAGGAGGGCTGCCGCCAGGGTGCCGGCATCGAACTGAAGCTCGGCGAGGATATAGGCCGTCTGCAAGGGGTGGTCCAGATAAGGACCCCCGGAAAGACGCACCTGTCCTGCGTGCTTTTCAGCGGCGAATTCATAGGCTTTCTCTACAACGGAAAGTTTCTCCGGCGGGATATATTCCGCGGCCTTTTCCAGCAGTCTACTGAATTCCATTACACCGCACCGTAAGCCAGAACCCGGGAGTTCTTTCTCCTTTAATAATATAAGGTAGCAATATATTTTCAGTATATCCCAAAAGGGGAGGTGTGTAAAATGAGGGGAGGGGGTATATCCTACGGGATAAGCCGTCGATGATACGAGGGCGGCAGGGTGGGAAAAGATAAGAAATGTTGGGGGCCGAAGGGTTCACATCTTAAAAATATCCCTCCCTTTACAAATACGGCGTTAATCCTGTATTCTAGCCTTAAGAAACCAAATAACAATGTCATTCTCGGGCTTGACCCGAGAATCTGGTCCCCTTATCCCCCCGACTGGATTCCAGCTTCCGCTGAAATGACACTAAATGTCAAGAAAGGCAATGGGATAGATTGTACCAGAACGTACGCGGGACAACAGATATCCTCCCGGAGGAGCAACCCTACTGGCGCTATATCGAGCGGGGAATCGCCGAAATCAGCCGATTATACGGGTACAACCGTATCGATACGCCGGTTTTCGAGGATACCGGCCTTTTCCGACGGGGTACCGGCGAGTACACCGACATCGTCCAGAAAGAGATGTACACCTTCGACGACCGCGGGGGCAACAGCCTGACACTGAAAGCGGAGGGGACTCCGCCGGTTTGCCGTGCCTACATTCAGCACGGCCTCCAGAACCTGCCCCGGCCGGTCAAGCTGTACTATGTCTCACCCATCTTCCGCTACGACCGTCCCCAGGCAGGCCGCTACCGCCAGCACTACCAGTTCGGCTACGAGGCCATCGGTGAGGCCGACCCCGCCCTCGACGCCGAGGTAATAGACATGGCCTGGCAATTCTACAGGTCGCTCGGTCTGACCGGACTTTCGCTGCAGCTCAACAGCATCGGCTGCCGGCAGTGCCGTCCCGGCTATCTTGCCGCGCTTAAAGACTACTATGCAGGTTACGTCGACCGGCTTTGCGCCGATTGTAAAACGCGGCTGGAGAAGAATACGCTGCGCCTCCTGGACTGCAAGCAGGCGTCATGCCGTGAGATAGCGGCGTCCGCCCCGAAGAGCGTCGGTCACCTCTGCGCGGAGTGCGACGAGCATTTCAGTAAACTGCAGGGATACCTGGGACTGCTCAAAATTCCTTTCGAGCTTAATCACCACCTGGTACGCGGCCTGGACTACTACACCCGTACCGTTTTTGAAATCCAGCCGGATGAAGAGGGCGCCCAGAGCACGCTGGGGGGAGGCGGCAGGTACGACGACCTCATCGAGGAGCTGGGCGGCAAGCCCACGCCGGCCATCGGTTTTGCGGCGGGAATCGAGCGGATAATCCTCAATCTCAAGAAAGAGGGGGTTGAAGTGCCCGGTTCACCCGTGCTGCAGGTGCTCATCGCTTACCTGGGTGACGCCGCCAGGGAAGAAGCGATAAGGCTGGCCGCCGTCTTGAGGCAGGCGGGCGTCAGCGCGGCGACCACCACCGGCGGTAAAAGCCTCAAGGCCCAGATGAGGCAGGCAAACTCCCTCGGGGTGGGTTATACGGTGATAATCGGCGATGAAGAGGTGAAAGCCGGCACGGCGGTCCTGCGGGACATGGCCAACGCCCGGCAGGAGACGGTGGCAATCGGCAAACTGGCGGAGCGGCTGACTGCATCTTCATAATTATTTAACATCTTCTTGCTATCCTTTTCACGAGTTTTACGTTATAATAAACGGATAAAAGCCGGTCAAGAACTGCAAATCGTGCGATTTTTATGAATTTATGTTAATTTACCGTATGAAAGGCTTGACAAACAACGAGCATATGCTATAGTTATATTGAAGTGTACCTTGTTGTTGGTACGCACGGAAGGAGGTGATGCGATGACTATAGCCCGCAAGGGGAGACAGAGCCAGTTTCTCTGATGATCGCTTCTAAGGGAATGTATCTCTGCAAACAAGAAAAATAAAAGTCGATTGCCTGTTTGCGGGGATATAGCATATTCAAATAAACACAAAGACCTTAAGGAGAAAATAAAATTCGATGAAAAAATTCATAACTAAATTCTGGGGCGTTGGCCTGATAGTAGTGCTGCTTTCCAGCCTGTTTATTGCCGCCGTCCCGACTTCCGCTGCCGACCCGCTGAACTGGGAAATGAAAGTAGCTGACACACCAGCTGCTATTCCTTTCGCAGTGCTGGCACCCGGCACTAACATCGCTGATTACGATATCAATGGCATGACAATGTATGCCGTGACCGGCGTTGCCCCTGCTCCCTTTTCGCAGGCCGTAATGCAAAGTAATAACGCCGGTGGGTGGTGGAGCGATATCTCCACGAGGATGCCCGCCGATATCGGTACCGCGGACTACGTGGCGATAGCCCCCGACGACCCGAATGTTGTTGTCGTGGCTGACGCTACTCCCGCAGCCGGTCTGAGCGCCGCAATCACTATCAACGGCGGTACCTCCTGGACCTCGATGGGCTTCATCCAGGACGGTACCGGCACTAACCTCGCTGGTGCTCTCAACGGCGTGACGATTTCGCCCATGGTGACCGGAGGTGTCCGCTACATCGCCGCTTACGGTTCTGACGCTGCCGGTGCAGCCTCGGTATTCTACTACAACTACGGCGCGGGCGTGGGCGCCTGGAGAGATGCCACCGACGCTGCCGCTGCCACTGACTTCGTCACCGGCCCGGTAGTCCATGCCACCGCTGTCGCGTATGACGATGTCGCAGCCTTCGAGTTCTCTCCCAACTTCCCGTCCGACTGGATGGCATCCGCTATCCTGGTGGATAATGGTACCGCTGCCGTTGGTGCCGTGGACTACCATATCCTCAGCTTCAACTCCCGCACCTGGGATACCGCAGTTGCCACCCTATACCCGATAATCATCAAGAACGGCTCTGCTGCAGCTACCCCGGGTATTACCGTCAACAAGGCGGACCTAGCCCTGTTGCCGGACTACGATGGCAGCGACGAGTCGCTGCGTATCGCCTTCGCCGGTTTAACAATTCTTGACGGCACCACTGCTGGCCCGAGTGGCGGCATCTGGCGCTGCTACGATAACGCTCCCGCCGTCAAGATATACGGCTCGGCCACTCTTGGTCAGGGCACGGATATCGCCAGTGTTGCCTTCGACGGCACGAACCTGGCCGCTGGCGCCTATCTCACCAACAACATTTTCCGTTCGGCGGACCCGCTGGCAACAGCGCCCACCTTCCTGCCGGCCCGCACGCTGAAGAGAATCGGCATCGATGACGCGGCCGCTTTCGATACGGTACTCCTCAAGTTCGACGGTGAGACCCTGTACGGCGGCAAGATTGGCGATGGCTCGGCTATCTCCAAGTCGCTCGACTACGGTAACACCTGGAACGACTATTCCCTCCTGGACAGCTCCCTTACCACCATCCAGGACATCTACATGACTGCCGGAGGTAACACATGGTACCTGGCAGCGACAGACGGAACCAAAGCTTCCGTCTACCGCATGTCCAATTTCGGCGTAACCAGGGTGCTGTGCGAGCTTAAAGGCGCACTTAACCTGATACTACGCGGTCTCGATTCTGACGAGGACGTCATCTACGCCGCTGACATGGCCGGCACGGTTATCTACTACTCGGCCGATGGCGGCACGGGTAGATGGTATAAGCGCTCTTCCGTTCCAATCGCTGCTATAGCTGACCTCGTGGTAGAGAGCGCGCAGGTTATCTACATCGGCGACCCCGCCACTGTCAACGTATACAAGTCCGTTAACGCCGGCTTCACCTGGAGCCTGCCCATGAACTGCGGACTGACGGGCGCCAATACCCCGTTTTCCATGGCAAACCTGGGTGAAAACGAGCTGGTCATTGGCGGCACCTGGGGTGGTGTGGTCTATACCGCCGATGGCGGCACTACCTGGAGAGCCCTCCTGGGTGTCTTAAACACCTTTACGCCTGTGTACGTTGCCGCTTCCGGTCTGGGCGCAAGTGACTACGTCTTCGCGGCTGAAACCGGCGCCGCAGTACCAGCCGTCTGGCGCTGTTCACTCGACCCGTCCAACTTCCTGGGTGAGTTCAAGAACATGAACGCGCCCGCACAAGGTGCTGCCACCGCTGAGGCAATTACCGGCATAGCGTACACCGACGGCGTGCTCTACGTACTATCTTCAGATGCGACTGCCGGCGCTACCAGCACCTACCTCAACCGCACGCTGGCGCCAACCGTTCCGCTAGCCGTGCATCCCGCCTTTTTCTGGGGCACCCAGTGGGTTGAGGCTGGCCTCGACTTCACCGATTTCTGGGCGCTGAAGACAAGCGGCGGCGCACCCGGCAGCATCATGCTATACGCCGTTGACCAGGGTGATCCTCCTCGCACCCCCAATGTCTACTACTACGATGATGCCGTAGCTCTCGGCGGACCTGCACTGATAGGCCCGGCCGATAACGACCGCATCGATATCGTCAGCCCGTTAACGGGTGCCGTTGCTGCCGTCAACTTCACCTGGAACCGGATATCCCTGGCTACCGGCTACGACCTGTTCATAGCGCTGGATGACGGCTTCACCGAGCTGGTAGTAGCTCCTCCGATTCCCGTTGGCACCGTCGCACTCCCCAACGCTAACGACCCGGTGTCACGGATTCAGGCCGGTGGTACTTTCCTGCCCGGCACTACCTACTACTGGAGAGTAGCAGCTACTCTTCCGATAGGTAGTGCATTCTCGGAGACACGAAGCTTCGTTGTCCAGCCCACTGCGGCATCGGTCCCGACTATTGCCTCACCGGAGAATGGCGGTTCCATCGATAGCACCACCCCGGCCTTCTCCTGGACACCGGCAGCCGGTGCGACCATGTACCAGTTCCAGTTGTCTACTGACCCTGCCTTCGCAACTACCCTAATGGACGAACAGCTGGAGAGTGCCGGCATCCTGTCCAGCGCCGCGCTCGATAGAGGTACAACCTACTTCTGGAGAGTTAAAGCTCTGGAACCGGTTGATGGCGACTGGTCAACCGTTGCCAACTTCATGATTGCCGAGGAAGCGCCTGCTCCTGCTGCACCAGTAGTAATCGAGCAGGTACCGGCCCCGGTAATCGAGATACCGCCGGCACCACCGGCCAACGTCATTGAGATTCCGCCCGCACCTGCGCCAGAGCAGATTGCTCCCGCATACATCTGGGCGATAATCATCATCGGCGCTGTCCTGGTGATAGCGGTAATTGTCCTCATCGTCAGGACGAGACGTTCCGTCTAAGAATGACTTAAAGGACAATACTCCAGATACTCCGAGAGCCCCCCGAAATTCGGGGGGCTCTCTTTTTATGCGCGTATAATAATTACCTAACGGCTAATCCAGCACGAATTATATATCGTCAAGGCGGGGGGCCAGTATCTGCACGGTGACGGCCTCACCGCTCTTCAACGATTCCGTGCCCTCCGGGATGCAGACGAGGCTGTTGGCGCTGGCGATAGCCTGTAAACGGCTCCGGTCTCTATAAAGCTCAACCCTGTAATTCCCCGCAGTGTCACGGGAAAGCGTGGCGTCCTTGAACTCCGTCCACGCCAGGTGGCGGGTCTGCAGGTCCTCGGTAAGCCGGGCGGTAACAGTCTGGAGTGGATGCCTGGTATCACCGCTCATCCGCAGTATTCCGGGCAGGGCAAGCTGCAGGAAAGCCATCTCGTTGCTGGCCGGCCCGCCGGGGAGGCAAAACACGGGCTTGCCCTCCCATAGACCGAAGGCGATACCCTTACCCGGCCCCATACGCACGTGGTGGAATATCTCCTGCCAGCCGAGCTGGTTCAGGCAACCGACAACAAGGTCGCGCTCGCTGCCCCAGGCGCCGCCGCTGGTTAGAATAGCATCTACATCCGGCAGGTTTTTACGCAACTCATTCTTAATATCTTCCTCACTATCATTGACCACCGAAGTGACGCAGGATATGCCGAAAGAAGCCAGCCAGGACTCCATGGTGACCAGATTGCTGGCATAGAGCTGGCCGGGGCTTAAGTCTTCCCCGGGCGCTACTACCTCATCACCGATTCCCGCAACGGCCACTACCGGCCGCCGGTAAACGCTGACGCGGTTGATGCCGGCCGCCGCCGCCAGACCCAGGTAGCCTGGTAAAAGTCTGCCGCCCCTGCCGACAATGGTCGCCCCCGCTTTTACCTCTCCGCCGGCGCGGAGGATATTCCTCCCCGGCTCTGCATTGACCTTAGCATGCACCTCTTCCGGCGATATTTCGTCGCAGAATTCTGCGGAGACCACGGTATCTGCCCCACGGGGTATCGGCGCGCCGGAACATATCTTGACAGCGCTGCCCCGTTTCACCTCGCCGCCGAACTTAGAGCCGGCGAATACAGAGCCGGTGACTTTGAGATATACGGGACTTTGCATCGATGCGGCCTCCACATCAACGGATTTTACAGCAAAGCCGTCTTTTAGCGAGACATCCGTTGAAGGATAACTCACCTGCGCCACCACATCCCCGGCCGCAATACGGTCGACACTCAATTCCAGCGATAGCTCTTCAATCCCTACGGGCTTTACATCCGAGGTTATAAGGCTAAAAGCTTCCCGGTAACCGACATAGCCGGTCCCTTCATCAATCTCGTAATGGTCCGTTCCCATGATTACCTTCCATTATCAGGAGTCCTTGTGTTAGTATATACTCCATATCTGCTCTTATTCAACATACAGTATAGTAATCCCGGTTTCTCCAATTTTTAGTGTTTTTTTAGAATAAAACCGAGCATTTCCGTAGTCAAATGTATTATTATTGATAATGCTGAAATCCCCAACATCAGTCCCGGTCTTGCAGATTAACATCTTTTAAGAGGTAAACAATGGGTTTTATGCCGGCATATATTCGCCGAATGGCAAATAACAGGCTACCTCGCAGGCTATCCCGGGAATTATGCATCCTTTTTGTTAAACTCATCCTTGTATCAATACTCGCCGCCTTCAGCTTTATCTCACTGGCTGAAGCATCCCCCGAAGCAATCAAATGGATGAAGGTAAATATTCCCACCGAGAGCGAAGCGGGAGATTGGATCCTGGCCGACGGCTCCGATGTCCGGCACCTGACCGCGGCCCTCGATGGCACTCTCTATGCCAGCGGCCACGGCCTTACCTATACTCTGTATAAATCTACTGACGGCGGCACCGGCTGGGTACATATCGGCGGTGTCCAGGATACAATAGTAGATATCGCCATATCACCCCATGACGCCGACAGGTTATACTATGCCACTTCTTCGGCGATTTACAGCTCCACTAACGGCGGCAAGACCTTTGTGCAACTGCCGGCCAGTCCCGGCGGGGCCGGAACCGACAACTTAGAAATAACCTCTATTGATGTTACCTGGCTGAACGATGATGTTATAGCCGTCGGCACCAGAGACGCGGACAGCACCGAGTTCGGCGGGGTCTATACCTTGAACGAGGCAAACATCACCCCGGCCTGGGTGGATACGAATATAGGGAGTTATGACGTCTATGCCGTGGCTTTCTCGCCCAACTACGCCTATGACCAGCAGCTCGTAGCCATAATAACCGACGAAACCGATACTTACTTTGCCGCCAAAGCAGGCGATGCCAGCTGGAGCGATACCGCAGGATACGCCAGGCTGGACAGGGACAACTCGGGGGTACCTACTTCCGTCAGGGTGGCTACCCCGGCGACAATTGTCTTCCCCGATAATTATAACGCCGACCCCGCTTCAGGCAGCGGCTCCCTTTTCGCGGCTATCAATACCGGGACGGGTGAAGGGGACGTATATAAAATCAACTGCGCCGATGCGCCGGATACGCCCATAGTTACCGACCTGAATATCGGCCTGACATACGGGTACAGCAACATCGATGTCGGCTGTCTGGCGGCCCGGGGAGACCACCCGTTTATTGTATTACTGGCCGGGGCCGCCGATAGCACCCGGACCTATGTCAGCACCGATGGCGGTATCGGCTGGTCAAGAAGTCGCAAGGAGCCTACCGGCCAGTCCACAACCGGCGCGCTGATAGCGCCCGATTTCACGACTACCGGCAGGATGTATACCACCACCAGCGGCGACGGCAGCGCTATCTCTATAAGCCGGGATATCGGCGAAACCTGGAACCAGGTCAGTATGATTGACACCACCATCGATACCATCGTCGACCTGGCTCCTTCACCCGGATACGGGCAGGACAACACCATATTCATGCTTACTTTCGGCAACGGGCATAGCCTCTGGCGCAGTCGGGACGGCGGCAATACCTGGGAAAGGACTTTAGCCGGTAATCTGGCCGCTGTAGACAGTATGAGCCTGGTCGGCCTGCCGCCGGAATACGGCGACGACTGCCGGGCGCTGTTTGTGGCCGGTGAGAGCAACGGCAGTCCTGCCATATGGCAATCTACCGACGATGGCCAGAGCTACCGACGTAGATTCACCCACGACCCCACCAGCGGCGCGGAATTTTACGTCGATGCTTGGGCTATAGCCAGTGAAACCGCCTTATTCACGGGCAGCTACGACGGCAGTCACGGAATGGTTTATAAGTCGACCAATAGCGGTTTTATCTATTCCGAAGGCACGCCGGCGGGCAACCAGTCTCTAAACTCCATCGCCATTTCACCCAGATACGAAAAGGACGGCACCGTGCTGGTCGGGAACACCAGTGGCCGGGTCTTCTGGTCCAATGACAACTGCCTTTCATTCGAATCGCTGCCCGGGAATGATACCGCGTCACACCTCACCGGCTCCATCGCCGTGGCCTTCGACCCTGAATTCGATAGCAACCGCACCGTCTATGCCGCCGATGATGATAGCGATGGCGAGGTCTACCGCTTCGTTATCGGCTCCAGCACCGACTGGGAAAGCATCGACGGCACCCTGCCCGATGAGGCGATACTCAACGGGCTGACCGTTATCGACGATGGGACCCTTTACGCCGTAAACAGCGATGGCGACGGCGGCATGGAACGCTGCCTCAATCCCAGGTATACCCTCGGCCCCACTTTTGAAACGGTTACCCGCGGCCTGGATGACGGCGCCACCCTGTCCGGCCTATGGCAATCAGGCAACCGATTATGGTCAACAGATACCGCCAATGTAAGACTGATGACCTTTTTCGACACCCTGACATCGCCGGTGACGCAGGTTTCCCCGGACGACGGTGCAGCGGGTATCGGCAGCCTCATCGACCACACCGTGAGGAACATCATCCTGGATTGGGAAACGCTGGACGGCGCCACCAGCTACGAGTGGCAATGCGATGGTGATACCGATTTAACATCCGTCCCCGACGGATTCGAGGGCAACACGTCCGCCAGTTCCGCCCGGCTGCCGTCACTCGACCCGGCCGCCACTTATTACTGGCGCGTGCGCGCCAGCGCCCCGGTAACCGGTCCATGGTCGGAGAAACTGTCTTTTACCACCAGCCTTGACACCGAGGCTATCGCCCTCAAGCCGGAAAGCCCTGCCGCCGGCGCCCTTAATGTGCCGGGAAAACCGCTATTCCAGTGGACGGCGGTAATCGGGGCGGAGGCCTACGAACTGCTGGTATCTACCGATGCCGGTTTCGGCAGTCCCGTTATCGTCAGGACTGACGAATACGCCCTTCCGACCAATGCCTGGCGTTGTGACGTCGGTCTTGATTACGATACGACATACTACTGGAAGGTCAGGGCTATCAGCGCCAGCACGCACAGTCCCTGGAGCGCCGCCGGCGTCTTTACCACGGAGTCGGTTCCGTTAGCAAACGAGCCGCCAGCACCACCCTACCCCGAGGGAAATATAACAGAAATAACCCCTTCCCTGACCGCGGCAACCCTGCCGACAATACAATCAACGCCACAGATACAACCCCCACCTGCGACCGAACCTCCCCCAGAGAGTGTTACCCTGCCGGTCCCTAGCCAGCCCTTGAGCATACCGGGCTGGATTATCTATCTGGTCGGGGGCCTGCTCTTCACCATCGTTTTATCGCTAATCATCATATTTACGATAGTCCTTAAGATACGGCGTTTTTAGGACGGCACTATATAGCAACCTTCTTTCAGGCTTTTTCATTTTCTTTACCTCACCTCGATAAATTTGACTCCCCACACGTAAAGCTTTAAACTTTTTTCAGGGATATCCACAGGGAGGTTAAAAATGCCGCTGGTAACCATAAAAATCCTTGAAGGAAGAACCGTCGAGCAGAAGCGTGGCATGGCTAAAGACGTCACCGAGGCGATTGTCAAGAATATCGAGTGCCCGCTTGCGGCGGTGCAAATCGACATCGTAGACCTTAAGACAGAGAATGTCGCCCAGGGCGGCAAGCTATTCGTCGACGGACGGTAATCCGGGGGTTAATTTGAAAGTTCTGGGTATCATGGGCAGCCCGCGCATCAAGGGCAATACCGACCTTCTCCTCGATGAGGCCCTGAAGGGGGCGCAGAGCCGGGGGGCGGAGACCGAAAAAATAATCGTGGACAAGCTCAAAATTTCGCCCTGCCGCGAATATTACGGGTGCCTCAAGGACGGCAAATGCGTCATCAGGGACGACATGGACGGCCTGTACCAGAAGATACTGGACGCGGATGCGGTTATCGTGGCCTCCCCCATATTCTTCTATACCGTCAGCGCCCAGCTCATGCTGCTGATAAGCCGCTGCCAGGCACTCTGGGCGCGGAGATATGTCCTGAAAAATCTGGATATTCCTGTGAAGCGGGGGGCTTTTATCGCCGTGGGGGCGACAAAAGGCGCGAAACTGTTCGACGGGCCGAAACTGACGATTAAATACTTTTTCCAGGCGATTAATGCCGAGTACGCGGAAGAGCTATTGATGAGAGGCGTCGACAAGAAGGGCGAGATTAAGGAACACCCTGCCGCCCTCGCCGATGCCTGCGCAATCGGCCAGAAACTGGCCGCCTCTTAGCCGCCCGTGAGGGCTTTCCACCGCTCCTCTCCGAGGCACTGCTTTGCCGAAGGGCACCACTCTATGCAGGATGGAGTCTGCTCTTTATAAACGTATTTTCCGCATTTTCTGCACTTAATCCTTAGTTCGTCGGAGAACATCTCAACTTCGTTACCGCAATTCGGGCATTTGTACATGGCCGCCCGAAGGTTCCTTATATCCTGCCCGGGGCATTTGGCTTCCATATCGAACACCTCCCTAAAAAGCGGGCTGTTTTTACCCTTACCAGTATAATACGCAAAAAAGCAAATTACCCACCATGACATAAGTCACAGAATTTGACTTATAATGTAATAAAATGTTATATAGAAATGTAGTTCCCATTAAAAAGCACCAGGCATCGCCCGGCGTTATCTTAGATTCTAAATTATATATATAACCGGAGGAATTCTAATGAAAATTACCAAGATTGAATGTATACCTGTCTCGTTACGCTTCGCCAAGCCGATGAAGATGGGAGGAGGTACTGCCGATTGCGCCGATACCGTTGTCGTTAAGATACACACCGATGAGGGGATTACCGGCGTATGTGAGACCGGGGATACTTCCCCCTGGTACATGGGCGAAAGCCAGGACTCCATTATGCACAACATCAATAAAGTCTACGGGCCTCAAGTACTCCTCGGCGAGGACCCCTTCAACATCGAGAAAATCGTGGCGGGGATGGATAGAGCCGCCAAGCTGAACAACCAGTCGAAGGCGGTCATCGATTATTGCCTCCACGATATCAAGGGCAAGGCGTTGGGAGTGCCCGTATATACATTGCTGGGCGGTCTTTCCAACGAAAAAATAAAACTGGCGTTCGTAATGTCTTCCGGGACGGCGGAAGAAGTAGGCGAGGAAGGGAAGAGCCTGATAAAAGCCGGCTTCAGGGCCTTCAAGCTGAAAGTAGGCGCCAAGACCATTGAAGAGGACCTGGATATGGTCGGCGCATTGAGAGACGCCGTGGGCAAAGACGTTAAGATTATGACCGATACCAATGGCGGCTGGAACTACCTCCAGGCGCTTAAATTCCTCAAGGAAGCCGTGAAGTATGATTTATTCCTTTCCGAGCAACCCGTACCGCGGTGGGATATAGACGGGCTGGCACGGCTGCGCCGGAAGGTGGATGTGCCGATATTCGCCGACGAATCGGCGGCCGAGCTTAACGACCTGATAAAACTCCTGCAGCGGGATGCCGTGGACGGCTTTTTCCTCAAGGTCCCCAAGGCCGGGGGCATATTGAAGTCGCAGAAGTTTGTATCGATAGCCCAGGCGGCCGGCTTGATGGTGATGTGCGGCTGCATGATTGATTCCGGACTCGGGGCGACAGCCAATGCGCATTTCCTGGCCGCTACCGAGTGGATGGGCAAGATTGAACAGGAGTCTATCGGCCCTCTGAACCTCTATAACATACCCGATACGGTCAGCACCCCGCTGAAGGACGACCTGGCTAAAAAAGTGCTTAGATACGAAAACGGCTTCCTCTACCCGCCCGACGGCCCCGGCCTCGGAGCGGAATTAAACGAGGATGCCGTAAAGAAGTTTGCCACTCCCGGCAAGACCCCGACGGTGATAGGGAAATAAAAAGCTCCCCGTGCCATGCAGCTTGTCAGATAAGGATTTGACAAGAAAAAAGGTACTGGTATAATAAATAGATGCAAGTCAGCATCCTGCACACATCCGCCTCAATCAGGGATGGCGCCCTGCCGGTGGCCCCGGATGCCATGGGGCCGGGAAACCGCTTTGATTCTAACAGCTTGATTGAAAAGTTTACGGGCAGGCGCCCGTACTAACCTTTGAATATCATGGGATTTCCAGTACTAAGGAGGTGACCACCGATGAGCTGACAGGGACTCAAAAAGTAATGCTTGAAAATGCAATCAAGGAGGTTTACACAACCGATGAAAAAAATTTTATTAATACTCATAGCAATCGCCATTTTGTTGATGTCGCTGGGTACGTTTGTATCCTGCACCGAGAAGGAAACTAAGGTTTTAAGACTGGCGGGGTGCTGGCCTCCGGGCGACCCGGTGACCGTCAACATAGAGAACTTCATCAATGATTTTAATGCAAAGGCCGAAGGCAAATATGTCATTGAGCTTCACCCCAGCGAGTCGCTGGTTAAAATCCCCGATAGCATGGACGCAGTGAGAACCGGCGCTGTCGAGATGGTCGGCTTCCCGACCGGTGTTTTCGCCAGTCTTGACCCGGTTTTCGCCACGGCGGAAATTCCCTTCCTGGCCAACAGCGTCGAGGCCGACGCCGCCCTCCAGACAGGCGCCATACAGCTGTACGACGAGGTGATGACAAAGAAGTTCAATTCCAAGCCTCTGTTTTCCTTCACCTGTCTGGCTCTTGATGTAATCAGCGTAAACCCGATAAAGACGCAAGCCGACTGGAAAGACATGCTGACCCAGTCCGTATCGCCGCAATCTGCCCAGTTCATCGAATTACTGGGCGGCTCCTCCGTTCCCATGCCGTTCCCCGATGGATATCAGGGACTCCAGAAGAAGGTCATCGAAGCCAGCATGCAATCATCTTCCATGATGATAATGTTCAAGTTGAATGAAGTGGCCAATTACGTGCTGCGGGGCTATCTCATCCCGGCCAGTATTCAGGTAGCTATCAACCTGGAAGTATATAACGATATGCCCAAAGACATACAGGAGCTGATAGTCGACCTGGGTAAGAAGGCGCAGGACAGCACCAATACCAATTTCATCAAAATAGCTCACGAAAATGACAAGACACTGACCGACATGGGATTGGAAGTCTACACGCTGCCCAAAGCAGAACGTGATGCCTGGGCAAAGGTACTGCAACCGTATGTCGATGAACTGTTCGATAACATGGGCGCTGACCTCGCCGACAAGCTGAAGAAAGCCGCCGCGGACGCCAACGCCAAATATCCATACGGAGGATAAAGACGAACCAGTTCGGTTATTGACACGGTTTTAAATGGAAATAGTGTCCATCCTGATTGGCGGGAGGTTTGCCATGCCGTTTACCGCCTCCGCCAATCAGGATTGGAATATGTGTCCGGTTACGCTTTACGCCACTTGAAGGCATCAATTATCCTTTAAGGTTGAGTCACGAGTGTTAAAGAAAATATTCCTGAAGATAGACCTGATAATTGAGCGGGTAGGCGACTGGGGCCTGGTCAGCAGCGGGGTCCTTATCCTGCTGATGTCTTTTTTAAGCACGTACGCAGTGGGAAGACGCTACCTGCTGAACAACCCGGAACCTTACTCTTACGAGGTCAGCACGATATTTTTAACCGCCTGCGTGGTCTTTGCCATATCCGGTTTACAGAGACATAAAAGACATCTAAGGGTAGATTTTATCTCAAACTACATGCCGGGAAACGTACAGGGCATCCTGCTGGATATCCTCGGCCCAATCCTGGCCCTGGTATACGTGACTATAATAACCTGGCAGAGCTTGGATAACGCGATGTACTCGTTTAACATCGGCGAAACCAGCCAATCGGTCTGGGAAGAGCCTCTGTACCCCACCAAGTTCCTGATACCCATCGGGTCTTTCTGGCTTGTTCTGGTGCTCCTGGCCCAGCTTACCCGTGGTATACAAAACGCATATAGACACCACCGGCAAAAGACGGGGCCGGGTGAAACCGCAACGATGGCGGAGTAACTCTTAAAAGGAGAACGAATTGCGTTGGACCCACAGATAACAAGCATCGTTTGTGTTGCCGGTCTGTTCGTGCTCATGATGCTGGGCGTGCCGATTGTCTATTCGCTGGGATTCAGCGCGGTAGTCGGGGCGGTTCTGACTTACGGGGCCCCCGCCCTGCATATCGTAGGTTCATCACCATTCAGCACACTGTTCAATTTGGCGTGGACGCCGCTCCCGCTGTTCGTTCTGCTGGGGGCTATCATTGCCGAATCAGGGATGGGGAAAGACCTTTTTACAGCCGCCGCCAACTGGCTTTCCCGCATCCGCGGCGGGCTGGTTGTAGCCGGCATTATGGGAGAGGCCGCACTGGCGGCAACGCTGGGCACCAGCGCCGCCACCATCATCGTTGTTGGTAAAATGGCCGTCCCGGAATTCGAGCGGCGGGGTTATCACCGGGGCTTCAGCCTGGGAGCTTTACTGGCCGGGGGCGTGCTGGGGCCGCTGATACCGCCCAGCGCTACTTTTATCATTTATGCGGTAATTACCAATGTCTCCCTGGGCAAGCTTTTCATTGCCGGAATAATACCGGGCGTTATCCTTGCGCTTTTCCTTTCAGTGCCCGCCATATTATTCTGCCTGTTGAGACCCGGCCTGGCTCCCAAGACCTACAGCGTCCCCTGGAGAGAGCGAATATCTTCTGTAAAGGGTGTCTGGCCGATAGCACTGGTGATGTTCAGCATCCTGGGCGCCATCTATTTCGGGATAGCCACCCCCACCGAGACTGCCGGGGTGGGATGCTTTGTCGTCCTGTTGATAGCCCTCCTGTTTTTCCGCATGCGCTGGAAGGGTCTACGCGCGGCAATAGTGGAAGCTGCCACGGTAAACGGGCTGATTTTATTCATTATTATTGCGGCCTCTTTCTATACTTACGTGGTCGGCAGTACCAATGTTGCCTCAAATCTGCAGAATTTAGTCGGTTCCTCGTCACTATCCCCCATAGGGGTAATAGTAATCATCAACTTTATATTGCTGATTCTGGGATTCGTACTGGACCCTATCACCATAACTTTACTGACGGTTCCCATCTTCGTTCCATTAATCGTCAGCCTGGGGATGGACCCCATCTGGTTCGGGGTGATTTTTACCGTTAATACACAGATAGGACTTATAACGCCCCCGATGGGAACCGATTTGTTCGCTGTGAAGACTATCTTTAACATCCCCACCGGGGAGATACTGCGCGGCGTGATACCTTTCCTGTTTTTCGAGCTGCTCTTCCTGGTTCTCATCGTCGCCTTTCCCCAGTTAAGCCTCTGGCTCCCCGGTCTGATGGTAGCCAAGTAACATAGCTCCAGAGTGTGAGGTAGATTATGAATATCGCTAATAACACGCCGATTGAAAATCTTTCGGCGAACGTCCTGGAGACTCGATTTGAAAACTTCGACCCGGCAACGCTGGAAAGCACGAAGTACCGCATCATAGATTCGATAGGCTGCCTTATCGGCGGCTCCGGCGATACCGGCAATCCCGAGCTCGTGGGGCTCCTGCGGGACGAGGGGGGCAAGGAAGAGGCAACCATCCTGGTACACGGCGGCAAGGTTCCCGTGGCCAACGCCGCCATGGTCAACAGCATCATGACCCGTTCTTTCGATTTCGAGCCGGTAAGCCCCATGGTGGATGGCGTGAACACGCCGGGACATATCAGCGGCACCACCGTGCCTACGACCATCTCCGTAGCCGAGGCCGTAAACGCCAGCGGCCGGGAGATGATTACGGCGCTACTCGTCGGGGATGACATCGCGTCGCGCATACTGGCTGCCTCCGGTTTTGGTTTTACCCTGGGTTGGGACGGAGTCGGCACGGTAAATGCCTTCGGGACTACGGCCACCGCCGGGCGTCTGCTGGGACTGGACAGTTTACAGTTGAGAAATGCCTTCGGCATCGTCCTCAACCTAATCGGCAGCACCTTCCAGACAATCTGGGACGGCACCGTTGCCTTCAAGCTGCCGCAGGGACTATCAGCCCGGTCAGGTATATTTTCCGCGCAACTGGCCAAAGCGGGCTGGACGGGTCCGGAGGATGCTTTGTTCAGCAAGTTCGGGTATTATAATATGTTCACCGAGGGATGCCAGAAGCCGGAGTACCTTAGCCGTGACCTGGGGAAAGTGTACTACGCCGACGGCACCTTCAAGCCGTATCCCTGCTGCCGTATCCCCCACGCCGCCATCGACTGCGCCCTTGAGATAATACGTAAAAGCGGAGTTACCGCGGATGACATAGACACGGTGAACCTGGACCTGGCGCAGGGCGGCATCGACCATATCTGCGGCAGTCCATTAAAATTAGGGCTTTTCCCCCACGCCAATGCCGCTTTCAGCTACCGGTACGCGGTGGCGACGGCCTTTCTTTTCGGGTGCGTGAAGCCGGAACATCTCACCGAGAAGGCGATACGCAATCCGCAGGTAGCCGAATTTATGAAGAAAATCACGCTCACACCCAGTCCCTATGTTAAATTCGAAGCTGCCAGATTAACCGTAACCCTGAAAGACGGGAGGGACTTTACCGAGTCCTGCGATATTGCCAGGGGTAACCCTCTCAACCCGCTGTCCAGAGAAGAGATAATAGCTAAATTCTGGACAAACATAGAGTTCTGCGGCAGAATATCGAAGCAGAATGCCACGGAAGCGCTCCAGATACTGGAAGACCTGGATAAACTGGACAGCGTCAGGAAACTGATACCGCTACTGGTTGCGTGAAAAGCCGAGGACGCCTGTTTATAAATGCTTCCGGGTCAGGTTACCTTTATGTTCGGTATATCCGGGAAAGATGAGGCCCTCTGCACCAGTTCGATGAGCACGTTTTCCGCAGCGTTGGGATGAACAAAGGCTATCTTCGCATCGGGTAAAGACATCGGTTCTTCATTAATGAGCTCCCTGCCCTGCTCTTTCAGTGTCTTCAGGTCGTGCTTGATATTATTAGTGGCGAAGGATATGTGGTGGAGTCCGCCGCCCCGCTCTTTCAGGAATTTCGCGAAGCTGCCTTCGTCGGTCAATGGCTGGAGAAACTCCAGCGTGATATCGGCTACCCTTACCAGGACGGCTTTAAACTCCCCTGCCGGGCCGTCAATAGTCTCCACGACCTCAAAGCCGAACATATCGGAGTAAGCTTTCAGGGCTTCATCGGCATCTTTGACAACGATGCCGATGTGGTCGATTTTATTTACCATTTTTTATCCTCCTATTTTTCTAATATTATAAGGTAACCCACACCATTAATTACTTAAAACGGGAAAATAGGCGGCAGCTCGCGGACTTTGTCTTTAGTCAGCGTTTGCGGCATGGTATTAAGCAGCTCTTCCGGCGTCCAGCGGCCATCCTTCCAGAGCACCTGCTCTATTTGAGGGGGGTCCTTATAAATCCCGATATGCCCGTGCCAGACCTCAAAGACGCAGCCGTTGACGTTATCCGCCGCCTCGCTGGCGAGGTAAACGACCAGATTAGCGACATCCTCGGCGAGATTGACCTCCAGCATCTGCTTAATCCTTTTTTGAGCAACCTCTTCTCCCCAGGCCTTGGCCCAGGCTTCATCGAGTCCCTTTTTCTCGATTAGTTCTTTAATGCCCCTCGTCCCGGCCACCGGCCTGATGGCGTTACAGGTCACACCGTACCGGCCCATGTCATAAGCCACCGTACGCGTCAGGCCGACGATGCCTTCCTTGGAGGCGGAATAACTCACCTGCCCCATGTTGCCCAGACCGGAGTGAGAAGACGTGTTGATAATCCTGCCGTAGCCCTGTTTTCTCATAATCCGGCAGGCAGCCCGCGTGCAGTAGAAGGTGCCGTAAAGGTTGGTCTTTATCACCCCGTCCCATTCTTCGTCGCTGACGTTGTATACCATACGGTCGACGGTGTAACCGGCGTTATTCACCAGCACGTCGATTCTCCCGAAGTTATCCACCGCCGCCTGAATGATGCCTTCCGCCCCTTCTTTACCCGCAACGCTGGCATAGCTGGCAACGGCCTTACCGCCGGCGTTTTTTATCTCTTCAACCACTTCGTCGGCGGGGCCTCTGGAGGTGCCTCTGCCGTCTATAGCCGTGCCGAGGTCGTTAACCACTACCGCCGCTCCCCGCACCGCCAGCCCCACAGCTTCGGCGCGTCCCAGGCCTTTGCCGGCTCCCGTGACCACGGCAACTCTTCCCTTCAATAGCTCGCTCATCGGTACCTCCTGTGATTCTAGCTGATAACACCTTTATCTTTAAAAGCGGTCACATCGTCCCAGCTATAACCCAGTGTTTCGGTAAGGACTTCCTCGGTATGCTGGCCGAACTCCGGGGCCGTGCTGCGGATGGTGGTAGGGGTCTTGCTGAACTGCCAAGGCGGCATTATCACCTTGAGCTTTTTCCCCGCCGGGTGGTCGATTTCCCGGAAATAGCCGTTCGCCCAGGGGGTGGGGTCGGCGGCGACATCGGCCGGCGTCTTTACCTTTGTCCAGATAATCTCGTACTTGCCGAGTCGCTCCGCCCAATCGTCCCTGGTCCGTGACTTGAAGACTTTATCCAGCACCGGAATTAAAGCCAGGTTGTTCTCCATGCGTAATTCATGCGTTTCGAACCGGGGGTCGTGCTCCAGTTCGCCTATATCAAGCGCCTGGCACACGTTGGCCCAGTAACGGTCGCCCTGAATACAGGCCATTTGTATCCATTTACCGTCGGCACACTCATAGCTGTTAAAGATGGGGTTGCTCTGGCAGGTGCGGGATACGCGGGGGTACTCCAGGCCGGTAGCCAGAACGGAGGATAACACGATGCCCATCGACCATATCCCCCCGCCGAGGAGAGAGACGCAGACTTCCTGGCCTTCGCCGGTGCGCTCGCGATGGAAAAGCGCCATCATAATGGCGCAGGCCGCGTACATGCCGGTGGTGTTATCGCCGAAGCCCGGCACCTGGAACGGCAAAGGCGTGCCCGGCTCCCCCAGAGACGCCATGACGCCACTGCGCGCCCAGTACCCGACGAAGTCGTAAGCGCCGACGTCCTTCTCCGGCCCGTGGAGTCCGTAGCCGGATAGGTGGGTATAGATGATGCGCGGGTTGATTTTAGATATCGTCTCGTATTCCAGCCCGAGGCTTTTCAGGGCGTGAGGCCGGAAGTTGCACACAAAAACATCGGATTTCTCGACCAGTTTATAGAGTATTTCCTGCCCTTCTTTCTGCTTTAAATCAAGGGTGATGCCCTTTTTACTGAAGTTATAGAATTCGAATACGTAGTTAATGTCGTAAATGGGCACGTCGCCGGTTATTTTCAGAATACCCCTGGTCTGGTCGCCGGCTCCCGTTCTTTCCACCTTGATTACCTCGGCGCCCATATCCGCCAGGATGCGACAGCACACGGGGGCGAGCCCCGCCTCGCTGACGTCCAGCACCCTTATACCTTCCAGAGCCATTTTCATAAGCGACACCTCCTCAAGCTTGCTACTTCTCATTTCCGACGATAAAGCAGCTGCAAATACCCGTGCCGGCGTTGCCGCCCAGGTTATGGGTGAGTCCCAGGCGCGGATTCTTCACCTGCCGGGGGCCCGCCTTGCCCTGTAACTGCTTGTAGACCTCGTACATCATCCTTAAGCCGCTGGCGCCCAAGGGGTGGCCAAAGCATTTCAGTCCGCCGTCGGTATTGACCGGTAGCTCACCCTCCAGCGTGAACGTCCCGGCCTCGATATCCTCCCGCGCCCGGCCCCGCTGGCTGAAGCCGAGGTCTTCATAAACTATCATCTCATGGATGCTGAAGCAGTCGTGCACCTCGGCGCAGCTTAACTCTTTGCGCGGGTCTTTTACCCCCGCCTCGGCATAAGCCCGGCGCGAGCCGAGGAGATTCTCCTCGATGTGCACGAAGTCGTAGTCCGGCAGCATGGCGCCCTGCCGGGCGCCGACGTTTACCTGCAATGCCTTGATATAAATGGGGTCTTCTCTGAAATTTTTAGCCATATCGGCGCGGGTAACCACGGCTACCGAGGCGCCGTCGCTGACGCCGCAGCAATCGAACAGTCCCAGCGGCCAGGCGATAATGGGGGCGTTGACCACCTGCTCGATGGTCAGCTCGTTCTGAAAATGCGCCTTGGGGTTCAGGCTGCCGTTGTGGTGATTTTTCACGGCAATCTGCGCCAGCAGCCGCTTGCCTTCTTCCGGCTTGATATTATAATCGTGGAAATAACGCGTGGCCAAGTAGGCGAAAGACGCCGGGGCGCTGTAGCCGGGGCCGATGCCGGAGCTACCATCCTGGTTGTCCCCGACGATGCTGGGGCCCTTGACACCGGTGGCGCCGGAATCTTTGAGCTTCTCCACACCCACCGCCAGGGCGATATCACAAACTCCGGCGGCTACGGCATAGCTCGCCGCCCGCAGGGACTCGGAGCCGGTGGCGCACATATTCTCCACCCTGGTCATAGGGATATACTGGAGCTGGAGGGGCGACAGCGTGATGGCGCTTAGGCCGGAAAATACGGTGCCTATCCACGCCGCCTGAACATCTTTCGGCTCTATGCCGGCGTCCTCGAAAGCCTCGTAGGCGGCTTCCACGATGAGGTCTTCCACGCCCTTGTCCCAGCGTTCTCCGAACTTGGTGCAGCCCATGCCCACGATGGCTACTTTATCTTTAATTCCGTCCATATATCTGCCTCCCGAGGTTATGCGGTCATTTATGTCGTCATTCCCGCGGAAGCGGGAATCCAGACTTTCCTAGATTCCCAATCAAGTTGGGAATGACATTTTAGTAAACGCTATTTACCAGTTATTATTTTACACGCCTTTGCTAATCCGAAACCGGCCTTGCCTTCCAGAAATAATTATGAATACCCCGACTTGTGAACATCTTTCTGAAAGTCATCTCCAGCTTTATACCGACCGCCATATTATCGATATCACAGTCTGTAAACTCGCATATCAGCCTGCCGCCGCCTTCAAAATCGATGACGCCGTTAACGCCGGGGGGATTCTGGGTGGGCATCAGCTGGTCGATAGCGTAGCTGAATAATGTCGCTTTCTTATCGGCGAATTTATAGGGCTCGAACTGGTCCTTTGCCTGGCAGTTGACGCATACCCGCGGCGCCTGACCTATCTGGGAAATCTGGGGGGTCCCGCATTTCTTACATTTTGCCCCGTACAGGGCCAGGACAGCGCGTCTTTCCCGCCAGCGACTCGGCAGCGAGAGCAGCGGGCGGTCCGGCAGCGTCGAGGCCTCTAAGGGGACGAGGCTACGCCAGGTGGCGTACTGCCCGTAGCTGACGGCTATCTTCCCATCAAGTTTATCGGAAATAACCGGCTTCTTCTGAAATTTCCTGATTTCATCGGTAACGCGGAGAACGAAGGCATCGCAGCCGTCTCCGTAGCCGATAAAGAGAATCCGGTCGCCCGCTTTAGCTTCTTCCAGGGCCGCCGCCAGCATCAGCAGGGGCGCCGCCGTGCCCGTATTGCCAATTTTATCATACAGGAGGGCCTGCACCTGCGCTTTATCGAACTTCATCCGCCGCGCCAGGCCGCCATGCTGGCGGGCATCCGATGCTGAATATACTATTTTAGAAAAATCCGCCAGAGCAAGGTTGTATTTTCCCATGAGGTCGGAAATTGCCGATTGAACGGTCGGCATATAGCCCACTTCGTCTATAAAGCGCTGCTCCGTGGTGCGAACGAACCTGTCATCCTCCGTCCGCCAGAGGTCGGTAAAATCATTAAATACAGAATAACTGCCCTCTATTTCGGCAATGACCTTCTCTGAACCTATCATCAGGGACGCCGCGCCGTCGCCTAACGTCTGCTCCAGCGTGCCTTTGGCGGCACCCTGTCGGCAATCGGAGGCGGCCACGATAACATTCTTAGCCGAGCCCGCTTTCACGGCATCGACGGCCGCTTTAATGGCTATGGTCGAAGCGCGTAGAGAATCGGTAAAGTCGGCGGTATGGCACTCATCGGCAAGGTCGGCGGCGGCGGCAACGATAGCGGCGGACTGCTTTTCCCGGTACGGTGCGGTGGTCGTCGCCAGCGAAAGTCCGTCCGCTTTACCGCCACTCCTCTCCAGGCAGTCCAGGGTAGCCGCAACCGCCATGGTAATAGTATCCTCGTCATATCCGGCCACGGCTTTGGCCCCACCCAGACTCCTCGCCGTCCACATCCGGGCAATCTCGTCACGATTAAGTCTGTAAATAGGTAGATAAGCTCCAATTGATGTAATACCGACCATCTCCCCGTTTTCCTTTCTCTTTCAGCTTGTTTCGCCGCTATATCACGGGCGGACGGGACAAAGAAGCAGCGTAATTCCACCGGTGATAATGATGATAAACAAAACGCAGTAGTCTATCCGGGAGAATCTCCGTAAACCGGCCTCAAAGACTAGGTTATAGTGAACCCTCCATCGACGGGCATGGTTATACCGGTGACGTAGGAAGCCCTTTCCGAACACAGCCATACCACTGCCTCGGCGACCTCCTCCGGCTGCGCGTCCCTCCCCAGGGGCATCATTTCTTTAACCGCTTCCGTCATGCCGGGCTGCACAGCCAGCATCCGGTTATAGAAACCGGTACCCGCCATACCGGCGGGGCAGACGGCATTGACGCGAATACCCGCTTTGCCATAGTCGCCGGCTGCGGAAAGCGTTAAACCGTTAACACCCCATTTACAGGCGGTATATATGGCCTGCAACGGAGCGCCGATGAGCCCGGCGATTGACGACGTATTGACGATAGAGCCGCCGCCGTGTTTCTCCATGTATTTTATCTCGTACTTCAGGCACAGCCAGATACCCTTCAGGTCGATAGCCACGATACGGTCCCACATCTCTTCAGTGCCTTCCGTAAAGGGTTCCGGCAGTTCCTCGATGCCGACATTATTATGCGCGCAGTCGAGCCCGCCGTAGGTAGAGACGGCCTTATTTACCATTGCCTCGACATCCTTAGCCTCGGAAACATCAGCCCTGACGAAGATAGCCTCGCCGCCAGCTTGCTTAATCATATCTACAGTCTGCTGACCGTTTTCAGCATCGATATCCGCCGCGACCACTTTAGCCCCTTCCCTGATAAAGGCCAGCGCCGAAGCCCGCCCCAGGCCCATGCCGGCACCGGTGACCAGTGCGACCTTATCCCGGAGTATTCCCGCCATGTCGTTTCCTCCTGACTAATTTATCTGGATGGCTACCATAAATATACTATTCCGTAGGGCTGATACTGTCAAATTGAGGAACAGGCCTACATTAGACGGGCAAATTTCCGGACTGGAGGGTGGGGACCGGGGTAAGATAGCTGTAATATTCCATCCAATCAGGAGGGGAATGATGACGAAGTCCGTAATGCTCGCTTGCCTGGCGCTGGCCCTGATATCCACTTAGTCTACGGGCTCATCACCAAGATTGCCCGGATTCTTCTGGAAATCGGCCTTATCTATCTTACTGTAAAGTCCAGGCGCAAAGTAACCGCCTGATTCTACCCGATATATATATCAACCTTGGCCGCCCCGGCCATTTGATTAAGGTCATTGGTGAAAGAAGCCCAGTCGATATCACTGCGGCGACGGTACTGGTAATGAAGGCTGACACGGTCTTCCAGTACAGACATCGTATCCAGCCTCAAGCCGCGCAGCCGTTCCTTGAGAAAGGCGGAGAGTTTTCCTTCCATGTCCGGGTAGGCCGGCTGGTCTACGGAAATCATCAGGTGAGCCCGCCCGAACACGTTGAAACGATTGCGGGTCAGCCAGTGAATACCCAAGGCAATGAACACCAGTCCGAAGAGAATGCCGGTTACCAGATAGTTCTCGGTAGCGGCGCCGATTGATGAAGCGATGAGCAAAAGCAGAAACCCGATTTCCGCCGGGTCTTTCACCGGAGTCCGGAAACGGACGAAGGATAACGCTCCCAGCAAACCCAGCGACAGCGGTATGGATACCTGGATACCCAGGAAGAGCGCCGTGATAGCCGGCCCGCCGATGATAAACATCCGGTGTACCCCCGCCCCGATGTGCCTCGAACCGTAAAACAACTGGTACATCAGATAAGTCACGATAGAGGCCGCCAGCGAAAACAGTACGGCGATGACAGCTTCCCAGAGTCCCACCGGCGATTGCATTCCCTCGATGAGTTGCCAGAGTTCGTCAAACATGCTATATCCTCCTTTTTATCTATAGCTCGACATTTTTACCCGAGGGTGAGAAACGAGCCAGGCTGCCCGGCTCGGTAAAATGCGCATCAAGACAGGAACCGTATTTAGAAAAGCGGCTCCAATCCGTGTCCAGCAGTTTCATGCGGCGGAGGGTAACCGGCAATTCCAGCGTGGGCCCCTTGACCTCGATAACGCCTCCACGCAGCCGTATTTCCCCGTCCCGCCGGCCGAGTTCCCAGGCCACCACCGAGGCTGCTACCTCGTAGTCGAAGGAGACCCGTACCCCGGTCTGCATTTCATTAAACCGGTAGCGCTGGTAGGATATCAGGATAACAGGCTTCAGCTGTTTTTCCGGGAAATAGCCGAACCCACCCAGCGTTTCCATAAGCTCGGTCTTACCGATAATACCGCTGCCCAGGTTCGCGAGCTCAAGTCGCTCCGCGGGGACCGATAACTGCCGGCGCTGCTTGCTGCTGGCAAAGCCTTCCCTTATTTTTCGTTCCACGTAGACCGGCATCTCTCCCCGTCCGTCGGTGCTATCTCCATACCAGCGAATGCGTATCTTGTCCTTCTTAAATTCACCCGCGGCCGACCGTTCGTACTGGTCGAGGTCAACGGAGTCGAAGTAAAGGCTGTTTACCCGGTCATGCGGGTATTCCCGGTCCGGCCGGCAGAACTGACGCAACATGGCGCGTGCAAAGCCGATGTTCCTGGGCAACACCGAGAATTTACGCTCGAACCTCTGTACCGTAGCTACGATTGTCGCTGCTTCTTCTGACTTGCCAGTGACTTTTATTTTAATTACCTCCCGTATACGGCATTCGCTGTTACCCGAATTTAAACCAGTCCACCATCCACATACTGCCGCGGTTACCCATACCTTTGAAGCCGCTACGCAACTCGCCGTCAAGCTGCTTCCTTACCGATTCATGGCGCGCGATGATAAAGCTCCTCAAACCGAGTGAGTTGGGGCCGAACCCGGGCTGGCGCGGCGGCTGGGGGGCCATCAGGGGGCCGTAGACATTCTGCAGGAACAGCGCATAGGTTTCTTCCTCCAGGCATCCTTCCAGTTTCTCCAGTTCACCGGGCTGGAAATCACGCATCATCAGCATAAACAGGTTGTCCACGCCGAAGTTTTTCTTTAGACAGGAGACCTCTTTACGATGCAGCATGAAGGGGAGCATCGGCGAAGGCCCGCCGGCCATCCATCCCTCGAAAAGGTCGGGCGGCCGCAGATCCTCGTCGAGACAGCGCTCCCAGTCCTCGAAGGAGTAGAACATCTCGGTATCGGCCTCGGCGTAAGGGCGCACCAGTTCTACCCACCGTTCGATTCGCGGCAGGACAACGTCGAGGGAGAAGGGGCCGTTCATAATTTCTTCCACATAGCCGTGATACCTGTCCAGGTACGGCTGGTAAGACAGCAGGCGGTCTACCAGGGGATATCTGTTCATCGGGCCGCCGGTAGGTTCGTCGATATAATAATTGATAAGCCCTTCTTTTTTAATGCCCAGGTTGAACGTCCCGAAAGCCATATTGGTATCCCAGGGTAGGGGGGTAAATTTGCCGTTGACCTCGTAAAGATAGTTGTTGTGTCCGATGCCAATATAGTTATCCATGTGCACGGTGACCGCCGATGCCGCGATAAATCGAAGGGTTGCGTCGACATCAAGCACCTTCTCTATTTCCCGGGGGAAAGTCTCGTCGGGTTCGTTATTAAGGACATCGAGGAATTTGAAAAGGCCGGAATAGTCCGGGTTATTCTCGTTGGTTTTCAGCATCATGGCTTCCACCAAGGTCGACGGCATAACCACCGGCGGGAGACCGCGGAACATATTCCCTTCGAGTTCCGGCTCCGGTTCGTAAAGCGCGACCATTTCTTCCTGGTCGAGGGCGCGCAGGAGGTCAATCAGCGGTGCGCCGCCGATATTAGTATACAGGACAGGGTCCTGCCGGTGCAGACCGGGCATACCCGGCATACTATAATCTTTATAGGCGTATTTTTCCGTCCAGTCCAGGCGCGCCGCCAAAAGCTCCGGTTTATAAAGGTTGCCGGTGGCATCGTCGAAGTGGCGCTCGACGAAGGCCTGGTCAATCATTTCGACCATAGTATAAACGCCCAAGTGGTCGTCATTCACCCAGAGGTCGATAAGCGAGGCACGGGGGGTGACGACACCCGCCTCTTCGAATATCTTATAGGTAACGACCTCGCGAATGAGGGTGGGGTCGCTCCAGCCGTTATTGAGAAAGACCTTTTTCAGGCCGTGGAAAGTGCGCGCCCGGTTGAAGATATTGAAATCGACCGCCAGGGGCATACGCGGACTGTTCCAGCCGATGGCCTGCCCCAGCGAAGAATTGCCCTTGGGCCGGAGGCCGACATCCGATACCAGTTCGTCATCCCACCAGAAATCAGCCCTTACGTACTGTTCCTCGAAAGCGTGTTCCCGGCAAAACGCCCAGTTTTCCTCCGGCATAACCAGACGCACCGTGGTGACGCGGTCTTGAACAAACGGGTCTACTGTGGGGTCGTGAACGCCCCGGGATGCGCTGCGGGTGCATCCTGATACGCCTGTGATAAGAATGATGCCAACCAGCAGGACTGCAAATAAAATAGAACCTTTTCTACGCATGGCGAAGCTACAAAACCGATATTGCTAACAGAATATCAAAATAATTATAAAAATACAAATATTATATATGATGAGCGTGTGACGGCATAGCAGATAGAAGAGCGGCTGCCGTCTTTCCGGGGGCGGGGGGAACTTAGTTCGTATTTAGGCAGCCGTTTATGGTATTTTAATATGGAGAGATAAAAGATGATACGGCGTCCCCGTTTTTTCTATGGATGGTATCTGGTCGGCATCACCATCGCCGCCATGATGCTGATTTACGGCGTCAGGAACTCCTTCGCTGTCCTGTTTTCACCCATCCTGGACGACTTCGGCTGGTATCGCGGCAGCACGTCTATAATGCTTTCGCTTAACATCCTTATCTACGGATTAAGCGCGCCCCTGGCCGGCCTGCTGGTCGACCGCTGGAAGCCGAGAGCCGTGGTGACGCTCGGCTTAGTGATTCTTTCACTGGCGACAGCCCTCTGCTACTTTGCCAGCGAACTGTGGCACTTCTACCTGCTCTTCGGGGTGGTGGCGCCAATCGGTACCGCCTTCTGCGGGTCTCCCATATTAAGTCCCACGCTGATTAACTGGTTCGGCAAGCGCCGGGGGTTTGCCCTAAGCCTGGGGCAAATCGGTGGGGGGTTGAGCTTCGCCTACGGCATGCTCGTCGATGCGGTGGTGTCCCACTGGGGATGGCGGCCCTCTTTCCTGGTCATGGCGGCCATCGTCCTGGCCGTTCTACTACCACTGTATCTCGTCTTTTTCTACTACCGACCGCAGGACAGGGGCATGGAGGCCTATCGTGACGATGAGTCTGCAATCGCCGGAGACGCCGTAGAGGTGGTAAATCACACAGCTCCCGACTGGACCCTGAATATTGCGTTGAGGACCCACAGTTTATGGCTGCTGGTGCTGTCCCAGTTCTGCTACTGGGGCGTGGGTAACTACCTGGTGCTGGCCCACCAGATTAAGTTCGCCCAGGACGCCGGGTACAGCAGCATGCTGGCTACCTCTGTCTTCGCCCTTTTCGGGATAGCGTCCATCGGCGGGCAAATCGCCGTTTGTATATTCGATTCCTTTGGGCGGGAGAAAACGGTCACGATGGCGGTGGTTATGGCTATCGGCGCGCTGGTGGCTTTAATATCGGTGAAAGATACGTCCCAGCCCTGGCTGCTTTATATTTACGCCGTATCCTCCGGGTTCGCCACGGGGATATTTTCGCCCAGTATCTTCGCGGGAATCGGTGATATTTTTCACGGCAGGAACATCGGCACCATAACGGCCCTGCTGCTTTTCGGCACCGGTTTCGGCGGGGCCATCGGCCCGTGGCTGGGCGGCTACATCTACGATGTTACCGGCAGCTATAACACCGCCTTCATCATCAGCATGGCGGCCTTCGCGGCGGCGGGAATCAGTTTCTGGTTGGCCGCGCCGAGAAACGCCTCCAAGATAAGGGCGAAAATGCAGAAGATGAGCCTGTCCGGTTAGCTACTGCCGTACGGGAATCATGGAAATCTCTATTTTCCCCTCTTTCTTTTTCAAGGCGAGGAAAGCCAGCCACTCCTTATCGTTTTGCTCGGGGAAATCGGCCCGGAAGAACCCGAAGGGCGCGCGGCGGCTCTCCTTCCTCGCCAGCGAGGCGTTCAATATCATCTCCGCATTATCTATTATCGACTGCACTTCGAGGCACCGCATCAGTTCGTGGGGGTTTTCCGCTTTAAACGAGGCGTTCTTTTTTAAATCCTGCAGTCGCTCCAGGCCGCGCTGCAGAGTCTTTTCCGCCCTTACCTCACCGGCGTAATAGTCCACGATGTTCTGCGCCGCCATTTCCACCTCGCGCCAGTGCAGGCCGTTGCGATTGTTGAGGATGCCGGAACAGCTTTCCCTCAAGGCTGCCAACGACTCATCATTTACGGGCAGGTGGTTTCCCTGCGCTCTGGCTTCTTTAGCGGCCCTCTCACCGGCGCGCCAGCCCATGGTGAACGCACCCGGGGCGCCCGTCCACGGCACCCCGCCGATTTCATCCCCCGCCCCGAACAGCCCCTTGACCTCGGTTTCGAGCTCGTTATTGACCACGAGGCCGGAAGCCGCCGTGCCGGCCATCTCGCGGCTGTTGGGGAGCCACTCCAGCTTATCTCTTCGAAAGTCGAACCCTTCCCGATTTTTCAGGTAGTCCAGAAACAAAGAACCCTTGCCTTCGTTGCTGATGGACCACTCAATGTATTTTATCTCCTCCTCCGTGCCGTCGGTGAGGTCGAGATAAAAAGGCCCCTGCCCCTGCCGGTAGAGTTGAGCATAGGCAGGTCGGGCGTTCTGCCCTCCCGAAAGCATTTTCTGTCGATTCAACGTGGCGTCCACCTTCTCTTTGCCCAGATTCGGCCAGTCGTAGAACTGCGTCCTCGGCACGACTGTCTCCCCGCCGGCGTCGGTAACGGCCGCGGCAGGCTGCACCGTGTTGCGGGGAGAGCCTAAATTCAGCTCGTAGTTGCCGATGGAGTAGTAACCGGAGGAAAGGAACTCCATGTTAATGACGGGAATGCCGGCGCGGAACGCTATGGCCCGGCCGTCCCCGGTCTCGTTGACGGGAATACGGTGGTTGCCCCAGATGCCGGTCTTATTAGGAGTCAATCGGTTAGCCCGCCCGGTGGACATGACGACTGTTTTAGCCCGGAACGAGTAAATTTTACCGTTATTGGTGCCCACTCCGAGCGCCCCGGCTACCTGGCCGTCAGTTAGCAGCAGAGCTACCATCATTACCCGGTTGACGATATCGACACCCCTTTTCTTTGCCTCCCTGGTAAGCTTTATTTTAAGGTCGTGACCGTCGAAGTTGAACGAACTCGGCATGGTATGGAACTGGTAGACGATTCTGAATTTACCGGGTATTTTGCTGTCTTCATACCTGATTTTAATGCCGAACTTCTCCAGGTCGAGCATTCTATCATAGTTCTCCCTGGCCACCAGGCGCAGGAGGTCTTTATTGATGAACCCCCGCGCTATCAACTGCGCGTGGTCTTCAATAAGGTCTTCGAGAGTCCAGCCCATCTGCTCGTGAATCATAGGGATATACGCCCAGGCGTGGTCGACGCCCGTTCCGGCGCAGCCGCTGCTTAAAGTGTTGGCCTTTTCCGCAATGGTGACCTTCACGCCGTACTCACTGGCTTTAATCCCGGCCATACACCCGGCCAGTCCCCCACCGATTATTAAAACATCCGTATCTATCTGCACTACTTCAATTCCCGGGCTCATGGCTGCTCTCCTCTTAAAATCGACACCCTCATGGGGAGGGGCGGGACTATTCTTATGGCCCCCTTCTCCCGCTGCGGACACTGCATCCAGCAGGCGCCGTCATAGGCGCACTCGTCCGGGTATTTTACGATTGGCGGTTTGCCCTTCTCCGGGTTAGCCTCCAGGATTTCCATCAGGCAGACGTCCACGCACTTATTGCAGCCCGTGCAGACGTCCCCGTCGAAAATAATAGGATTGAACACGACTGAGCTCCTAGAATCTTTATCTCTTTTTAAGTAAATCGGGGGTAAGACGTTAAGAGAATATCAAAAATGGGGTGGTAATACAAATAAGCGAACAAACATAAAAAGGAATTACTTAAGTAAAAGGGGCAAATGTCTTCGTTTAAGGCGCCGCCCCCTTTTCGCTTTCCTGGAGCGGGTGACGAGATTCGAACTCGCGACTCTTTGCTTGGGAAGCAAATACTCTGCCACTGAGTTACACCCGCGCGAAACGTATTAATTTTAGCCCAAAAAAATATGGTTGTAAAGAAATACATCTGTCCGGTGTATCCGCACTATTTTCCCCCGTCATAAATCGAGGAAATATTTGACTTTTTTACCCGAGCATTGGTATACTCGCCGTGGGTGAGTGGCATTCCAGATAATTAACCTGCCTGCCAGTTCCAATTTAAGTTGATCACCAACAAATTTTTAAGGAGGATTAAAGCATGTCCGGTGATTTTGTCAATCTACTCGCTGATTTGAAAGAGGACGAGGTCCTCAAGCTGACCAAGGAGAGGATTGAATCTGGTGAAGACCCAATGAAAATTCTTGAGGATAGCCGGGAAGGTATGGGAATCGTGGGCAATCGTTTTGCCGACGGAGAATACTTTTTACCGGAACTGGTCTTCTCCGGTGAGCTTCTTAAGCTGGTGACCGAGATGGTTAAACCGCATCTTAAACAGGTGGTGGAAACCAAGCGTCTCGGCACCATCGTCCTCGGCACGGTAGCAGGGGATATCCATGATATCGGCCTGAATATCGTCGATTTTATGCTGGATGTCAATGGTTTCGAGGTTCATAATCTGGGCGTTGATGTCCCCAAGGAAAAATTCGTGGATAAAGTCAAGGAAACCAAGGCTCCCATCGTAGGACTTAGCGGCTTCCTGACACCGGCCTTCGATGCCATGAAAGAGACAGTTGAAGCCATAGACACAGCCGGCTTGAGGAAAGATGTCAAGATAATGATAGGCGGCGGGCAAATGGACGACGAGGTGAGGAAATATGCCGGGGCCGATGCCTTCGGTAAAGACGCCATGGCCGCGGTCGCCCTGGCAAAGCAATGGGTAGGTGCAAGCTAAAATGGCCAGAGAATGGGCGGAGTTAACTCCAGAAGAAAAACGGGAAGAGCGTTTCAAGCGATGGCTTTCTCCACAGGGCGTTACCTTCTCCAGCCCTAAAGCTGAAAAGGCATATAAAGAAAAGGTAACCAGGTTTGCCAGTGCCTTTCAGTTGAAGGAAGCGGACCGGATACCGTGCATCCTGCCGGTCAGTAATTACCCTGCATATTATGCCGGGGCGGACCTCCGTACCGTCATGTACGACTACGATAAGCTTAGCCAGACCTGGCTGAAATTCCTCCATGACTTTGAAGATGACCTGGACACGTATATACCGCCCGGCCTGGTTCCTCCGGGTAGATCCCTGGAGGCCGTTGACTACAAGCTGTATAAATGGCCTGGCCACGGCATATCCGGTGATACGACTACGTACCAGTGTGTTGAAGCCGAGTACATGAAAGCGGACGAGTACGATGCCCTCATCAAAGACCCCTCAAATTTCTGGCTGCGTACCTATATGCCGCGGGTCTTCGGTGCTTTAAAGGGATTTTCACAACTCCCGGCCCTTACCGCCTTTGAAGAAATAGCCACCGGGACGTTCCTGCCCTTCGGCATGCCTGACGTCCAGGCCGGTTTCCAGGCCTTAATGGAAGCCGGTACGGAAAGCCTTAAATGGATAGCGGCAGTCGGCGCCGTCGCCGCCGAGGCGGCGGCTCTCGGGATGCCCGGTATTATGAGCGGGCTGGCCAAGGCTCCCTTCGATACTCTCGGTGACACGCTGCGAGGTACACAAGGAATAATGATGGATATGTTCCAGCGGCCGGAGAAACTCCACGAGGCCATGGAAAGAATCGCGCCCCTGGCTATCGAAGGAGCTATCGGCGCGGCAAACGCCGCAGCGGCGCCATTGATAATTATGCCGCTGCATAAAGGCGCCGACGGCTTCATGTCCGACAAGCAGTATAAGACCTTTTACTGGCCCACTTTCAAAAAGGTTATCATGGCGCTGGTCGACGAAGGTATCGTGCCGGTTCTCTTCGCCGAGGGCGGCTATAATACCCGCCTGGAGGTTATCAAGGAATTACCGAAAGCCTCGGTGGCATGGTGGTTCGACCAGACGGATATGGCCAAGGCCAAGAAAGTCCTCGGAGATAGGGCTTGCCTAATGGGCAACGTACCCACCTCATTACTGATGACCGGTACGCCAAAAGAAGTCAAGGAGCGTTGCCGTAAGCTCATCGAGGTCTGCGCCCCGGGCGGCGGATATATACTAAGCGGCGGAGCCAACATAGACAAAGGGCCCCCGGAGAACCTGCGCGCCATGATGGAAGCCACCAGAGAATACGGCACTTATAAATAGGCGTACATAAATAAAGGACTTCGGCCTTTCAACGGTTGGCAGCTTACTAACCGTATCTTCCCATCCTTCATCCGCGTAAGACTGGCATGCGGAAAGGCTGTTTATCCCTAAAAGGAGAAAAATGGACAAACAGTGGGCAGATATGTCCTGGGAGGAAAGGCGCGAGGAACGGTTTAAAAAGTGGCTAAACCCAACCGGAGTTAAGTTCAATAGCCTGGAAGCCGCCAGGAAATACAAAGAACGCGCCACCCGGATGATAAAGGCTATCAAGATAGAGATACCGGACCGCGTTCCGGTTCATATTCCGGCCGGTTCTATCGTAGCGTACAATGCCGGCCTTACCCTGGAAGAGGTCCTTTACGACTATTCAAAAATCAAGCCGGCCTGGATAAAATTCCTCCGGGACTATGATATAGATTCCGCCGATAACCCCGGCCTCTTTTCGGGAAGGGTCTACGAAATCCTGGATTACAAGGTAATGAAATGGCCGGGCCACGGCCTGCCCTCCAGCCAATCAATGCATCAATTCGTCGAAAAACAATACATGAAAGCCGACGAGTACGACATGATGATAAAAGACCCGTTCGATTTTGGCCTTAGGCGCTTTTTACCGCGGACCTGGGGCGTCTTCGAGCCTTTCGCCGACCTTCCTTCTTTTTCCTCCTCTCAAGGACTGCCGGAACGGCTCATGGCCATGTGCCAGGACCCGCGGTTCCAGAAATTCATGAAGGCCATCCAGGAAGCCAGCGATGAGAACGTAAAATCGCAGGAGGTTATAGCCGAATGCAGTAAAATCGCGATGGAAGAAGGGTTCCCCCCGCTGGCCGGCGGTATAGCGCTGGCGCCATTTGACACCGTGGCCGACATGCTCCGGGGAACCCAGGGGTCGGTCATGGATATGTACCGGCAGCCGGAAAAGCTGCTCGAATCCCTGGAAGGTATTACGGAGGAGAGCCTGGAATCAACGGTGAACATGGCCAATTTCTCCCTTAGCCCCATAGTTTTCATACCGATGCACAAGGGCGACGATTCTTTTATGTCCGTCAAGCAGTTCGAGAAGTTTTACTGGCCTACTTATCGCAAGCTGCTGCTGGGTCTGATTAACGAGGGCCTGGTACCGATGCCGGTTATCGACGGCAGCTATAATACCCGCCTGGAAATTATCAAGGACCTGCCCAGGACAGGGGTGGTGTGGACCTTCGAGCAAACCGACATGGCCAAAGCCAAAAAAATCCTCGGTGGTCATACCTGTATCGCCGGCAACGTACTGGCAGCCCAGTTATACACGCACACACCACAGGCGATAAAGGAATACTGCCGTAAACTCATTGAGGTCTGCGCCCCGGGCGGCGGCTATATCCTTTCATTAGGCTCCGGTATTGATAAATGTGACCCGGCAAACCTTCAAGCCATAGTAGAAGCTGCCAAAGAATATGGCGTCTATAAATAGGCGTATTATATATGGGGCAGTCCCAAGGCCTTCTCAAAAGGGATAATAATATGGCAGTTACGAGAATTACCCGTAAGGAGATTTGACCATGGAAAAAGAATGGGCAGATTTAAACTGGGAGGAAAAGAGGGAGAAGCGGTTCCAGCGCTGGCTTTCACCAGATGTAAAATTCATCAGTCCCGAGGCAGAAAAGCTCTATAAAGAGCGCGTTACGAGATTCACTAAAGCCATCAAACTGGAGGAGCCCGACCGCGTGCCGGTCATGCTGCCCACCGGCAACTCCCCGGCCTACTGGGGCGGCGGCAACCTCCGCACCCTGATGTACGATTATCCCAAGACCCGGGAAATCTGGATTAAGTACATGGAAGCCTTCGGGGACATGGACGTGTATGACGCCCCGGCCTTCGTGCCTTCCGGCAAAATCTCGGAAGTCATCCGCTCCCGGATGATGAAGCTGCCGGGTCTCGGCTTGCCGGATGACGCCCCGATGTACCAGTTCGTCGAGGGGGAATACATGAAGGCGGACGAGTACGACCTGATGATGATGGACCCCACCGACTATAATCTGCGGGTCATGTTGCCGCGCTCCTCGCCCTTCTTCGAGCCGTTCCAACGGCTGCTGCCCTTCCGCTCCCTGATGGACTCGTCCTGGGTCTCCATCCTCGCCAACCCGGAGATACACAATATGTTCCAGGTGATGATGGGCCTGACCGAGGAGCATAACAAGATGATCGCCGCCAACATGGAGCTCAACGGCTATATACAGACCCACGGTTATCCCACCCTCCTCGGCGGCGGCCCCCTGCTGGGCGCTCCCTTCGATAACTTCGGTGACGCCCTGCGCGGCACGCACGGCATCTTCCTGGATATGTACCGGCAGCCGGAAAAAGTCCACGAAGCCATGGACTGGTACGTCAAGCTGACTGTCGAAGGCACCATTAAGAATTTCCCCATGACCGCCAACCCTATCTGCCTCATGCCCCTGCACAAAGGGGATGATACCTTCATGTCCGATAAGCAGTTCGCGGAGTTCTACTGGCCCCCCCTGCGCGCCATTCTCGTGGCTTTGGTCAACGAGGGCCTCGTGCCGATGCCCTTCGCCGAGGGGCGCTATAACAGGCGGCTCAAGGAGATTGCGGACACCCCCAGGAGCGGCGTGATGTGGTGGTTCGACCAGACCGATATGAAAGAGGCCAAACGCGTCCTCGGCGATGTCTGCTGCATCATGGGCAACGTGCCTACCTCGACGATAGCGACGGGCACGCCTGACCAGATAAGAGACAACTGCCGCCGGCTCATTGAGGATTGCGCCCCTGGCGGCGGCTATATTCTGGGCGGCGGTGCCAGCGTCGATAACGGGAAGTTCGAGAATTTTAAAGCCATGATGGACGCCGCTAAAGAATACGGCGTCTATAAAAAATAAACGGAGGTTCTATAAACAGTGTTTACGAGATCGAACGACTGGGCAAAGCTAACCTGGCAGCAGAAACGGGACCTGCGCCTCGAAAAGTGGATAAACGGAGAGGGTATAAAATTCGATAGCCCGGAAGCGGAAAAGAACTATAAAGCACGGGCTACGCGACTGGCCAAGGCCGTCAAGATGGAAATTCCGGACCGCGTCCCCTGCGCGGTACCCACCGGCTGGTTCCCGGCGATGAACGCCGGCATCACCCTGAAAGAGGCCCTCTACGACCCCGAAAAAATGAAATGGGCCTGGCTCAAGTTCGTGGACGAGTACGATTCGGACACCTTCGACGGCACCATCTTCTTCCAGGCACCCATCAGCGAAATCCTGGGCGATAGGACGATGAAGTGGCCCGGCCACGGTCTCCCCGACGACTCTCACTCCGCCTACCAGTATGTCGAAAGCGAATACATGAAGGCCGATGAGTACGACCTTTTTATGAAAGACCCGTTTGATTTCCAGCTCCGCCGCTACCTGCCGCGCGCCATGAAGGCTTTTGAGCCCTTCGCCGATGTCCCCTCGTTCTCATCCTACGAGGGGCTGCCCCATCGGCTGATGGCCATGTGCCAGGACCCCCGTTTCCAGAAATTCCTCAAGGCTATACAAGAAGCCAGTAAGCACGTGCCGGTACTCCAGAAAGCCTCCTTCGAGACATCACAGGCTGCCTATGCCAAGGGCTTCCCCGCGTTCCGCGGCGGTCTGGCCGTAGCCCCATTTGATGCCTTTGCCGATAATCTCCGGGGCACTCACGGCATGGTCCTGGACATGTACCGCCAGCCGGAGAAAATCCACGAGGCCATGGAGTTCGTCCTGCCGCAGTTGCTTAACGGTGCCATCTCCATGGCGGACATGACCGATTGCCCGGTTATCATGATGCCGCTGCACAAGGGCGATGATACCTTTATGTCCAACAAGCAGTTCGAGACCTTCTACTGGCCCACTTTTAAGAGACTTCTCCTAAGCATGGTCGAAGAAGGCCTGATACCCTTCCCGGTGGCCGAAGGGGCTTATAATAACCGGCTGGAATACATCAGCGATATGCCGAAATCCAGCGTAATCTGGATGTTCGACCAGACGGATATGGCTAATGCCAAGAAAACGGTCGGTAAAGTCTCCTGCATCGCCGGCAACATACCCGCTTCCATCGCCTACACCGGCACTGCCAAAGAGATGAAGGAAAACTGCCGCAAGCTTATCGAGACCTGCGCGCCGGGCGGCGGTTATATTTTAAGCGGCGGCTCCACCTTCGACATGGCCAAACCGGAAAACCTGCACGCCATGATGGACGCCGCCAAAGAATACGGCGTATACAAATAAAGATAGGAGAACAGACCAATGGAAACCAAAGTATCAAGTGCGAAAAAAGAAGTTATCATCTCCATCGACCGGCCCACGGTACTCATCGGCGAGCGCATCAACCCCTCCGGCAGGAAGAAGCTTACCGAGGCACTGAAGGCAGGCGACCTTGATATCGTCCGCAAAGAGGCAATCGAGCAGGTCGAGGCCGGGGCGGATATCCTTGATGTTAATATCAGTGCTCCGGGGGTGGATGATGTCGCCCTCATGCAGGAGGCGGTAAAGGTGGTGATGGCAGCCGTAGACGCACCGCTCTGCTTCGATAGCCCCAACCCCACCGCCATAGAAGCCGCCCTGAAGGTCTACAAGGGCAAGCCGCTCGTCAACTCCGTCAGCGGCGAGGAGCACTCCCTGAAGAGAGTGCTGCCTCTCGTGAAAGAGCACGGGGCGGCTGTCATCGGCATGGTGCAGGATGACGAAGGTATCCCCAGGAACGCCGACCGGCGCGTACAAATCGCCCATAAAATCGTGGAGGCCGTGGAGAAAGCCGGCATACCCAGGGAGGACGTCGTTATTGATGTCATGGCCTTCGCCATCGGCGCCGAGGCGAACTCCGGCAGGGATGTCCTAGAGGCCATCCGCCGCATCAGGGACGAGATTGGGGTCAACATGACCATGGGCGCCAGCAATATATCCTTCGGCATGCCCGCCCGTGCCCTGCTCAATAACGCCTGGGTATCCATGGTTATTGCCGCCGGCGCTACGGTCTTAATCGCCAATGCAGCTAAAGTGAAATCGACGGTCCTGGGGACCGACCTTATCCTGGGTCGCGACAGGTTCGCCCGGCACTTTATTGAGAACTACCGCAAACGCCAGCAGCAGTCGCAGGGTTGACACGCCGACTGTCAGGGTCTATAATTGAAGATGTCTTTCAACGCGGGGTAGAGCAGTGGTAGCTCGTCGGGCTCATAACCCGGAGGTCGTTGGTTCAAATCCAACCCCCGCTACCAACTTTTAAAGCTAAAATCCCCCGAATTCCTAAAAAGGTTTTGGGGGATTTTTCATTTTTGCTAACCGATTGATAAATTAAGGTAAAAATTTATCCTTTACAGGAAAATATTGACTTTACAAATGGCTCGGCTATATAATTTAAACGCTTAGTAGCATTCTCCAGAGTAAATGTTGCCTACAATACTCGGGGGTACTCTGTAGTGACCCGCAATAATCACTAAAGGAGGTACGAACATCAGCAAAATACAACACAATTATAATCAAAGCGGCTGGAGAAAATTATTTAGTTATTAGAGGAGGAATCGGAATTGAAGAAACTGTTTTTCATATCACTAGCAATTATACTGGTAGCAGGTATGTTCCTTAGCGGTTGTGCCGAGCCAGAACCCACGCCGGCACCAGCACCGGCACCAGAACCGGCGCCAGAACCGGCGCCAGCACCCGAAAAGGCGGAGATACGCATAGGTGCTATCGTCTCCATGACGGGTATGAATGCCATGACTGGCGCAGAGCATAGATGGGCCTATGAGCAATCGGTTGCGGATATCAATGCCGCTGGTGGTGTTTATGTCGAAGAATACGGGAAGAAATTGCCGATAAAGCTCGTACTTGCGGATGACAAGAGTGCAGCCGCCGATGCTGCGGCAGCCATGGAAAAGCTCATCAAGCTGGAAAAAGTTGACCTGGCCATGGGCACCAACGTTACCCCGCTGAATATCGCCGCGGCCACCGTCGCCGAGAAGTACAAAGTATTCATGGCCTGCTGCGTGACCTGGCTGGACCAGTTCGGCGAGCAGGGATTTCAGTGGGCTTCGGATATGTTCACCTCCGCCCCCGGCGCGGCCGAAGTCCCTTACCAGATTCTGGACTATCAAGCTGAAGCCGATAGGCCGACGGCCATCGCCCTGATGATGGAAGACAACCCCGATGGGCAGGGCTTCGGCTCCGGTTTCAAGGCGTTCGCCGAGACGTACGGTTACAACATTGCCTTAGACGAGCCCTACACACCGGGAACCAAGGACTTTTCATCATCTATTCTGAAAATACAGGCCAATGATTGTGATGCCCTGTTCTGGCTGGGCTCCCCGACGGATAGTATCGTCCTGATACGCCAGATAAAAGAACAGCAGCTCAACGTGAAATATATCCACGGCTGGAAGGGATTCTGGCCCAATGAATTTGTCGAAGCCCTGGGCGCGGACTCCGATTACATCATGCATGACGGCTTCTGGGCGGAGACTCTACCATATCCGGGCGCTAAGGAACTCGGGCAGGCTTTCAGAGATGCCCATGATGGTCAGGACTCCGTCAGCATAGGACTGCCCTATGCCAACGTCCAGATACTTGCCCAGGCTATCGAGAGGACCGGCACACTCGACTCGGCCAAGATAAGAGACGAGATCTTCGGCGGCGTGTTCGAGGGTACGGTCATGGGAGATATAACCTACGACGATGCCGGTCTGGCTTTTACCTCGATGCTCGGTCTTCAGTGGATGGACGGGCAGAGAATGCCCGTCTGGCCTCCGGGAGCTTTTGACCTCCAGTGGGTACCAGCCTGGGATCAAAGGTAATCAACAGTTTGGTACACCAATAAAAAATATGTTTGCCCCCGGCAATCCCTCTTTTCAGGCAAGAAAGCCGGGGGTAAACTTTTTATCATCTGATATAAAACAAGGGCTAAGAGTAATTGATATGAAAAAGACAAACAAGTTGAAGAGCGTTGCATCGTTATGCGGACTGGAAAACGCGGATATACGCAACGTAATTAAAGCCATGGGTTACACTGATGATGATCTGGCTACTGAAAGGCCGGTAATCGGTATTGCCAACTCATGGAACACCCTTATACCCGGACATTTCAACTTCAGGGAAATCAGCGAGCAGGTCAAGAAAGGAATTCACCGCGCCGGGGGCACAGCTTTCGAATTCGGCGTCATTGGGGTGTGTGACGCCATCGCCAAAGAGAATTTTAATTACGTGCTGCCATCCAGAGAGGTGATTTGCAACTCCGTTGAAATAATGGCCGGTGCCAACCCGCTGGACGGTCTCGTATTGCTGACCTCCTGCGATAAAATCGTACCGGGAATGTTGATGGCCGCAGCGAGGCTTGATATCCCGGCCATCATGATAAACGGCGGCCCGATGCTGGGTGGGGTTGAATTTGGCGGCCGTAAATCTGATTCAACATCCGCTTCAGAAGCGCTGGGGATGTATAAAACCGGTAAAATATCCCTGGAAGAATACCAGAATGTGGAAAATTTATCCTGCCCCACCTGCGGTTCATGTTCGTTCATGGGTACAGCAAATACCATGTGCTGTCTTGCGGAGGCAATGGGCATGACTCTTACCGATAGTGCGGCAATACCGGCTGTTTATGCAGAGAGATTGCGCTTAGCCGAACAAGCCGGAGAGGCTATATGCAACCTTGTAAAAAGCGGCATCACGGCTAGAGACATCATCAACCGTCAATCCCTGGAAAATGCGGTTAAGGCCTGCCTGGCCATCGGGGGGTCAACCAATGCCGTTCTCCATTTAAGCGCCCTGGCCTACGAGGCGGAAGCAGATATTAACATACTGGATGCCTTTGAAACATTCAGTAAAAATACACCTACCATCGTAAAAGTGTATCCGGCCGGTAACGCCGATATGGAAGACTTCTGGAAAGCCGGTGGTATGCCTCGTGTTATTGACAGGCTTCAAACCATACTGAACATGGATGTCATGACCAGCACCGGCAAGACGATGAAAGAAAATATAGATACGTACCGGTATAGATTCCCGGAAAATGATGAGGTTATAAAAACCATCGAGAACCCCTTTGAGTCTTCGGGCGGCCTGGCGGTAATCAGAGGGAACCTTGCGCCAAATACAGGTATCAGCAAGCCAACCGCGATAGACGTGGATGTAAGGAAGTTTACCGGAACGTCGGTGGTATTTGACTCTGAAAAGGCAGCAAACCAGGCCATACTGGACGGAAAAATCAAAGAGGGGAACGTGGTCATTATAAGATACGAAGGGCCCAAAGGCGGGCCGGGAATGGTGGAAATGTACAGAGCGCTAAAATATCTGCACGGCATGGGCCTTCACAGGTCTACGGCTGTGGTTACCGATGGGCGCTTTTCCGGCACGAACAACGGTTGTTTTGTCGGGCACATATCTCCGGAGGCATACGAAGGCGGGCCAATCGCGGTGGTTGAAAATGGAGATAAAATCAGCATCGACGTGATTAACGGTACCATTCACCTGCACGTTCCCGATGAAGAAATAGAAAGGCGTTTAAAAAACTGGGAAAAACCGGAGCCCAAGATGAAAAGGGGATACCTTAGCCTCTATTCCAGATTGGCATCATCAGCGGACGAAGGGGCCGTGATTAAGTATCAGCATCAGTAAAAAACATCGCGGCGCTTGGCTAACCCCGGGAAAATATCTTGTCTTTAAGCCCGATGATACCATTAGGCATGAACTTCATCACCAGGATAATCAGCACGCCGGAAATTATGGGATGCATCTGCGCGAAATAGACATCCCCGAAGGAGAAAAGCGCCGTCATAAACAGGGCGCCGATAACCGGGCCCATTATCGTACCGGTGCCCCCCAGGACACACATGAGGATGGGATAGAAGAGCCAGTTCATGTTCAGCACGGAATCGGGGTTGATGTGGAACAGGTAGTAGGCATATAAGCTGCCGGCAATCCCGGTAAGAAAAGCCCCTGCAGCAAAAGCTAAAACCTTGTATTTCAGGATGTAAACGCCGTGTGAGGCGGCGGACATCTCATCTTCTTTGATTGCCCTCATAGCAAGCCCTATTCTGGACCTCGTTATGAAATAGACAACAGCAATCGCGAAAAATGCCAGTAACAAACCGGTATAGTAATAAGGCATCATCGATTCATAAACGGTGGAAGGAATGTGCAGACCATCGGCGCCACCGGTAATATGGCGCGCCTTCAAAAACACCACGATGATAATCTGGCCTACCCCCAGTGTGCCGAAGGCAAAATAATCGCCCCGCAGCCGGGAAAGCAGCGGTATCCCGATGATAATGGCCAGCACCACCGGTACAAGCCCGCTTAGAATCATCACAACGGGGTCAAAATAATAACCCGTCTTGGTGATGTCATGGAGCCATATCAGAGCGGTAGTATAAGCCCCCAGGCCGAAGAATGCATTCTGACCGAGGCTTATCTGCCCGGCATACCCCGCCACCAGGTTCCACCCCTGGGCGATGACAATATGGACAAAGGTGAGAAACAGGAAATAGATAAAGTAAGAGGACTCGACATCGGTAAAGAGAGGGATAATGGCGAATATTAATACACCTAGAAAGGTGATATATATATTTACGTGTCTCTTATCTTTTATATATAAAAGTATTCTATCTATCATGTTTCATGCCTTTTTAATTGAACCACCAAAGAGACCTTGAGGTCTGAAGACCAGTACCAGCAGGAATACGCCGTAAGATATGGCGTCAGCCCATCCGCCGCCTATGTAAAACGACCCCAGGCTTTCAATAAGCCCCAGCATGATTCCTCCCAGCAGTGCACCATACACGTTACCGATACCCCCGAGGGCCAGGGCAATTAAAGCCTTAATGGCGAAGACAAAACCGTAACTGGGGTCAAACGGGTAAATAGTTGCCAGTGTAACTCCAGCCACACCCGCCAGACCAATGCCTATGGCGAAGGCAACCGCATTGACCCAGTTAGGGTTGATTCCCATCAGAGTGGTGGACACCATATCCTCCGAAGCGGCCCTGACAGCCGTGCCGATAAGCGTCCTCTTGAGAAAAATGAAGACGCACACCGCCGCCAGAATGGCGATAAACAGAGCCGTTAGCCGGGTAAAAGGGACAACAATCCCCCACGGTCTGAACACCAGAGTAGTGTAGGGTGTTACCACTGACCTCGGGTCAGGCGACCAGACTACCAGCATGATATTTTCCACGAGATACATCAGCCCTACAGCGAGCAGCAGGGAGATGTTCTTATCTTCGATAGCGGCGGCCTCTTTGAAGATACCGTAATAAAAAGCCGAGCCGAGCAGCAGAGACACGGGGATAACAATAAGCAGTGATAGATAAGGGTCAATACCTAACAGGGTCAACAGCCAGTAGCTGATATACGCAAAAAATATAATGAATGCCCCTTGAGCGAGAAAGATAATACGCATGGTGCCGAAAATAAGGCTCAACCCCACAGCGGCTATCCCATAAGTCGTCCCGAAAAGGACACCATTGACGAGTACCTGGACAATGAGTCTAAAGCTCAAGCATTCACCTCTGACGCCTTCTAATGCGTTCCCCTATATAGGCCTTACGGACTTCTTCGTTCTCCAGGAGCTCGCTTCCCGCGCCGCTCATTACTATTTTCCCAGTCTTGAGGACATATGCCTGGTGCGCAATCCTCAAGGCCTGATTAATGTTCTGTTCCACGAGTAATATAGTCGCCTTCTGTTCGTTCAAGGTGCTGATAAGTTCGAATATTGTCCTGACAAAAATCGGGCTTAGACCGAGGGAAGGTTCATCAAGCATCAGCAGCTTCGGTCTGCCCATCAAAGCCCGGGCGATAGCCAGCATTTGCTGTTCGCCGCCGCTTAACGAACCGGCTTTCTGGTTCTTCCGATTTTGTAGTACGGGGAAAAGTGTGAAGGCACGCTCCAGAGATTCGGCGAAGGAGGCCCGGGCCCTCGGGATATACGCACCGAGTCTTAAATTCTCCAGGACCGTAAGATTGGCGAACAGGCGACGGCCTTCGGGGACATGCATGATGCCCCTATCCACGATGTTCTGGGGTTTAAGATTCTTCAGGGGCTTTCCAGAGAATATAATCTCCCCTTTTGCGGCGTAGTTTAAGCCGGAAATAGTCTTCAGCAGGGTCGATTTGCCGGCACCGTTGGCGCCGACAAGGGCAACGATAGTACCCTCTTCAACCTTAATTGATACATCCCAGAGGGCCTGTACGTCGCCGTAAGAAACGTCTATTCCATTAACTTCAAGCAGCTGGTTCGCCAAGATACGCCTCAATTACTTTAGGGTCATTAGCTATTTCATCAGGTTTGCCATCGGCAATTTTTACACCGTAATCCAGAACTACCACGCGGTCGCAATAATCAAGGACGGCATCCACCCGGTGCTCAATCCATATAACAGAGAACTTTCTTTCATCCCTGGCCCGCCTGATTACCTCAACCAATTTGTCAATTTCCACAGAGGTAAGACCGGCCATCGGCTCATCCAGCAGCGTGAGCACCGGCATTGAAGCGAGGGCCATCGCTATCTCCAGCAGACGCCGGTTGGAGAGGGTCAAATGCGCCGCCATTATATCTTTCCGCTGCGTCATCTCAACAAGCTCTAGAGTCTCTAAAGCGTTTTCCATAGCGCCCTTTTCAGGGTGCTTTCCACCGTAGACAGAGGCCAGCATTACGTTTTCCAGCACCGTCATCCCCAAGAAGGTCTTCACGAGCTGGTAAGTCCTGGAAATTCCCCAGTGGCATACTTTGTGCGGGGCCATACCGGTAATTTTCTTCCCCCGGAAATAGATATCACCGCGTTCCGGCTTGTAGATGGATGTGATGATATTAAATACCGTCGATTTGCCGGCGCCGTTGGGGCCGATCAGCCCCAACATCTCTTCACGTTTCACATTCATATCCAGATCTACCAGAACCTGGAGGCCGCCGAAGCTTTTACAGATTTTATCCAGACGAAGAACCAAGTTATTACTATCCATAATTATCGTATCTTATAACTCTTCACTATCAACCAGGGCGCGCTAATTAAAGGAGGCTTCCAAATAAAACAATATCCGTCGAAAGTACCGGTAGAACCTGGACTGGCATTCTGCGCAGACATCAGCCTTCATCAATAAGAAGGCCTTTAAAAAAAATTATAGATATTCCTGACCGTATTGTCAAGGATGCGAAAAAGGGGGCTACTTTTAATGCCCCCGCTAACCCCGGGTAGTATAATGATCTATGGTAATTAGTAAATATGCGTAAAAAGGAATAAAGCCAATGGATAAAATATCGGGAATCAGTGGAAGCCCACGTACCTGTAACTCACAACCTGGATTGCCGGAACAGCCAGATTTTCCCCTAGCTTGAAATGTGTTACGAGTCCTATTAGAATGAAAAGGTAAAAGGAGGCCCCCATGAAGGCACTTATTATTTACTGGTCGGGCACGGGAAACACGAAAAAGGTAGCCGAAACCATAAATAACACTCTGAAAAGTAGCGGCGTAGCTTCGGAGTTAAGACCTGTTGCGGAAGCGCAAGACGAGAACCTGTACGATTACGACCTGGTTTTAATGGGGGCACCGTCTTTTACGTGGCAGCCGCCCACACCGGTACAGGAATATATCAAAGATAAAATGAAATACTACCGGGACCGCGGCGCCATCAAGCTGTCTTCCCCCAGGGTACCCGGTAAATACGGGGTGGTTTTTGCCACTTATTCCGGGCCTCACACCGGCATCAACGAAGCGATACCCGTGGGTAAATACCTCGGGCAATACCTGGAACACCTCGGATTTGACCTGGTCGGAGAATGGTACTTCGTGGGCGAGTTCCACGGCTCTGAAGAAAACAGCACCAAAGGCAGACTGGGGGATATCCGGGGAAGACCCAATCAGCAGGACCTGGATAACATAGCGGCGGATGTTAAAAAGCTGCTCAAGTCGATTTCAGGCTGAAATTGATACCGTCCATCCCTAAACGACACCCGAATCCTTTAGCTTCCTGATTTCCTTATGAGTCATCCCCAGCAGCCGACTTAAGACTTCCTGCGTGTGCTGCCCTAAATCCGGGGAGGCCTGCTCCACTTTGTAAGGCGTCCTGGAGAATTTAAAAGGCGTATTGACGACCCTGAACTTGCCCGCTTCAGGGTGCTTGACTTCAACAATCATGTCCCGGGCGTTTATCTGCGGGTCGGCGGCGGCCTGCTCGATAGTGTTCACCGGACCGCAGGGGATACCCGCCTGTTCCAGCTCTTCGACCCACTCCCGGGTAGTCCTGGTTTTCATGGCGTCCGTTAATATCGGCTCCAGCGCCTTACAGTTCCGGGTGCGCGTCCACCCGTCTTCGAATCGCGGGTCGTCAATAATATCGACCCGGTCAATGGCGGCGCAGAAAAGCGGCCACTGGTCATTGAAGCCGCCCCTCAAAGCCACGGCAATATAACCGTCCCTGGTCTGAAATGCCTGAAACGGCGTTATGACGGGGTGTCTCGTACCGATGGCGCGAGGTATCTCGCTGGTATTCAGGTAGCGGACAAAGGCGTTCTCCTGGGCGGTTACCTGGCAGTCCATCATGCTGATATCCACGAACTGCCCTTCGCCGCTTTTATGGCGTTCCTGCAAAGCGGCCAGAGCGGCAACACACAGGAACAGGCCTGCCGCGATGTCGCCATAGGACACGCCCGGCCTTACCGGCGGCCCGCCCTCCTCACCGGTGATGCTCATGATTCCCCCCATGGCCTGAACGATGATATCAAAGGCAGGCTTGCCGGCATAGGGCCCGTACTGGCCGAAGCCGGAACCGGCGACGTAAATAATCGCGGGATTGTGTTCCCTGATTCTCTCATAGCTCAACCCGAATTTATCCATAGTCCCCGGCTTGTAATTTTCAACCAGAATATCGGCGCTTTTTACCAGCCCGAGGAGCACTTCCGCCCCCCGCTCGGAAGCTAAATCAAGCGTGACGCTTTTCTTACCGCGGTTGAGGCTTAGAAAGTAAGTGCTCACGCCCCTGACAACCGGGCCGTTGCCCCTGGCGATATCGCCCACCCCCGGTCTTTCTATCTTTATAACCTCGGCTCCAAGGTCGCTAAGCAGCATAGTAGCAAAAGGGCCGAATAACACCTGCGTCAGGTCTAGGATTCTTATTCCGTCCAGCGGACCGGCCATGTTTCACCTCGCTTATGTTGGCTTTGATTATTATCCCCTTACCTTGAAAACTTTAGGCGGACAGTCTGTCTTTGTCAAGATTCGGGCATACCGCATGAAGCTGTTATTGCCAATGTGTGCCATATTGCCCTGATGAGAGATATTTGCTTGTAAAGTTAAAATCCCTCAAATCTGTAAAGTTATATCGGGGGATTTTCCCACCAGGCTAACAAGGTTGCCAGCAAAGCCCATCACGAGTAGAATGTAGATATATTTCCCAATCAACCATTAAAGGAGCGTGTAATGGCCCGGGGATACATGGAGAAGATTTTGTTCGTAAATGCCTCTACAGGAGAGATGAAAGCAGAACCGCTTGATGAGAATATTTGTCAGGATTTCATCGGGGGTTACGGCATCGGCGCCAGGATTCTTTACAGTCGGCAGAAAGGCGGAGTAGACGCGCTGGGGCCGGAGAATACCCTCGGTATGATTACCGGCCCGCTTACCGGCACTCCGGCTATTACCGGCTGCCGCTTCGAGGTGGTGGGAAAATCGCCGCTTACCGGCGGCTGGGGAGATGCCAACGCCGGAGGGTTTTTCGGTCCCAACCTGAAATTCGCCGGCTACGACGGGATATTTATCACCGGTGTTTCTGAAAAGCCCGTTTACCTGTTTATCGACAACGGCAAAGCCGAATTGAAAGACGCCGCCCACCTCTGGGGCAAAAGCACCTTTGAAACCGATGATATGCTTCAGGCTGAACACGGTAAAACAGCCAGAGCGGTCAGCATCGGACCGGGTGGGGAGAAACGCTCTCTCATTGCCTGCATGATGAACTACGGAGGGGATGCCGTCGGGCGCTCCGGTCTGGGCGCGGTCATGGGTTCCAAGATGCTCAAGGCGGTGGTGGTCAAGGGAGATATGAAAGTGCCCGTGGCCGACGCCGATGCCGTCGACCGATTAAGAAAGGAACATATGGCCGAGATAAAAGGGCCCGGCCTCGAAGGATTTCACAGGTACGGCACCAGCGGTCATACCGACGAGTCGGTCCACAGCGGTGATACTCCGGTGAAAAACTGGGGCGGTATCGGTGTTATCGACCTGCCCGATGTATCGGGTCTCAACAAGGACGTGATGGACATCAACGTGGCAAGTCGTATAGGCTGCTGGCACTGTCCCATCGCCTGCAAGGGCAGGCTGAAAGAAGGCACCGGCGAGTATAAATACCCGGCGGGCACCCACCGGCCGGAATACGAGACTGCCGCTACTTTCGGAGCGATGTGCCTTAATAACAATCTTGAGGCAATCGCTATGGCGAACCACATCTGCAACAGCTACGGGGTGGATACCATATCCGCCGGCACCATCATCGCCTTCGCCATGGAATGCTACGAGAACGGCATCATCGGCAAGGCCGATACGGACGGAATCGAACTGACCTGGGGCAACCACCGCGCTATGATTGCCATGACGGAGAAACTGGCCAGGCGGGAGGGGTTCGGCGCCGTCCTCGCCGACGGCGTAAAGGTTGCCGCGGAGAGAATCGGCCGGGGAGCAGATAAGTTTGCGGTACACATCGGGGGGCAGGAGCTGGGAATGCACGACCCCAAATTCGATTTTCCATTCTTCCGTGGCAAACCGACGGCTGCCAGGTACCAGATGGACGCTACTCCCGGACGGCATACCACCGGCTTCGGGCCCAGTCAGTTCGAGGACTACGTTCTAAGCGCCTCCGGACTCTGCCTGCATAGCGACACCTTGGTCCCCGACCCGAGCATATATATAAGGGGCTATATGAGCGCCGTGACAGGCCGGGACTATTCGCAGGATAGAATACTCAAGTGCGGCGAGAGAATTGCCAATATCAGGCATGTCTTTAACCTGCGCGAAGGCATCAATCCACGGGAGCTCAAGGTGCACGGCAGGATAACAGGCAGTCCCCCCCAGGAAGACGGCCCGCTGGCCGGCGTGACATCTGATATCGATAAAGAGGTAAACGAGAACCTTGACGCCATGGACTGGGACCAGGCAACGACGAAACCGAGAAAGGAAAAACTTCTGGAACTCGGCCTGGATGATGTAGCCACGGAACTCTGGCCACTATAGAGCAACCCCCGAAATTAGATATTATTCCTTACGTCTGTGCGAGGAGGTATACAGCACTATGAAAAGCCTTGAAGGTAAGGTCGCCCTGGTTACGGGAGCCGCCAGCAAGAGGGGCATGGGACACGCCGTCGCCCTGCGGCTGGCAGCGGAAGGGGCCGATGTAATCGTCCTGGATAAATACGCCTCTCCTGAAAGCATCTGGCCCGGGGACGAAGGATGGGGCGGACTGGACTCCGTCGCCGAAGAAATCAAGTCCCGGGGCGGGGAGGCACTGGCGGTGGTGGCGGATATCAGCGACAGTAAAGCGGTGGACGATGCCGTGGCAAAATCCCTGAAAAAGTTCGGTAAAATAGACATCCTGGTACATTGCGGCGGTATCCGCGGCTCGATGACCACGCCGATAATCGACCTCGCCGAAGATGAGTGGCGGGCTATCCTGGACATTAATCTTACCGGTTCGTTTCTTATCTCCAGGGCCGTTGCCAAAACGATGGTCCCGGACGGAGAAGGTAAAAAGATAGTGCTCATCGGCTCGATGGCGGCCCTGAAAGGTTACGCCGGAAGCGCCGGCTACTGCGCCTCCAAGCATGGCATTCTGGGACTTGGAAGAACGCTGGCCGCCGAGCTGGCGCAATACAAGATAAACGTTAATGTTATCAATCCGGGCGGCTTTGAAACCAACCTGCGGGACGAGCAAATCACCAGGAGCGCCAAGGCCCGGGGCATCAGCCTGGAAAAAGCCGTCGAAGAAGAATCTAAAAGCACGGGGCCCAGCGGCATACCCCTGGGTCGACTCGGCAAACCGGAAGAAATCGCCGACCTTGTCTTTTTCCTGGTCTCCGACCAGTCCAAATACATCACCGGCGAGGCAATCCTCATCGGCGGCGGTATCAATTAATACGTCTCATCACAGGGAAGCATTATACAAAACATGAAACCTGATACAAAGGACTTCTGGCAATACCTGTTTTCGCCCGAATCCATCGCCGTAATCGGGGCATCCAACACATCGGGGTCGTGGGGAAACAACACCATGAGGGGCCTTCTCGCCACGAAGGGGAGAAAGATTTATCCGGTCAATCCCAGAACCGGCGAAATTCTCGGTCTCAAGGTCTACCGCAACGTCGCGGACATACCGGATACGGTCGACCTGGCGGTGATAGTCGTCGGGGCGCCGCTGGTCCCCCGGGTATTAAGCGAGTGCGCCTCGAAGGGGGTTAAGACCGCTGTTGTTATTTCCTCCGGATTCGGGGAAACGGGCGAGGAAGGCCGGGAACTGGAAGACGAGCTAACCCGGATTGCCGGCCGGGGGGGCATACGCTTTATCGGCCCGAACAGCATGGGGCATGCCGATACGCGGTCGCAACTATCGACCTTCGGACAGGCGGTCGAAACGCCCGGCGGCACGGTCGCCGTCCTTTCGCAGAGCGGCAACATATGTATCAGGATAATACAAAATCTGAAGGCCTCCGGCATCGCTCTAAGTAAATATGTCAGCACCGGCAACGAAGCCGACCTGCGCATGGAAGACTTCCTGGAGTACCTGGCGCAAGACGATGACACCAGGATAATCGCCGCTTATATCGAAGGGCTGCGCGACGGGAGACGTTTCATGCGACTGGCCAGGAGAATTACTGCCCGCAAACCGATTGTCGTCCTCAAGGTGGGCGGGACCGAAGAATCGGCCAGAGCCGTCAGGTCCCACACCGGGGCGATGGCTGGCGCCGACGAAGTATACGACGCCGCCTTCAAGCAGTCAGGCGTAATCAGAGTCGATGATGACGATGAGCTCTGCGACGTGGTGTACGCATTACGCAATTGCCCGCTACCCCGGGGTAACCGGGTCGGTATATTGAGTATCGGGGGAGGGCCGGGGGCACTGACCGCCGAAGCCTGCGTGAAGGAAGGGCTGGCCGTAGGCGAGCTTGAGGAATCCACGCTGAAGAAACTGGATAAACACCTGCCCCCGCGGTGGCCCCGCCGGAACCCTGTCGATATGGCCGGCCCCAGCGTCAACGAGCTATCGTTAATAACCGACCTGCTCCTGGCGCTGCTCGAAGATAACGGCATAGATGCCGTTTTCCTGCTGGTGCCGATTGTCATGGACAGGGCTTTCCTGGCCGACCGCATGGGGCTTAATACCGTACAGATTAAGGGCGAACGGAAAAAGGAAGAGAAGAACCTCAAATTAATCAGGGAAAAGTCAGAAGAATACGGGAAGCCGGTGTTTGTACTCTGGCAATCTCGCGATATTAAACCCGACCCCGCCGTATCCGCCCTTTACCGTCGGGAGAAAATCCCGGTGCAGGGCAACGCGCGCCGCGCCGCCAAAATAATGCGTTACCTGACCCGGTACCGGCGCTATCTCAATGCGGCCGCCGGAAAATAATAGCCGTGTCAGGCTTTTTTACGGCTTGTCCTGATTACTCCCCCGGCTTCCAGTTCGGCGATATCTTCGTTAGAATACCCCAGCCGGAGTAAAATTTCCCCGGTATGCTGACCCAGCATGGGTGACGGCCCTTGAGGTTGCCCCGGTGTTTTTTTCAATTTCACCGGCAGGCCCAGCATCTTCATCTCCCCGCGTACGGGGTGATTGGTGGTATAAATCATTTCATTGGCCGCCAGCTGGGGATGGGCGCATACTTCCTCGTAGGTGAGGCAGGGGTCGCAGCGCATCTTCGCCTCGCGGAATATCTGCTGCCATTCGACCCGCGTCTTCCTGCTGAAAGCCTCGTCCAGGAGCCGCCCTATTTCCTCCCGGTTCTCATACCTGGCCTCATCGGTTTTAAACCGGGGGTCGTCCGCCAGGTGTTCTACTCCCACCAGTTTACAGAAGTCCGGCCACATCGGGCCGGTGCCGAAGATGGTCAGCACGTCGCCGTCTTTAGCCCTGAAAGGGCCGAAGGGCGGAGATTGGTAGCTCCTGCCCGTTTTATACGGCATATTGCCTTCCGTTAAATATTCCGCGAACCCGCTGAACTGCAGATACAGCGCCGCATTAAGGTTGTTAACGGTTATCGCCTGCCCCTTGCCGGTCCGCTCCCTCACGAACAAAGCGGTCATGACCGAATAGGCCACCAGCATCCCGCCGACATGGTCGCAGGCGGGGAAGGGCAACATTTGCGGCGCGCCGCCGGGGTAGCCTATGACGCTGACCATGCCCGAAAGGGCCTGACTCCACATATCGCCGCCGGCGCGGTGGGCCACCGGGCCGGTCTCGCCGTAGCCGGAGAAAGAACAGTAAATCACTTCAGGGTTGATTTTTGATATATCTTCGTAGCCTATTCCCAATCTTTCCGCCACACCGGGACGGAAGCTCTGTAAAACAACGTCTACTTCTTCAGCCAGCTTCAAGACGATTTCTCGGCCCTTTTCCGTCCTGATATCAATAGCCAGGCCCTTCTTGCCGCGGTTGAACGCCATCCAGTCGGCTTTATCAGAAGCCCCCTCGTCTATACTGGTATCAAGCACATCATCCATGCCGGCGGGAAGTCCCAGCCGCTGCGCCTCACCCTGTACTCTCTCAACTTTTATTACCTCCGCACCCATATCGGCCAGCATTGCCCCGCCGAACGGCGCCGCCACGGCAATACTGAAATCCAAAACTTTAATACCTTCCAGTGGACAAGCCATCACCTGCCTCCTCTCTCAACTCAATAACCCGATTAATTCCCTGACATCGTCTAACTGCTCGAGTCGGTTAATACATGCTATTACCTTATCAACCTGTTTACCCGAAAGCGGTTTTATAGAATAAGCGGCACAATCCCTGAATTTTCTCTCGTATACGCTGAAAGGCGGCGATTTCCCGGAACCTTCAGCCGGGGAGGTCGATTGTTCGATATATGTCTGCCCCTGCTTCGTCGTCACGCCGATTCTCGCCGTAGCCATCAGCCCCGAATCGTACAGGCTGGCATCTTCCCTGACGCGCACTTTAGATGAGATTTCAAGAATATCCGCGCTTTTAATAGCTTCTTCGGTGAAATCGCCGATGCCGACCCGCCCCCTGGCGATAACGGCCGAGACCGCCCACGGTATGCTGAACTGGGAATCAACCGGGGTTTCCGGGCGACTCCTCTTCTCCAGGGGATGCACCAGGAAATTGGCCTCGTCCTGGCAGTATACCGTTATTTCCCGCACGTCTTCGGCTTTAATACTATGCTTATTCACCAGAGCTAACGCCGCATCGACATAGCTGTGAGTACCCTTGCAGCACGGATAAGGCTTCATGTTGACGCTTACCCCGGCGAAACGTTTACCCAGGTCGGCTGTCAGCGGTGCGGGGTCGTACTCACCTTTATGGTAGAGGTTGTACAGTCCGACTTCTCCCTCTAGGCAGTCTTTAGCTCCCGTAATGCCTTTCTCCGCCATCAGCGCCGCCACTATTCCTCCCCTGGCCGAGAAACCCGGGCCCATCCTCTTGGTAAGGGCGCCTTCGGTCACGCACTGGCCGTTGCCGCTGCACTGGTGATAGGCTATCCCCAGGGCGTTGTGTAGTTTATCCGCATCCAGACCCAGCAGCCTGGCGGCCACTCCGGCGGCGGCCAGGTATCCGTACAGCGCGGTAAGGTGCCACCCGGCCCCGGGGTGACCGCCGACTGTCGCGGTCTTCAAACCCGCCCTGAATGCCTGCCCCAGACGGCACATCATATCGACCCCCAGGGCAACCGCGGTGATGAACTCGCGTCCGCTGACTTTGCCCCGGCGCTCGGCCATTGCCAGCGCAGTCGGTACGATTACCACCGAGGGGTGCGTCGGGCCGTCTCCGGTATCGTCGTAGTCCAGGGCATGGCCCATGGCGGCATTCACCTGGGCGGCATTGGGGGCGGGCACCTTACGACCGAAGCAGAAAACCGTGCTTTCTTCTTTGCCGCCCCACTCCCCGATTAATTCCGCAAGTTCTCTTATGCCGGATCGGGAAGAGCCACCCAGCATAACTCCCAGGATATCCAGAATTTGCTTTTTAGTGATATCCACGATATCCGGAGGGATATCTGTATAACTAACGTTAGCCAGGTTTCTTGCCAGTGCGTAAGCAGCGTCCATGTCTTCAGACCCACCCTATTATTTATCTAACTGTTCGTAGAGCTTGTTCCTGGTGTGGATGGCATCCCTCACGCCCATGTCACGGCGGGCTTTAAAGAAATTGAACTCGTCCTTCTCAAAGTGGATATTCGTGCCGAGGGTGTGCATCATGAAATGGTTGGTCAGGCCGCTGGTTATCCCCATGATATCGTAGACAACCTGCTTGGAAGCCTTGCCCATGGCGATGCCGTCGAGAGGAAACCTGGCGAAGCCCTCCGCGTAGTTATTAACTTCTTCTTCCAGTTTATCCGGGGGGACGGCCCGGTTGATAAGGCCGATTCGCGCGGCTTCTTTCCCGTCAATCATCCGGCCGGTCATGCAGAGGTCGAGGGCATTGGTCAGGCCGCAGCGCAGTATCATTATCGGCGTGATGGTCAGGTTGGGAATGCCCAGCCTTACCTCAATCTCGCCGAACTTGCAGTCCTCGGCGCCGACGATGAAATCGCACAGCATGTACATGTCCATGGACGCCCCGAGCAGGTAGCCGTGCGCCTGGACGACGGTCAGCTTGGGGAAAAAGAGCAGCTTTTGCGCGCATTCGTAGAAAAGTTTTCTATCGAACTTGAGCCGGTGGCGGATGGGCGTGCGGGGAGCTTTTTCACCGGGCTTGGGATTCTTCCACCCGTAGACAAAGCCGACCTCGTGGAGGGGTGCTCCGGCGGCCAGGGCGCGTCCCTCCCCCTTGATAATCAGCACCTTAATATCATCCGCTTCTTCCACCACGGTCAGCGCCTTCCAGAAGTCTTTAACGCCGGTGTTCATCGTCTCGGAGTCGTTCAGGGTGATGCGGGCGACATAGCCGCTCCGCTCATAAATTACGTCATCGTAATCGCCGGCTTTTTTAAACTTTAACATCTCTTTGCCTCCATATAATACGTTTTATCATTCTGGTGAAAGCCAGAATCCACTCCCCTTATCCCTTCCCCTGGATCCCCGCCTTCGCGGGAATGACACTCCCGGATTCCACCGGAGAATAAGCATTACTCTACTCGAAGACCCCCTTCTGCATGAGGTCGATAAATTCTTCATCAGACATACCCAGCATTTTGGTACAAATATATTCCGTGTGTTCACCAAGGAGCGGACTCGGCGAGTACGCCTTCGACGGCGTCTTCGAAAGCTGGAAGCTCTGTCCCAGGTGGGTGAACATTCCCATCTCGCTATGTTCCATCGGCCAGAAGATATTGCGTTTTCTCAACTGCGGGTCATCATACATATCGGCCGAGTTTTTAACGACCCCTGCCGGCACGCCGGCGGTCTGTAGCCTCTCCATTGCTTCTTCGGCGGTAAGCCCGGCGGTCCACTCGCCGATAAGTTTATCAAGCTCTCCCTCGTTTTTCTTCCTGTTACTAAAAGTAACGAATCGCGCGTCATTTGTAAGCTCTGGCCGTCCCATTTCCCGGCACAGGGCTTGCCACTCCCCGTCATCGGACACGGCTATGGTGCACCAGCGGTCGTCGCCCTTGCAGGGATATACGCCGTGCGGGGCGTCGTAAGGGGAGGAATTTCCGATTCTTTCCGGCTCACGGCCGTTCACGGCGTAGTCGAGAACCGCCGGCGCCAGGAAGTATATGGCCGTTTCAAATTGAGATAAGTCCAGCAGCTGGCCCTTCCCGGTCCTTTTACGATAATCAAGCGCGGCGATTAATGTCGCTGTGGCAAAACGCGGACTGATGCAGTCCGTATAGGCCGACACGCCGACGGGCAGCGGCTCTTTATCCGGAAAGCCGATGAAATTGGGCAGTCCGGCAATGGGCACCAGCACCATGCCGAAGGCCGGCAGGTTGGCATAAGGCCCCCACGAGCCGTAGCCGCTCTGCCGCAGCATGATGATATCAGGACGGAGCTTTTTCAGCTCCTCGTAGCCCAGTCCCCACTTCTCGATGACGCCCGGAGTATAGTTCTCCATGAACACATCGCACTCTACCGCCAGTCTCCTGGCTATCTCGCGGGCTTCGGGGGTGCCCATGTTCAGCGAAAGACTTAGTATGTTCGAATTGAAATAGTTAAAATAGCCGCCCTTGTTATAATCCGGTATATTATCCTTATAAGGTGCTGAAACCCTCATGGTGCACGGTCGCTTGCGCGTCTCCACCCGGATAACCGTCGCCCCGTGGTCGGCGAAGAACTTCATCGTCAGTGGGCCGACCACCGCCCAGCAGAAAGCCAGTATCGTCAGTCCGCTGAATACGCCTTCCCGTTTATCTATATCCAATGTCGCCACTCCTCTAAATGATTCCAGCCTGCTTTAGTTTAATAATGTCCTGTTTTGATATACCTAAGTCTTCATAGACTTCCTCGTTATGCTCACCGATGAGCGGGGCGCGAAAGCGCGTGGAGCAGTCAACCTCCGACGATTTAACGAACTCCCCGGGATAGGTGATAGTCGCCCCCAGTTCAGGATGCTCTATCTCCTTCCAGAAACGGCGTTCTTTAAGGCACTCATCGGTTAATAAATCCTCCATGCTGGAAAGCGGGCCGATGGACACCCCCCGGGGCACGGCGCCCGCCAGGAGCTCTTTCCTGGTATGCTTCCGAAAGAACTCCCCGACCGGCCCGGATATCTTGTCCATTTCCTCTTTCGTAACCGTGAACATGTCAAAGCTATCCCAGTCCATATTATTAAGATAATCGGTAGCGCCGCCTTCGGCATCCATCCACGCCACCAGCGCGCTCAACGACTTGGCGCCCGTTCTGCCGCCGATGACGTTGAAGAACACGTAACCGTCTTTACACGGCCAGACCTGCCTCTGGGCGACATCCTGGCTCATTCCGGTGCGGAAGGCGCCGGCACGCTTGAGAATTCTGTTATTCAGTTCCCATACCGGGATGGCATTGGCCTGGAACCAGGCCGCGCTCTGCTGCATGGATACATCGACATGCTGTCCTTCCCCGGTCATCTCCCGATGGTAATAGGCCATCATCGAGCCGACGGCGGCATCCAGTCCGGCGTGAAGGCCGGCCTGCGGCAGGCTGATATGCACCGGCGGGCCGTCAGTCTCGCCAGTCTGGTAAAGCGTCCCGGTCATGCCCATAACCACGATATCCGAGTCTTTATAGTCGCGGTAAGGCTCTTCCGTGCCGAAGGGCGTAATGGACGCCATGATTATGCCTTTGTTGATTTCGCACAGGCTGGAATAACCCAGTCCCAGTTTATCCATATAGTCCGGCGGGAAGGACTCGATGACGAAATCGGCGGTTTTTACCAGTTTCTTAAAAATCTCACGGCCTTCCGTCGATTCTATATCCAGCGTGATGCCCCTCTTATTGGAGTTATAGGCGAACCAGTACAGGCTCTTTTCGGGAACAGGCATATCATGCCAGAACCCCCCTATTTTCCGCGAAGGGTCTCCCCCCGGCCTTTCGATTTTTATAACATCGACTCCCAGGTCGGCCAGGGTTTTACCGCACAGGAAACCTTTATCGTCCGTTAAATCCAGGGCCCGGCAGTGGCTAAGCATATATTCTCCCTTCGCCACATAACTATATTGGTTTAAGGTACTTCATGGCAAGGCTCAAGGCCTTCCGCGGCTTGACCTGGCTAAGCAGTCCCACTGCATAGAGTATGTATTGCTCATCAACGTAAAATCGCGGGTTTTTGGGTTTAAGATTAAAGGGATTTTCCTCCCGGAAGAGGGCATGTTCCATTATCTCCCGGCAGCTGCCGGAAAATATTATGGGTCCTCCCGTGCCGATAACGGTCTTCACGCCGGTAAGGTCTTTGCCGTATTGCACCAGTTTTTCTCCGGCGGGCCCGTAGACTACCTCTATCCTGCCGGCATGCCGGCTCATGGCAACCTCTACCGTAAGGCAGGAAAGCAGCCGGTGACAGGCTTTCTCGTCTTCGGTGCGGGGGAGCTTCCCCTCGTGGAATCCCCTCACGATGGCATTGAAGCCGGACGGCGCCTCTCTCCCCTTAACCATCTCCTGCAGCCTATCCAGGTTATATTTCAGGCCGAGGTCTCCTTCTACCGTTCTTTTTTCATACGGTTCGGGTAGTCCAGCCATAATCGTATCGGCCCGGGCGGGCTTGCCATGAGCGATGGAGTGAACATCCGTCGTCGCCCCGCCGACATCGATGACAATTAATTCCCCGAATCCTTGAGCACCATCGCATCCGTCGGCAATCAGCTTCGCCGCCTCCAGCACCGCCGCTGGTGTCGGCATGATAACGTCTTTGATGACGGCCTTGGCCCGCGCGATGCCCTTGGCCTCGATGATGTTCCTCATGAACAGCTCGCGGATTTCCCGGTTGCAGGGAGCGACATCCAGCACGCCTATTTCCGGCATGACATTCTTCGTATACAGCATATTTTTACTGTTATCCTTGAAGATAGCTCTTATTTCATCATATGCCGCCTTATTCCCGGCGATGATGATATTTGTCACGGTGCGGCCGGTGCGGGATAGCATCGCGGCGTTATGAACAATGACCTCCTCGTCTCCGCCGTCCGTTCCTCCGGAGAGCAGGACGATATCCGGGGCAACAGCCTCTATCTCCTGTATCTCCGGCTGCGTAAGCTTGTACGAATAGCAGCCGATTACCTTGGCCCCGGCTCCCAGCGCGGCCAGATTGGCCGCCTTGCTGGTAAGCTCCGGCACGAAACCAGCGCAGACCATGCGCAGACCGCCGGCGGCGCTGCTGCAGGCCAGGGCTTCGTTCTCCTTGAGGTCGCCCGGGCCGGCACTTTCCTCGATCTTCCTTAAGGCCTCCCCCAGTCCCACCGTAATATCACTTTCAACAGTCGATGGGACCCGGGCCGCCGCGACCACTTCCTCTTTATCGAGGTCAACCGCTACGACTTTGGTAAACGTGCTCCCGAAATCAATCAGCAGTCTAATATCATCCATCGGTCATCAATACGGCAGTCATCCCCGGACTACATTTTGCCTCTTGCTTTTAAATCCTCTTTAAGGTCGCTCTCAATTACCTCGACGATATCCGTCTCGGGCGGGTAAACACGGTCGAAGCCCAGCTTCTTAAACCTCGGCTCTACCTCCCCGGGGTCATACCTGCCTATCACCAGGTTGCCGCCGATATAGAGGAGCATATCTCCCAGACCCGCCTCCATGCGTTTCTCATTAAATTCTCTAAGGTCCAGCTCGGCCATGCCGTAGAGCGAGGTCATCAGGATAGCATCCGCATTCGTTTCCTGGGCGACACTGATGAACTCCTCCGGGGATACCTGCATACCCAGTGCGACTACATTGAACCCGGCATCCTTCAACGCGCGAGAAATAACTTTGGTGCCGATAACATGCGCGTCCATTCCCACTGTTCCGGTTATAATTGTCGGTACTTTTTTCATCGCTTCTCCTTCCGGGCTTATTGTACCTGGTTATTCGGTGAAACTACCGGTCATAAGGGGGTATGCCCACTATTTTCCCTTTACTAAGGCCCCACAGGTCCTTGACGGCAGAATGGTAATCCGCCTTTCTCCCCTCCAGCTTCTCCCTCTCCGCCACTTTCCCGCGGTGGAACTCCTTTATTTCGTCGGGTATAGGGAGATTGCCGAACTCAAGGTAACGGCAGGCCCCCCTGGCGTCTCTCACCCCCATCACCTGGTCCTTGACATTTAAGTTAGGACTCCACGGCGAATCGAGGACTCCGGATTCGACGGCCTTTACCGTACCGTCGACGATATCGCCGTCGCCAAGGTCAAGGATTCTATCGAGTATCGCCCTTACCTCGGTTTCGGTCACCTTTTCTTCCGTGTCTATACCCTTAACATCGATTTCTATCTGCTGCTCCCGCACCACGTCGAAAATCCACTTGGCCGCCCGATAGCTCACCGCATTGGCATCTTTCGTGGGGACGCCGGCACCCTCGTCAATACTCCGCAAGTCGACCGCGTTGCTTTTCGATAACGCCCCGACCATCGACGCATAGCAAAGATAAGCAAACGCCCCTCCCATATCCATCGCCACC
>Ga0315547_1000138_pt1 | contig 81730 bp, 90 predicted proteins | sample SalMarSW160240MG_2_FD_202542 | JGI IMG/M metagenome (GOLD analysis project Ga0315547, IMG submission 202542) | Salt marsh sediment microbial communities from the Plum Island Ecosystem LTER, Massachusetts, United States - Salt Marsh Sediment SW1601-240 ...
AGACCTATGGCAATTCTGAGGGATTAAAATGAAGACCTTAATATCCGTGAAAAATGACTACGATTTAATCGTAGCAATCTATAAACCCTACACAAGCTTACGATTTAATAGTATCTTCCATATATAGGTTGAACCTACGACATTATTGTACCTTAGGAGAGAGTTCAATTAAAGCGAAAGGCGGAGTGAAAACATCCATTCCGTAAGTCTTTTGTCTTGGTGGCGTTTTCTCAGAGATTATCTTCTGATGTTCTCGTTGTGGGCATGTTTTTCCAAAGAAAGGTGCCGATCTCGCCTGCTGGCCTGATCTCAGAGAAGAAGGCTTGTTTGTGCCTGATTGCGAAAAAATTTTGCACCGTAAAAAGACTAGACCCCCCTATAGATTTTCAACATAGAAACCTTATTTAACGCCGAATAGAACAAAGAAAAAAGGGTTTGTAGGAGATATCGTCACTATCAGTCTTGATATACGTTGGGGTTTAATTTTCCACTTTACGGGTTACTTTTGCTTTCTGAAAAACATCAATCAGTCTTTCTCGCATACATATTCAAAGCACACTTGAAGCAAGACTTTTATCTTTTCAGGCTCTTGAGCAACCTTGACTGTAAACTCGTCTGAGCTTCCTTTGAACAGCGTCTTTTCAAGCTGGATGTGAAGCAGAGTGGTATTCAGGCTTTTGTGGCCAAGCATCTCCTTAACGTATAATGGATCCTTTGTTTTATGGTACGTCATAGTGGCTTTCTCGCACGCGCTAAAGACGGATAAAAACATTCTTTGACTTGGTATGCACGCGCACTATCATGGACATAATTCCAATGGTACATCCAGCATTGAAGAAAAGTTAAAAGTCATCAGCCAAATAACACTAAAGACGCTGATGTGTTGTCAATGGTTAAAGAAAATGAGGATATTGAAGAAGTATGGAGTCAATTTGAGGATTTTCAACATGTATCCTTGGCGACCATGGAAGGTGATCAACCCCGAGTCAGACCTGTAACGCTGATTAATTTTGACGGGAAATTTTGGGTAACAACGGACACGTAAAGTGAAAAGGTTAAACAAATACAGAAGAACCCGAAAGTCGAATTTTCCTTTATGTTCAAAAAGGGAGATAGAGATTGTTGCATAAGAGTTACTGGGCTGGCAAAAATGATTAAAGGTAAGCTGGTCAAGACAAAACTGGCGAGACATTGCGATTTCTTCAACAAACATTGGGAAAGCATAGGTGACCCCAGCTATACTCTTCTGGAGATATTCCCTTCTGAAGCTACATATGTGACACCAGATAAGACAACACGCACAAAACTGTAGTATGTGCTCTTCATCAGTCGAAGCGTGCGCGAGTGGTGTCCTGAGGAGGTAATGCCTGAAAAGTCAGAAGCTAATCGGAAATATTGTTGTAGCCACAGACGATTTCATGCAAGTGTGTTTCCATAATGAGAAAAGATATTAAAGATTTCATGGAGCATATGCTCGAGTCAAAGGCCGAATGAGGTGAAACAATGATCAGCATTGTGGTTGATGTTGACGATACATTGATAAACACTGAACGAAGGATGCAAGACGTTTGGCGTGAGCTATTGGGTCGTGAAGTTCCCATGGAAGCGATAGAAACCCTCGGTTTGGGGCAGATATTTGAGAAGTTCGCATCGTCAGACCAAAAGGCACGTGCCAACGAGCTAAGAAAAAGATTCTGGGATCTATTACTTTGTTTGGAAAATGTTGGAATTGGGCTGGCTGAACTAGATGACCCTATTCCCTTTGCACCGGAAGTCCTACAAAAATGGAGCAAACATTGCCTGTTAGTATATCTCACTGGACGAACTGAAAATACCCGTGAACTAACCTTAGACCAGCTGAGAAAATTCGGCTTTCCAACAGACAACATTCAACTGGTGATGTTTAACCTTGAAGACTATGAGCGTGCACGGGGCTTGGATCCCTCGGGTTCAACGTTGGTTGACGCACAGTCTAGGCTCTTCTCTTCAATCTCCAAGCAACATGATGTTGTTAGAGTTGTTGATGATTATCCTGGCTACTTCACCGTCTACAGACAATTCGACGTCCCAGAAAGAATCGGCTTTCTGCGTCCAAAACGATATTCACCGCAAGACTACATCGACCGAGGTTCCACAAGAGTCGTTGAAAGCTGGAAGCAACTCAAAGACGATCTGCCAAAACGGATGTAGCGTTTGCCGATGCCTGCAAAGAGAAAATAGGCGAGGATCGCAGGTGGCATCTCCGCAAGCATTGGTTACATACTTTATTATTTTCCCATCAACAGTTGTCAAGCACGAGAAACAGTTCTCTCAGACTCTTAATAATTCTATCTGGCTTAACGTTCAAGATCTCTTCTGATGGTCTCCTTTCAATGAGCACAGCTTTCATCCCAACGTTCTTAGCACCCTTAACATCCAAGCCTAACATGTCACCAACAAAAACAGCCTCTGAACTATTCACGCCTAAAGCTTTCAACGCTCTCTCAAAAATCTCAGAACCAGGCTTACGCTTATTAATAGCCCCCGAAACCAAAACGACATCAAAAAACTCGTTTAAACCAAACTTGTCAAGCAACCTCGAAGCACACTCAGGGATGGCAAAATTCGAAACAAGTCCCAACTCGTATTTTCCGTGCAGTACTCTTAAGACGGTAATAGTATCAGGGTCTAAGTGCACATATTTCATGAATTCGTCAGTGAAAGCCACCGTAGCTCCGACGACAATGGGACTCGAAACATCAAAATCATAACCAAACCGTTGTAGAACAAGCGAGACACGAACGTTGAAATGCGGTTCTTCTAGGCTTTTCTCGGTTTCAGCGTTAAGTCTATTCCTGACTTCAAAATAAATGCGTCTAAACTCTTCAAAGGGAATGTTAATTCCATTTCTAGCCAAAAATTCATGAATTCTCCTCAAGCAAGGTGTATAAAAAACCTCATCGCTTTCAAGCAAAACCAAAGTGTTAAACAAATCAAAAAGCACAGCTTCAACCCTCATTCTCATACCTCAAGCCTATAGTTCTAAGCCGAACATAAAAACAGTTTTGCAGCAAACAATTAAAAACGTAATCTTAAAATCTGCTCTTCGTCTCACTATGCCAGTTGCCATGGTCACCCAAAAATATTTCGCGGAACTAGTTAAACGTGCTACTATGTTGATCAACCTTAAAATAGGATAAAAAGGCGTGTAGAAAAGCAAAGTCAACCAAAATTTTTTCAGAAGCAAATCCCTGTGAATGCTTAACGTGTTATGAAGCCAACCGATAAACCATCTCAACCGTTGACTCCACAAAACATCAAACGAAAGCGGAGCAAACCTTAAGCCATTAGCAATACTGACGTAGCCAACACCCGCTCCTCTTTCATGCATTTCCAAAGTGATCTCCAAATCTTCAGTGACCGAATGAATGTTCTTCTCGTTTAGTATTCCACGCAAAACATCAGCATCATTCAAGCCAATAGCTCCGGAAACAACCAAAACATTATTCCCCAAAGACTGAGCACAACGGGATATGCCCAAGCCTTGACTATACTCAAGCTGCTGCAAAACCACATAAGGATTAAGCTCCGCATTCTCATCTGATGGATGAACATAACCGGTAACAGCCTTCTTCCCGTTCAAAAGCATATAATCAACAAGCTTCAAAAGCGTGTCAGGCATCCACCAAGAATTACCATCAAAAACCGCTATGAGGGTGCCTAAGGCTTTATTCAATCAGTTTTAACAGCTTCAACCTTGCCTAAATTCGTTGAATGCCTAACAACTTTCCCGCGAACCTTCGGGTACCTTCTTCTGTTAAGCTGTATGGCTGCCCAAGCAATCTCATAAGTAAAATCGCTGCTGCCGTCATCAACAACAATGATTTCGCACAATCCATCATATTTCTCTGCACACTTGAAGAGACTATTTATGCAACGGAAAACAATTTTTCTCCTCACCAAAGGCTGAAACAACAAAAGAAACAATGGGATAATGTTGCTTGCCTCCTCTTTCCGCCGTTTCTTAGCCAAGGTAGCAGCAACAGCCCAAACCCCAGCAACACCAATAGCCAAAAAAGTGTACCAAGTGTAGAAAAAGCGAACAGTCGAATACCAGAGCCAACCCGCCTGCTGATAAACCTCATACTTGAAAATGCTGATTGCAAGCCACTGACGAAAAGGGGAAATATGCCCAAGAAACATAGGCCAGAATAAGCGGTACGCAAAATGCCAAGTAAATAACCTTTGAACCTTTCTGCAACCTAAACTTCATTGACAAACCGTCCTCTGCGGTTAAATTCTCGCAAGTCCTTCCCTTTTCTCCAATAGTAAGTGAGCCCGCTTAGGATAAAGCAAGTATTCCCACAAAAGCAAGATTCTTAACAGAGAACCATACACCGAACACAAATGACAAATGTGCAATAATTTTTCCCTTTTTTTATGATGATCTACTTCATAATATTCTGGTTTTGGAAAAAGGCTTATATTGTATATTGCTACACAATAATTAGGACTTGGTAAATATGAACACCCGTTCAAAAACTGAAGAGATCCGCTGGCAAGTCTTAAAGGCTATGTTGAATGAATTCCCAGCATTAAAAGAAAGGGTTAAAAGCTATCTGGAAGAAGGCTAAAAAATTCCAATTAACGGTCGAGTTTTGTGTTTTTATTTTTCTGTGATTTGGAGAAATATTCGTCATTTTCTTCTACGGGTCTAGTTTCTTTTAAGCAGATGCGGAGGTGGAATTTTAACGTTATTTCTAATATTATCATTTTCGTTTCTTAGCAGTTCAGCTATGCGATGGTAACGTTCAAGAAAATCTATGCCTTTCTCTGTTGACCTGTAAATGTCTTTACCGTTTTGCCTGATTTTTTCCAGGAGGTGGATTTCCAACATAAATCCTAGGTAATCGTTAAGCTGTGTGAAACTTAGGTTTGCCCTATACATAATTTGCGTCTTTAAAGCTCCATCCTTTGCTATTTCCAAAATTTCCGATATAATGTACAATTTGTCTCTTCTTTTTCGAGAAGGGTTCGAACCCCATGGATTCATTTTTCTATATTCCTCCTTTAGAACTATTTTCTAGAATGTAAATCGTATGAAACCTTTTAAACCGTGTTTCGCTCGCATGACTATTACAAGAATTGGAATATTCTAGAAGAATCCTCTATTTTGCTCCTATAACCAGCGTAGAAAGACTTTAGTTCTTATGGGACGACGTAATTGAACAAGTGAAATAAAATGTTAATAGGCTTAATTGCAGACACACATGATAATCTGCCAATGGTGGATAAAGCTGTAAAAAAGTTAAATGAAATGAATGTTGGGCTTGTGCTCCACGCCGGAGACTACGTGGCACCATTCGTGATCCCGAAACTGAAGGAATTGAAGGCGAAGTTGATTGGTGTTTTCGGCAATAATGACGGCGACCGTGAACTCTTGAAAAAGAGATTTAGTGAATATAAAGACTTAGAGGTGCATGGGAACTTCGCCGAAATAATTGTTGGCGGCTTAAAAATAGCATTATTGCATGGAGATGAGGAAGAGCTTTTAGAAGCTCTGATTAACAGCCAAAGCTTCGACATTGTTGTTCATGGGCACAATCACAAAACAGACGTTTATCAAAAAGGCAAAACGTTGATTGTGAACCCAGGCGAGGTATGTGGATATCTAACTGGCAAATCAACAATTGCTTTGCTTGATACAGATAGGCGTGAAGCAGAAATAATTGAACTCTGAATATTAATTTGACGAAAACTATGGCTTTCTTCCATTTTCTTTTGCTTTGAAGTTTGACAGGGAAAGCTGTTGCTCTCTATTTTCTCCCTCATTCCTTTTGGGCTCTGTGGTGGTTTTGTGTGAAAGTATTTCTAAGCTTTCTTCCTGAAGTTCTCGCATGATTTGCTTCATTTCACCAACCTTCTTCTCTAAACCCATTAACGCAGCTCTAAGCTCGTCGATATGACCCAAAACATATTTGATGAGGGGTTGGGTTTCTTTTGAGGCTTGTATGCTTATTACTGGACCTTTTGTTTCGGAAGCCTTCTTTAAGGTGATTAGTGCATCCATGAGCGGTGAAGGGGTATCCCTAACGTCCCGCATTAAAAGAAGGAGATCTGAGCCGTCTGTTAGGGCTTTTCTAAGTTGTTCAAAGGCTAAACGCGAATTTGCAAGCGGGTCTGGAGAGTTTTGAGCCAGAATATCCTTGAAAGTCGTTAGGGTTTGAGTAAAATTCTTGCATAAAGCTTTTACCGTGTAGGCTTTTTCTGGTTTCAGAATCACCATGATCTCTTCGCTTTCTGTTGCTAAATCTCTAAGCCTATTAATATAGTGCTCCGTCTTGTTCAGCAATTCTGACGGAGGGAGTTTTTCATATATTGCTCCACTGGCAACATCACTTGCGATTTTCTGCGTAATTTCTTCAAATTCACTTATTTTCTCATTAAATTCTTCCTTGATCAAAAAATCACCATGACATTTACACTGACGACTTTTTCAAATTGCATTATAGCTCTCTTTTGTTAATTATCTAAATTGTATTAACATTTTAGGTTTTTGTGTGTTTTCTTGGAAAATAGAAAACCCTTTTACTTGCTTGGAGCTGACATAGACGCAAACGACCTACGCTACATAGGCATTCTAGATATAGTAACAATCACAAATGGTTATGGAAAAACATTTGGAAAACCGCCCGATTGATGAGCCTTTATCTTCCCTTTTTTATCTGTTCTATCGTTCCCAGACTTCGAGAAGATTTTGTATGGCTTTAGTTTTAGGTGAGTATTCATTTAGCCTGTAGATTCGGATTCTTCCAAATCGTTTATGCTGAACAATTCCTTCATTTTCTAAAATCTTCAAATGCTTGTTTGTCGTTCCATAATTCACACCGAGCCTGCGAGCGATCCCTGAAATATTAAGTTCACCAACTTCCGATAGGATTTTTAGAATTTTCATTCGAACCTTTGAAGAAAAAAAGTCCTCTATGTTCATGACTTTCACGACCTTTCTTTTTGCAGAAGATTGCTTAATTCTTTCTCTAGTTCGTAAGCTGGAATTCTAGGCAGAGAGATACATGTTGATCTTCCACGCAAACCAGCGGCTGAAACTTCAGTTTTCACTATGCCTAGAGTTGAAAGTGTACGCAAATACTTCCACAGTTGCGTGTGGCTGTGCGGTTGAACGTCAAACTCTTCACAGACAACAGCATAAGCTTGTTCAGCCTCTGCTAAAGAAACGTAAGCCGTTTCATTTTGCTTAAAAAATCTAGCTATGCCAAGCAAAAACAGTTTTTCATGCAGCCTTAATGATACCACGTCACTTTTGCGTATAACAGCATATATGCTTGAAACGGCCTTTCGGACACACTCTGGCGTAACCGTGTCCAAATCTTCAGCATCTGCATATTTCCCAGCTCTCCAAAGCAGTTCAATCCCGAATCGAGCGTTTCCATTTTCGGAAAAGGCAAGTTCAGCGGTTAGGCTTACGGTGTCTTCTGGCACTGTTAAAGGCTTAAAGGCAAGAGAGACACGGTTGTTGAGGATGTCCGTAAGCTGTTGTTTAGAGTATCTATCAAGATGGATTATGTTGGATTGCAAAGTGCTTCTTGCGCTCGCATCTAACTGTTCAATCGCTTTTAAGCTTCGTAGAATGCATATCAGCGAGATTCTCTGAGGTTTGTTCAGTCTTATTTCTTGTAAGCGAGTCAGCTTGTAAACAGCATCAGAGCCTTCCCTCTCAACTAGGCTTTCAAACTCGTCTAAGGTTAAGACTACGTATGCTTTTTGTTCGTCCAGAATTTGCAGCAGAATGCCTAAAAGCTCTTCAGCCGAATAGCCGCGTCTTGGAAAGTTTGGATGAAAAATGGAAACTACATGGTGTAAACTGAGGAAAAGGCTTCCGCGATACTCGCGACAATTAACATGAATGTAACGAAGGTTTGTTCCACGCTTTTTTGCTTCACGGGTAATGTCTGCTCCGAAACGTTGAGAAAGCGCTGTTTTGCCTGTGCCAACGTCTCCAGTTATCATGACTCTCTGTGTCATCTTCTCCGGAGTGCGCAGTAAGAAACTGAAAAACTCCATTAACAAACGCAGTTCCCTGTCTCTGTGTGGAAGCCTGTAAGGAACATAGTTTATGTCAAGCTTTGTTTCGTCTTTGAATACGCTTCGGTATGGGGACACGTGCTAAACCTCAAAAGAAGTTATGCGACAAGCTCTTATTCTTTTTCCCTAATGCAACAGTAAACTTCTGAAGCGTTCAACAACCCTGAACAAAACCGAGTTTGCCGAAAACAAAAGGCTAATAAACATATGTTGTTATTTTATTGCGAAATGATTCCAAAGTATTTTTTTCTGACAAAAGGTGTTGGTAAACATAAAGAGCGTCTGCAATCTTTAGAGTTAGCCCTGAGAGACGCAGGCATACAACACGTTAACATAGTAAACGTTTCAAGCATAATACCGCCAGGTTGTAAGCTCATTTCGAGAGAAAAGGGCTTAAAAATGATAAAGCCCGGAGAAATAACCTTTGCCGTTCTGGATAAGAACTCAACTAATGAACCGCATAGAATGGTTGCAGCATCAATAGGTGTAGCAATCCCATCAGCCGAAGACAATTACGGCTATCTTTCTGAGCATCACTCTTTCGGAGAAACAGAGGGGATGGCGGGAGATTACGCAGAAGATTTAGCTGCAACAATGCTGGCCACAAACATGGAGCTTAAGTTTGATCCTGAAACTACTTGGGACGAGAGAAAACAGTTGTTCAAAACCAGAGGACTGATAAAAACAACCAACATGACACAATCTGCAATAGGAGACAAAAACGGCTTGTGGACCACAGTCATTGCAGCAGCAGTGTTCGTACTTTAGAACAACATTTTTAAACATTTGCATTTCAAAGTTTTATTCCAAAACAATATTAGCAATAAACGTTAACGCTAAACAGGTGAAAACCCGATTGCTGGAAAAACTTCAAGCCCCCATAATAATTGTTAACTTCAAAACCTACTTGGAAGCAACAGGCGAGAAAGCTGTTGAACTTGCAAAAAAAGCTGAAAAAGTAAGCCTTGAAACAAAAATTTCAATAGGTGTAGCTCCACAATTCACGGACATAGCAACCGTCGCAAAGACCGCAGAAATTCCCGTTTTCGCCCAACACATAGACCCAATCCAGTCGGGCAGCCACACGGGGCATGTACTTGTGGAAGTCGTGAAGGAAACTGGAGCAATTGGAACACTCATTAATCATTCCGAAAGACAACTTAAACTATCGGATATTGATGCTATAATCAAAATAACACGCCAAAAAAACCTAGTTTCGGTTGTGTGTGCAAACAATCCAAATATAGGTGCAGCCGTGGCATGCTTAAAACCAGATATTATAGCCATTGAGCCGCCGGAGCTTATAGGCACAGGAATTCCGGTTTCGAAGGCTAAGCCTGAGGTCATAACGGACACGATTAGGCTTGTTAGGGAAATCAACGAGAAAGTTGTAATACTTTGTGGGGCTGGCATAAGCCGTGGAGAAGATGTTAAGGCTGCGTTGAAGCTTGGCACCCAAGGAGTGTTGGTTGCAAGCGGCATCGTGAAGGCGAAAGATCCGTATATGGTTTTACGTGAATTTGCCGAAGCAACAAGTGTTTAGGGGAATGGATCTTTGAAGGTTGAAGCTGAATGCGCTGGGTGCATAGTCGGCAGGGCCGTGGCACAAGTCACTGAAGCCACGACAAATCCAGCCATACGTTTTAGAACAATGGTCGAACTTTTACGGTTGCTGAGCAAAGAGTTCAAGCCCACAGCAATACCAGCGGAATTAGGCACGAAAAGAGACCGCCTGATAAAGAGAATTACGGGTAACAACGACCCGTATGCACGGATTAAGAGGGTAAGCAACGAAAAAGCCTTGAAGCTTCTGCCGTACGCAAGAAAGATTGTTGAAGACGGATATACGCAGCAGGACAGATTCAAAAGGGCATGCCTATGTGCCATTGTTGGCAACATCATGGAATTTGGTATTCCAGGCCATAAATTCACATTTAGCGGTCTTAGAAAGCTTTTCAGAGAGGCTGGAAAAGACCTCGTAATAGACGATACTAACAAAATTTACGAACTGGCCAAGAAAGCGCATGCTGTCCTTTACTTGACGGATAATGCTGGGGAAATTGTGTTTGACACGTTACTGGTTGAACAACTTAAAAACATGGGTCTGACAGTGATTGTTGCTGTTAAGGGTGAACCCGTAATCAACGATGCCACCATGGAAGATGCAGAAGTCTCAGGAATAAACAAGATTGCGGACAAAACTATTACAACTGGAACGGATGCAGTTGGATTGGCCCTAAAAGAATTCCCCAAAGAATTCCTTGATTTTTACAATTCTGTTGACATGATTTTCGCCAAAGGCATGGGCTACGCTGAAACTTTAACGGAATACAAGCTGAAAAAGCCTCATGCTCTGCTGTTTAGGACCAAATGTAATTGTGTGGCGAACTTTTTCGGCGTCCCCCGAGAAAGAAACGTTGCGAAGTTGATGCCGTAATGAGGCTGCCATCCATAAGTCTAGGCAAAGAAACGCTTTCAAACTTTGAAAACACCATCCGGAAAGAGTGGATCATAACAAATGGTTTAGGCGGTTACGCGTCTTCCACAGTTTTAGGCATAAACACTCGAAAATACCACGGATTACTTGTTGCTGCTTTTCATCCACCGGGAGATCGACGGATATGCCTAGCAAAGTTGGATGAAGAAGTAAAAATAGAAAATAACATTTACCCACTCGGTGCCAACGAGTTCCAAAGTGGAGTTTTCCCCCGAGGATACATGTTCCTCAAAGAATTTTCAGTCTCACTCTTCCCAAAATACACTTACACTGTAGAGGATGTTGAAGTTCAAAAGACAATCTTCATGCCATACGAAAAGAATGCCGTTATAACCATTTACAAAATTCTGAACAGAAGCGATTTTAACGTTGAAATTCGGGTCTCGCCACTATTAAATTGGAGACATTTCCACTCAGTGACTGACAGATGGAAAATTCCTTGGCAATTTGTTCAAAAGCGAGAAGACAAAGAAGTGGACATACGCTTTGGCGCACCCCAGTCTACGCTGATGATAACCACAACGAAGGGACACTATCTTGCAACCGGAAAATGGATTGAAAAAATGTACTACCGTGAAGAAGCCAAGCGAGGAGAAAGCTGCTTAGACGACTGCTATCAACTCGGATGCTTCCAAATAGACGTAAAAGCAAAAGAAAATGGAAAGTTCGCAATAACTGCAGTCGCGGACAGAAACGAGGATTATGCACGAAAAGTTTTGGCTGAAATGCCAGTCACCATGTATGACATAGAAGCCTTATACGAGCGAGAAACAAAACGTCATGAAAATTTACTGACGAAATTTTATGAAAAACACGAGAACATCCAAACAAAAGACTGGCTAAACTGGATTATTTTGGCCACAAGCATGTTCACAGTTAAAGCGATAAACTCCAAACAAAATTCTGTGATTGCTGGTTACCCTTGGTTCGGAACTTGGGGAAGAGACACCTTTGTTTCTATGCCCGGATTAATGCTTGTAACTGGAAGATTTGGGAATGCAAGACAGGTTTTTCTAACATTCAAAAATCACTGCAAAGACGGTTTAATTCCTAATTTCTTTCCAGACAGGGCAGGAGCGCCAGTCTATAACACTGTTGATGCAACCTTGTGGTATGTGAATGCAGTGCTGCAATATCTCAAATATACAGGCGATTTCAGATTCGTTCAAGAAAAGCTCTGGGAAACCCTAAAAACAGTAATTGAGGACTATGCAAGAGGAACAGCTTTCAACATACATGTGGACAGCGACGGCTTGCTTCACCATGGTTCCCAACTGACATGGATGGACGCAGCAATAGACGGTCAACCAGTAACTCCGAGAGCTGGAAAGGCAGTTGAAGTTCAAGCATTATGGTACAACACACTGAAAATCATGGAGCTTCTGGCAAATAGGCTCAAAGAGAAAGATGAATCTAAAAGATACGCTGATATGGCTAAAAAAGCAAGGAAAAGTTTTGTTGAAAAATTCTGGAAGCCAGAAAAGAACTGCTTGTTCGACGTTATAAGCGAACACGGCAAGGACGACTCGTTGAGACCCAATCAAATTATCGCAGTTGCTTTAGACTTCACCATGCTAGATAATGCCAAAAACGAAAAAATCGTTGACGTTGCGAATCAGGAGCTTTTGACACCTTACGGCTTAAGAACTCTAGCAAGAAATGACCTAAAATACGTTGGAGTTTACGCTGGAGACAGAAGAAGCAGAGACAACGCCTACCATAATGGAACAGCTTGGCCTTGGCTATTAGGGCCTTTCACAACGGCGTTTCTGAAAACTAAGGGTCCCGCTGAGTATAGGCGTGAGTATGCTCTAAAGAATTTTCTTTCGCCACTGTTTACTGAACAAAGTTTTAAGGCTGGACTTGGAACAATAAGCGAAATCTTTGACGGTGAACCGCCACACACGCCTAGAGGCTGCATAGCCCAAGCGTGGAGCGTTGCAGAACCGTTCAGAGCTTATGTAGAAGAAGTAATGCAAATCAAACCAAAACACGAAAGAGAGGTTTTGCAAGGCTCATGATGAAATCGCCTTTCTGAGACTTTCCGCCGCTGCTTCCGGGGCAACAGTGTTTATGTAAATGCCTGTGCTTTTCTCGAACCCAGCCCAAATGGCAAATTTAGGATAAACCTCCAAATGCCAATGATAATACTTGCTCGCGTCTTTATTTATAGCCAAATGAAAACCAAAATTGTAGGGTGGGTCATTCAACAGCTTCTTCAATCCGTTGAGACATGTTTTCAAAGTTTTAGCAAAGGTTTTCACTTCGCTCTTTGACATTTCGAGCAACGTGATCTCATGTTTTTTGGGCAGTATCCAAAACTCTAATGGATTAACGCTTGCCCAAGGAGCAAAAGCTACATAATCCGCGTTTTCTAGAATGAGCCGAGGTCCATCAAGCTCTTTTTCCAGAATATCGCAGAAGACACATTTCCTGTTTCTTGTCCAGAATTTTCTGCTGGCTTCCATCTCCTCTTCCAAAACACTTGGAATAAAAGGTGTTGCGATTATCTGGCTGTGAGCGTGGGAAAGCGAAGCCCCAGCCTCCAAGCCGTGATTGCGGAAGATGGAAACATACTTCACATAAGGCTTTGCAGAGAATTCACGAAGCCTATCAATATAACCGTTAATAACATGCACTAACTGTGAAATTTTCGCGTCTGCAGGATGCCCATCATGAATTGGAGATTCAACTAAAACCTCGTGATGACCAACAGCCACAACCAAATCGCTACTCTTAACAATTTGTCTTCGGCCAGTCTTCCCTTTCGGTGGGGTAAAGGCTGGATAAAGGTTTGTAATGCACCGAATCAGCCAGTTCTTATGCCTAAAACCGTCTTTATCCTTAGTCTTTCCAATGTCTTTTCCTGATTTTAGATAGACAAGAACTGCTGGCGGAGTCATGTGCTCATTGCCCGGACAGAGAGGGCAAACACTTGTTTTGGCTTTCTCTCTTGCTTTTTTTGCAAAGTCTGTTGGGCGGCGACCACGTTCTGTTGCAATCACAACCCAACGGTCAAGCAAATAATCTTTACGAACTTCGTTAAATGGCATGCTAAACATCCAACAAAACTAAATACAATGTATAAACATTTAGCGTTTTCCAAATTTTCAGTTCGCATTAAGAAGAAGCGGTGGATCACTGAGGTTCGGCATCCAGAATCCGCCGGACCCCTCAAACCCTACGCTCGTACCCGCACCCCCCTGAGCGCTGAACGCCCAGACTTAGGTTGCTCCCTCCCGGGCCTGGCCACATTCGCCTGGTGAACATCGAAGACAGCTTCCTTACGGAAGCTGCTCAATGATCGCCAGCCCCAAGGGACGGATAGTCACTGTTTCGGAAATGAGGGTCTCAACAGCCTTGAACGCCTCAGCCTCAGCTTTCAGCCCGTCATGTAGAGGGTTTACGGTTCAGGGGACCCCTAGCCCCCCGCCTAAGACCCACCGCCAAAAGATTTGATGTCTTTCAAAACTATAAAACTTTACTGAAAGCTGAAGGCTCAAATTTATCTCTTTAATCCACTATATCATCTGTTCTGAAATCAAATTCAGAATTGAGGAATCCAAGTTGAAGAATATCGGAGTTGTTACAAGCGGTGGAGACGCACCCGGCATGAATGCTGCTATTCGAGCAGTTGTCCGCATTGCCTATTCAAAAGATTTTCAAGTTTTAGGTTTCGAAAGGGGATGGGAAGGCTTGCTAACAAACACGTTCAGTCAATTAACACCACGTTCTGTTGGTGGAATAATACAATTGGGCGGCACGATCCTTCGCACTTCAAGGTGTCCGCAGTTTAGAAAGAGAGAAGGAATTGAGAAAGCTGCTGAAACTCTTGCTTTGAACAATGTTAGTGGACTTGTCGTTATTGGCGGTAACGGCTCTTTCAAAGCAGCTTTGGAGTTAAGCAAAGAAACTGACACGTTAATAATTAGCGTTCCCGCAACAATTGATAACGATGTTTTTGGAACAGACGAAACAATAGGCTTTGACACAGCCGTAAACACTGCAGTTACGGAGATTGACAAAATCCGCGACACAGCAATTTCCCACGAAAGAGTATTCATAGTTGAGGTTATGGGACGAACAAGAGGTTTTCTCGCGTCAACGGTAGGACTCACAGTCGGAGCCGAAGTAATTTTAGTTCCAGAAGTCAAATATAAACAAGAAACAGTGTTCAAAACCATAAAGGAGAACAGCGCCAAAGGTAAGAGGTCTGGCATAATTGTGGCTGCGGAAGGAGTTGGAGACACTCGCAAAATTGCAAGGGAAATCGAAGAAAACACAGGAGCAGAGGTTAGGCTCAGCATTTTAGGCTATGTTCAAAGAGGTGGCAACCCCACGGCGAGAAGTCGGCTTTTAGCCAGCTTGTTCGCAAACAAAGTGGTTGAACTGATATCGCACGGCCAGGGAGACAGAATAGTTGGTTTGCAAAAAGGAAGAATGACCAGCATAGCACTTGAGAAATCATGCAAAACCGAGAAGCCTCTAGACCTAAGCCTACTGAGGCTAGCGAATATACTAGCAACATAAACTAGAAAAACCGTCTTTCTGTTGAACGTATATTCAAAAAGGTTTATTAAATATTAAGATTCACCGTATACTAAGTGAAAGGTGGAAAGAACGCAAAAAAAGCTTAGAGTTATCTACCCTGCATAAAGAAGATCATTCCTTTGAGAGAAACTCTATTGATTTAGTATGTGATGAGTGTGGAGGAACATTTCAGAAACCAATTCTAGCAACGGTTTCATGTGATGGACGAGTGCGGGTATATCATGCATGTCCTCGTTGCATGTCGAGAATTAGCAAGGAAGGCAAGAAAATTACAATTCCAAGGGAAGACGTCAAGAAACCATTAGTAAAGCCTGAAAACAATGTAAAGTGTAAGCATTTTTTTGGATACTTGAAAAAGCGTCCGAAAGATGTACCCTTTCCTGATGAGTGTTTAACATGTGACAAAATGATTGAATGCTTGCTTTCTTAGATTGTTGGGTTTTTTTTGACAAACACACGCCCTGTTTCCCTTTATTGTGAACAGTGTCATCTTGAGCTAAGATTAACAGAACCCTCTAAAGGGTAGAACATTACACTTGAATTGTTCCATAGTTTTTTCAGCCGAAGAACACGCTTGCTATGTCGTAAAGTTCCAAATCCACGGTCTTTCGTTTACCAGCAACATCTTTTAACAGTACAGGAACTATTTTATTTCCTTTGAGGGCGACCATGCATCCAAAAGTTCCTTCATGAACTAGGTCTATAGCCGCTACTCCATATCTTGTGGCTAATATTCTGTCAAAGGCTGTTGGAGAACCACCCCGTTGGAGATGACCCAGAACCACAACACGGGTTTCGATACCCATCCGCTTTTCAATTTCCTTTCCAATATAATAACCTACTCCGCCGAAGCGAACGTGCCCAAACTCGTCTACACTTTCGCCATAAACTATTTCCGTTTTACCTTTTGGCTTTGCTCCTTCAGCAACAACAATTATACTGAAGTTTCTACCCCTTTTTTCTCTACGCTTAATATACTCGCAGACTTCATTTAGGTCAAAGGGTTTTTCCGGGATCAATATGGCGTCTGCTCCTCCAGCAAGTCCAGCTTCTAGGGCAATCCAGCCTGCGTATCTGCCCATAACCTCAAGAATAATGACTCTGTGGTGGGCTTCTGCTGTTGTGTGAAGTCTGTCAAGGGCTTCTGTGGCAATGGCAACTGCAGTGTGGAAACCAACTGTATAGTCTGTGCCAGCTAGGTCGTTATCGATTGTTTTGGGCACGCCAACGCATTTAAGCCCAAGCTCACTCATTTTGTGGGCTACTCCTAAAGTGTCTTCGCCACCAATAACGACAACAGCCTCTATGCCAGCTTTCTCGGCGTTTCTGAGTATTTTTTCCCCTCCGTTTTCAGACTTGAATGGATTTGTCCTTGAAGTGCCCAAGATGGAGCCTCCGCGAGGAAGAATTCCAGAGGCAGCCTTCAAATCTAATGGCAGGAATTCGCCTTCAAGAAGACCGCGCCATCCATCTCTTACACCAATAATTTCATAGCCGTAGTGTTGAATTCCTTTTCTAACAACCGCCCGGATAACGGCGTTGATTCCCGGAGCATCTCCGCCTCCGCTTAATATTCCAACCTTCATTTGATCTTTTCACCTTCACAGTGCTTTTCCAGAGCTTCCAAATAAACGCATCTTACCCTTAACAACTTCCTTCATGGCTTCTTTGGATGAACCCAAAATTTTCCTAGGATCAAACACCTTAGGCGATTTAACTAGAAACTCGCGTGTGGCGGCGGTAAAAGCAAGCCTCAGATCCGTGTCAATGTTTATTTTTGTTATTCCCAGAGAAATAGCCTTTTGAATATGTTCTTCTGGAATGCCTTTTGCTCCGCCTAATTCAGCTCCATATTTGACGGCTTTTTCGATAATTCGTGATGGAACACTTGAAGCACCATGTAGAACAAGCAGGGTGTTAACCTTTTCGCGGATAAGCTTTAGTCTTTCAAAGTCAAGTTTAGGTTCGCCTTTGAATTTGTAGGCTCCATGCGAAGTGCCTATTGCAATTGCAAGGGCGTCAACACCGGTACGTTCAACAAACTCTTTCGCAGCGTCAGGATCAGTCAAAACGGCTTCTTTCTCCTCAACAGTTGATTCTTCTACGCCAGCAAGTTTTCCAAGTTCCGCCTCAACCGAAACACCTTTTGGACGTGCCAAATCAACCACACGCTTCGTCAATGCAACATTTTCTTTGAACTTTAAATGGGAACCGTCAATCATAACGGATGTGAAGCCAACCTCTATGCATTTTGAAACTGTTTCCACATCTTTTCCGTGGTCAAGATGCAAAGACATAAGCATTGGAGCGGATTCCGTTGCAGCCTTAACCATTTTTCCAATGTAAGCTAAACCAGCATACTCGATAGAGCTCGGGGTAACAGCAACGATCACTGGCGATTTTTCTTCAGCCGCTGCCTCAACAACTGCCAGCAAGCTTTCTAGATTGCTGATGTTGAAGGCTCCAACGGCGTAAGCCTTCTGCATGGCTGGTGACATCAAATCCTTATTTGTGACAAGCACGACATTTCACGGCAAAATGTATTACTGAATAGGTATAAATGGTTTATATGTTTCAGCATACGTAATCCGAATCAATATTGAAAATCTGGATTGTTAAAAAGAACCAGTTCTATTCCTAGCTGTTGATTGCTAGTGAGGTTTTTCCATTAGTATAAACGTTGCCACAGCAGCCACAGAGATCAAAACTATAATTATTGTTAGGAACAGCATCTGCGGAATTCCAAAAATATAATGCTGAATCTCGTAATCCAATGTTACAAGCTTATCTTCTGACATGTCTGTGTTGGAAAGTGTAAAACGTATTCTCCAGTTTCATCATAGACAAAGGGGTAACTGACAGTGTCTACCCTGCGGAATTCAACTTTCACGTCTCCATGAGGATCAGTAATGTAAAAGTCTAAAGTGTTTGCAGTCTGTCCTACAACAGAAAACTTCACCAAAACACAATCCTCAACCACAAGGCTGATGGATCTGGTTATCTCTTCACCTTTCGACACAGTAAAGCTTATGGCAGTTGAATCTGCAAGTTGAACGAGAATCATGGATACCATTACGATGAAGAGAAAACGAATTGGCTCCTCTTTTAGCCGAATCATCAAATACTCTTTTCTTTGGCGATCAATAACCTCTGTAAATCAAAAATACAGAAAAGCAATAAGAATCTGGAAACTAACTCTTGTTGTTCTTATAACGAGTCAGCTAATTCATGAACCTTATCTTTGATCTGTCTAAACACTTTTTCAGCGTATCCGTGAGGTAGGAAATATGGATCATCAATGTTCCAAACAACTATTTTGCCTGCACATTCTGGACACTTGGTTAAGACAACATCTTTATGTCTTGATTCCATAACTACTATAAGGTCGTATTCGCCAAGTTGCGTGCTTTCTAAGCCTTCGGGATTTTTCTTGAGGTATTGTTCCGCATTTTCTCTAGCTAAATATTCCTTTGCTTCTTGTGAGATTGGAATTGCTGGGTGTGTTCCCGCAGAATCTACCGTTATGTCAGGCCTGAGTTTCTTCAATAGTGCTTCTGCTACTGGACTTCGATAAGCGTTTCCTGAACACACAAACAATACTTTCAAGCTAGTCACCGCAAGACTTAGCAAAAGTTAACCTAACTCACACATTAACGCACGTTTTAGATCTTTTGGCGAAGTTTTCTCTACACTGATTTGGGATACGTCATGAAGTTTGACGAATCTTCGAAGGGCTGCTGCAAATTCATCTACCAAGCTATCTCTGTCAAAGTCTTTCTCTTCCAAAACTATAGAATTGATAATCATTTTCCTGTTTTGCCTGTCAAGCTTGGGGTCGAGTCTTCCAATGAAACGTGTCCCACATAGGATTGGCATAACATAATAACCATAAATCCTCTTCTCTGGAGGCTTGTACACTTCCCAAGAATAATTGAAGTCAAAGATTTCAGAAATGATTATGCGATTCCATAAAAGATTGTCTAGTGGTGCAACGAAATGAACCTTTTCACTTACAGATGTATCAGAATTTTCAAGCAGACTCGAGTTTTCCTCTGAAACGTAGTATAAATGCTTAACGCCTTCAATCTTAACAGGACATAGCTCATTCTCTTCAGTCATTTTTTCGACTGTGTTTTTTCTTTGAGAGGCTTTTAGTGGAAGCCAGCCAAACCTCCAGTCGCGTGTATCAATAAGTCCGTAGGCTCTCATGTATTTTCGAATCATAAATCGCTCATACTCTTCTTTGCTCGGAGTTTCTACATCTGTATTTGGTGGAAGCAATCGTTCAGTAAGGTCGTAATGTCGTCTATTTCCTTCCAAGTGGTGAATCATGAGTTCGCCGCAGTCCCATAGCAAATTCAAAACACTCGTTGCCACTTTGCTTTTAATCTTTCCTTTCTGCTTAAATTCATGTGCTGAAAGTGGTCCGTGCCTTCTGATTTCTGACAGAACATAAGCAATTGAGTTTTTCAATCCTTTTCTTTTTGCTTTTAGTCGTTCGTAAAAGGGAGAATGAAACTTTGATGGGTTTTGCATTCGATAGCGGAAGTAAGGAAAATCTTCAATGGGGATTATGGATTTTTCGTTACACCAATACTCAAATAGAAGTCTGTTTTTGTAGATCAACTGATCCAAGTAAGAAGGCTTGTAATCAACAATTCTGTTATGAAGAACCAAGTGCTGGTTGCGATGCACGATACTGATTGGGTCCCTTTGGACGCATTCAAGCCGTTTGATTGCTTCCAACGTTCCGTTCTTGTCTCTTTTTTCTTGGAGAAAACCTTGCCTTGAAATAAGGAACAGTCGAGCAGTTTCTTTTGAAACCTCTTTTGGCTTTGTTTTCTCCATTCTAGCATGTCTCTCCAAATCTTTTAGCATTAAGGCACAGTTTATAATTGTGACTAGTTTTCTAGTTATAAGTATAGTCAAAATTTTATGAACTTCTGAAATACGGCGCGTAATGTGTGAGTTTCGTGAGTGTAGATTCAATGCAGAGTTCATATATGGCAATGTTTATATACGTCGATTTGTATTTGATTTTTATCGAATTAAAAAGGATAAGCGTGAAGTTAAGGAGTGTGAGAATCAAATTGTCTGAAGACCTTAGTGAAGAAATGAAAAAACTCAAAGAAGAAATTGCAAACCTAAAAGAACAATTTAGAAATGTTATGGGCGGAGAACGAGAAAGAAGGCGTGGCATATACATCGACGTTGGAGACCGCGTGCATGACTACGTTGAGGATATGATGGAAGGTGTCGCTGAAGGCATACATGGTGAACTTGAAAAATCCATATTCATAGGCCCGAGAGGTGTCAGAATTCTCAGAAGAAAAGAACCGCATATAAGAAGGGATGAAGTAGAACTCAGTTTTCCCAAAGCAGCTGAAGTCATGAGCGCCCTAGGCCACGAACATAGACTGAGAATATTAGATGAACTCATGAGCGGTGGAAAATACATTAACGAGTTGCAAGAGAAGCTTTCAGAGATAACTACAAGCACACTTTCAAGCCATCTCAAAGTGCTTGAAGAAGCAGGGCTAGTTGTTCAAGAAAAAGTCAGGGGACGCTACCTCATCACAATGCCAGGCAGAACTGCATACAAGATGGCAAGGCGAGTCACGAGATTCGTTGAAAGAAGGAACCAGGAATGATGTGGCAAAACTATCAACTAGGCAACACCGTTTCAAAAACATCTGAAGCTGTGACGTTGTGGCAAATGGAAAAGGGCATCGTAGAGATCAGCAAGAACACCTTAGCTGTTCCAATAGAGCTAGATGACAAAGAGAGAGGTTACGTATTCCATGGCAATGGCAAATTCCTTCTGGACAGCATAGTTGAAACGGAAGAAGGCGCTATCGGCCAGCCTGTTGAAAAAGAACTGAGCGAACTGTTTCTAATGCTGGGAGACACAGAAGAAATACAGAAACACCTGACCGAAGCGAGTGAAGAAGACTTCGCAAAAATGGGCTATCAAAACCAACAAGAATTTGCAGATAGAGCAAAAGATTTATGTGGTCAGTTTTTCAAAAAGAAAGGAGTGCATAACCATCAATGTTTCAACGAACACCGGGGCTTCATCTTCGCTTTCCAGAATCAAACCAGCAAATTAGACATTCTTATCGCTAAAGGTTCCAAACTGGTTTACAAGGCTATGGACATAGTCTTTGTGTCAAATGAAAACAAAGTAGTTCTGAAAAGTCCAAGCGAAGTGGTTTGCACGAGTAATGGAAAATCGGTCATTATCAAGAAGTAGTAACTTGCAGAATTGCCATCAAGTCTTTCAATTTTTTCTATTTTAGAAAGTCATGAGGTTAGAAATCTACTTTGGCCTCAGGTCGGCTCCGCATTCTGGGCAGAACTTTGAACTCACTGGAATGCGAGCTTGACATTTAGGGCAGATTAGCACAACTGATCTATGCACTGGACTGTAAATTGGAACGAAAGCAACAACAATTCCGTAGATCACCTGTAAACCTTCAAGATAAACATGAGCTATATTCTACGGCAAAAAGTTTGCGCTTTTCGAGTTTTCATGATTATGTCTGAGAAGGTAACTCATGTATCTGCTGGCTTCAACCTTGAACTCATATTTCATAGGAATACTCACCCTAGACACGATTATTTATGCGTATACTTGCAATTTCTAGCGAGCATTACAATTTCTGAGTATTTATAAACTATAAAATAAGAACTAAGCTGAAGAATCCATGAGAAAAATAGAACTGGCGAGTTGGAAAGACGTTCCAATACGACTTGCAAGCTTAAGGAAAACCCTTGAAATCATTTACGAAGTCAAACTTGGAGTCGATTTAAAGGACGTTCCAATTGGTCGGCTTCATCCTACTGAAAGTTTCTTGGAGAAAGATAAACTTGCAGTCGTTTTCATGAAGGTGTTGACTGAAGATTATGACGTACCTATAATAGCTGTAAAACGTGTGGAAGACTTTTTTGTTCTTGATGGTCACCACAGATCTTTTATTTCAAAGAAACTGATGAAGAAGACTATAAAAGCCTATGTTCTGAAATTTCCCAAGTACAAAAGTTATCGGGCTATAGCTAAGCGTTCACTTGAAGATCTTCCAATCAAGGACGTTGGCGTCATAGACGATCCGCTAATGAAAACGTGGGGACAAATATTGACTGTTCTAAAATATTATGAGGCTCTGTACGGTATTTCCTTCTGCCTAAGGAAGGAGCAAGTTCATCTAGAAGATCTTGTTCCAACTCAATCTCAAATAAGAAGGGAACGGATTGATTCGATAAAGGAATTGTTGGTGCCGATAGCTTGCGTTAAACATCAAGGTAGGTTTTACGTTTTGGATGGACACGCAAGATCTCTTCGCGCTAAACAATTGGGATTGGGGTCTGTACAAGCAATGATTCTTTCGCCAGAGGCGAAGATAGACTTCGGAATTGTCAAGGTTGTCAAAGAAATGAACATTAGAAGCCTAGAGGATATTCAAATAATGAAATAGTCAAGAAAGGTCTTGAAATGCGAGTGTTTTCGCAGTGTATTGTTGGCGCGGGGTGCTAGATTGAAGCCATCGTTTAAACTATCACATATACATGTAGGAAATCAGTGAGAGAAGTTCCTGGGTGATATGTTCACTTGGTCGTGGGTTCAAATCCCACCCGCCCGCACCATAGTAGAAAAAGTAAAGTTTCTAATCGCTTAATACAGGTTTGATCCTTCTGATCACGTCCGGTGTGAACATTCCGGCTAGACCACCTAAAATCATGTGTATTATCATAAAACCGTATAGAAAGAAGAAGAGCGAGTATGCCCAGCCTAGGAACGTGACGAAGCTCCAGTATAGAAGAATGTCTCCTGGAACGTTATAAACAACTCCAATGATTGTTGTGAGTAGTTTCGACTCGCTTGGCTTCTTCTCTGCTAAATACAGGATTGAGTCTATGAGCAGGCCGCTAATGCACCATCCAGGAATTATGATCCAAACTATTGGCGGTCCACCGGGAAGAAGTGTAGATAAGGCTCCGCTTACAAGTTGCATGAAAGTTGCGGCGCCAAATTTTCTAACCATTTCTACCACCGTTAAAGTAAGAATTGTGCTTACAGGAATGGCTATTATGGCGTATAAGCCTGGAAGCGGAGCTGGAATAAAAGCTGTTGTTAACGTTGTCAAGGAAGATGCACATCCGAACACAGCCATTAAAGCTATGTCTTTTACTGAGAAATGACCGTTCCTCATATGGTCTAAATCTCTCCTAAGATTTCATCTTCTTTCTGTGAGTTCCTTCGAAATACCCCCCTGCCATCTAGAAAGTAGTAGTTGACCCCAGCACAGTCCATGCATACAAGTTTTCCGTTGTGCATGACGGGCCTGTATGTTTTCTCCCCGCAAACTTGACATATAATCGCGTTGAATATAGGAGCATATTGAGGCGTGTTAATCTTCATTCTGGCAATCCTAAACATTTTATCGGCGGGTTTTTTCAATTCTTTGAACGCCATTTCCGCGAAAAGCTCCATCATCCTGTTGTGCTCTTGTCTTGTTGCTTCTTCTCTTTTAACAACTATTTTCTCCCAAAGCCCATTAGCTTCAGAATACTCCTTTTCAATAGACTTCTCATAAATTGGATCTAGAGCGATTCTTATGGCTGTTCCATCTCTTTTAGCCACGGTTACCGCGGTTTTGCCAACATCCTTATAAATTAGTGCATTATTCCCAAACGTGCAGCCAGTTATTATTTGAATGCCGTCGCTGAAGCAGTTATTAGTTTCAACTATTGCTATAGCTTCCTCCATGCCAGTATTTTTTATTCCAAGTTCTTTAATCGCGATATAGCCTGCTATGACTCCGTAGGTCAGATAACTGCAGAAGTGTCCGTGAACTTCTGCGGCTTTTCTGAGAAGAGCTTCTAGGTCGCCTTTTTGGATAAGTTTCTCTATTTCTCCTCTTGGATTTTCCTTTATCGTTATCACCGCTCCGCGTAGTACGGTAACACTACTTAGAGAAAAAGTAATACTAAAAACTTTCCATAACCAAGTTAGAGACACTGTTCAACACAAGATTGGCCACATAAACAAAAAATCCACTTCCAGCAAAATGTCTAGAAGTACTTTTTCCCTACAAACAGCCAACTTTCAGACGCTCGATGCTACGCAAAAAACGTGGATTATAAACGTATATGTGAACCTACGCCTAACACCAAAATCTAAGAACTATGTCAATGTTGGTTTGCGCACATAAAAATAGGAAACAAGCATTTTTCTTGCGTTTTTTAGGCAAAAGGCGCGGGGTGCGGGATTTGAACCCGCGCGGCCCAAAGGACCACAGACTTAGCAGGCCTGCCCCCTACCAGGCTAGGGCAACCCCGCAAACTATTCGTTAACAATAAAAGAATTTATGCCATGCGTTATTTTTGTCTTTTGTGTTTGCAAAGTGCTGACTGTTCTGATGAAGCAGTATGATGATCTGTGTGGCAGATAGTTTCTATATGATCCCTTAGCAGATCAGATTAAACTTCAAACTTCCTTTTACTCTATTTGAATTCCATTTCTTCTTAAATCTTCAACTACATACTCTAAACCTATTTTCCTCATTTTTTCCGCTTTAGGAATACCCGTCGTCAAGTTCCACTCTCTTTCTGCATAATATTCGTCTAGCATAGACTCCATTTCAAATATTGCTCCTTTCGAATTGCCATTTGGTAAGGGCTCCTTCAAGAATCTTATTGGTAAGTAGTCATCTCTCCTTCTAATTCCTTCCCGAACAAGATAAGCTCTTTCCAAGTTGACAATTCTCTCTCCAAACTCGAACATAGCCTCCTCTGTGAAATGAAAACCTGTTACAGCCTCAGCGATTTCAGCCGCTCTATCAAAAGGCAAGAGTTCCATGTTTCCAGCCAAGTTTTTACAAACTTCCAGAGAATCTATTATGGCGCACCAATTTTCAAAGTAACGCACAAGTTTACCCTTTCCTTTATGTGCAAGCCTTAAGGTTGCTTCTGGAACACCAAACATTTCCACGCCCTTTTCTGGGTCGTCACTCAACTCAACAAAAGGCTCAGATCTTAAGTGATCAGCCCCCCTGCTCGCAACTGCATAACCCAAGCCATAACCCTTCAAGCCCCGCGGATCAGCCTGTATGATTTCCAACCCTTTCACGTGAAACGCTATTTCCTCTCCTTTTCCCAGCTTTTCAGCTGCTCTCCTAACTCCGTCAGCAAGCAAATCCCCGAATCCTACACGATATGCTATCTTTTCAATCAAGGCAAGCATTGCCTCACCGTTTCCCCATGTTAGCTCAAGACCGTCCGTCTCTTTTCTAGTCAACTCTCCCTTCTCATAAAGCTCCATAGCCCAAGCTATACATTCAGCAGTTGTTATCGCATCCAACCCTAACCTGTTTGCCAAATCAACAGCCTTCAACGCCAAGTCTAGGTTAGAGTTGCCAACTCTCGCAGTAAAACTGCTTAACGCTTCGTATTCAGGGCCTTCACCATGAAGGCCAGCGTATTCGCCTTCTCTTATCACATACACTCTACTGCACGGAACTATGCAAGAGAAGCAAGCCCTGTTTTTTACGTTATACTCTCTTGCCAACCTTTCGCCGCTCACCTTAGATGCATGTTGGAATGTGGCTGAAGTGAAGTGTCTCGTGGGCAAAAAACCAAGTCTGTCAGCAAGCATCAAAATTCTCGTCGTTCCCATAGTTCTACGGGGCCAGTATTGCGGGTGAGCATATGTTTCTTCTTCTATCTCTTCAACAATCTTCCAGAATCTTCTAGGATCCGCAATTTTAATATTGCCTGTTCCCTTCAGCGCCACTGCCTTCAAATTTTTTGAAGCCATAACAGTGCCCATACCTGTTCTAGCTGCTGGTCTAGCCAGATTGACGAATATTCCGGCATAAAGAACATGATTCTCAGCGGCAGGGCCAACCGTTGCCACTTGAACTGTTCTATCTGCTAAATCTTTCTTTATCGCTTCAGTTGTTTCGTAAACGTCTTTTCCAGCAAGGTGCTTAGCGTTCTCTATTTGAATTTCTTGATCTTCAATAAAAATGTAAACTGGTTTTCGGCTCTTTCCTTCAATAACTATTTGATCGTATCCAGCGAACTTCATTTCAGCGGCTAAGTGGCCTCCAGCGTTTGAATCTCCCAATATTCCGGTTAGAGGAGATTTTGCGGTTACATTAAATCTTGCCCCTAAAGGGAAAGCTGTGCCGACAAGGGGGCCTGTGGCAAAAATGAGCTTGTTTTGAGGAGAAAGCGGGTCGACATCCTTGGCTACTTCGTCATAAAGCCTTTTTGAGTTAAAGCCCCTTCCACCTAGAAACTTGGTTATCAACCGTTTTTCAGTAGGCTGAATCTTTACTTGGTTTTTTGTGAGGTTAATTCTTAGAATTCTTCCCGCATAACCGTAGCATCTAGGCAATTATTCTCCACCTTCTCAACGTTTCTTCAATAACTTGATCTGTCGGTCTTGGCTGTTTTGTTCCTGTTTCCGTGTACGTTAGAGCTTTTGTTGGGCATTTTTCGACGCATAAAGGTTTTCCGCCGCATTGATTACAGATCAACGGAGTTTTTCTTTCAGGATGAAGCTTAATTGCTCCAATTACGCACGTTTCTAAACATTTTTCACATCCAATGCATTTCTCCTCGTTTACAAAGACCAAGCCTTCTTCGTTTCTTTCCAATGCTTCTGTAGGGCAACTTTCCAAGGCATTACATGGGTTACAGTGCCAACAAACAATTGGCAAATCTAGTCCAATACTATCTTCTTTTTTCACTGTTATCCTTGAAATGGAAGAGCCAAATGCGTTCTCATTATTGAAGGAGCACACCGTTTCACATAGCCTACATCCGGAGCAACGATCAACGTCAACCAATATTCTCTTCAATTAAGTCAGCTTCCTTGTCTTTTTCAAATTTTACGCCGTGATGTTAAGGTTAGAAAGGCTTAAGTGGATATCTGTTTTTAGCTGTTTTCTAGGTGAGTTTGCATGAAGACTTTGATCGTGACGGTCAAGACAATTGAAGGTTATTGTAACACGCACAAAATCGGAGATTGTTTCAGGCTTGAGGGAGGAAAACTGAGTTTTTCAGGAGAAAATAAGCATGTTTGCATTTACGCTCTTTCAAGTTTGCTGCCACTGTTGCCAGCTAAACAAAGGAAAATGGACGAGCCAGACGACTGGCTGCCCAAAGTTTTCGAAGTGGAATGTCCAGACCCGAAAGGAAGAGTGATCTGGGAAATAACGTGTGAAGAATAATGCTTTCGAGAATCAGGAATAGAGAAATTTAACTTGCACTTTATACTCGGTTGTATCTTCAGGTGCTAGGTTATGGATTCAGATCGAACAAGCAAAACTCCAAAAATCAAAACAAAAAGAATTGAAAAACCGCCTTACGTCATTGATCAATCTAAGCTTCGCCGCTTCAACAGTAAAAACACAGTTTTTGATAGAGTAATGGGGGATTCCTCATGGGAAGGCTACATGCGAATGTACGATGAAAAAGTGTTTGGCAGAATTGCCGAGGGAAAATCTGGTTATTCAAGAGTTGATTTTGCCTTAGCCTATGCCTCTTGGATAGTGCATGATGCTTTTGAAGGTGGTTTTTCATGGAAGAAAATCAAAGCGTATAGGGCTTCAGTGGATACTGTTGGAATTGATTGGACAAAAACGAAATATAAAGTTGATGACCCGTGTGAGATGAGCACCTTGATCAAACGGGCTGCAAGGCTTTTCGGGTCGTCACTGGTTGGTGTCTGCAAGCTTAACAGAGACTGGGTATATGCCGATGTTGGTGTCCCTGAGAAATTCGAAAACGTTATTGTCATGGCGGTTGAAATGGACGCGGATGGAATTGCAACTTCTCCTGCTGCTCCTGCTGCAGCTGCTACTGGTGTGGGTTATTCAAAAATGGCGTTTATGCTTGCTGGCGTGGGCGAGTTTGTTCGCAATCTTGGATATGAAGCGATACAGTGCGGAAACGACACTGCCTTAAACATTCCACTCGGGATTGACGCTGGACTTGGAGAACTGGGGCGCAACGGCTTGTTGATAACACCTCAATATGGTCCAAGAGTAAGGCTTTGCAAGGTTTTAACAGATCTTCCACTTGAACCCGACAAACCCATAGAGTTTGGTGTAAAAGACTTCTGCAAAAAATGTAAGCTATGTGCTGAACATTGCGAGGCACGTGCAATCTCGATGAATGACGAACCAAGCTTTGAAGTGACATGTCGATCAAACAATCCCGGAGCATTGAAGTGGTACGTTGATGTTGAACGATGCTATCTCTATTGGTGTGAAAACGGTACAGATTGTTCGACGTGCATAAAAGTTTGCCCGTATAACGTTGCGTCAGCGAGAAAAGCTGATGTTTCTTCGAAAGAATTTTGGGAATCAAATGAAAAGTGACTGAGGTAATAAATAGTGTAATAGTTGAATCAGATGCTGCGAATCGCATGTGCTGAGCCATTTTGGCTTGGAAAATTTCATATGCTACTTTTCTATATTTGTCTGTATGGTTGAAGGGCTTGAGTTTTTAATTTCTGGAGTAGTTTTTGGTCTTGCTGCTGGAATAGCTCCGGGGCCTCTTCTTGCTTTAGTCTTTTCTGAGACTTTGAAGCATGGAAAAAAAGAGGGCGCAAAAGTCGCGATTTCACCTCTGATTACAGATTTGCCAATCATTGTATTTGTGTTGTTTATGTTATCAACTCTGTCAAGTTTGATAGAGTGCAATTTTGTGATTGGAGTAGTCTCTCTTTTTGGTGCTTGTTATCTGATTTATTTAGGTGTTGAAAATCTGAGAGTGAAAACAGGCAAGTTTGAAGTTGAACTTGCAAAGGGAGGTGCCCTGAAACGTGGTGTTATTGTAAATTTCTTGAATCCTCATCCTTACTTGTTTTGGCTTTCTATTGGTGGTCCAATGATTTTCGAAAGCTTAGACATACACATCTCGGCAACGCTTCTTTTCATTTTGGGATTTTACAGTCTGCTCATTGGGTCGAAAACAGCTATTGTTGTGGTCGTGGAAAAATCCAAGTCTTTTATTAAAAGCAAGTATTATCTTTACATTGTTCGTGCTTTAGGGATTGCATTAATCTTGTTTGCTTTATTTTTTGTAAGAGATGGTTTAGAATTAATCGGTTTGTTTCTCACAAGTGGGATTGTGTGAAATCTTTATTTGGTCGTTTCTTTCGAGTAATGGTGGACTAATGCATGAAAAGGTTATTGCAGTCTATTAAGAATCTGAAGAACAGTAAAATAAAAAATCTAGTGGATGCTCGCTTGAGAGAGTTTAAAGAAATTGGTGACGGGTCAAGCGATGAAATCTTTGAAGAACTCTGTTTCTGCATTTTAACTGCGAATTTCAACGCTGAAAGAAGCCTGGAAATCCAGAGGCAGATAGGAGATGGGTTTTTGAGCTTTCCGAAATCTGACTTGGCAAAAAAGCTAAGGGAACTTGGTCACCGTTTTCCCAACACAAGAGCAAGGTATATTGTGGATGCAAGGAAACATAAGAACTCGCTGAAAGACATTGTTAAAATGTTTAATGATGATAATGAATTAAGAGAATGGCTGGTTAAGAACGTAAAAGGAATTGGATACAAAGAGGCAAGTCATTTCCTTAGGAATATAGGCTACACAAGTTTTGCTATTATAGATTTTCACATAATTGATGTCCTGACAAAGCACAATATAATTAAAAAGCCAAAGGTGCTAACGAAAAGAAAATACTTGGAAATTGAAGACTTGCTCAGGGAAATCGCGGGAAAATCAAATGGCAATTTAGCAGAGTTAGATCTATATTTATGGTATATGGGGACTGGAAAAATACTGAAATAAATTCTAAAGGTTTTCCCATTCGCTTAAGGTTTATTTGCGTATGGTCTAGTATGCTCTTTCACTTATCTGGTGGCGAAGCAAACTTTTCCTCTTGATATTTCGTACATTTCTTTTTCAACGATTTGCATGATGACAAGCGAAATAATCAACAAACATGGAAAAACAGAGGTTGCTGCAATTGTTGTAGATGAACTGTCAGACCCGAGAGACACTAAAGATGTTGTGTGAAAAAGTGTGAGGTTTTATACTTGAACCTGCACCATTTAAAAACTGTGTAAGAGGAAGTACGATGCCAAGGAAGTATCAAAGACATTTTCTGAAAGCAAAAGAAGTAAAGTCAATTTTAAGCGAAGCTTCGGAGAAGCTCAAAGTTGATTTCAATCAGATTTTCAAAAACAAGGTTGAATTAGAACTGGTTGAAACGGATTTCGCTGAAATATTTCTTGTAAACGGTAAGCCACTGCTTTTTAGGATTGAGGGAAATTTTGTTCCAACATTAGTTTTCAATGAATTTTCTGCTTCAATGTCAAAAGTTGTTGTTGACATGGGTGCCGTCCCGTACGTGTGTAATGGTGCAAGCGTGATGGCTCCCGGAATTGTTCGTTTTGAAGGAGAGTTTAAGAAAGGTGATCTCGTTTTTATCGTGGACGAGAAGCATGGCAAGGCAATTGCATTAGGCGAAGCCGCTTATGGTGCAGATGCTGCAAAAAAAGTTACGAAAGGTGTTGTCATAAAAACCATTCATTTCGTCGGCGACAAAATATGGAATTTTATTAAAAAACCGAATAATATATGACAAAAATTCAACTAATTACTGCAACAGTTCTAAGCGAAGACAAATGTTCGAATTACTTATTCCCATTCTAAAATCAAAAAGGCATTTCTAATCTTCATTCTGAATTCATAAAACACTTTAATAGGTAATCTGTATTCTGAATTCAGAGGCGTGATTTGAGGAAACGCTTAAACTCTTTAAAAGTAAATAATGTGTTAGAGAGGAGAAGTTTGTCAGCTTTGGGTGGCATATTCCACAGGTCCAAGAAAGCTGGAAAGAAGAAAATGGTTAGAGTTGAGGCTAAGAGTAGTTCTGGCAAAACCTATTTGAAGGCTATGCCTCTTCGTGACTTGGCGGATTTGGACGTTGTTAAGAGTGAGGTAACCTCTGGGAACATTATGATTCTCAGGGTGACTCCTCTCGCAGACAAAAGCATCGAAGATGTAAAGCGTGCGATAAACGAATTATGCGAGTTCGTTGAATCAATCAGCGGGGACATCGCTCGTCTGGGTGAGGAACGAGTTGTGATCTGCCCTTCAGATGTGAGAATTTGGCGGGAAAAAACTCCAATATCAAATAAGCCTATACCTACAGCAGCCTAAAGGTTTCCATAATCGCTGGCACTAATGCTTGTATTCCACATTTTCTCTGAATGAAGTTTGCTATGCTCAGACATTTCTCTCTCTCACCATGACACACAATAACTCTTTCAGGTTTTGGCTTAAGATGAGTTATGTAATTGATTATCTCACGCCTATCCGAATGCCCAGAAAAACCTTCAATTGATTCTACTTGCAATCTTACTTTTACAACTCCCATTTTACCATCGCTATCTATCGTCGTAACCTCGGGCAAACCCTTCTGCACTCTTCTTCCTTGAGTGCCCTCAATCTGATAGCTTACAAAGATTATGCTGTTTTTGTCGTCTTCTGCTAGACTCTTAAAGTACTCTATTACCGGTCCGCCCTCAAGCATTCCGGACGTAGCCATGATGATGCACGGTTCGCCATCTATTATTTCCTGTCTAACGCTTGGATGCTCCACAATCGTAAAGTAATCCGATTTGAAAGGATTTATTCCATCATAAAGTATGCTCCTGCGGACTTCTCTGCCTAAATATTCCGGATAAGCAGTGTGAATTGCCGTTGCCTCTGAAATCATGCCCTCAATAAACACTGGTGCCTCTTTCATCAAACCACGTCGCATGTAACCATCAATGACGAGCATTATTTCTTGAGCTCTACCTACGGCTGGTACTGGAATTATGACCTTTCCTTTCCTCTCTAAAGTTTCATTTATGATGGATGTTAAACGTTCTTCAGCCTCGACTCTTGAAGGCATAAAATCGTTTGGACTGCCATATGTGCTTTCAGTTATTAACGTTTCAACTCTCGGAAACTCTGTTGTTGCTGCCTCCAAAAGCATGGTTCTCGCATACTTGTAATCGCCCGTGTAAACAATGTTGTGTAAGCCCTCACCAACATGCAGATGTGTCACCGAAGAACCCAGAATGTGGCCAGCATTGTGCAGGGTTAGCCGAACGTCTGGAGCTATGTCTGTAACGACGCCGTGTCGTAAAGGAATAGTGTGTAAAACACATTCACGGACGTCTTTCTGGTCATAATGTGATGTAATCCCCTGTTTGCCTGCCACATCTAGGTAATCAAGCTGAAGCAGCGTCATTAAATTCGATGTTGGAGCCGAACAATAGACCGGGCCGTCATACCCGTATTTGTAGAGGAAAGGCACCAAACCGCAATGGTCGAGGTGAGCGTGACTTATCACGACAGCGTCTAGAGAGTCGATTTCAAATGTGGGAGCGTCGAATCTTGGAAAGAGTTCAAAGGGTTTCGAGGAGCCAGGGTTAATTCCGCAGTCTAATAAAACGTTGCTTTCTCTTGTTTGAACTAGAAAGGCTGATCTTCCTACTTCTTGAACTCCTCCGAGGGCTGTAATTCGAAGGTCTCCAACTTCGTATGTTTTAGGTCTGAATATTCTCTCGCCAACTGTGCGGAGTATCCTTTCTCTCTCTTTGCTCTCCGAGTGGATGTAATGACGCATGTGTGCAACAATTTTTGAGCGTAGAGGAGGGCTTCTTAGAACACGAGGACGCCATCTAATTTGTCTTATAATCTCTTGAAGAACTGATCCGTTTCTTCCGATGACTAGCCCTGGTTTTTTAGCCTCGATTATTATTTCTCCGAGGCTTGGGTCGAAATTTACGTCTGTTACTTCTGCTTCTGGCGAGATTATTTCTTTGGCTAGTCTTTCTGCTTCTTTCTCTGGCAATCTTACTGAAGGATCTGAACGAATGACTATTCTCTTCCTCAGTACGCCGACTATGCCTGCGATTACGTTGCTCTGTTCGACCAGAATTTCCGGTTTTTTTGCATACACTGCAAGCATTGGGCCCTCATATTCTATTCTTGAGACTTCCGCCTGTTCTGGGACGTGCTCCAAAATGTACTGACTTACTTCTATTCTATCTCTTTCAGAGCTTGGCGCCACTGTTTAAACTTCCTCAGTTCACTAGAAGCTGCTTCTTTTCCTCCTTGGTTAACTCCCGATAGCCCTTCACGTCTATCACTGCCACATTGAAACTGTCTCCGCTTGCAGTATCCCGCTTCATAGCGGAGTCAACAGCCTTAACGATCACGGGCAGAACCTCCTTAGCGGACAAGTTTTCTTTGAACCTGTCTTCCAGAATACCGTAAGCTATTGGCGATCCAGAACCTGTGGCGACACATTTTTCTTCTGTTAAACTGCCAAACGGATCCAGTGAAAACACATGTGGCCCAGTGTCGTCCATTCCGCCTATTAGAACTTGTGCGATGAGCGGTGCGTATCTGGATGAAAACAGAAGGTTTGCAATGAGTCTTGCTGCCGAGCTTACAGGCATAGGTCTGTCCATGTTCAGTTTGTAAAGCTGTGCGTTTACTTTTAATATATCTACGGTTCTTTGGGCGTCAGCAACGCCTCCTGAAATGGTCATGGCTAAGTGATCGTCTATCTTGTATATTTTTTTGCCATGTTTGTGGGCTACGTAAGAACCCATGGTTACGCGGGTGTCTGAGGCTAATACTACGCTGTTTTTGCACACGAGGCCGATTGTTGTGGTTCCTTTTAGTACTAACTGGTTGATTGCATCATTATTGTTTGTCATTTCGTTTTTCTCCAAAACCTAAATGCGCGTACGTGGAATTAATTCGCTAGCAAGTAGCATGGTGTAATCATAACCGCGAGTTTATTAATATTACGGTTTCAAGCTAACGAGACAAAGATATCTTTAGCCAAGGAACGAATTAAAGTTTTAAACGTATAGAGTTATGTAGAATTAGAAAGATATACGTCTGAATAGTGATTGCTTTGCCTTTAGAATATCATCGCATGCAACTTCCAAGAGAGGTAATTGTGGGAAACGGGATAATTGATCGAGTTGCAGAAGTTTCCAGAAGGCTCGGGTTCACGGAATCTGCACTTATAGTTGCTGGTTCAAAAACGTATGGTATCGTTGGAAAAACGGTTAGGGAGCTTCTTGAAGAAGAGAGGATAAAAGTTGACACGTTCCTTGTTGAATCAGCCACAATGAAGAATGTTCACGCTGTCGAGGAGAAAATAAAGGCTTCGAAGCCTCAAGTTGTCTTTGCTGTTGGTGGGGGAACAAAAATAGACGTTGCAAAGCTAAGCTCAGCACACCAAGAAGTTCCATTTATCAGTGTCCCAACAACAGCGTCCCATGATGGAATTGTAAGTCCGTTATCCTCTGTGAAAGACTTTGAAAAACCATATTCTGTCATGGCTCAAGCACCAATAGCCATCATAGCGGACACAAAAATCATGATGCAGGCGCCTTGGCGTCACGTCATAAGTGGTTGCGGGGACGTGATAGCGAAGTTTACGTCAGTGAGAGACTGGAGGTTAGCTAATGAAGAGAAAGGAGAATATTATGGGGATTATGCTGCAAGCTTGGCTTTGATGAGTGCCAAACTTGTAGTGCAGAATGCTGAGCTGATAAAATCAAGGAAAGAGGAGGGCTTGCGAGTGCTTTTAGAGGCTTTGATAAGCTGCGGAGTAGCCATGAGCATTGCTGGAAGCAGCCGTCCATGCAGTGGTTCAGAGCATTTGTTCAGTCACGCACTTGACATGATCAAACCTAATCATGCCATGCATGGTGAACAATGTAGTGTGGGTACAATAATGATGGCTTGTCTGCACAAGGCGGACTGGAAACGTATAAGAGAGACGTTGGAAGTGTTAGGTGCTCCGACAAATGCGGATGAGCTTGGTGTGGAAAAAAACGACATAATAGAGGCTTTGGAAATGGCTTGTTCCATAAGGCCTGAACGATACACTATCCTTAACAAGTTGAATTTGAACCGTGAAGGTTACGAAGGACTGGCGAGAATGACGCGTGTTGTCTAGAAGAGGATTTATGAAGGTGAACGAATTCTTAGGAACGGCTTTTTTGGACGCTGTTGATTATTAATTTTATTTTTTCAACTATTACTTCAGGCGGTATCATTAGGTCGTCGCAGCTGACGTTCTTTAACAAATCTTTTTTCTTGTAGTATTCTATTAAGGGTTCTGTTTTCTTTCTGTAGACGTTTAGGCGTTCTTGTATGACTCCGGGTTTGTCGTCTTCTCTTTGGTAAAGCTCGCCGCCGCATTCGTCGCAGATGTTGTCTTTTTTGGGTTTCAGTGTTAACTTGTTATATATGGTTCCGCATTTTTTGCAAGTAAGCCTGTTCGATAAGCGTTTGATTATGATCTGGTCTGGAACGTTTAGGTTTATGACGAGGTCGATCTTTGATATTTTTTCTAGGGCTTCTGCTTGTTTTATGGTTCTGGGAAAACCATCAAGGATGCAGCCTTTTTTGCAGTCGGGTTTTCTTAATCTTTTCGCTAGGATTTTGATCATTATTTCGTCTGGGCCTAGTTTGCCTTTATCGCTGTATTCTTTCATTAGCTTGCCGAGTTCTGTTTGTGCTTTTATTTCATCTCGAACCATGTCGCCGCTGGATATGTGGGGAAGTCTGAGGATTGGGGTTAGTCTTGAAGCGTAGGTTCCTTTGCCTGCGCCGGGGGGACCTAGGAATATTATTTTCGTAATGTGTCACCTTATGTGTCGTCGGTTAGGTGGTTGTTGGGGGTGTGTTTTGTGTTTTGGGTTCTGTTTTGAATGTTTCGATGAATGTGGCTGTTGTTGTTTTTGGGAAGAATTTTTGGATGTCTATGGCTATACCCCTTTTTGCTACTTGGATTCCTTCTATGTAGAATGCATCTTCAGGCATTTCTATGTTTACGGTTGTTTGTTTGGTGGTAAATTTGAATTTGTCTTTTTCTACTGCTGGTATTCTGCGGTGGATTAGAGCTGCTATTTTTTGTTTTTTTATTGTAAGTTTTTTTTGAATGGTTACTTCATAGATTAGTGTTTTTCCTGCTAGTGGTGGGTTGAAGTCTAGTAGGACGCGTCCGGCGCCTATGGTTCGTATGGTTGCCATTTTTCCGTTGTATTCGACTCGCATTCCGAGGTTGGGGGTTATTCCTTTGGCTGTTAGGTTTCTTAGTGATACGCGTTTGATCTTTTCTGGGTCTCTTTCTCCAAAGGCTTTTTTTGGTGGTATTTCTATGGGTGTTTTTTTTGTGATTTCTATTGTTGTTAGGCTTTCGTCTAGTGTTTTGAGAACCCATCCTTCGCCGATTACTACTAGTTTTGGTTCGTAGATTTCGCCTTCTTTGTATAGGTGTTCTTTTTTTGCTGTTTCTTCTATGGTTGTGTCGAAGATTTCGCCTGTTTCTTTCACTTTTGCCACATGATCTATGAGTATGAAATCTCCTTTGTGTAGAGCCATAATTCATCATCTTTTCGATGTTTGCGAAACTAAGTTTTCGGCTGGAATAAAAGGTTTCGCTTGTGAATGTGGATTGTGGATTCATAAAGCATATCTATATCAGAATCTAAATCGAATCGATTTAAAATGTCCTCCCGTAAAAAGAAAAACAAGGAAACGTCCGTAAGAAACGTGAACGCGAAGCCTTCGCAGTCTGAAGTTGAGAAGATCTTGAGAACTGTTCCTCGTGATGCGGCTTTTTACTTCTATGAAGAAGTGGGAAAGCCTGTTGGGTATATTGCTACAAGTTTGGTTGATTTTCGTGACAAGATTAACGCTGTTCGGTGGTCGTCTTTGGTTTTTCATTTGAATCGCAAAGATTTTGAGAACTGGATTAAGGTTGTCATTGGAGATTCTGAGCTGGCGAAGAGAATCAGCAACATCAGCCCAGACGATTTCAACTTGAAAAACAAACTGTTCACAACAATCGGCAAACGAATCAATGAACTAAAAGAAACGCCACCAACCACAACCGTTGTTTCTGAAGATCTGTTTGTTGCTCAACGCTTATCTGAAACTGAGCCATCTAGATAAGAGATGTTCTTCCACCTTTTTTCGATTATACACACGCGTTGGCTTTTTCACGTTATTCGTTTGTGTGCCTTGTTTCGCGTTTGCTAATTCGGATTCTGAAGCTGAATTGTAAAGCTTAACAATTCATACGTCGCTTTCACAAACTATTTAGCCTTTAAGTCCAGAAACCAAGTTCTGAATTATATTACTAGTCGCAAAACTTATCGCTATGCTAAACGCACCCAAACCCAAAAGAAGCGGAGTCAAATCAACACCCAAAGCACCAACCACAACAAACAAACCAATAACGTAAACCACATATTTAGAAACCCGAACAATCACACGCTCTATCCCCTCAGGAAAAGTCGTCTTCTCAAAAACCTTACCAAGAACTTTGGACACTATCTTCGCCACCATGAAAGTCGCTGCCAAAGCTATAACGACCTTGACCACTGCCATTAACATTCCCACCTGTTCAGAATTCAACTGGGCAATCAACACTCGCCAAACACTCCTCTCTTCCAAAAAGATTCTTATGTTATATAAAAACCCTTAAGTTAAACTACTGACGATATAACCAACAAACCATAAGAGAAAAAAAAGTGAAAAATTTGCAGTTTAGCCATGGAAAGGGGATGCGGCACATGAACAAAGCAAGCATTCGCGTAGGCATTCACAACTTTTTTGTAAGCCTAGTGCTCGTCCCAACAATCATATACAAATTCATCACAACATGGCTCCCCATAAACCAAACAGTCAACAAAGCAAACAAAATATTCAGCCAAAAACTCTCAAAAATGGGCGTACCCGAAGAAACAACTGAAACACTAAGAAAAGAATACGCATCCATCAAAGACTACATATTTGAGGGAAACCTCAAGAAAAAGAACAAAACCCAATCCTCAAACATCAAGAAAACCAGCGGCCCCAAGAGAGTCCTCATAAAAATGTTGCCAGGCGGTCAAGTCTTCCTGCGAATAAAAAACGGCAAAGCAAAAGATGTCAAAAGTGCAATATTACTAGACACAACCAAGACGGTTATCTTGATGGTTGCTGTCGCTCGTGCTTTGGACAGAGACATTTACTGGGTTGCCGTCTGTTTCACATCCTACCTTCTGTATTCCTTACTGTTTGGAATCGCATCTGAACTGATCAACAAGTATAAAGACATTTCAAGAGGTCTCTTAGGAAGCATAATTGACACTATAGGAGAAGCCCTTTCAGACACCAAAGTCATCGCCCTCGTCAGCCTAGCCTTGTCTTCACATGCAATACTTGCCGCTCCTTTCGTACCACTTTACCATGTGATTCCAGGTTTGGACTTCGTTGAACACTATATTAGTGGTTTCGGCATAGGATTGTTTGCAGTCAAAGCCTACAGAACATTCACAAGCTACATATCATACAGCAAAGCCTTACCAATATTCGACTCGGCAAAACTCAGTCACCAAATCTCACTTTTCGAGACAAACGCGGAACTTCCATTCGTATGCTACTCAAGCATCTTCGTAGGATTCGTTTGGGAAGGACTAGAAGAGATTGTCGAAAATTTCACTCCACGAGTGGTAAACGTCTTCTTTTGGAATGGAGTGGCAGACATATTCATGAATCTTTTAGGCGCCTTAACAGCCTACGCGCTTGTACACCATTCCTTCATCATCAAAAAACAAGAAAACCGTCCAAACCCAAACAAGGAAAACACAAAAATCGACCTACAAGCCATCAAAAAAGCTTCAAACATAGTGTTAACACACATGAAAAACGCAATAGACACCGTATACTCCGAAAGCGCAGCCAAAGAAGCTGGAACATACAAATTGACCAGAATGAACAAAGCTTGTTAAATGTAAAAAAAGATTTACATAAGAACTTAACACGCAAGCTTGGTTGCCGGCTTCTGCAGGATGTGTTCAGAAACAACGTCTATTCATGGAACTTTAATAGGGTTTACAGCTTCAGGAATGTTTACAATCACTGCAAAAGAGAAGTAAGCAACCCGCGATAACCACTAAAAAAGACTGCGAATAACCAGACATCTATTACGAATTTGAAATTCAGCTTTAAAATACTGATTCTGTTTTCTGAAATCAAATATTTACTAACTACTACTACGAGCAGAGGCATAAGAATTGAAAACCCAAGATGAAAACACTCATAATAAAGCCTTATCCAAACCAGCCTTAATCAACACAAAAAAACCACACGAAAACATAGAGTTCAGAATAATCAACTCGTTAGAAACTATTTCCCGCCAAGAAAGAAAAAAAGGAGCAAGCAAATCACTATACTTGACTCGATACGAATAAACCACTACACGCAACCAGATGAACCACGCATGCGCATGCCGAATTCTTCCTCCTCAAATAGAGCTACGACCCTAAACCAGTAAAAATATCCTCGCAACCTCCTTTTTCCTTGCCCTATTCAACTCCAAACACCAATGAATACCGAAAAAATATAGGGCGTCTAAAATTTACTACGCCGAATCCTGCTAAATTTCATCATTCATTTTCGCTTTCGAAATTCAAGTATCACTTCAGCACCTATTCTTGCAGCCACTGCACACACACTGGGACACTTGTCGAGGCCACCATCTTTGTACCAAGCTTCTGCATCTTCAGGATTTAAAAAATCGTAGTGTCTTCCAAAAAGCTTCTCTTGAATCTCAAAACACTTCACTGTTCCATAATCATTTTTAAATCTATCAAACACTTCTACCGCAACTTTCATCGCCATCGCATAACCTTCAGCATCATCCAGACGCTCAGCACCTGCCACCAAGCCAACTGCCATTACAGCACCTGTCAAAGCACCACATGTCTCCCCTCTACGAGCAACTCCCGCAGCAAGAGCAGTGCTGGCTTTCAAAACAGCTCTATACGCCTTGTCATCATGTAGAAGATGGAGATGCTCCTGAAGTGCGGCAAGCACACAACGTGTACAACCCTCGTATGTTCTATCGTTGTCGTAGGCAGCTTTTGCGATTCTGTCCAAGATCTTTTTGGTTGAAGCGATTCCTTCGCTACGCGTATCGTAGCGTGCCGTTTCTTTCGGGTAATTATCCGGACACATGATGCTTCACTACTGATATTTGTCTCTCGTCTGACTGTATAGCTTTCCGTCGTTTATTTCACTGTATGCTTCTTTAAACCTTTCTTCAATGTATCCACATAATGTTCAGCACCTTGCATGAGCAGAGTTACATCATTCACCATGAACAAGTGAGATCTTCCTTTCGGAAGCCATCTCTTCACATTCTCAACAATATCCTCTGCAGCCACACCGACACTGAATCTGACAGGTATTCCTCTCTTCTTGCATTCAACACAGATTTTCGTAACAGCTTTCTCAATAACAGGGTCATCCCTCCCAGCCCGCGGTGTGAAAGGAACACCATAAGAGAACGCCATATCCATCTTGCCTAAAAAGACAAAATCTATCCCTTCGACTGACAGAATTTCCTCAATATTATCAACGCCTTCTTTGTCCTCTATCATCAGTCCGACTAACGTCTCCTCATTCACCCGCTTGAAATACTCGGTCCAGTTCTCATTATCATGCTTTAGAAGCCCGTAGGCAGGTTCAAAACCACGCTTGCCGAAAGGAGTCTCTGGAGTGCGGTATTTCGTCAATTCCACAGCCCTCATTGCATCTTGCTTCGTCTTTACATGTGGGAAAACAATCCCGCTAGCACCAGCATCAAGAACCCGATTAACGAAAGCCGCGTTAAGTTCAGGTACTCGACATAAAGCGATTAAACCAGCAAGCCGAGCCTCTCTTATCAGTTGCGCAAAAGTTTCAACCTCAAGAACCCCATGTTCAAAGTCAAAATACACATAGTCAAAACCAAGTTTGCTCGCAACTTCGATCGATGGATTTCCCATACCAACTCTTAAACTCATCGATAACACTAGTTCATCTCGTTTCATTTTTTCTAAAACATCTTTCCCGCTCACAAACATCACTAACATTGCATTTTAATTAGGGAACTATTTTATATTTTGCCCGCGGCTTTTTGATTTTGTCTATATTTCTGTATGACAGATTCTGTCTTCATAACAGCCAAAATAAAACTTGGTGAGAAAAGTTTGGCCTTATCGATAGAAACTGAAGACCTTCAAAAGAAAAAGGAAGAATTGGAAGGCAAGTTGCAGTCTATGATGAAAGAAGAGAAAACTTTGAAAGAAGACATAAAGACACTTGAAGTTAGCGTGGCAATTCAAAAGCTGGAAGAAAAAATCAAGACAAAACGTGAAGTTGTGGAAAAGCTGGAATCTAAGAAAAGCGACCTAGAAAAAGAATTGAACGAACCAGAAACTCCCAAAATAACTGAGGAACAAAAACCTGAAGGCACGGAGGAAGAAGAACAGAAAACAGATTTAATCGTAACCGTGGCTCCTGTTGAAGGCGAAGAGCCTGCACAATCGCAAGAACAACACAAAGAAGAAGAAAAAAAGAAACGCAGATTTTTCTAAGCATAATAAAGAACAACACGGCACAATATCTTTCACTTTTTCTTGCATTATATTTTTCTCTCAGATAGGTTTAAATCGTATAAGTTCAAGTATAAAAAGACACAGATATACTTCGAGGGTCTGAAATGAGCGAAATGACAACCGAAATCCTTGAGCAAAACCTTGGAAAAATGGTAATTGTTAGATTGAAAGGTGGAAAAGGTTTACGTGGAAGACTGAAGGGGTTTGACCAGCATCTGAACCTGGTTTTAGAAGAAACTGAAGACACAACGAACGTTGAAGATGTGAAGAAACTTGGATTAATAATAGTTCGCGGAGACAATGTTGTTCTCATTTCACCTCCACCAAGGTGAAAATCTTTGGGGAAAGGAACTCCATCCTTTGGTAAACGCGCTGGGAAGACTCTTCACATACGGTGTAGAAGATGCGGAAAAAGAGCGTACAATGTTTCAAAGAGGCGATGTGCAGCATGCGGTTATGGAAAAACATCAACCATTAATAGGTCCTCATGGAGAACTAGAAATCTTCGTAGGGAGAGAACCAGTTAAGTTTTACAGTTTATTGTGAATATTGATAGTAGCCCTTATCAACTTTGACGAAGATTAGTGGCCCTTTGCTTCGAGCTAATTCTCTGGCTTTTCTTAAAGAATTGTTGACAACGCTCATTACCTGTTCCTTTTCGTTAGTGTATTTCTTCTTGTTTCGACCTATCTCCATTTTTAGAAGGTTCTCGGCAAGGATTGATGTGCCGCAAATCTCACCATTCTTAACAAGTGTAGACGTGACTACTTCTTGCATCTCTGTGCGGTCTGCAAGTTTTTTCCATAGAGGCTGTGCTTTGTTAAGGATTTTTGTAACTTTGTTCCATCTTTTGGCTTTGTCTTTACCTATTAAAAGTTTTACCCGTTCTTTCCATTTCTTAAGCCACATTCCAGTCCACAAATTTATAAATTCTTCCAGTTCATTTGGGTTTTCGCTATGGAATTCTTCTAGTTTGTCTACGAGTTCACATTCATTTGCTTCTTTTCCAACGAGGTCCCAGTGAACTTTAAGATAGTTTGTTAAGTCTTGGCATGCTATCTGGAGAACTTTGCGGTCAGAACCAAAAATATCCAACATTGGATTTTTGCTTTTCAGTTTTTCTGACAACAGTATTTCAATGAAATTCATCAGTTACTCCAGCCTCGAAGCCTTCTCCACCTAAAATCTAAGGCTGAGGTTTTAATTAAGCTTTATTTATGATTGCTTCTATAACATTTTTAGATATTCAAGCTTAGTTTATGGGCGACTTATTTCAGCTTTCGTAGCGTTAAGTGTTATTTGTTGTTTCCTCATAAGCATCCTGGCTACTAAATCTTGCACAGTTGGCTTGGTGTAGATTTGAGGCATCTTAATACTTTCCCAACTGAACCACAATTTCAATTCTTCCCAAGTTAAGCCCCATTCATGATAAAGCTGTGAAGCCCGTTGTGATCTGAACCAATGAGGCCACATTTGGATCTTAGTTATTTTTTGAAGTCTGTTAATGATTATCCAACCATTGGTTTGCGTCATTGTTCTACTGCCGTCTTTACGTCTTTTAGGGCTTGGAAACAAAAGGTTACTGTGGTTACGTTTAATCCATGCTTCCATGATCGGAAACAACGGATCCGCATTGAAGATTGGGAATGGTTTTCTTATTCTTTTTTGCTGTGCTTTCGGGCTTGTGATTGTGGTGTTCCAGCGTTTGCGAATCCAAACTTGTTTTCCATCATCGAATATTTTTGGTTCATAGAGTGGTGCATGGGCTCCTTTTGGCATTGTCTCAACTGTTTCGTAATAGCTGCCGATCCTTTGGAATTTCTTTTCAAGTAGCATGTCATGAACAACACAGAAATCTTGGTTGCTGTCGAAATCGAAATTGTCTTTACGAAGAGCTACCACTTCGCCAACCCTACCCCCCGTCAAGAACAGCGTGCTTATGAAAGCTTTGTCCCTTTCCCTGCAATAATCCTTGTAGTAAATATCGTATGGTAGTCTATTGCAACTGTCAATTATGAAAAGCAATTTATTCCATCCGAGAAACTGTGGAACTTCATCCGAGCCTATGCTTCTTTTGTGATATTGTTTCCATGTTCCGTCTTCTCGTTTAATACTCTTCTGCATTTTCCTAAGTCCTCCAAGCATGGTTAATACAAATGTGTTATTTAACTTTATTTGTTTTAACCTTAAACAAACCATTAAATGTGAAGATTCACAAGCAAAGGAAGCCTATTTCTCTCTTCTTATCGTTATAAATATAATTAATGTATATACGTGGATTTTGTAGAAAATATAGAAATGTAAAGCTTTTAATTGCTCAATGTAAAAGAGTTATTAACGCTATATAATATAAGGTAAAGTATAAGGTTGTCATAAGTCAACGTCTATGTTTAGACAGCATGTGTTAAAGCTATACGTGTTTAGAATTGTAAAATACGTGCCAAGTACTTTGCAGTTTTAGAGTTCTGCCAATGCCTTCATAAGGTCGCCTATCTCAGTTGGAGTAAGCCACAACGGCTGAGCCATCTCGCTGTAACCGAACCTCTGATCTGCATTGTCAAAGACACAACGCAAAGGCTTAACCAGAAACATATCCCTGTCGTCATGCGTCTTAACCTTCTGAATCCACAAGCTCCATTCGGAACCTCTAACGCTTACGCCCTGTTTGTCTGGGTAGGCTTTCACTTTTTCTTTTAAACTCATTTGTTTTTTCACCTCTTTTCTTTTCTAATAATTCCTGAACGATTAGTAAGTGTGGTTTAACGCCTTTCCGAGATTCCGCGATTATATCAGTCATTATATTATGTCTCCCTTTCTTTGTTTTTATAAGCCCCTTCACTGAATGTGAGAACGGAGTGCGCCCTCTTACCTTTTCCACGCTTAACAATACGGATAAACGGTTGAAGTGCAGCAGGTAAATATTTCGGGTGTTGAGCCTCTAAACCCCAAACACTGAATGAATCCTTTGCTGTTCTTCGATATTGTTTTGGAACGGGGGACCAAATAGGTAGAGGGGCTATTAAACCGCTATCCAGAAAGCCTTCTATATGTCTCATTTTAGGTATGCGAGCATGGCATAAGGCTATTAATTCCTCTTTGGAGAAGTGTTGTGTTAGAGTTAATTGTTTAGCCATTATAATGTCACCTCCTTCACAGTGGCGACACTGTCACACTTTTTCAATTTCTTTTCCAGTTTCAATAATCGCTTTTTGAAATCTGCAACCTCCGAAAAGTTACTAACGGCGTTGGTAAATTCTTCATCTTCCATTAAATCAGGTGCGACATTTGACGCACCTACAACATTGGAAGCATTACCCACATGAGTATTACTTCCATTGTTGCAACCATTATGCATGTGCATATTAGTTGCCATTGCACGGCGTGCAATGTGAGTTACAGTATAAGCATTGGCGACATCGCCATTACTTATATTGTTACCCATTCAAATCAAATCCGCAAGTTTACCAGTGAAAGGTCTCGGCCCTGTTTTCCAACCTTCGCCGTTGTGTAGGTCGAGGGTGAGGTGATCGCTCAAATCCAGTTTCGCCTTAATCAAATCCAGACTCTTCGCCGAGGGAAACCACGCAAACCTCCCAGCTCCCAGAACAGCTCTAAAATCTTTATCCAATTTAGAAGGCTCGAAAACCAGTAAGACACCATAACCCGAAGAGCTTATGCGATCCGCTTTTATTTTGTAGCCTTCAATGTGAAAGTAGCCGTTGATTCTTTTAGCCATCAGAATATCCGACAAAATCATTTTGTCATCACTGGCTCCATTCTTAACCCTAAAACCAATTTCGCGTTTGGAATGGTGTCTCGATATTCTTTGGCTTTTTCAACCCAGTAGTTTTTAGACTTCACGTTCATTGTAGCCCATTGTTTTATGACGTTTGAAAATGCAGCAGTAAGTTTAGAAATGTTTTCTTTCTTTTTCAGTTGCTTCATTGTTAAAGGCTTCTCAGCCACTAATGGTTGACTATATTTTCGTTTATGCTCTTCGTAAACTTCTTGTGTGATATAGCCCAAGTTATGTAAGCCTTCCACGAAAGGCAATAAGCCAGCAAAGGAACGCCCTAATCCTCGATCAGCCTGCAACTTGATGAATCCAGTGTAGAGTTCGCCGTCAAGGAACAGCATTACGCCGTGTTCTCTGAATTTACCCAAAATAGACACCTTTAAAGAATTGGCTTAAAGAATCTAAAACTGTAGAATTGTTAGTTAAATCGTTGGTTGGTTGTTTGTTGTTTGAGAGTGTTAGTTGAGTGTTGATAGGTAGGTAGTTAGTTACAGTATAGTTTGTTTTGTTTGTTGTTAGTAGGCATCGGAGAACGCGAATTGTTTTCCGTAGAATCCTCTCAGTCATGGTTTTCACCTCAAAAATTTTCCGCTTACTGATCCGTCACAGAAAACTAAGCGACCGTCTGGCATGCGATGGTGTAGTTCTATTTTTTCCCCTTTCGGGTTTTGCTTAGAAAATTTACGGGACAGACTTTTGCATGCAAAAGTCTTATTTACCCGTATGCTTACAAGCATATTGGGTATGTTTGGTTTCGGTGTGACCTTGCAGGGCCACACCCTTGTTTTCTTTTTCACGTTTGTTGGGTTTTTCCTTCTCTTACAACCCAGAGTTCTGAAACAACCTGGGGAGCTTGAGAGCGTGCTGGTTGTGGGAGTTTAAGGAAAAATTTTGCTCTCAAACTCTCACTATCCCTTACGTTAATCTATTATTTAAACCCTTACGTTAATCTTATAAAGGAGAAATAACCCTATGTTAAATGAAAGCAAATGCCGATAAAAAAAAAGACACGCTACAACGAGTATATGGCGACATACATGCGAGAATATCGCAAGATGGAACGGGAAGCAATCCAAAAAGCAAGACAAATGTTAGGCTTATCAACTAAAGTGAGGACCCATAAGAAGCGTAAAAAACAGAAAGGAGGAAAATAACGTGGGAAAGAAGGGTAAGAAGAAAGGAAAGAGAAAAACAAAAGGTAAACAAGAAGGAGGGATTATGTAAAAATGTTCAAACATAAAGGAATACCACACAGCAAGAAGAAACTGCATGAGCATCCTTCACATCCTTACGCGCATCCGTCTGGGCGTTGGCATCGGTTTCCTCCGACAAGTCGCATAAAGGACAGGAAAGGCAGAAAATTTAGGAACACTCCCGAAGAGCGTAGGCGTACCCATGTCTCAAGCAAATACAGGGAACGGAGCGGAAAAACTAAGAGGTGGGATTAACTTTTGCCATTACCTTCTAAAAATGAAATTCTGCAACGTGCTAAAGCCAGCACTATGGAAAAACAAGTTGTAGCTGGGTTGCCCGCAATTACTCCGACAGAACGAGAAATGAAAGAATCAGGAGCCTTCCGAGAGGCACAGCATGACTTAATGCGTGTGGACCAAGAAGCTGTTTCTCAGCAAATGAGTTACCTTCAGGAAATGGCAAGCGAACTAAAATTGACAGTTTTGCCATTGAAAGATTTAGCCAATCTTAAACGAGAAACAGGTTACGAATGGACTAACGGATGGACCCACCATAAACCTACACCAGTGATGAAATCACAGGAGAGGGAACGTAAGAGACTTGAGAAGTACGTGCGAGATCAACAAGAACATAAGAAAATGGAGTGGATCCGACAAGCCAAAAAACATGTTTCTTCGAAGAAGCTGAAGAAAATTGCTATTCCCATTCACGGTACGGGAAAATTTCCCACTCCGAAGAAGCGGAAGAAACGGCAGAGGCTTCATGTTGGCAGAAACGGAAAGAAACCGAGAAAACTGAAGGGGTTTGTTTTTGGCGATGACATTTGGAAGGTGCGGAAGCCACGAAAGAGGAGAAAAAGGTAATGCCCCGAGGAAAAAGACGGAAAAAATGTTTAGAAACGGGCAAAAAGCCCACTCACCCGAGAAAACGTAAAAATTGGAAGTGAATGAAATGCCTTACTCTAATGCAGAAGTCAGAAGGGAGTATATGTGGTTGTATATGGTCGAATATAGAAAGCGTGAGCGATTGGCTATTCGTAAGATGCGACTACAAGGGTTTTCCACGAGAATCGGGGGTTTAGCACGTAGCCTTCTTAACTCTTTGCGTGGGCTTGCCTTCTTGAGAAGGAAGCGAAAGGTTGTTCAAATCCGTCAGGTTGTTGACGGAAGAAAAAATATGAAAATATGAAAAAAATAGGAAAGAAAAAAGCCTCATTAATTAGTGCAGTCGCGTTAGCCTTAGTGATCTCAGTGGCATTTGGCTTGTTTATGCAACACAGCGGTTTAACACCAGCGTACTTAGTGTTTGCACTTGACTCAAACCCTGACAGTTATGGAAATAAAATTGTTTGGGTGTGTGTGCTTCAAAATCAGACTGGCCTATTTGAAATTGTTACAACGATAACCACAAGTAACTACACGAGTAGTATGACTGTTGAAATAGATGCTAATTACCCAACCTACTTGCGAACCTTTGTGCAAATCAACAAAACATTATGCGATGATTACATAGATTATGCTGACGATCGCACCAGAGTTTACTTTAACATATCTACTGTTTGCACAGATGAATTAGGAGTGAAAACGGGGTCTATTCAAGCGGAAGGCGATTTTTACCAAGTTTACTATGATTGTCAAGTAGAGTGGACTCCTGCAACTGACACGGCTTATGATTGCACCGTTGAATATGAGGCTTACTATTAAACAAGCTTCCCAAACTGAGGCGACACTATGAACCGCAAGAGGCAGTTAATCCTAAGCGTTATTCTAATTGTTGCTCTAAACCTAACTTTCTTGGTGGTTCAACACTCTGGTTGTAAGAGAGGGAAAATAGATTATTAGGTGAAGTTTGAAAAACAAAAACTACTTTTGGCTTTACTGGTTCTCATGTTGGCTTGTCTAACACTCTTACAAATCACTCCAGTTTATGCTACTGCTCCAAACACTGTTGGAGACTGTGACTCAGCACTTGCAACTTATTATTCCTTCCAACGTAAAACCTTCTATGCTAACACACGCTTCTGGGTCTTCTGGGTAAACGGCACAACAAACGTGCTTTATGCCACATCACCAGATGGTGTTTCATGGTCAAGTACAACATCGGTTAGAGCATCCACAGTATATTCTGGCTGGGCTTTCTCAGTTTGGTTTGACGGAACATACATTCATTACGCTTACGCTGATGTTTCCGCTATTTATTATCGTCGGGGTACACCGAACAGTGATGGCTCAATAACTTGGAGTGCAACTGAACAGACCGTTTCCGACGATACAAATTGTGATTATCCAATGATTACCGTTGACAGTAACGGTTATGCTTGGATTGGATACACCACAACAGATGCTCGTAAAGTTACTAAAAACGCAAATACCGATGGCACATGGACTACAACCTCAGGCTTTCCATACACTCTTATAGCGTCTACTGGATATGTCTCGGTTGTTCCTTTAACTGCTGGAAAAGTTTATGTTGTTTACAGTAGAGCAGGATACACTCTTAAAGGTAAACTTTGGACTGGTAGTTGGGGAGATGAGGAAGCTACAACCACAACCGTTGCAGGCTATGCACAATTCTTTTCTGTGGTGGCTCATGATGACGACGTTCACATTGCCTTTGCAGGACCGTCGTCAACATACTCTTTTATTCATGTAAAACGAACTTATGGAGTCGGATGGGGAAGCGAAACAACACTTTGGTCTCAAACCTCACAGGAGTCTTCTCCTACCCTAAGTATTAACATGACAACGGGCACGTTATATTGCTTCCGAACTATTGGACCAGTTCAGAATACGGTTTACTATAAGAAATGTGTTGCTGGAACATGGGATACTGACGCAACTCTCTGGTTCACAGAAACAGAGACTATATCATGTAATGATAAAACCTCAAGTTTTTATCAAACACAAAATAATGGAGTAGGCTTAATATACACAACATTAACAGAATCTCCTAACCATGTGAGATTTGCTTTTCTAACGGAAGAAGAGGCACAAATATCTTGGCATCATGTTGAAACTTGGAACTTTCAATTAACAAACGAAACATGCCAATGGAACCATGTTGAAACTTGGACTTTTAACCTTGAAACTACGGTTGTTACGATTACGCTTCAAACTGATCCTACTGGCTTACAAGTGAGGCTGGATAGTGGTGCATGGTTTACGGCTCCCAAAAATTACACAGTTGATTTAGGAAGCACCCACAGTATAGAATGCGAAAATATTCATACTGACGGGGGAACACGGTATGTTTGGCTTTCCTGGAATGATAGTGGAGCTAACCCGCATAATGTTGCTCCAACCGTGAACACAACTTACACGGCCTCGTACAAAACACAATATTACTTCACTGTTGATTCTGTTTTTGATTCACCCACTGGGCAGGGTTGGTATGATTCAGGCATATCAACCGTGCATAGCACAGTAACCACTCCGAGCGATAGTCACGTAACTTCTGGTTGGACTGGAACGGGTTCGCTTAGTTCAGGTGGGGAATACGGCTCAAACGACACAGGCACATTTACAATTCTTATGGCTTCAACATGCACGTGGGATTGGGAAGGTCTGGCTTGGCATCTTGTTGAATCTTGGTCGTTTAGTCTTAATAGTACAGCAGAATGGAATTTTGTTGAGTCGTGGACTTTTAGTTTAGGCAGTAAAGGTTGGAATCTTGTTGAGTCTTGGAATTTCAGTCTTACGCCTCCAGCTTTTATCTTTCACGGTTTGTTTGATGAATCAACAGGTTGCCTGCAATCGCCAAGCGAAAGAGCCGTTAACATTACCGCTTACTTTTCAGATGGATCCGAAACAGAAACTTTTGAAGTGAACGGAACCTACATTTATTTTTCAGATTCACATCCATTATATTTCCTTTTTGAATTAGGCTTAAACGACAGGGAATATTGGGTACGCCAAGATGAAGAAGTCGGAATAATCTATATTTTCAATCAAACTTTAACCACTTACACCATTAGCTTCTTAGATTTGGCAGGTGCTTTAGCGGATCATCCTTTTGTGGAAGCTCAACGGTACATTAACGGTACGTTGATGACTGTGGAGAAAAGGAAAGTGGATGTTGAAAACAAGGTTGTAATGAATCTTGTCAACGGCGTAAAATACACCATCACCCTTCAAAACGGCGCGAGTTACACTTTCGGCGATTTACTCATGACCAGTCAAACAACGATTCAGCTTACTTTGAAAGGCATACAATTCCCGAAAGAAACCTTAATGACTTGTAAATATGTGCGGATTTATGGTTTTCGCGTTTTTGCCACTCCTAACGGAACGATAACAATAACCTATCAAGATTTGCTTAACCTCACTAACTCCGTGAAAATAGAGATTAACTACAAGAATGGTACGAATGTTTACACAGACACGGAAACAGCAGACAGTTTTAGCCATGAATGGGCTTCAGCTTCTAACAGTACGGACTATGCGGTTGTCTGCACGATAAATCATGAACGCTATGGAGTTTACACTTGGAAAAACTATTATCCCCGCGAAGGTTCCAGTAGTATGCCGTGGGGTTTAGATTGGCTTGGAACAAGCCTGCCTTTCAACACTGCCTACATTCTTCCTGCTTTATTGGTGCTTTTTGCGGGAGGTTGCTTTAGCCAAATTAATGCTGAAGTTGGAGCTTTCGCTATGGTTGTAGTTGCGATTTTGCTGGCTTACATGGGTTGGCTTCCAATTTCAGGAGCCACGTTAATGACGGCTTTCGCCTTAGTAGTATTGATGGCGTTGGTAGTTGCTAAAAGGAGGGTTGAAGTTTGAAAACCCAGTTTAAAATCTTGATTTTCATCGCTTGCTTAAACCTTTCAGTAGGCTTAGTTGTTGATTTGCATTTAGCTGGAACAGAATTTGTGCAACCCGCTAACCCGACAATGAACGCTACTGAATACGAAGAACATTTCAACGCTACTGATATTGTAGGGGGTTGGGATACAAATATTCTAACAGGAATCCCACTTATAGGTGACATTTTTAGTGGACTAAACTTTCTATGGAGTAACTTTGTGTATTTAATTGATGGCTTCCCCCAGTTTCTAAATTGGATTTCAGACACGTATGTTTTGGATGCTGGAACACAGAACGCTTTGAACTATATTGTTTGGGCTTTGAGAGGCTTGTATGCGATGATGATAGGAATTTTAGTGATAGAGTTCATTTCTGGGAGAGTGTTGACAGATTGATAATTGTTTTATTTAATTTGGATCAAGCAAGGCAATTCCTACTTGAAGGAGACATATTCGGTTTTCTCCAAGCGGTTTACACTTCAGCTTTCGGAAGTGCAGATGTTTTCTATGCGTTTTTAACTATGGCAGTTGTGCTTCCAATTTACATTAGAACTAAAAGCCTAACTTTCTGTGCAGTGGCGTGGATTATGTTAGGCAGCTTCTTCATTGTTGCGTCTCCATTAGTTTCAGGTATTGCCGTGCTTTTAATGCTCATGGGAATCGGAAGCTTACTGTATAAAGTTGTGATGAGGGTTAGAAGTTGATAGGCAAATCTTTTGTTCCTTACGGTCCGACAAGAATCATGTATCAGTTAGCCGTGGTTTTTGTCGGTTTATTCATTATGGCTTTCTTATGGTATGCCCTTTACAGTTGCATCGCTCCTTTGAGTGCAGCAATCACTTCTACCATGACAGAATACGAAAACATGACGAGCTACCCAAGTTATGGGCTTGCAAACACTTTCATGACAAACTTATGGTTGCTTTTAGTGGCAATCTTTGCCATCGGGCTACTCTACTGGACTTGGCTATATGGACAAAGAAAAAATGTGGAGAGTGGTTATAGATGAGAATAGTCACGGTTTGGATAGTCGCAATCATATTAATCTTCACGATCTCATTAGGTTGGTGGGTGACTGTTCCAGTTGTGATTGGAATTAGCCACTCTTTAAACAGCACCATAACAAATCCACAGGGTAGGCTTGTAGCCACAGGTGTTGAATATGTTGCTTACGCATGGGGGCCAATCTTTATCATGTTCATACTCTTATGGGCTGTGATTAGTTCTCAACGTCAAGATATTGATTCAACATTATATGGGTGAATGAAATGGGAGATCAACCTTTCGGTCAAGAATGGAATATAGAGTCAGAAACAAAAAAACGGAAAGAGCTTACACAGGAGCAACGAGAAGCGGGGCAAACATGGATTTATCCGTCTTCACCAGAAAGCCGTTATCTTATCCGTGACGAACCGCCTTCCACAACAGTTTTGAAACAGCCTGAAACTTACGCGACTTGGCTTCCCATTGCGGGCCCCGAAAGGCCTTACGTTGCAGGTGATAAGCCTCCGCGAATAACAGATGTCACTTTAATTGTTGCACCCCCTTCCGTGCGTGCAGAACTCCAACAAAGAGAATATGAGGAACGTGTGGCTAAGGCTGAAGCGAGCAGAGCTTTTCGAGGTAACATTCAACAGAGGCTTTATGGGGTTCAAACTAAACTTGCCGCAACGGAAACGTCGCTTCGAGAGTTATCTCTGATTCAACAACAAAGGGCTAAAGGTTTTGAGTTTGTAGAGAAAAAAGGTGGACAATTGTATTTTGCTCCGAAAGAACAGAAAGGTATAGCTGAAGCTTTCCTTGGTATTCATGTTCCGAGTCTTCCTGAAATTCTCGGTTACTACGTTCCAACTCCCCCTGAATTGTTAGGCTTCGGCAGAATGGAACCTGAACATTACACTATGACTGAGCCTTTAGCTGGTTTTGTAGGTGCTTTTGAAGTTCCCATTTACAGCGTAGGGCGATTAGCTGGGTTTAAAACTCCAAGATTGCCACCATCCTTGTTAAGTGGTTATTCACTTGAGCACCCTGCGTATGCTGCTGGAGCTTTTGCGGGGGAAGTAGTTCAAGCATACTTCATAGGAAAAGGTGTTGAGAAAGGTGTAAGTTTAACAGTGAAAGGCGTAAAGAAAGTTTCGCCTTATCTTGTTTCGGGAGCTAAGAAAGCAGGTACGGCAACGTTTGAAAAACTCATTAAACCTTCAGTCAAATATGCTTTAGGTTCTGAACGATATTCATATTATAAGAGTGTAGCGTATCCTACTTTTCGTCAGGTAACTTTGCCTTCTTACATGGAAACAATTAAGTTAGGCACGGAAATTTATGTTAAGCAACCAATAGGCTTCTTCGGCAAATCAGTTTTAGGAACAGAAGCTTATTCATTCGCTAAAAGCGTTGTGTTGCCTAACATTCTACAACCACAAAAAGTTTTAGGTCCTACGCTTAGTTATTGGAAAGGTTATCTTCCGTCAACGTCTTTACCTTATGTTCATAAACCGCTTCCAATATCAATGTTGAAGTCGGTATATGCACCCAATATTTTGCAGCTTCAGAAAGTTGTTGCTCCCACATTAAGCTATGCAAGACAAGCGTATATGCCTTCACTTCCATCGTTGCCCTCTTTTGGTTTAGCTAAACCGTTACCAATATCCATGTTGAAAAGTGTGTATCTGCCGAACATTACACAGTTACAGAAAGTTGTAAAACCAACATTGTCTTTGGCTTACCAACAATATGTAGGAGTTTACCCGCAACTTCCAAGTTTAAGTTTACACAAGCCCATGTGGTATCTCGAAACAAAAGCCTTCGGAAAAGTCGCAGTTGGAAAAGCCAGTTACACATTAAGCAATGTTCATTTACCATCGTTTTCTCAAACATTCGGAAAGCCCGGATGGTATCTGGAAACTAAAGCTTACGGCAAAGTAGCTATGGGAAAAACACGTTATTATTTAGGGTTGCCTACACCAGCACAAACCTACATGAGAGCTTCCATGAGAGGGTTATGGTTGCCACAACCTGAAGTAACTTTCAAAGCGGAAAAACTAACAGGTTTCACACGAAGAGCCACAGGCAAAGGAACAGTTTCATTATTTGCTGAAACCACGACTAAAACAGCAACAAAACTCGCGGTTCCCATCGTTCCCTCATTAGCCTTCTTACCTGTTAAGCCTAAAGAAACAAAGAAAAAAACGGAAAACATAATGGCAGCTTGGACTGGTGCAACATACCCGTTCATGAAAGAAGCAACTATGACAAAAATGAAGCTGCCAACATACCCGACAGCAAAGCAGTTCCAACGGCAAACAGCATATCCAAAGCAGAAAAAGAAAGAGAAAACAAAAACAGAACCGTTAATTACACCAATATCACTACCAAGTTCAACCATGCTTGAGAAACAAACGCCAAAGTTGCGTCAACCTCAAATACCTGAACTGGGGCAACCTCAAATATTTAAGCAACCACAACTCCAAATTCCAAAACAGCTACAGCAACAACAAATGAAAATGGCTAAACCTCTTCGCCTACAACTTGAAATGCCTAAACGCCCACGAAAACAACGTGGCTTATACGGAGCATGGTTCCCTCGAACTCACCAAATCAAGACAGCAGAGCAAATGATGAGAACGTTCACTGGAAGAACAACCAAGAAGAAAGGCAAGAAAAAGAAAAGGAAGAGGAGAAAGAAGTAATGCCGAGCAAAGAAGCAAGCAACCGATACCACAGAAAAAACACGAAGAACATGGGTTCCGTTTATGTGCAACCTGTCACCTGTCCTAAATGTGGAAAGCACGGTTACGTCTATATTCATCAAAACTTCAACACTAAACTGAAACACGCGTTGAAACCTTATTTTGAAGTGTTGCATTTCCGAAGAGTAGATGGGAAGAAACTGTATGGTAACACATGTTATTTAGGGATGATGAATTAAAATGCCTAAACCATTGACTCTAACAAAAAGAAATTTTAACCCAACGAAAAAGAGGTTTGAGAAGAATCGTCATACACGCTTTATCTGTGAAGCTAAAGGTTGTCATAAACCGTTCAAAGAAGGAGATACAATAATCCGAAACAGCACTGGGGCCCGATATTATCACCAAACATGTCATGAGAAAATGTATCGTTGAAGAAGGAGAGTTCGATGAATGAGGCAGAAAGTGAGGAGGTTTAAGGGTTTTGCCTGAAGGCTCCGTTCACTTTCCCTTAGGATTTTCCCGCTCCATTTCCTCCTCACCTGCACACTATCTTAACGGAACTTTAAATTCTATGTACCCTTATTTTCACTGCTGAGGCTATATTATTTCGTTAAAAACATGACTTGTAAATGTCTGTCGCCAGACACCAGTCAACGAAAGTATATTGGTGCCAATACACTTTTCTTTTTTGTTTACGCGTCTCTGAATTAAAGAAGTTTAATCTGGAGACAGTTAAATCCTAACCTCGTTTGTGTGGTGTTCATTTGAACCTAATGGTTGAATGTCTGTTACTAACATTATACCTGGGTATATTATTAGTAATGATGGAAAAACAAGCAATTCCGAAATCGGAAATACTTGTAAAAACAGGGAGACAGAGGCGACTCTGCCTAAATCTTGAATGTATAATATGGCTACGAAATATCTAAAACTTTAGTAGATTAAACAAGTTGAATCCACTAAAGAAAAAAAGCGCGCGCGCTAAATAACAACTGAATTAAACAAGTTGAATTTGGTTGTGACTGAATTAAACAAGTTGAAGTTAGTAGTAAAAATTATCGGTGAATTAAACAAGTTGAATTTAGCGATAAAAAAAGGGGATTGAGGCTAAAGCTTCTTAGTAGTCATCCAGACCGTGTTTCTTTCTCAACTCACGTTCCAGCTCACTGTCAAAGTTGCCCAGTTCAGCATCGCAATAATGAATAACGGCATTGGTAAACCATTCATCTCGGTTCTTATGGAAAAACCCTTCAGCTATTAACAGTCGCATGATATTTTCTGGAACTTGAACAGTGACGGGTAGAAACCCAGTGTTCTCATGAATTAATTGAGAGATATAGTCTTGCACGGTTAGGTTTTTGTGTTTAGCCCTGGCTTCCAATTTGAGATAAACGTCTTTCGCTATCAGCAGTTGCTTAGTCATGGTTTATCCTTCCTCTCTGCTTTACGTGCTTCTCTCATAGCCTTCACTTGCCTTGCTGTCTGCTCTTGGAAGTCTTCCAATGTTATTGGAACAGCTCTGTATTGTGGAACGAAAATGTCTTTGTCACAGTAAGGGCATTTTGCTCCGTAATAGCCTATTGTAATAATGGGTTCGTTCATTTCTTGAGTCATTTTCATATTTCACCTTTATCTTTCTTATCGTAGCGATAACTATTATCACAATAAAATATATAAGTCTTATCCTCATTATCTTACTTATCGTGATTAGCATGACAACAATACATATTTCAGAACAAACTCACGAAGAGCTAAGAAAGATCAAAGGTGCGCTCATGGCTTCAAACGGCAAAGAAAGAAGCTTCAACGATGTGATAACGGAACTAATCTTATCCTGGAAAGAAAAGAAGGAATAAAGTTTTGCTCTATAACATTCTTCCACTCAAAAACACCAGGCTCTTCGTTATGTTATGTTTGAGAAGTGGCAAGTTTCAATGAGTTAGGCTACCTTAGTAGCTATCAAAACCATGAGTGTTAATATGGCTAAGAAATATCTAAAAAGTTAGTAGGCGACTACTAACTAATGAACAGAAAAAAAGGGAGACTGAGTTTGACAGCTGTCGAACCGCGAGTTTATGGTTGCTTCTATAACATTTTTAGATATTTTTTAGCCATATTATACATTCAAGAATATTCTGAAGCCCATTTTAAAGTCTATTCAAGAAAATCTGGAAGTTCGTTGACGCTTTTTAAAATCAAATACGGTTTCTCCATTTCTAATTCTTCTTTTGTGAATATTCCAGACAAGACGGCAACTGTTTTAGCTCCAATGTTTCTACCAGCTCTCACATCCACGACGGAATCACCTACAACAGCACATTCGCTTGTCTGAATGCCTAACTGCCTTGCACACTTTATTAGAGCTTCTGGAGACGGTTTCGGCTGGGAAGTGTCTAACGCAGTTGTTACAAGTTGAAAATACTTGGCTAAGCCGAATTTTTGCAGTTCTTCGATGACTTTTTCTTTCGGAACATGACGCATTGTTATTAGCGCCAGCTTCGCCTTTTGAGAGAGTTTTTTCAGGGTTTCTGAAACGTTGGGGATTGGTTTTGTCTTTGTAGCTGTTACCTTGTAATATGATTTGAGATAGGCATCTAAGAACTTCTGTGCATCATTTTCCTTTATCATGTTGTTTAGTGAAAGGTTTTGTTCAAGTCTCCTTGGGATTTCTGTTGCTATTTCGGTGCCAACTTTTTCTTGTCCTATCGCTGCAAAAGCAGCCTTCGCAGCTTCTACGTATGCTTCTCTTGAGTCAACTATTGTACCATCTAGATCCAGAATTATTCCCTTTACTTTGAACTTTCGTTTTTCCATTTTCATCCTTTAATGCATGTGGCACTTGTTATAACTCTTGTTTCGATAAGTTTTTATTTGTGCTTTGGTGTGTAAGGTAACTACCATAAATCTGTTAGAAGCTGAGATTAGGGCTATGGTTAGAAAAGCACGGATACGTTTAACAAGTACAGACTACAAAAAGTTGGAAGAGGTATGCCAAGAACTGAAAGCCATAGCCGAGAAAACCGGAGTTAAAATGACAGGTCCGTGTCCACTGCCTACTAAAAGATTGCGGGTTCCTGTTCGAAAGTCGCCTTGTGGTGAGGGAACTGCTACATGGGACCGGTGGGAGTTGCGTATTCATAAGCGTCTCATAGATGTTGATTCTGAAGAGCGTGTTATGAGGCGCATTATGCGTATTCGTGTTCCAGAAGAAGTGCACGTGACTATAGAACTTCTCTAAGAGCAATTGTGAAATATATTTTTGGATTTACAGAATATAGATGTAGCAAACTATTGTGAGAATTAGGCTTGCTGTGAAGGCTAAAGCCCATACTACTTTGTTCCATCGAAAAACCTTGAATCCATCAAGTATTCCAAATGGTATGAGATTGAAAAGAGCGATGATGGCGTTGATCCATGCACTGAAACCCGCGATTATCGCGATGGTGCTCGACGCACCTGTGGCAAAGATTGCAGTGCATATTGTTGAAAGCGTGATGTTCGTTAGGGGTCCGGCGGCGGCTGTCTTTCCAGCCTGTTTCTTTGTTATTGGTCCTGCGATCATTACGGCGCCGGGTGATATTATTTTGAAAAATGTGAAGGGGATCATTGAAAGGAGGGTTAGGAGCGCTCCGAAGAGGGTTAGTCGGAATTCAGACCAGAGTCCATAGCGTTGTGCTGATAGTTTGTGGGCGATTTCGTGGACGAAGAATGAGAACGTGAGGATTATTGCGAGGGTAAGCAGGATTTCTGGTGTCATTGGCACTGATAGATTTGGAAAATGTGGGATGAAGGATAAGCCTACTCCCATAACGAGAAGTGCTCCAACTGTTAGGTGTTTGAGTTCTTTTTGGCTGAACCGGAATTTTTTGGCTTGGAATCTTGGCGAGTAGCTTAATGTGTATTCGTACGGTTTTTGTTTTTGGACAACTATTGGTTTCATTTCTTTCTTTGGCGCTCTTGCCAATTCCATCCTTGGGCAATCGTGATTTTCCGGCAGGCGATGCTCTGAGCAGAAGTAGCCTCCGCAATATGGGCATCTAAAAGGTAGGAAAACGTCTTTTCCGCATTTTTGACATTTCATTCGGCATGCCTTTTATGACTAGAATGTTAAGTTGTTGTTATATGTTTCTCTTTCACTTTGGGCAACGTCATGCGGACAGTGCTAAATACTTAAAACTGACAATGCTAAGCTAAAGTTAAGCGTTTACAGTCTGACAGGGAGGAAAGGAGCATTTGAGGGCTTTCAGTTTCGCTTTTGCTACATATTTTGCCTGTGCACAAGATTGAATCAAGTTGTAGGCACACATAATTTACGAGAATATGCTTGGAATTTCAACATAATTGAGTTTGTCGTGTTGTATGTCTTTTTTCAGAACACTCTTAACTTCATCTTTTGCAGTAAAATATATAATCTGCCATCCTGATTTAGAAATTCTTCTTAGTATACTGATTTGCTTTTGTAACCTGTCTTTGTCGGCTTTAATGAATGGATCATCCATTATAAAGAAACCTTTGTTGCCCTTCAAGAGCTTCTCGCCGAGGGCTATTCTAATGGAAAGATATAATTGGTCATATGCCCCTCCAGATAGCTTTTCCGCTTCCAAAACTACTCCATCTTTACGCTTGACTTCAATTTCTCCTATTTGTTGATTGAAAGATAGCTTTTCGTAAAGACCGCTCGTTATCTCCTTAAAATACTTCGAAATAGAACTATCTTTACCAAAAAGCTCAGAAACTTTATCTTTTTCCTCCATTTCTATTTCTTCAAAAATCTTCATGACTTCTAAGATGTTGTCTTTGTTGCTTTCATTTTCTTCTGTAAACTCTTCCAGTTTATCTCTGATTGCCTCTAAATCTTTTGACGTTTTACAATACAGGTGTTCTTCTTCTAATCGCAAAATTTCATTTGCTATTCGTTCTACATCTTCCATTTTCTTCTGAAAACCAATCATCATAGCGTTTGTTTCTTCCAGCTCTTTTTCAAATTGGTGCTCTTTCTCTTGCAATTTTGAGGCGGAATTTTCGTCATACTTTATGTGTTTAGCTTTGTTCTTGTACTTTTCAAGACTCTCGATTTCTTCATTCCAGAATGAAATCTTATCTTCTACCCCCTTGCCTTTTTCTCCAAAGGTGTTTTTTAAAATACCCTTTTGTTCTCCTATTGACTTCTCACACTTCTGTTTGGATTCAAGTTTCTGTATGTACTCTTTGAAAGATTCCTCTTTTGATTTTCTTCTTATTTCATCTATTTTCTCTTGGGTATCTTTAATCTTTTTTTCTTTGCTTGGAATTGTTTTGCCCTGCATTTCCTTGATTTTGTCTTCCAAGTTCTCTTTTTTCCTCTTTATCTCCTGTATCTCATTAGCATTTTTATGATATTCTTCATCAAACTTCTGTATATTTGAAAGAATTCCTTGAATATTCTCTGCACCTAACTCAAATTTTGAAGTAGTTAATCTAATTCTCTCAAACATTCCTACAAGCCAAGTCCTATTCCCTACAAGTTGGAACTTGAGTACTCCTGAAATTACAGCTGAAATCGAAAATAATACAGCCAAGATATAAAATACTAGTGATGAACTGATGATGACCCCAATCAAACATATCCCGAGTAGTATTGCAGAAATTATTCCTACTGAAGCGAAAAATTTGTTTTTCCCCTCTTGTAGTGCCAACTTTTCGCTCTTTGCCTCGTAATTTTTCAACTCGGGCTTGACTTCATCGTCTAGCTTTTTCTTTCTTTCATCGAAAACTTCAAAATCTCTCTCTTTCCTATTTAGTTCTTCGCTTATCTTCTTGAATTCTTTTTCAACTTTTTCAAGCTCTGTAAGTAACCTTTCTTTTTCCTCATTGTAGGTTTGAACATCTTTTTCGCAGTCTCTCCATAATTGCTTGTCATTCTCATTGTAAATTTCCAGATCCTTAAATTTCTCTAAAGCATCTTCAAGGTTATTCAATGCCTTCTTCCCTTTTTCATATTTCTCCCTTTTTCTGGCATTCTCAAGGCTTTCTATTTGTTGCTTGGTCCTCTCGATCTCCTGATTGCACTTTGCTAATTCTTCTTCAAGTGTATCAAAATTCTTGATTCTGATCTCTTCAAATAGCGCGTCAATACTTTCAATAAGAATTTTTGCTTTTTCTGTCCTTGTTTTTAATTTTTCGCCTTTTATGTCTCTAAACATACCGCTTGGCGTTATTCTGCCAAGTCCTCTCAGAATTTCTCTTGTTTCATCGAGTTCTTCTGTTCTCAAACCCACAAGCCGATTTGTAACATTAGTATAGAACTCACTCTCACGAGCAACATGGAGATCACTATTCCTTATTACAAAAATATTGCGGCATTCTGATGGAGTCAAATCTGCGACTTCTGTTAAGTTACCTTTTTCTGGAAGTTTGATTTCTTTGTTTTTGTCATCTTCTACGATTGCATAACCTTCTGGATTTTCTTCCACTCGATTTATATGTTTAAAATCTCTAATGTTTTGCCCCAGTAGTAACTTCATCAATGCATCTATTGTAAGTGTTTTTCCATCCTCATTTCCACCGAAAAAGAGATTAAAACTACGCAATGCGACTCTCCCAGTATCCGGCAAAGGACCATAATGTATTATCCTAAATTCCTTTATTTTCATGATCTTGCCTCCGTCATCGCTTTGATGGCTATATCTCGCATTTGCTTTTTCTTTTCCTCAGTATAATCAGTTTGTTTGAGTTTGCGCGTGAAACTTTTGAACAAGTCATCCTCAAGTATTATGTGTATATCTTGGAACTCAAAATGTTTTTCCACACGTTTTCCTTTAATAACTTGCTTTATTTGTTTGACAAGTTCAGGTTCCTTCATTTTAATTTTCTCACTGTTTATGTATCCCTTAATTGTCAGAATAATACTTGCTTTAGGATGAACCTTTTCCACACGTGTTCTCACAATTTCTAATGGATTCTTGTCTTCAAGAGGATCAAGTTCTATGACTACTTCTTCAAAGTGAGGTGTATCTAATAGGTGTTCTTTGGGTGGCTTTCCAACTTCGAAAAGGTTTACTTTTCTTTGTCCTATTTCTCTTTTAGTTATTGAAATAGGCGACCCGGGATAAACGAAATATCCTCCACCTTCTAACATCCTGACATCGAAATTTGAATGAAAATGCCCAGCAAGAACGTAGTCAACATTAAGATCTTTGAAGTAAGAAAGCTTGACAGGCATATACCTTTCTTCTCCTTCGTCTCCAAAATCTTTTCTTGAATAGAATACGTCAAGCAATTCGCCATGGTAAAGGATTATGTTTTTCTTATTAGTATCAAATTCGTCTCTTAGAGAATGAAGTTTATCAAGGATTTTCTCCCCTTCTATGCGCTCGAAAGGCAATCCCCAGATTCTCACATTTCTATACTCAAAGAGAGGGTTCATTGCAGTTAAGACAATTGCATTCTCGCCAAAATACATGTCTCTGTATGAATCACTATCATGATTCCCAGGAACCAAGATTATCTTAAAACTATTGTTTGAAAAAATTTTGCGTATTTTAGGTCTAAGTTTTTCAGCGTTAATATCTTTATCAAAAAGGTCGCCACTTATCACAAATACTCCAATCTTTTCCTTCTTGCCTATTTCAACTAATTTTTGCAGAGTTTTCCATCGTTCATCACCATATTCTCTCAAATGTATATCTGCTGTGTGAAGTATTTTCATTCTCCTACCTCTTCTCTTAAAGGCATTTGTCCTACTTATTGATTGATGGGAGAATTAAATCTTGTGTCGGTTCTATCGCATAACTTCAATATAACAGGAGAGTTTCAGAGGAAAAATAAAAATTGGCGAATACACTTTAAAGAGTAATCGCATTATTATGGCTAATGAGAGGTAGCAAGAATTGAGGGCTTTCAGTTTTGTTCATGCTGCGGACTTCCATTTAGGCTACTCACAATATGGTTTAGAAGCTAGACGTGAAGACTTTGATAGGGCTTTTCAAGAACTGGTTGATAAAACCATCGAGTTGAAGCCTGATTTTATGATTATTGCCGGAGATTTGTTCAATCATGCTCGTCCTTCAAACGTCATATTAGAAAACGCCATTAAAAATTTCAGTCGTCTTCGCGAGGCTGGAATTCCGGTTCTCACAGTTGATGGTTCACATGATTCAGCGCCTAACGTTGTTACTGGAACTATTTTGAATCCTTTGGACAGTGCTGGGCTGGTTTATTATTTGCCAAGACATGAGGGGGCTTGCTGGAGAAAGGAAGACTGTTGCTACGTTTATGGGGTGCCGAATTTTAGAACTAGGCGGAAAACTGAAGAGTTGCTTCCTGCTTTTATGGAACAAAACAAACCAACGCCAGACCCAGAGCTGTTTAACATTTTTGTTTTGCACATGGCTTTAGATATTCCAAGTTTGACCCCCCCTTATATGGAGGCTGAAGCTCCACCTGAGCTTATACCAGAAGGTTTTGATTATTATGCTGCTGGGCATGTGCATAAATCTTACAAGGACAGGTTTAAGACAGGTATGCTTGTTTATAGCGGAAGCACGGAAACCGTTGATTATGAAGAAGCAAAAAATGATAAGGGCTTCTATTATGTTGAAGTGGACGAAAAGGGAACAGCCTCGCCGCAGTTTATGCGGTTAGAGTCTCCACGCAAATTTGTTGTGTTGGATCAAGATTTCACTGGGATAAATCCTTCAAAAATAACCGAACTAGCTGTTCAGCTTGTGAGGGGAGCTGATGAAGAAGGTGTAATAATAGTTCCAGTTTTGAGAGGAGTTTTGCCTGCTGAGGCGACTCGTGCAGAAGTGGATGTTGCCCAGCTTAGAAGTGCTGCTGAAAAGGCTTTGCTTGTGCACCCTGTTGTTTTGCTGCGTGAAACTGAAGTATCAGAAGAGATTGTTCGTTCAATATTCGAAGCTGAATTCAAGGATTTAAAAACGAAGGCTTTCGAATACTTCATGCAGATTTTCTCTGAACGCTACAGTCGTAATGAAGCTGAAAAGATAGCCCGCGTAGCAGTCAGCCTTATTGAACCACTGACCAAGAAGGAGGAAGAAAAAGTGAAACAAACCTTCGAGGAGCTTCTTCGATGAGAATTGAAATTATTCAATTAGAAAACATCCGCTCTCACGTAAAGTCAACAGTACCCTTCGCAAAAGGCTTCAACTGTCTAGTTGGCGGTTTAGGTTGTGGAAAATCCAGCACATTGTATGCCATAGACTTTGCGTTGTTTGGAGAACCCCTCGGCAGAAGCTACGATTACCTGCTCCGTGAAGGTGCAGACAACGGAAAAGTTACACTTCAATTCGTTCAGAATGGAAAAGGCTACAAAATATTACGTGGACTAAAAAGACGTGGCAAGGGCATAAGCCAAGACTTTGATGAACTGAAACTCTTTCAAGATGAAAACGTAATAGCAAGTGTGAAAGGTGACGCAGTGGCTGAACAACTCAAGACAGTAACAGGTTTGGATAAAGAACTTTTCCGTGAAATAGTTTGGGTTCGACAAGAACATTTGAAGGAACTTCTAGACGCTAGGCCTAGAGAAAGGCAAAAACGCTTAGACGAATTATTCGGCTTATCAGACTACGAAAAAGCATGGAGCAACCTCGCTGGATATCAACGTGAATACGAGGGAGAAAGAAGAGCCTACGAAAAAGACCCAGATGTTGTTGGAATGGAAAAACTAAACACCGAATATAACCATGCAGCCGAAGAATTCTCACTCATAGAAATTGAACTGCAAGATATGGCCCAAAAGCTGGAAGAAGCCAAAAAATCCTTAGAAGATGCAGATTTGAAACTTAAAAGGCTGGAAGAGGTGAAAACTCTGACTGAAGCGCTTAAACGCAAAGAGGCGCAGACACAAGCAAACCTAACGAATGTGGAGGATGCTTCAGCGTCTTTAGCTGAAAAAACTGAAGGGAAAAAAATCATTGTTGAGAATTTGAAGCAACGTTTGAACACTATGGAAACGCGGACGGAATCTTGTAAGACTGAGTTTAAGGAAATTGGAATTTCGCCAGATCAGCCGATTGAAGCATTAAGACAATATATGTTAACGTTTGATGACCAAATCGCTAGCTTAAAAGGTGAAGAAGAATCAGCCCTTAGAGGCATACAAACAGACCGCAAAAGAATCTCGTCACTATCCGCTGAAAATCGCTGTCCACTCTGTCTCCAATCCTTAACAACGGAATACAAAAACAACCTAATGCAGAGAATTCAAGAAGAAAACAGTGAAAGGCAAAAAACGATAAGTCAGCTTCGACATGACATTGAAGAACTGAGACAAATAAAAAACAGGGCAAACGCTGCCTTTTCAAACCTGCAAATGCTTGCCCCAAGAATTGAAGAGTTAAAAACCCGCATAAACGACGAATCTCAAACGCTGGCTGGACTTGCAAAGGAGTTTGAGGAAAAACAAAGACTAGAGAATGAATTACACATACAACTTCAAGCTGCACGAACAGAAATTGTCCAGTTCGACGTGTCCAAGCTGAAAGCCGCAAGAGTTCAGAGAGAACAGGCTTTCAGACAATATTACTTGTTAGAGTCCGAGTTGCGGATTAAGGAAAACCGCAAAAAAGACTTGTTTAGGCGTTTGGACGAAATGAAAGAGAGAATTGACCAGGCTCAACAAAAGATTGAGCGCATGGAGAAAATAGTGAAGGTTGTTGAGATTATTGGTGGCATACGCAACGCTTACAGAAGCATTCAGCCTAAATTGCGAAGCGAATTTGTGAAAGTCTTAAGAAACTTTATCCAGCAAGTTCTCGACAGCCTAGTAGGCGGAGAGGGCGCTCTAATAAACGTTTCAATCGACGAGACTTACACGCCCTACGTGAAAAGCGAAAGCGGTGCTGAAAGAGAAGTTTCAAACCTATCTGGAGGAGAAAGAACATTGCTTGCCTTTGCATACCGTCTCGGACTAGGCCAACTAATCATGCAGTCTAGAACAGGCCACGGATTAAGCATATTATTGCTTGATGAACCAACTGAAAGCCTCGGAAGAGAAGACGGCTCAATAGACCGCCTAGCAGAAGCAATATCACGCTTCAAAGCCATAGAACAAATAATAGCGGTTACGCACAGCGAAGCCTTCGCAGAAAAGGCTGAACACGTGATAAGACTTGAGAAAGAAGCGGGCGTAAGCAAAGTCTCACTTGAGAAATAACTAAAAAGTTAGGTTAATTAAAAAGTTGTTTTTCTTCAACAACAGTGTTTTCTAGTATGCCGATTTTTTCAATTTCTATCTTTATGACATCATCAGGTTGCAGAAACTTTGGTTGAGGCTTTAAAGCGAAACCGACGCCGGCTGGAGTGCCAGTTGCAATAATGTCACATGGTTCTACGGTCATTACTCGGCTTAAATGATGTATTATTTCATAAACGTTGAAAACCATGTTTTTTGTTGTTGAGTTTTGACGAAGTTCTTTGTTAACCCATGTGCGAATGAATAGGTTAGACGTGTCCCTAAGCTGGTTTACAGTGGTTATGCATGGTCCTGTTGGAGCGAAAGTGTCGAAGCTTTTTCCTCTGGTCCATTGCTTATCCTTGAATTGAATGTCCCGCGCCGAAACGTCATTCAGAATAGTGTATCCAAAAATGTATGATTTAGCCTCTGAAACTGAAACGTTTTTGGCTTTTCTCCCCATCACAACGGCTAATTCAGCTTCATAGTCAAGTTGCTTAACAAAGCTCGGCTTGACAATTTTTTCGTTTGGACCAATTATCGTTGTATGTGGTTTCATGAAAATTATCGGTTCATCCGGTATAGCAGCCTTTTGTTCCTCAGCATGGTCTCGATAGTTTAAACCTAAACAAACAATCTTAGGAGGAGCCGATACAGGCGCCAACAAAGTTACTTCATTAACTTGCGAAGAAGCACGTTTAACATCATTTTCCGTGGCTTTTTCAAGTAATCTCTCTGCAGTTTCAACACCTTTTGCTCCTAAAGCTATAAACTCTTCTAACAATTCTGGAAGTTGTTTGTTCAAGCGTTTCGCTAGGCTAGGCAAACATATCACTCTATTATTTACTAAAGCACCGTAATGTTCTCTCTCTTCATCTCTATATTGAACCAGTTTCAATGTTAGATTCCTTCTTTTAGCCTGGAACAACTCCAATTCTTGTCACAGAAACATTCCTTTTTTCAAGTTCATGAATTAAGGGGTTTATGCCCACAGAATCGCTTGCAATGTGTCCAGTAACTACCAAGTTTCCCTTGCCTTCAGATCTCAGTTTCTCCAGATCTACAGGACTTACGTGAATGTACACAACTGTTCCGACGCCGTGTTTGAAGTATGTTTTCGCAATTTCATAACCACCGTTCGTTCCAGCACCATGCGACATCACAACCTTTCCAGCAAGGTTTTCAGCTTTTCCCAGTCGAATCTTTATCTCTGTAACTGCATTTTTGAATTCATTCAGCTCTGTTAGAGCAGAAACTACGTCTTGCACTGTGGAATTTTCGTTGATTCTGCTATGGATTTGTTCACTCATTATTCTTCTTCCAATCTCATCTAAAGGCATGTGTATATTCATGTAAGGCATTTTCAAAAGCTTTGCAACATCAACCGCATGAGCATAATTTCGTGTATGTCCCTGCACCTCTAATGTTTGTAGCTTGTTCGTAACAGCTTTTTCCGCTTCTTCCCTCGGAACTCCAGCCTTGATCATCTGTTGAATGTGTCTGTTGAAGACTTCATGAAAGTTTACGACTGCTGTTCCGCCTTGTGGATGATGAGCAATCACAGCATCATAACCTAACTGTTTCGCAAGCAAAAGTTCAGAAACACCAGCATCTATGCCGAACAAGACCTTTCCAATGTCTCTACCGCTCACGTATATAGTGCTGTCTTCCGGAATGTCTTTCAATCCTGCAATTTTCAAGGATGATTCCATAATTTCTTCGGTATTCACCACAATGTTCACCTTCAAATTCTTGAAACATTGATATAACGAAAAACAGGTATAAACTTAACTTACGTCGTAACATTCAATTGGAAAACGAAAAGGGCGTTTAGATGCGTGTGAGAACAAGAAAACTGGCTCTGACAGAAGGCATGACAGCTGGGGTTCTCTTCGGAACAGCAGCCATCTTCATAAGATTTCTACAAAACCTAGACACGTTCTGTATAGCTTTCTGGCGTCTAATAGTCGCCTGCCTAATCCTAGTCATAGTATTGGTTGTTCTGAAAAAATCTTTCAACTTCAATGTCGTAAGAAAAAATCTGAAAGAACTCTTCATCCTCAGCGTTTTCCTTGCTCTCCACTTCATATTTTTCATATCTGCAGTTAAGGACACAACAATCCTAAACGCAACTGTCCTCGTAAACACAACTCCAATTTTCTCAGTATTCGTCTCAACTTTCCTTTTTAACATTAAACCATCCCGTTTAGCAATCTTGGGCTTGACAATCTCGTTCATAGGTGTACTCGTAATTGCATATGGTGAAACCACTATTACAAATGCAAATGCTTATCCAGAAGGTGTTTTTCCAAGCCTGAAAGGCGATTTAGAGGCTGTTTTGGCTGCGTTAGTTGAAGCTTTCTATCTGAATTATGGCAGAAAAATGCGTAAAAAGATGAATGTACTTCCCACAATGCTCCCAATATATGTGCTCACAGCAGCCATCATAGGAATAACAAGCATACCCGCAACAAGCAAATTTTTAACGTTGCCAACTGCAGCAGAAATAATCCTTCCACTGATAGGACTAGGCATACTGCCAACAGCAGCAGCTCATACACTGTATTTTTCTTCCTTATCAAACCTGAAATCCTTCGAAACAGCAACAATGGCTTTACTTGAACCCATCGGCGCCACAATTCTAGGCATACTCTTATTTCAAGAAAAACCCGCGGCGATATTCGTTTTCGGCGCCGTTTTCATTCTGCTAGGAATCCTCTTCATTGCCAAAGAGAAGAATTGAAAACATTCCAGTTTGACGAAACAATAAAAAAGGACTGGCTGGTATTAATGTGCTAAAATGAGTTGAGACGATGACAACTAACAGGAAAATGCTGAAGGCTTTGAAGTCCGCCATAACCTATCTCGATAACTCAATTGTGGCTATGGATAAAAAAGATGATAATTTGCTTACGGATAGCGTTTGGCATGCAGCGGCCGAACTAGAATACGCTTTGTTCCTATTTTCAATGACAGTTCAAAATGAAATTGACAAGTCAAAATGGAAGCTTAATCCAAAGCTCAAAAAAGTCGAAGTGGGTCCGACGCTGGTTACGGTGCAAGGTTTGCTTAACGAAGCTGAAAAATGTATAAAAAACGAAAAGTTGTTAGACGCTTACAAGAGTGCTTATATTGCAAGAAACTACATGCTAAAAGTTCAGAAAGATTTCGCTAAAAAGAAACGTGAAGCACTGAAAAAGAAAAAATAGGCTATTCTTCCTCAGAGATTTTTCTCTCTTTGATAACCAAGGTATTTTCTTTTCCGCCGATAACTCTGAAGTACTCCTTTAGTTCCTGTTTGTGAAGGAATTTTCGCAAAAGCACTCGCAAGTATGATCTTGAAACGTTTTTTCCTTCGCCTTTCACAACTATCTCATCTGTTGCTCCTTCCACTTCCACTTTCGTTTTTTCTCCTAGGAATTCGACTAGTTCCTTGATCAAGTCGCTGCCTTCGCTTTTCAATTCAGATATATCAACTCTCATTTCTGACATGGCTAATCACCTATTTCCGAACCATTATGACTCTTACTTGGTCGCATGCATCTTCACAAGAGTCCGCAATCATCTCTATGGCTTCGAAAAGCTGGCTTACTAAAACGGCTACTCCAGCCGTTGGCAAATCTTCTTTTCCCAGCAATATTCTGGCTTTTTCGTGTATGTCGTCAACTTTTTCTTCCTTTCGTTCCACGGTGTCTGCAGCTTGAAGTGCTTCTTCTGGTTTTGTCATCATTTTATTGACGCATTTTTGAAGGGAAATTGCGCAGTCCTTTACGTTTCGAATCATTTCCATGAACACGTCCTTGAGTGCGGTTGGCACCTGCTCCATCGATATGGCTGTCAGTACACGAGTGGACTCTCTACTCCAATCCGCAACCATGTCTACCCTCTTCACAAGTTCCATTAAGTCAGCCCTGTCAATCGGTGAGAGTTCTCCCTTTGAAACGTCGTCCATAACTTTTCTTCGTAGTCTGTCTGCTTCTTTTTCACCGTTTGTCACTCTCTTAATACTTGTTTGCCTTTCTTTTTCGTCTTTTCTAATGGATGCACCCATTGCCATTTCTAAATCTGCAACTATTTCTGTTGTCAGGATTAGGTGTCGTTGCACCGTTGCTAAGGCTTTTGTTTCTCTTCTTTTCTCAAACCACTTTATTAATTCACTCAACAGCTAATTCCTCCCTCAGCCCTGCCTCTGGATACGCAAAAATGTGTGTGTTTTCAGGTGAAAAGCTCATGGTGACTTTTTCGCCTACCTTAAGCCACTCTTCAACTAAGGATGGTCTAATAACCACAACTGAATCCTCGTTTCTGAGTCTAATTTCATATCTTATATTTGTTCCCTCAAATGTTATTCTTTCTACAATACCTACAATCGAGTTTTTATTTTTCTTTATCCCCTTTTCAATGACGAATGTTTCTGGTCTTATGGCTAAAATCGCCCTATCTCCCTTCTCCATATTTTTTGGGACTTCTACATGAACTTTTATTCCACCACGAAGCTCTATGGTTGCTCCTCTTCTGCTTAGGTTTGAAACATAGCCTTCTAGAAAGTTTGATTCTCCGATGAAATGGGCTATAAAGATACTTTTCGGTGTCATGTAAAGCTCCTTTGGGGTTCCAACCTGCAAGATTTTTCCCTTTTTTATGACTGCGATTCTATCTGAAATTGCCATGGCTTCAGCTTGGTCGTGTGTGACGTGTATGGCTGTTAACTCCAAATCCTTCGTCATCCTTCTTATTTCGTATCTCAATTCATTTCTTACCTTCGCGTCTAACTGTCCTAGCGGCTCATCGAGAAGTAGTAATTTTGAACCTGCTGCCAATGCTCTTGCCACAGCTATCCTCTGCATCATGCCTCCACTCAGCTCGTTTGGATAGGCATCCAAACGTTCATGCAATCTAACCATATCAAGTACTTCATGTCCTATTGTCTCTGCCTTTTTCATGTCGAAACCTTTCACTCTTGGGCCGTAAGTTACGTTATTCCAAGAATTCATGTGAGGAAATAAAGCAAAAGTCTGGAAGACAAAACCAATGTCCCTATCCTCAGGCGGGACGTCATTGACAAGTCTATCTCCAATGTAAACTTCACCTTCATCCGGCTGAACTAACCCAGCAATAAGCCTCAACAAAGTTGTTTTTCCACAACCGCTTGGACCAAGCAACGAGAAATATTCCTTATCGTAAATATGGACGTTTACACCGTCCACAGCAACTATTTTTCCATACCTCTTTGTCACGTTAACCAAGCGGACATCAGGCACTTGTTTCTGCCCCCTTTGAATCTATGCAGATGTGAAACAAAAGATAAAGTTCTAGCGGTATATTAACCATGCTAGTGCCCCTTCTCTCCTCTCGTAGCCAACCTTAAAACTAACAATATCGCGAAAGAGAGCGCTAAAAGAAAACCACAACCTAAACCGATTTCTGCTCTTGTAACTGGTGCGCTAAGGGGGTCTTCCATAAATGGCAACACCCAGTATTTCGCCAGCAAAACTGGAGCTGTCTTAAGGTTGCTTACAACTAAAGTGGCTCCAGTTTCACTCACACTTCTTGTAAACACCATTATCGCACCAGAAAGCATGGAATACTTCGTAAGCGGAAAAATTATCGTTCTAAACACACCCAGTGGCTTTGCTCCAAGCGTCCTTCCAGCTTCCTCCAGCTCCATACTTATTCTCTCTACGGCAGCTGACATTGACCTTATAAAATAGGGATAAGTGATGGAAAGATGCGCGAAAATGAGCAGCAAGATGTCAGGCATGAACGCGAAATTCTCCCAGAAGATGGCGAGGGAAGCGCCTAACGCAACCGAAGGGACAATTATTGGAATGTTGACAAGCACGTCTAAAACCGCCGAGGGACCATTTCCAATTTTCCTTCGCGCTATTATTATCGCCATAGGCAAGCCGATAACAACGTTTAATAATGTAACAACAATTCCAACGAAATACGAGAGAGATATGCTTTGCCAATAATCTCCCCAAACACCGACCCCACCTAAAGCTTCCGGCAGAACACCTGTAAAAATGGCTTCAAATGCTGGAACAGCCACGAAAAGAGACGGAACAAGAACTATAACGAAAAATATTAAAAGCGTTATACCATTTCGAGAAGATGCAATTGTGGAACTGCTCAATTTTCTTTCTGCTACCGGCCAAACTTTTCTAACAGGCATTTTGAGCCTAGGTCCTAACAATCTTATTGTTACAAATACTAAGCTGGAGAGTGCTATCAATATGGCGCTAACGAAGACAAGTGGGCCGGCTTCGCCAATGTGGTTTTTGATAAATATTGGACCGTGGACGAATACCCCTGCAACCATCATTGTTGCCCCTGTTTCTGAAAGGGACCTTGCGAAAGCTAAAGTAAAGGAGGCTATCAATGAGTGTTTTAGAATAGGAAACGTGACAGTTCTATCTGCTGTCAGTGGGGCTGCACCTAAAGTTCTTGCTGCTTGTTCATATTCGAGCTTATAATCAAGTAATGCGCCAACCATCACCCTAACCACGACCGGAAATGAAAAAGTAAAATGCAGTAGGATTACGAGGAGCCAGCCGGGCGAAACGAAAGAAGCGCCGAAAAGTGAGGATAATCCTCCCGGTTCGCTCCAGAAAAGAAGAAGTGAATAGCCAAGTGTAGCTGTTGGCACGATGAAGGGAATATCTGAAAGGGTGTCTAAAACGCTTAGCCATTTCGATTTTCCTCGCGTGATCATCCATGCCATTGGCACGCCGGCAACAACATCTATGAATGAAACGAAGAAAGCAACAGCAAAGGAGGCAGCAATAGCGTTCAAGGCTTCTGACATGAGTTTTGGCTGATTTAATACATCTTCTATCGAGCCCCATTTGATGATTATTCCTAAAATTGGCGGAAGTAGAATTAACGCGAAAAATATGATTATTGAAACTATGTAGACGGTGTTTTTTATGACGGTCTTTGATGAAAGTTTGTCCAATGCTTTAGCGATTTTGGGTTTAAGCAAGTTTGCTCTTTCCGCCTGCATTTAACTTCTGCAATCTCAATGTAGCTTTCTCTTTTTTCACTTGTGCTTTCTGTTCATAAGTTTTCCGATAGAAGTTGTCAGTTCGCCCGTCGAGTAATATCACAGCCATAAGCTCTATTAACTCTTTACTTCATCATCCTAAAGAACATGAAGCACAACAAGACTTAAGGCTTTTGCACTGTGAACTCTATTCTTTCAATACCCTTGCCCTTAGAACTTCTTGAAAGCAGTTTAACTTCACGTATTTCACTTGTGCTCTTAACATGTGTTCCTCCGCATGCGCACGCGTGCCAACCTTCAATTTCTACTATGCGAACTTCGCTAATGTGTTGCGGAAGCGTTTTCAAGGATTCGCGAAATTTTTCGCCATATTCTTCTGCTTCATATCTCGGCATTAACCTAACTTTTACTGTTCTGTTTTCCATAACAACATTGTTTGCTATGCTTTCGATTTCTGGGAATAACTCACGGGTCGAGCCTTCATGCGTGAAGTCAAGTCTCGCCTTCTGTGAGTCCATACCTGAACTCACGATTTCCACTGGTTTATCTAGGGCTTGGCGTATTGCCTGCGACATTAAGTGGGCACACGTGTGAACTCGCATAAACCTGTAACGTCTATTCCAATCAACAACTCCTCTAACGTTGTCTCCTTCACTTATTTCCCCAACAACTTCATCAACAAAATGAATTATCCTTTCTCCACATCTCCTTAGCCTAACAACTCTAACCCGCATACCGTCGTTTTCTATTAAACCCGTATCTGACGGCTGACCGCCCCCACTGGGATAGAATGCCGTCTCATCTAAAACCACACCTGTTTCACCATTTTCCATCTTCAAAATCTTAATCACCCTTGCTTCAAATTCTTTCACGTAAGCATCTTCATAACAAAGTAAACGTGTTGAAGGCATCCCACTTGATTCTGACATTTCACCACCACGCTGGTTTTCTGTACTGACTTAAGATGTTTAAAACTATTTAACTGAAAAATTGAGAGATATAATATTACTTGTTAGAACCTAATAGGGCTGGGAGTTGAGTGAAACTATGGATGTTTTAGAGGCAATTAAAGGTAGGAGAAGCATAAGAGCCTTCAAAAACCAAGACGTTCCAGCGGAAACTGTAGAAGAGCTTATTGATGCAGCGCGGTGGGCTCCTTCAGCTGGAAACATCCAACCATGGGAATTCATTATCGTTCGAAAGCCAAGAATCAAAAGGAGACTTGTTGAGGCCGCTCTCGGTCAAATGTTCATTGAAGAAGCTCCTGTTGTACTCATTGTTTGTGCAAATGAAGAACGTTCCTCACAAGGTTATTGTGCGCGAGGCAAAACATTATACTGTCTACAAGACACAGCCGCCGCCACACAAAACATTCATTTAACTGCTTACTCGCTTGGGTTAGGCACCTGTTGGGTCGGCGCATTCAGAGAAGAAGAAACAAGAGAAATATTGAAGATTCCTCAGGGAATAAGGCCAGTGGCTATAATTCCTGTTGGTTATCCTGCTGAGGCTCCTACAGCACGGACTAGAAAATCCATAAGTCAAATAGTTCATTATGAAACCTTTTAGATTGACTTCTTAACAAATGAATTTTAATATCCTTGCACTCATACTTCTAATGAAGAGGCTTAATTATTGAGATACGCCGTGATTGCTGAAGCCTACGAAAAAATTGAAGCCACAACAAAAAGGCTGGAAATGACAGACCTCCTTGTTGATTTTCTTAGGAACACGCCAAAGGAAATCATAAACAAAGTTGTATACTTGACTCAGGGCAAAATATACCCAGACTTTGTTAACCTTGAAATAGGCGTAGCTGAAAAACTCGCAATCAAAGCCCTCGCCCGTGCCTCCGGAAGAAATGAAAGCGAAATTGAAGAAGACGTAAAAAAGACAGGTGACGTTGGAGAGACGACTCGGAAATTTATAGCTAATAAAAGGCAAGTGACTTTTTTCCAGCAGCCCCTAACAGTTAAAAGAGTCTATGAGATCCTCGATAAGATGGCTAGAACTTCAGGCTCCGGGGCAGTTGACCTTAAAATGGCGCTTCTAGCTGGGCTTTTGGCTGATGCCACTCCTGAAGAAGCTAAGTACATTGTTCGGACAGTTACTGGAAACCTTCGTTTAGGTATCGCTGACATGACGGTTTTGGACGCTTTAGCGATAGCCTATGGCAGCGGAAAGGAGAACCGCGGATGTTTAGAACGCGCATACAACGTTTCCTCAGACCTCGGAAGAGTCGCAAAAACAGCGGCCGAAAAAGGGTTAGAAGGTGTAAAAAAATTTGAGATCTCCATCGGCAACCCCATCAGGGCCATGTTATGTGAAAGACTTTCCTCGCCAGAAGAGATCCTTGAAAAACTCGGAGGAAAATGCATAGCTGAATACAAGTATGACGGTGAAAGAATACAAGCCCACAAAAAAGGCGACGAAGTTACCCTGTTTTCTAGGCGGTTAGAAAACATTTCAGACCAATACCCAGACGCTGTTGAACTTCTTAAGAAATGTGTAAAAGCAAAAGACGCCATTTTAGAAGGTGAATGCGTCGCAATAGATCCTGGCACTGGTGAGATGCGACCTTTTCAAGAGCTGATGCATCGGAGACGTAAGTATAAAGTTGAAAAGGCTATGGATGAATATCCTGTTTCTCTGTTCATGTTTGATGCACTTTATGTTGATAGTGAAGACCTAACTCTAAAGCCGTATCCAATTAGGCGTCGAGCACTTGAAGAAGCGATAGAAGAAAGCGATAGAGTGGACATTGCCAAGTACGTAATCACAGATAGAGTTGAAGAACTTGAAAGATTCTTTTTGGAAGCCATAGAGAACGGTTGTGAGGGTGTAGTATGTAAATCCGTTGGTGAAGATTCAGTTTATCAAGCTGGAGCAAGAGGATGGCTCTGGATAAAATATAAGCGAGACTACAAAAGCGAGATGACCGACACCGTGGACTTCGTGATTGTCGGCGCTTTCCATGGCAGAGGAAAACGTGCTGGAACCTATGGAGCATTGCTTTTGGCGGCGTATAACCCAGAGAAAGATGTTTTTGAGACTGTAACAAAGTGCGGGACGGGCTTTACTGATGGAGACTTGGCGAATCTTCCAAAAATGTTGCGCAAACATGAGATTACTTGCAAGCACCCAAGGGTGCAGTCAATAATTGAGGCAGATGTATGGTTTGAGCCAGCCGTTGTATTGGAGATTCTTGGTGCCGAAATAACATTAAGTCCGGTTCATGTGTGTGCGCTGGGTGTTATCCGCGAAGGAAGAGGATTGGCAGTTAGATTTCCACGTTTCACTGGAAATTATAGGCTTGACAAAACTGCTGAGGATGCAACGGCAGTAGGAGAAATCATTGAAATGTATAAAAATCAACTTAAAAAGGTCGTGGGATAGTTAGAATTTCTAACTGGTTTTAGAGAATATTCGGTTGTTATTCAAATGTTGTTGCTGACATAACATGCGTTAACTTTTCATTTTTCATAAAAAAAGGAAAGGTTTTGTTTTCTTGTAAGGCGTTTTCTAGAATTTCATTGGCTGTGTTGTTATCTTACTTCGATTTTTTCTCTGTGTCTTTGCGAACTTTGAAGTAGCCACGATAATTACAGTTAACATTAAGAACATCAGTATTGTCGTTATGGTTGCCGGAAATTCTGGAATAACAGAATGTGTCCCGATTATTTCGACAACGTAACCGCTCGTGAAATTAACTGTGAAGTATATGAATGCATGTGTTGTGTCTACACAGATAATCGGCGTTACTTCAGTTCCGTTCAGTTTGATGCTCCAGCTGTCTCCTTCGCTGATCCATATTAACTCTGTTGGCAAAGTAACGTTACAGTAGGCTGCTGTATTAGTGGATCCGGAGATTGTGAAGTTAATCATGTTTGCGGCATGACTAAACTGAATTGTTGAAACGGATGCGTTGCTCTCAGTTACCACGTTGAATGTCCCAGCTGGTGTAGTGATCTCTTGCGTTTTTGTTTCCACACATGAGATACTGCCACCAAATGTATCGTGAGTTATAGGATTAGCATTCTTATCAGAGAGCTTTGATACATCAAAGGACAGCAGCGAATTACCCAGCTTCGTGGGTGTAAAGGTTATTGATGCTAATATCCCGCTTCCATCTACACCTGAAGGAGCGCCCAGTAGGGATTGCCCGAACCATACGTGACCATGTGTGGCGTTAAATGTCGTGTCTGTTTTATTCACTTCGAATGTTGTGCCGGCTGGATCTAGAAATGGACCGAATTCAGATGACGTGAAATTAATCATGGTTCTTTCAAAGAACAGTTTGAACTCCCAGCCGTATAAACCAGTTACATTGTTAGCTGTTATGTTGATTGTGAATGCGGTGTCTTTCTCAACTTTGGTTAATGCTGATTCAACCTGCAAAGTTGTTGGTTCTTGAGCTTGTGTAACTCTGATGACTGAAAATAGTAGCATTTCAACGAAGATGACTGTTAATACGGTGTTTTTTAGTGTGAACCTTTTTGTTTCCATTTTTTTCACCTTTTCATGTATTTACGATGTTGCCCTATTTGAAATTTTCTATCAATATTAGTTGCTGAGCCTGTTTTTCTTAACTAGATTATAAGTGGTGTATAAAAAAGGGTTAAGGATAGTGTTGTCCGAAATGGGTTGCTATTATGACTAAGTCGAATATGTCAACTATGCCGTCCATGTTTATGTCAGCTCTTTCATCCCATGATGGGTCTCCGGGGCTGGAGCCGAATGCTGCTGCTGCTATGGTTATGTCGAAGATGTCTACGATGCCGTCGCCGTTTATGTCTCCTAGTATCTTGATTTTCACGATTCCGTCGATAAATGTGTTGTCTGTGATGTCGGTTTCGTATGGAACAACACTGGCTTCAGCTTTCAATGATTCGTTGTAGCATGGTGAAAATCCTGTGGTGTCCCAAGTGAATTCTACCACTGTTTCATTGTTTGGTGGAAGGTTAACTGCTGATAGGTTTGTGAGGAATATGTCTCCGTAGTAAAGGCTTACTTCAAAGGATTCCGTTATGTTCCCTTCGTTCTTTGCTGTTACGTTAACTTGGATTAATCCGCCTGGATAAACTTCAGTCTTGTCCGTTGTTATGTTTGTTACAGCTACGTCACGGATTAGTACACAGATTAAACCGTCTTGTGCCACGTGGATGATAGATGTTCCATATTCGTCAAGCATTTGTGTGTCGTGGAGATCTAATATGCTGCATCCTCTTTCTACAATTTGGAAGTGAATTCTTGCAACAGCAAATGCCGTGAGGCTTGTTATTGGTTCCGCTGGAGAACAGTACGTGACGTTCACGTGTAACTCACCTATCGAATCCTTCCATGCGACATCAACGTTAAACGCTGTTTCGTTATTGTATGGGATTACCAGTACTCCTAAGCAGTTAAGTACTTCATTGTTGTAAGACATATTGAAACTGAAGCTGTAAAGACCTGTTACATTTGCAATCTTAATCATTACGTTTAACTCTGATCCCGGTACTAGAGTTGGATCAAAGATTTCAGGTGGATCTACAAAGATTCTAGCCATTAGAACATTGTTGAAGTATCCATCATAAGCTTCATGGTTGAGTAAGTAGCCCCAAGGATCTGTGAGAACTGTGTCACAGAGCGATAAGGAGCTTTCTCCAGTTCCTGTCACCGTGAAGTTTATTGACGCTATGATTCCGCTTCCGTTTGCTGCTCCAGAGAGCAAAGTGTCGTTCAACCACACTATTCCATGGGTTCCATTGTAATTGTCTGTCAACTGTTTTATTGACTGGGAAGTCGCTCCAGCTGTTTCTAGAAATGGACCGAATTCCATGTGACTTGCATTCAGTATATTGTTCCTATAGAACAGTTTGAACTCCCAACTTTTAAGGCTAATTACATTGTGTATGTAAATGTCAATCGTAAAGTTCGTTGATGGTTCGAGATCTGGGTTTATTATGCTTGACGGATCTACAGACAACGTGGCAGCTGATGTTATATTGTTGAAATATCCGTCGTAAGCTTCATGTGGAATCGAGTTAGCGTTATGATCTGAAAGCTTCGTGTTGAACAGACTGAGTGGGGAACTGCCGGTTCCTGTAACTTTGAACGTTATTGACGCTATAACGCCGTTTCCATCTACCCCTGAAGGCGCGCCTAATAATGCGTCGGCTAACCATATGAGACCGTGTGTAGTGTTGTAGCCATCGTTGAATTCTTTGGCGATGGTGAATGTGGAGCCGCCTGATTCAAGGAAAGGCCCGAAAGTGTAGCCTGTGGCGTTTAGTAGATCGTTCCTATAGAACAGTTGGATATCCCAGCCGTACAGGTCGGTGACGTTTTCTACAGTGAGGTTTATTGTAAACGTTTTTGGAGGGGTCATTGTTGGGTCTACGATGGTTGGAGGATCTACGTATAATCTTGTTGTACTTTGTGAAAAGGCTTGTTTGACAAAGAATATGCTGAATATAGATGCAAACATTAAAGTGCATAATATGGCGGTATAAACGCTTTTATTTCTCATATTTTCTTCTCCTCTCTCCTTCTTAATATTTATACATTTGTTACTTTAATTTCTTACGGTTGCCTTCTTCTGTGTTCAGGTAGTTGTTTTGACTGGACTGAATGCTTTGCTTTCCTGGAGCAGGGCTTGAACATATTCTTGTGATGCGCTTTTGAGAAGAATGAGGGAACGAGCAAGCATACAACTACTTTGCATTTACGTGATGCTTTCTCCAAAATTGCTTGATACTATTACAAGGTCAAATATGTCTACTGTCTCGTCTCCGTTTATGTCTGCTCGGACATCCCAATTGGGCTCTTCCGGAGTTGAACCAAATGCGGCTGCTACTATTACAAGGTCAAATATGTCCACTGTCCCGTCTCCGTTCAAGTCAGGTATTACAATTTCTAGTGGTATTTGGATTGTTGCAGTCTTGTTGGCGTAGTTCATGGATGAAAAAATCGTGTAGTTTCCTGGTTTTCTGTTGGTTGGGAGAGTAAATGTAAAGTAGAAGTTCCCGTTTTCGCTTGATGTTGTATTGATTTCCGTGACTACTGGGTTTTCAATTTGAAAAGTAGCGTTCACTTCAGACGTGTATGGTATGCCTCCGTCTTTTGGTTTGCCAGTAAAAGCATCGGCGTAAGCCACTGCTGTGCCTACTGATATGTCATAGGGAATTCCAAAGCTAACCCAAAACACGGTGAAGCTTGGTCCTATTGGACCAGCAACTGACACTGTTGCGACTGATATTACGTTCTTGTCGTAGATGTTTACTGCGAAGAAAAGGTCATGTGTTGTTGAATCTTCGTTTAGTATTGTAGCTTGGAAGTAAGCTAAAGTTCCCCTAAGGAAGGTAAATTTAGGGTTTCCCTGATGGTCACATGGGAAGAAGTCGGTTATTTTTATTGGCGAGTTCTGAGGGGAAGTCGAGCCTGTTTCTATTACTCTTGCAGTTAACAGTTTACCTTGCGGATCGTCAACTTCTATTGCTACAAGTCCATCAGTTACTAAGTTGTATCCATAGGTCACATTTCCATAAATCTCTATCTTGTCTTTTTTATAGTACTCTGATTTTCCGGTGTAGAGGTGAATATTTACTGGTGGTGTAGTGTAACACCAGTATTCACCGTTATAAGAATTGTGAGAAATATAGCCACCCTGTGGGTCAGAAAGCTTTGAATCTTCTAGCTTTAGAAGACATGTGACGTTTTGTGGCCACTCTGGTTCATATGTAACGTTGAAGGTAAGAGTCACAAGGGTACCGTTTCCTGCTGTAGGTTCCCCAGTAGAGACCACTGAAAGCCAGTACTCCCCCAAGAGTTCACTTTCATTTTTCATAATAGTTGTTGGAGGATTAAGAAATGGCACTATTTTCAATTGTACCAAGTCTAAGAGCGTAGTATTCCACTTAAACTTAAACTCTAGACCTTGAACATTTACTGCATCAGTTAACGAGACATTTACAAAAACCATCTCGCCTAATGCAGGCGTGTAAACGCTTACTTCACTTGGCGTTACATGAAAAGCTGGAGTTACCGCACCTTTTCCTTGTGGAGCAACAGCTACGAGAACTAGAAAGAGGCTAACTACAACAAATATATTTGTAGACTTCATTATTCTTCCTTTTAATATAAACTAATTTCGACCTATAAAATCTTCTGGTCTACACTTCTAGAAGGCAATTTGAGAAAGATTCAACTAAGTTCAGTCGCATAACAAAAAAATAGAGGGGATTTTTGGGTTTTTTGTTTTGTTTTTATGGGCAGTATAGTATTGAGAATATTTGTGGGTGTTCTGGGCTGTAGCATACTCCGCATTCACTTGGTGATGTTCCTGTGTACAGGTTGATGTATACTGTTCCTTCGCCTATGTAGGCCCATGTCGGTATTGTCAAGGTGTAACTGTAGCTGTGTGTGCCTGGATCAACCGTGACTAGTATTCCCATAGA
>Ga0315547_1000140_pt1 | contig 81368 bp, 81 predicted proteins | sample SalMarSW160240MG_2_FD_202542 | JGI IMG/M metagenome (GOLD analysis project Ga0315547, IMG submission 202542) | Salt marsh sediment microbial communities from the Plum Island Ecosystem LTER, Massachusetts, United States - Salt Marsh Sediment SW1601-240 ...
CTTTCTCCCGATCAACACAGAGTTGTTTTCTGCCATTTTCACCGCCTCGCTCCTCATTTTTTCTTTCGTAAACTTTCTAAGCTTTTTGTTAGCTCAATAAATACGTTGCGGTAAATCTTTGCATATGTTATTATGTCACGTGATTTGGGAATCATTTCAGCCAGAAATAGGCTGCATCAGGCGATAATTGCATCAAGACTGATGGAACTGCTTATGACAAGGTCGTTCTTAAAGAGAAAATTGCCTGAAAACATGGAAATGCGGTGAGGCTAGCAGTTGAAGCCTCTGGAAGGGAAAACATATTTAGGTCAGAGGTGATTTGAATCGTAACTAACCTCAGCTAACGGAGAATATCTGATTTGCCTATAATGGATCCCTTCAAGAAAGCGCTTGCCCAGAAGCATAGGCTCTACATGAAAATCTGTCGAGAGTGTGGAGTACGAAACGCTTCCAGCGCCACAAAGTGTAGGAAATGCAGAAGCAAGAATCTGCGATGGAAGAAACGGGAAGTCGTCCGCTAAAACACGCGAATTATTAACCTCCAGAACGATGCTAACCACACATTCATATTTGTAGTCTAATAATACTTCATTGTTGAAAAACAGCTTTTTTCAGCAAAACAGGATTCTTTAATGAAAAAAAGATGTTACAAAAGATATAAAGGAATCCTGCAACCGTTTAGGTTTTGAGAAGGGCCCGTGGTCCAGTTGGTTAACTCCATTTGAGGCCAAAAGACGCTTCCCTCACGCGGAAGAGATCGCCGGTTCAAATCCGGCCGGGCCCACCATCAGCAATCATTTATTGGGAATCCTGACTTTTTTTGGGATATTTTCTCTTTTCAGAGGTTTTCCCGTATTTTCCGCGCGGTCTCGTCCAAGTTTCTTCTTTCTGGCTTTTCGAACCCCTGATGCCCTATCATGGCTCCTATGGCTGTTGATATGGGGTCTCCTCTGAATCGTGGTATAACATGAACATGAAAATGCATCACCGACTGGCCAGCAGCCCTCCCGTTAAGCTGAAGGATACTGATGCCCTCGGCGCCAACGGTCTTCTTCACAGCAGCACTGACTCTCTTAACCACCGAGAACATTTCAGCCAGAACCTTTTCGGGGACCTCATAGATGTTCTCCCAATGTTCTTTGGGAACGACTAGAATGTGACCGACGTTAGCGGGATTCAAATCCATGAAAGCCAATACAGTAGCGTCTTCGTAGACGATGCTTGCGGGTGCTTTGCCGGAAGCTATTCTGCAGAAGGGACAAACCACACTCATTTTCTTTTTCACTTCCGATGATTCAGCTTTGTTCTTGCAGGGGTTAATATTTTACGGTTCAACTTCACGGTCAGCTGAGGGGGTTTACTTCAAAAAGCTTAAAAAACAAGTTGTGGTTCATGTTGAGTGGCGCCGAGGTAGCTCAGATTGGGAGAGCACCCGACTCAACAACAGACATTGTTGAGGGTGAAGCTGAAGACCGGGTTGTCGCCAGTTCAAGTCCGGCCCTCGGCACCACAATTTTATTTTAGAATATTTGCGCCAATCCAATTTACTATTTTTACATTACACACAAATAGTGAAAAGTTCTTTCTATGTGATTATAAGGAAAAGCCACACAGGTACGATTGTAATATTTCTGGCGATTTCAAGATTCTCTTTCGACAAGATAAAATCTCTTGGAATATTGACAAGTTGCTTATAAAGAACCTGTCAATTGATTAGCGCCTCATTTATAATGTGAATGCTGCTAAAAGTATACTCGGTGCTAGATGCTACTTAATCAGTATTATGACAAAGCACATAGATTAGAACTTTCTTAACCAGCGTCGCTTGTTATATTTTTTTCCGATTATCTTAGTAAATCAAAATAAAATACTAAGTAAAAAAGAAAAAAATATAATAAGGAACATCTACCACACTTCTGATCAGGTGTAGGAAATGGAGCGCGCTCTGGAGGCGTATGTTTCACGAGAAATCCCGAATATATTCAAAGAATATTCCCTAGTAGCCGTAAACGAGACGTTACCAGATCAAATCATAGCTGACTTTCATCTCAAAGACAAAGATGGAAATGACGTCTTCATGGAAGTTACCGGGAGAAAAATAGGACGAACAAAACTCACTCAGATACTCAACATGTATGCAGCGATCTCTAACATCGAGCCTCCGTTAAAGAAATTTAGGCTCACAGTAATAGCCCCTGACGTAACCCCCGCCGTTAAGAAGGAGTTGGAGAAACTTCCAGTGAAACTACTTACCTACCAACAAATCGGCATTACAGATCAAAAGCTCCGCGAATTACAGGAACAGGACCGACAACAACAGAAACCCCAATCACTGTCACCGGAAGAAGCTAGATTGGTCGCAAAGTGGGAGTCTGAAAAGAAAAAAACGATCCGCGCCTCAGATGTACAAGAAGCTCTAGACTGCTCCCTCCACTACGCCTATTACTTGCTCCACAATCTCGAACGTAAACACTGGTTAGAACGAGTCACCAGAGGACTATACCAATTTATACCCCTTAGCTATGGTTACCCAGAAAGAATTCCTCCCTCAAATTCCTTCATTATAGGAGCCAACCTCATCAAACCCTATTACTTCAGCTACTACACATCTAACAGCCACTACGGCTTCACAACCCAAATGCCTTACACCCTCTTCATAGCAACAACCAAGAAAAAGCCAGAAATCACATGGGCAGGAAGCACCTTCAAATTCATCACCCTATCCAAACAAAAATTTTTTGGATACCGAAAAGAACAGATCCTCGATAACGAAGTCATCATGGCCGAACCCGAAAAATCATTGGTAGACTCATTCGACAAACCAAAATATGCTGGTGGAATCGAACAACTAGCAAGAATAGTTTGGCGAGGCATTCCCAGGGTTAAAGAAGAAAAACTTGTTAACTATGCGATACGAATGAAATCCCACGCACTCATCCAGAGAATGGGCTTCATAATCGACTATTTAGCAAACGAGAAACTCATCAAACCACTTCCACAAAATCTCAAGGACAAACTGCTTAAACACGTGGGAAAAACGGCCATATACTTAGACTCCAGAAAACCAAAAACTGGAAAATTCTCTAAAAAATGGAATATCCTTAACAACGTACCGAGGGAACACCTACTCAGCGAAATTGAAGTAAGGTGAAACTGGAATGCTAGAAAGAAAACACATAAACTTCTATGCCCGGTCAAGCCAAGTACGAGAGGAAATCGCCGAACGGGATATCACACTCACTTATGTGCTTCACATCCTATCTGAAAGCATCCTATCCCAACTAGCCTTCAAAGGAGGAACCTGCCTAAAGAAAACATATTTTGGGAAAACAGGAAGATTTTCGATGGACCTTGATTTCACCAGCCTAAACATACCGCTTGAAGAGCTGAGAAACAAACTCCAACAATCACTCCACAACAAATCCTATTACGGCATAGATTTCGAAATCACTGATGAAAACGTTGGTTCCGAATCATATCTCGCAGTCCTGAACTATAAACATGAATGGAATCCAGGCTCAGAGTTCGAGCTCCAAGTTAGCTACCGAGAACAACCAATCTTACCAATAGAGAAACTTCCACTCATAAAAGAGATGTACTTCAAATTCTGTGAGTTTCAAAGTTTTCCGGTTAAATGCTTGCAGAAAGATGAACTATTGGCAGAGAAGATCAGAGCCACGTTTCAAAGAATACGCAGCAGAGACCTTTACGACCTGTACTTATTCTCCAAACGACATTACAATAAGGACATAGTTAAAACGTTGGCAGTTATCAAATGCTGGAATGCCAAAGACCCCCTCAACCCAGAATTGTTACTTGACAGAGTAGCAAAAGCAGACTACAATTGGGAAGATCTTCAATGGCTAGTACGAAAAGGGAGTCTCCCCTCACAAAAAAACATGGTCAAAGCAGTACTCAAAGAATACGCCTTCTTAAAAGACCTGAATGATTCCCTCCTAAAAATCATAGAAGACTCCAAAGCACACCGTGAAAAAGAACTTGTAACTAATATTCTTACGAATTTTCACATGCATAGAAATGCAAATGTTTGAATACTAACTATCTCGAGAAAACCCTGCTCAACCATCCTTATAACTGCTCAATAAGCCTGGGCAGAAGAGAATCGCAAAAAAGGGGGAGTTTGTAGGTGATGTCTCCACTAGTCGCCAGTTCAAGTCCGGCCCTCGGCACCACAATTTTATCTTCACCATGAATCTGCGGCACATTTCCATTATTTTTTTCGAGTTGTTTAATTTCCGTTCACGTTGATCTGTTAACGTTAATTGAAACAAGCATCATCTTCTATTTTCTTGTTCATGATTTTTCTTCTGTTTCTCAAATAAAGCACAGCATCAACACTAACCATAGTCAGATTGATAGCGTAGAAAACGACGACAATGTCAGGGTGATAGAAGATTTTATGTAAAACACCTGCAAGGTAACCGAACCAGACAATCAACAAAAAAGCAAGACTTTTTCCATTAACAGAATAAGAAGTGAGAGATTTATGGATAGAAAAGGGCCAAGCAATGCCGAAACAGAGAAGCATAACAAGTTCGAAAACGCTCATGAACAAATCTCCTTAGCATTTAGAGTTTTAGGAGTATGGTAAGCGTTTTTGATAAAGTTCACTGTTTAGTTCCCGTGGATTATGCATCAGGATCGCCTGTTCAAAATCGTGTAAAGAGCAAATATAACTGCCAAATACGCAACTGTTCTGATTACTATCAGGAAAACTTCCAAGGCGTATTTAAGACCGAGAATTGTCGCCAGATGGGAGACGCCGAATAGACCAAAAGCTATGCCGACATAAAGTGGCACCGGGTTACCGTTTTTTCTGTAACCAAAAACCCCCAAGAGAAGTATTATGATGCAAAGCGTCAAGTTCACGATATAAATGGGATCCAACACCAATGCCATAAAACACACCAATCACAAAATTTCATATTTTACGTTATTAAAATTTGCCGCACCCTGATATGGTAAGGGGCTTCGTTTGATAGTTTATTCTCTTGTTGTGCAGCACTCCATGAATCCATATGTGCCAATCAAAGGTATGACTGTTGACCTAATTTCGGAAGGGTTCTAGAAGTAGGGTTACATCTCTCTAGGCGAGACTGTGGACGGCGAAGCAAGCTGTTATTTCTTGACTTGTTTATAGATGAGGTATATTATTGCCGCAATTATGGTCCAGAATACAATGTCAGCTAGCAGGGATAATCCAGACCCATACAGCGAATAAGTGTCAGGGTTCCCCGGCACAATTATGCTTACCTTTTTCAGCCAAAGCAGGGGTAAACCATAGCCAGTTATCGATGCGCCTAAACCGACAGTCATATCTGTAGAATATACCGCCGACAACAGCGAAATAACTATGCCACATATAATCAGCAACAAGATTGTTTTCACGTTCATTTTCATCATCTCCCGAACAATATCACAACAGTTCAAGTTATATTTTTGAAGATAACCATTGGTTATATAGAAGCGTTTTGCTTTTAACGTTTGCGGGACACAGATAAAAGAGAGCATCCAATCTACCCGTCAGCGAAACAGTCAGGATGTCATCCACTCTTTTTGAAACCGTTTCCATATTTGTCACTGTTCTCAATCAAGAAGAGATATTATCTTTTAGAAGAATGTTATCCAATGCAAAAAAATTTGGTATTAACAACGATTGCTCCTGTTCCATCATTTTCAGTTCAACAATGAAGTTCATGTCGACGAGAACATGAACACATACATACTGAGCTTGCGGATAGGCGTGTGTCCTTCATAAAAAGGCACATTAGAAAAGAACTATATATGTAAACTTTTATTGGCATTCAAAGTTATGACCGCTACTTGGAGCGTTTACTTGTTGTTAAAAAACTCTGGAGCTGAATCGAAAACCGGGGTCACATGGAGACACCCAATTGTATGTGCAATTTCAACAATCGTGTGTACGGCTCTTGCCATATGGGCGGTTATCGAAGCGCCTGTACCTCCGGCACCGGGCGTTTCTGGGCTTTACGTTGCCGCGGCTGTCTTTGTTCCGTTGGCGCTTTGGTTCGGGGTCTGGGGAAGCATAGCGGGATATCTGAGTTGCATCTTCATGGCTCTTTACGTCGGTTTTACATTAGAATTTGCTCTTGTATGGTCGCTGGCGGACCTTTTTGAAGGCTTAATTCCGTTACTGGCATTTAGATTACTGAAAGTTGAACCAAACTACAACCTGAAAAAGCCTAAAATCACGTATGGCTTGACTGCTCTTCTTATGATAGATTTTGTTGTGTCGGCTGTGGCAACAATCCTGACCCTAACGGAAGTTTTCATTGTGACTTTCGCGGTTGCTCTTGTCATAATGGTAGCGCAGACGTTTGTGGAGGACAAGAAAACCTGGACGATGTGGATAATCTTCGGTGTCCTTATTGCAAGCACGGTTTCAGGAGTCTTCGGAGTAGGAGCGCTGGCAGCATTCGGCGACATTCCCATGGATATATTTCCAACTGTGTTTTTCGGGTGGGTCTTTGGTGACATCATTGTCCTGTCAACAATTGGAACCACATTAATGGTCACTCTGACTCCGGTTATACAGCGGACCCGCGCTTATGTCAAAGGATATTTCTCGTAATCCGCTGATTCCCTCAAATTTCGTTTGGTTTTCTGGCTGGTTTCCTAATCTCTTCTTTACACAACTTACAGTTCTGACCTAGGCGGTAATGTTTAGTAATCTGCCTTTGATTGGGAACGACATAATTACGTGAATGGTGATGTCATTTACTCTTCCATGTAGATTAGCAAGGTTGCCCACAGTATTGACAGTGTAGCTACAAAGAATATGGGATAAAGCGTGTTAGCAGAAACTTCTAGCTGCAGTAGGTTTGCCAGATCATAAAAAACGTAAATGAGAAAAGTCAGGAATATCCCGTAACCAAAGACTCTTTTTTTGCGGATCGCTATGAACAACCCGGTTACTGCGATTATACTCTCCATTATGATGGAGACGTATTGCAACGGTTTCATAACGTTCCCGTTTGTGTCTACATAAAATCCTGATCCGACAAGAAAAGTCTGTTCATCACTGGCAACCCCTTTGATGTAAGTTTGTTTGCTTGATGGCTCGGTTTCTCCCGGTTTTGGCCAGCTGTAGTCTATCCACCCTTCACCATCTTCACTTAATGCAATCTCTATGAACAGTCTTCCAATCGCTTTTCCTGTTACATCCACCAGCGTGCTCATGTTTTTGCCTTCACCGCTTGGGTCGGGAGGATAAACAACACGAACACCATCCGTCATCCAAACAAACACATATGTATCATCGTGGAACCACTTGGTTCCCTCCTGCCTGAGCTCGGAGAAAGCATCTTCGCCTTTATCCTCGATAAGGTCTGCTGCCTCTACAACCAGTTCCTTGATCGTTCCATTTCTATGAATTTGCTCAGTTTGTTCCACATAGCCCATTATCAAAAATGCAGACAGCATCACCAGTAGGATCGGAAAAACCAGATACTTCTTTTTCAAGTTAAACCCCCATTATCTCCGTAATACAATTTTGGTTGACCAGACTAATATTATTGATCAGCGTATTTATGATAAATACAGAAACTGCAGGTTGTTAAATCCCATGAAGATTGTCCTGATTCAGCCTCCGTCTGGAACCCCATCCTTGAAGGTTCCACCCCTCGGTTTAGGCTACATAACGGCTGTGCTGAAAAGAAACCATATTGAAGCAAAAATAGTCGACTTGAACGTAGAAAACATTGACCTCAGCACATACCTAAGCCTTGAGAAGCCAGAAATCATCGGAGTCTCCTCGATTGTCACAAACGCTCGCAGAGCACTCGAAATCGCTAGAACATCAAAAAGTATTCTTCCCACAAGTTTTGTGGTTATGGGGGGTCCTTACCCGAGCATGATGAGAGACCTTCTAGTACCTAGGCACAGGGAAGTTGACGCGGCTGTCGTGGGCGAGGCAGAATTCACCTTTCTTGAGCTCGTTAAACGGTTACAGGATGGAAAGAGTCTAGATGCTGTTGATGGACTAATTTTCAGGGAAGAAAACAAAATCAGAAGTAACTCACCGTCAAAACCCATCTACCCGCTGGACCAAATCCCATATCCTGCAAGAGAAGAACTGAAAATGCACCTATACGGAGAGAACGCCGGCACCATATTCACATCCAGAGGGTGCCCACAGCAATGTATTTTTTGTAGCCGCCCGGTTTTTGGAAGAAAATGGCGTGGTCACAGTCCAGAGTATGTTCTGAAAGAGATCGAACACCTAATAAAACATTACAAAATATCTACTCTAAGCATTCTTGATGACAACTTCACCGTTGACTTAGCTAGAGCAGAAAGCATTCTTGACGGAATAATAGCAAAAAAATGGAAGCTTAACATCTATTTCTGGAACGGCATGCGAGTCGACCACATGACAAAAGATTTACTGTTGAAACTGAAGAAGGCGGGATGCACAACAATAAACTTCGGGGTTGAATCAGTAGACCCGGACGTAATAGAGTTCATAAGAAAAGGCGTAAGCTTGGATCAGATAGAACAGGCAATAAAACTGACCCGCGAACGGGGAATCATAGCCAACGTTTTTCTGATGCTTGGGAACCCTGGAGATACAGCAGAAGCTGCTGACAAGATCAAGACATTTGTTGAGAAAGTGCATGTTGACGGCGTGCATTTGAGCATGGCAACTCCCCTTTTGGGAACAAAGTTTTGGGATTGGGTTGAAAAGAATGGGCGGTGGTTAGACTACGATCGAGAAGAGCTGTTGGATTGGCCTATAGACGACACTGACGAATCCTATCCTGTGTTCGAAACCTCAGACTTCTCTGCCGATGAAAGAATCAAAGCCTACCGAAAGACCAGAAATATCCTCAAGGAGAAGGGTCTTCTCATCTAAGCGCTGTTCGGATGGTTTGACGAGAATCTTGATATTCTGGAGCTAAAGGAGCAAATAGTCAGAAAAAGCTATGGAATGACCACTACAATCAAAATGGGCTACACGAAACATTAAAGGTGCAATGATACCAAAAAATACTGGAGACATTCATGAAAAGTCAACACTTGGCAGTCATACTGATGGGCACAGCGGTAATTGTCTTCGGTGCAGTAGCACTTGTTTTAGTAAGCAACAGTCCAGTTTATCCTGAACCACTACATTACACATACAATGTTGTTAATGTGTATCCTCATAACGAAACCGCTTTCACACAAGGACTGATTTTTGAGGATAATACCATATATGAAAGCACAGGACGCTACAGTCAATCTACTTTGCGCCGCGTAGAATTAGAGACTGGCAACATAATTCAGTTTCACGCTCTACCAGACCAGTTCTTCGGCGAAGGCATCACAATTTTCGATGACAAAATCATCCAATTAACTTGGCAATCAGGAAAAGGCTTCGTTTATGACAAAAACTCGTTTGACTTGTTGCAAGAGTTTACTTATCCCACTGAAGGGTGGGGAATCACACATAACGGCAGCGCACTGATAATGAGTGTTGGAAACGCAACTTTGTATTTTCTGGACCCAGAAACCTTCCAGACTATCGGTCAGGTTGAAGTGTACGACGAAGAGCCCGTAGATTTTCTTAATGAACTTGAATACATCCACGGAAGGGTCTATGCGAACATTTGGAAAGAAGAAAAAATTGTAATAATAAATCCACAAACCGGACGGGTTACGGGGTGGATAGATTTGGAGGGAATCAACGAGGCAGAAAAACAAAATAGCAGCAGCATGCTTAATGGAATTGCATATGACGCAGAAGAGGACAGGCTCTTCGTGACAGGAAAAATGTGGTCACAACTTTTTGAAATCAGTTTAGTTCTTGTGGAATAGTTTTTGCTACGCACATGTAAGAGCAAAAATTTTTGGCAATGAAAAAGGGATAGGGAATGGGGTTCCCTTATTCTTCTAGGATTTTGTTTGCTTCTTCGCCGTAGGCATCCATCACGTAGGGTATTCCGGAGATTTTCGCTGCCTCTTCCGTTAATGCCATGAGGTCCTTGCGGGAGATTGTGGAGAGTCTGAAGTTTCTGCTTCCAGCCATCAACTGCTGCAAGCCAACCTTGAACTTTTGGCAGTAAGTGTAGAGGCCAACAGCACCCAAAGGTATGTTCTTCATCTCTGAACCAAACTTTTCCTCAAGTTCCGCATAGGCAACAAATATTTCTTTAACGTCCTTTCCATATTTTGAAACTGTTTTTGGCAATTTGTCCTCTTTCAGCCATTTTGCTATGTTCTTTCCAACCATGCCTGGAATCATCAAGCCTCTTCCCATACACACAGCCTTAACGTAGGGACTGCCCATGGCAACTGCCTTGAACACTCCATCCTCTGTTGAGAAACCGCCAGCCATAGCAATGTCAGGAACTCTCATGCCTTTTCTTGAAAGTTTTTCACAGAACTTGTACGTGAGAGCCTGAAGATAGAACGTTGGAATTCCCCACTCGTTCATCATTGGCCACGGACTCATCCCTGTGCCGCCAGGAGCACCATCAATAGTAAGCAAGTCCAGTTTTGCTTCTGCACCATAACGTAGTGCCATAGCCAACTCCAAGGCAGAGTAAGCTCCCGTTTTTAGGGTGACCCGCTTGAATCCTAAACTTCGGAGGCGATCAACTTCTTCCAAGAATGCCTCTTTAGTTACAAAACCTAATCGAGAGTGGCGCTCAAATTCTTTGATTGCCCCTTCTTCAAACGCCACTTGGTTTTCGTGAAGAGTAGGATCAGGTGAAACAACATATCCTCTCCGTTTAAGCTCAGCAGCTCTTTCCAAGCTTTCAACTTTGATTTCTCCACCAATACACTTGGCACCCTGTCCCCACTTCAGCTCAATTGTGTCCAAGTTATGTTTTGATGACACGTACTCAGCTACTCCAAATCGGGTATCTTCCACATTCATCTGAACAAGGAGCTCCCCATAGCCTTCATAGAATTTCTTATAAACTGCTATTCGCCGATCCATCTCAGGCGATTTCGTAATCTTCCCCTTACTATTCAACACAAGACCGGGATCAATTCCGCAAACGTTTTCACCGCACACAAGCGTGATACCGGAAATAGCTGCTCCTATCGCAAAATGTTCCCAGTTCTTCCTAGCGATCTCCGTAGAACCCAAGGCACCCGTGAACAAGGGTATTCGTAACTTGACCTTCTTAGCCCATCCGTACTCTGTTTCGGTGTCCACTTTGGGGAAAAGAGCTGTGTCTGGGTCTCCTTGGACTCCTTCTGGAAGGCCTTTTGCTCCTCGGGCATAACCTTGAATGTTCAGATGGGAATAGTCCACGGGGTAGTTTTTGTCTGCTCCTGCAGTTATTTCTCCGAAGGGCCCGGGGTAGAGTACCTCACGGCCTCTGAATGAGGATAACCAAATTTCGCAGCCGCCCTTACATCCATCGATGCATCTTGAACAGATCCCGGACATGGGAACAACGTTCTTGGATCGATTGAATGTACCGGTTGACTCATCAGCGTTTGGTCTTCTCAAATTCATCTCATTTCATCTCCGATTTTTCAACATGTTCTTATTACGGTATACGGCAACCTCTTGCCTCAATATAGGATGGTTCTTATAAACTTTTTCAATCAAAGAACGTTATTAACGTGAAACATTCATTTTTGCATATGTAAAAATCGCAAATATGAATATTCATTCAGGCTCGTAGGCACACGTAACATTTGCCATCATGAACCGAAACAACATCGCCACATTCGGGACACCGATATTTCTCTTCTTGGCTTCTGGAAGCTCAACACTCATTGAATAACCTCCAATCCCCCACCTACTCTGTTGTTAGAGGATATTTAAGTTCCAAAGCTGGCAGAATATCAAAATGATTCTAGCCGACAAGTAACTCTTCGAAAAGGTTCTCACGTTTAATAACAATCAATGCCGCAAGAAGAACTGCCATGATGATCTGCATCCACAAGGACCCAAGGGGGTTTCCAAGAGCGAAGTAGATGGGGCTGGGTGTGGCGATTGCAGGGAGGAACGGCCAGAAAACCGGGGTATACGGGTGGTTTGTCACGTCCAACAGAACATGTGAGAGGTTGCCAACAAAAACTGAGAAAACCACGGCAAAGGAGAGCTTACATTTGCTTTTGATTTTTTTCTTGTCAACATGGAAGAGACTGCTTACCAGAGGCGGATAAACTCGAATCGTGACGATTAAGGCAAGAAACGTTCCGAGGGTGGCTGAACCCAGAAGGCTGTGCAGAATCATTCGGTTGGAAACTTGAGTTCCAAACAACAGCACCATGAAGGGTATTTCGAGGTCGGGAAACATGCATCCTACAACCAGTCCGGGCAGACTAAGCCGTTTGTCAAGCTTGTAGACTAAATAGGCGATAGGATAATGAAGGGGAGTTAAAGGCAAATCTCAGCACTTCCCATTTTCATGTAAGAATATTCGTTTTTGACATATAACTTAGTAATCGAATTCTGTTTCAGAAAAAAAGAGAGGGGGTGGTGAATGGGGTTTATGGACGGGTTGCTGTTATTGCTGGTTCTAGGTTTATTTCTGGAAACAGTATGTATTTTCCGTGCGTGTAGTTTTCTCCAAAGAGACCCATAGCTTTCCAGTTACCACACCGATACTTGCCCCAGAAGAATTCTCCGTCGTAGAATCCTGCAAAGATGCCTTTACCGTATATTCCCCAGCAATGCTTACCTAAGTTATCTTCGCCCACGAAATAGCCATTTCCAACAAAGCCCCACATGATATGCTTGCCATCATGAGTATACAACAGGAATCTGGTCCTTTGACATATTCGGGAATCAGTTTCTTCGTAAGTTCCAGGCACACTTTCTTCTAGGTCCTCAACTTCCATTTCTTCTAGTTTCTCAACAGCATCAATTTCTGGCAGTTCTTTAACTTCGTTAGGAATTACGGAAGTTGGAGAGATTCCCCTTACAGGACCAAGTCTCTCAGGCGTCACTGATTCTGCAGTCGCCAGTAACTCTTTTGAAACATTTGTATTCCTTGCTAAGTTTACATTTGATGCTAACACTGAAGTTGCCATTATTCCGATGAGCAACAACGCCACCACAACCATAGAGATAGCAATTTTCTTCCTCATTTTTCACAACCAACTCTGTAATTGTGAACATGTAATAACTTTAAGAAACCCATGGAAAAGCATGAAAAAGCAATTTCAGATCAAGCGGGACAGTTTCCAGAAAAGAAATTATTCCTTGATGGCGTATTTGCTTTTCACGCGTATTAGATTCTGCCTTCTGAACTTGGAGATTTTTATGATGCCCATTCCTTCCAGCCGTTTAACCAATCTCCACGTGGTTGTCCTAGGAAGCTTAACATAATCATAGAGTTCCGCCTCAAAAGCCTCACCATTGTTTTCCACCAGAAATCGGATCGCCTGCTTTTCTTCCGGCATCAAATTCTTGTGTACCCGAAATATTCGCTCAGCATCTATTCGCCGTTTTTTCTTTTTAATCTCGACTTCTTTAGGTTTCTTTCTTGATCTGACAAAAAAGAAGCCGAAGATAACGATGAATGGAATGAGAATGGCTCCGACAATTCCGTAAACGAGTAAAGGATCAGTTTCTTCAGACAGAAAAATTTCAGCTTCTTCAGCCTTGGTTATTGCTTGAGTTGCCAAGTTCATTGCTTCTGAATAATTTCCGTTGTTATATGCGCTGTAGGCTTGGTCGAGAAGGATTTGGGCTTCATTTAACCCCAGAATTCTTCCTTCATTTTGGGCGTTGGCTATTGCCCCTTCCGCTTCATCCATTTTGGACTGGGCTTGGGTTGCTGTTTGGTTAATCTGAATTGCCAAGTTTTTTGCTTCATATCCCAATGTTTCAGCTTCCACGTAATTTCCGAGGTTGAAAGCGTCCTCTGCCTCCTGAAGGGAGGTTTCGGCTTCGGTGATGTTGATGCCTAAGTTTTTGATCTCCATGATGGTTGTTTCAGCTTCACTTAACACTATTTGCGCGTGCTCTTCGGTTCCAACGACGCCTATAACATAGGTTACCTCGATTAAGCTTGCATTCATGAGAAGTTCCACCCTATTGTCACGGGTTTCTATCATTTCTGGCACTTGATTCAGACTGATAATTGTGGTTTCTACAGGCAGAATTATCCGTGTGTTTACTGGTGCATCTATCGTCAGAGTCCAGTATCTTCCCTCTTTTGAGGTAAGGTCTTGGGTTAGATATGTGAGTTTGATTTCGTCTGTGCCAAGGCTGTAAACGCTGATTGTATAGTTGCCTATGGAGTAGTCTAAGGGCAAACCGTCCTTATCTACGACCAGAAGGTCTTCCAGAACCTGACCAAACACTGTGATGTTTTGTGTGGGAAATGTTGGGTCCACCAGAAGCGTATAGTCGACGAATACAAAACCGTCAGGATAAACTGTTAAAAACAGGTTTTTTGGCGTTGTCTCTTCTGAAAAGGATGGGGGAGAAGTTAGGGTCAACATAAGAAGTAAAGTGAATAGCAGATAGGCGGATGCCCGTTTTTCATTCAATGGGCTTTCACTTCTCTTGCAAAAGGTGTGGAGCCTATACCTAAAACTTTTGTGTACTATAAATTCAGGGCTGGAGTACCCTTTACTTGGGTACCGTGGTTTCTGCCCTCGTGAGGCTTTCAGCTGTGGGTGCAACTAAGGCTCGAGTTGCGGCTACTGATGTGATGGCTCTGTTTGATTCTTCTTCCCATTTTTTGGCTTCTTCAAGTTCTTCAATTGCTTCATCAACGTTGTTGTTTTCTATGGAGTCTCTGGCGTTTGCTAGGCTTGCTTCAGAATTGTTCAGGGCAGTGATTGCGTCTTCTTTGATTTCTGGTGTTAACGCTGCAGATAGTGTTATGTTTCTTTTGGTTGCGGAGACTCTTATTTCAGCTTCTTCCAGATACTTCTCAGTGTTTGATGCCTTCACAAGATTGGTCAATTTGTCAAAGGGTTGCTTTAATTTATCAAGTAATGTTTTGGCTATGCAGAGTTCTTCAGCAGCCCCATCTAGGTTCAGGGTATACAGTTTTCTTGTAGCGTTTTCCAAATGTTGCTTAACCTCTGAAAGTGTCTTCTCGATTGCTGCTGTGTTGTATCCTGCTGTCGCAGCTTTTGCGGTTAGGTTTTCTAACCTTTCGACGTGTTCGATGGCTCGAGTTATGTTAGCCTTTAAACTGATTGCCTCTTCAGCGGTTACTTCTGTTTCTGTTGGTTCTACTGGCGAGGTATCCTCCAGTATTCTTAAGGTGTCTTCGAATTTCTGCATTGCTTCAACAGCTTCGATGCTTGCTTCACTGAAGTTTTCTTCGTTCATGAGTCTGAAAGCTTTTTCAGCGTGTTCTAGGCCTTCATTATATTTTGTTTCAGCGTTTGGCACCGTAATGTTTTGGGCATCAAGTTTACTGAAAGCCTCGATTATGCTTGTTTTGTCGTTGTCGAGAATGTTGAGGAGTGTCTCAGCCTTTTTTTTCTGGTCGCCGTTTGTTAGAGCCAATGTTGGGTTGAGAACTGTAAAGGTCATTGACAAAACAAGAGTTAGAAGAACTATTATCGCCACTTTTTTGAGGTTCAATACCTGATTTTGCCCTCCCAAGAGATGTACATTAGTAATGAAGTGATGATTATTTTAGGAAACCCATGAAAAGAGGTGAAAAAGACGTCCCGAGCGGAATCAGGGGCAGGTTACTTCTTTACTTTGGTGAGGTTAAGTATGCCGTGGCAGTCGCATGCGGTTCCGATGGCTAGCGTGAAAGTTTTGTGAAGACGGTCTAATCGTTTCAGGAGGGAATATAATTCTTTTCCGTCTATTGCTCCTAATCCACCTGTCAGCTGCCTGAACAGTAATTTCTGACTTTGCCATGCATTCAGGATTTAGATCAGCCACCAAAACTTTGGATCTCTTAGCTTTCAGATACTTGAGAGCGCTTGTGCCAAATTTGTCTCCGCCCATAACAAAAACCAGTTTGTCCTTCAGCATCATGCAATTCTATGACATAATTTTCAGCTCTTTTTGTCAGCCATTTTTCAATTACTGTTGCAACCTATAATGTTTGCTTGATCGATGGGTGCTAGGGAAGGAATGGAAAGCTTCATCTTAAAGAAAAGAAATAAATGCTGTAAGTTACCTTGAAACATTCCTGAGCGGTTGTAGTCTAGTTTGGAAGGACATCAGCCTGCCAACCCACAAAGGCGGAACGCTGACGACCCGGGTTCAAATCCCGGCGACCGCACCAACCTTTTTCTGAGAGACCTAGAGTTTTGAAAGTTTATTTAATAGAGATAAAGTTCATAAAAGACGTTTACTGCATTAAATTGCGGTTAGTTTGATGTGCGGTTGTGGTCTAGCCTGGTAGGACACAGACATCTGGTGTAAGCCTTCCAAGCCTGCAATCCCGGGTTCAAATCCCGGCGACCGCACCACCTCAATTTTCACAAAAATAGTTTTTGTTGTCCTTTGGTTTTTCAGGAAAAAGCTTGTTTTCAACAATGAAGTATTATTAGTCTCCAAATATGACCCTGATCAGATTCTCTGTTGCAAGTGGCTGAAAAGAAAAGCCGAGCCATCTGTTTCTATATTTCTTTCTCAATCTCCATGAGAAGCCGATTAATCTTGTTTAGCTGAATGACAATGTTGTTTGTTAACGAGTTGACGCTTTTTCTGAGGCTACGGACCTTGCAGGCTCGGCATCTTATTGTAGTTTCCAAGTTTTCATATTGAAAGGCGATGTTCTTAAGATGTATAGTCACTGCATCAAATCAATTATCGCAGAGCCTCTTTCTAGGCAGTGAGAGAGACCGTTCGTACTCGTAGATTACTCTCGAAGTCATAGTCCACGCCTCCAGCATCTCCGAGTCCACGCACACAACTTCGTCCGCCAACTGGACTGTAGTTTCTGAGAAGTGACTGTGGGGAAAGCCGCCGACAATTACTGCTGGTCTCCGCTTTGCTTTAAGGTTTGAGATTGCGTCGTGAAGGGTTTTTTGTTTGCCCTTTCTGCTTAAGGCTAGGATGTAGTCGGCTTCTGTTTCAGTAAGTAAGGTTTGTAGCGTTTTGTGTTCCAGCTTAAGCAGCGCCTCTCCTTCGGATGGAACTTTTCCCAGATGGAATAGCTGTTCCATGAGTCCGATGAAGCGGTTGTAGTTTCTGGGTAGTCGAGTGCTTGGATCAACTGTGATGACGTAGTCTTTGCTGGTGTGAACATATACTTTGAGCAAACCTTCCTTGTTGAGGGGGGAGCCTAGAGCTTCAAGCAGAGCAAAATGTGTTATGTCTGGGCGTCCTCTCTTCAGGTTATCGTCTAGCCGCCTCATGGCTGAATGGTGAAGTGACCTGTCAAGGAGAAGCTGTTTCGGAGGTTTTCTCTGCCTTTTGGAATGGCGCCTGACAGCGGGGTGACTCCACAAATCCTCGGGAACCGTCTCAAGAGCAGCCTCAGCCAACACTAGAATAAGCAAATTTGATCCCTAATTAGAATCAAAGTTTTTACGATAAAAAGCTTAATCCTTCTCAAAATTATTGCGTTTGCTTCGTTCGCGGTGCATTCTAGATGTAATACCGATGGTCTCTAGTCTTCTTTATTCTGCCGAGAAAGATTCCAGCAAAATAGCCTAACCAATACTGTTCCTGCAAATCTAGGTCAGCCTCATAAAATGTTACAGCTTTCTCCTCAGAAATGGCTCCGGCTTTCTTAAATTTATGAATAAGCCGCTGATGCATCTTAAATTGAACCCCAGACATAGACAAATCCTAACCCCCCCTCCTTCTTTTTCCATATTTTTTCTAACAGAATACTCAAAATAAACGACAAAACGCAATAGGCTTTTTGTCAACATTCACTAAGAGAATTCCAATAATAGATATAATACAGGTGTCACATATTAAGGGTGTGGATTTGGGATTAACTTTTAACCCCAAACCCACGTACCTCTGCACACGCGTGTGTACCCGTACGTACCCGCGTGTGGTCAGTCAGTCACACTCACTCAGTCACTCTCCCCCACACACAAAAAATCTAATATATTGATTTGGAAAAACAACTGGGAACGGTTGAAGCTTTTGAAATTAAATAAGAAATATTCTGGTTTATTGGTAGCGTTCTTTATGACCTTAGCTCTGGATACAACTATGACCTTTACTATGACAACAATAAACACTGGATGGACTGAAGGGTTTTTTCCTAGGTTTCTTAATGGTGGGGTGATTGGTTTTATTGTAGCTTTTCCGACAAGCATACTAGTTATCCCATTAGCTAGAAGACTAGCTACTAAATTAGTAGAATAGATTTCACTTACACGCGTGCATTTCAATTTGTCTGCTATTAATTTGACTCACTGCTGTGCCTAATTTTGTTAATTGCCAAAGAAAAGGCGTGAAGGGTTAGAGATAAATTAGGGCGTATGTAGCTATTCCGAATGCTAGTGAGAATACCCAAAGCACTAGCGTTACGTCCATGATTCTTTTTCGTTTATAGCAAGGAGCAATGTTTGAAGATTGAATAGCCCATTTTGCGACAAGGAATATTGCTAATAGTAGGGCGATAGCTCCTGGAACTGCATGTAGCCAAGTTGTTTGAACTAACAGAAGACTAGTTTTAGTGGAAAAGAACGAGAAAGATTGGGAGAATATGGGACCCATAACCAAAACAAAAGACAGGGTGTGTAGAATTACTGCAATTCCCATAATAGTTCCATGTATCCTTATCTTGCCTTTTTTCTTGTAGTAGAGACTCAGAAAAATTATGAGTAACGTTATAATTTGTGTCAGCAGGTTCAAATCTGTATGAAAAAATCTGGGATGTCCTAACCCAATAGCCAACATAATTATCACATCCTTTTACGCGATAAATGTAAATATATTTTTCGCAAGAATCTCTGAACAAACAGATAATACATGGGTTTGGAGAGTTAAATTTTAACCCCCCCCCTACGGGACGACGGACGAACGGAACGGACGACGTCCAACGGGGCGACGACGGACGGTCTATTACCTGTATACACGGTTTAGGTACTATACCTTTCCTTTACCTATTCCATGTACCAGAAAGGAAAGAGGAAGGAACGGAAGGTACCATATTGTAACAGTAGAATAGTATGTATGTGCTAAATCGTGTATACACTCTATAATGAGTGAGGGGTAAAAAGTCAAAGAAAACTTACCCCTCAACAAAACATACTACGAGGGGTAAAAAATATAGAAAAAGTTACCCCTCATAAAAAAGAAGAGTTGGGTACCATCTATTGGATAGGAATAAGGAGGATGGAATAGAGAGAATTATATGAGTGAGGGGTAAAAAACAGAGAAAAATTACCCTCATAAAATAAACAAAATACGAGGGGAAAAAAAACAACGGTGAAAGCTGACGCTGGATAATGCTAGTTGAATGTCAGCGTCAGTGTATGATATTGCTCGCTGTCGCTCGGCAACCTCGGCACTCATAAAAAAACCTACAACTTTAATGTGTTTTCAAGGAATGGTTTAATCGTGAAGTTGAAATTCCAAGAATAAAGGTCGGAAAAACGCAGACTCTTGAAACATTGATTAATGAAGAGACTCTCTTGTTAGCAAAGTTTCTTAGAAATGAAAAGAAAGAGTGGATTCCAAGGATGACAATATAAGTCAATCAAAAAAGTTGGTTTTCAGGTGTTTGTATAAGATATTTTATTGATAATAGATTACAAAATTTAACCCTGAAATTCAACAGACAAACTGATCGGTAAAAAGCTCAGTAAAATCTTTTAAGTCATAATCTTAAACACAATATTGATTTGATATGCCCAGAAAGTTTTTGATGGTAGTTGTCTTTATTTTGTTCTCAGTCATTTTTCTAACATCTGTTTCTGCAGAGATTTCGGTAGGTGTGAAAAAGGGTGACTGGATAGAATACGAAATAACATATACAGCGCACGTGGGCGGTGGTGTTCCCCAAAATGAACATCCAATAAGAAAAACCATTGAAGTATTGGATATTGTAAATAAAACAATCGATGTTAGAATTATAACAGATATGTCTGATGGAACGCAAGATGTTGGATCAGATAGATTTTCTCTTGGGTTGGTTCGTTTTGGTGGACCAATTATTCCAGCAGGCTTGAATGTGAATGACAGTTTTCATGATTGGAGTTACGGTGATGTACTTATCACTAGAGTTGAAGAAGTTATTATTGCAGGTGCAAAAAGAGAAGTTGTGTACACGAATACTTTTTTTGAGACAGGTTGGGATAAAGAGACTGGTTTTCTTCTTCTGGAAATAGGAGCGCTATCGGGTTATGACAGAATTACGAAAGCTGCAAAAACAAATATCTGGCAAGCCGATATTTCTTACGAAATACCTGATGCCCAAACAGACATTTCACCGTCTCCCTCTCCACTTGATACAGACGCAAATGAATCACCTATCGACAATTACCTGGTTGTATTAGCTCTAGTAGTAATAGTAGTAATAGTAGCAGCAGTGTTCCTTCGCAAAAAAAAGTAATCCGAACAATATTTTTCTATTCTCGCGCGTATTATTTCTTGAATTTTACTCAGAAAAACCAGAAGGTCAAAAGTTATTAATTACTTATTATGTAAAACTGATAATATGTCATTAAAAAGAAGCAAATCAATATTAATTTCTGCGATTTTTTTTATATTGTTTGGCGGCTTTGCAGTAGCATTTGGTTTATTCCTAATGTTTTCAAGCTCATACATAGGATCTACTTGGACTAATAAGTTTCCAATCCTTGACGTTTGTCTTATAATTGTTGGTGTTGCTTTTATCTCTGCTGCATTTTTCTTAGGGAGAATGAAAAGTTTGGGAGCCTATATCGGAATAATTTCGTATGTAATAGCTTTTACAATAAATATTTACGTTGGAACTAATTTTTATGTTCATGTCGTAGTGGGTGGTTCATTAGGATTATTTCTTTTTGTGCCGCTATTATTAGGTTGGAAAAGTTTATCCTAAAAATATTGTGCGCGCGTTTGGGTTTGGGGTTAAATTTTAACCCAACCAACTTGACAAAAATTGGCAAACCTCATTAACTCCGCCATGGAATGCGCATGTGGAAAGGTTTGTGTCTTGTAAACAGTATTGTTTACGGTGGTATGGTGACTCAGGTTCAGCTTAGATTATCCCAAAAAACGCTTGAGGAAATAGACAGATGGGTCGCGGAAGGGCGCTTTAAGAACCGAAGCGACGCAATAAGAACAATAGTAAACTTTTATGAGGAAAGGGAAAAAACCCGCGAATTCTACAAAATGCTGACAACACGAAGCGAAGAAGCAAAAAAACATCCAGAAGCTCTCATTCCTTTAGAGGATTTACAGTGACCTTCACCGTACTTCCGCATCCAAAAGCTACTAAAGCCCTAAAGAAAGTTAACGAACAAACAAGGTCAAGGATAACAGAAAAACTGGGAGAACTAGGAAATCATCCAAGAAAAGCTGGAAAGCGCCTCAAGTACTCGGACTTCTGGAGCCTAAGAGTCGACGATTATCACGCCATTTATGAAATTAACAGAAACAAAAATCAAGTAATCATATTATTCATTGGACACAGAAAAAAAGTCTACGATGACTTCTCAAAAATATTCTAAAACTGTGGCGATGTCTCTCGTACCTCACCCTTTTTACAGTTCGCTCTTAGTGATCGTTAATTTTCCGTTTTCTTCCACGAATAAAACTAGGTCGCCTATCTTGAAGTTATGTCGTTTCCTAACATCGCTTGGAATTGTTAACTGAAATTTTCTTGTGATTTTGCTGGAGCCTATAACATTCCGCACTTTAAACCCTCATAGTTCCGATGATGGGTTAGTTTTTTAAAGACATCCACTACTTATAGGACTTGTAGGATTTGTAGGAGATGAATGGTGCTGAGTGATGAAGTATTATTGATAAGCAGATTTGGAAAGTGTCCCAGATGCGAAAAAATGGATATTCTTGTCATCATTAACGGTTTGAAGCCAATGTGTAGAGTCTGCCTCAAAACCGCCGCGGACATCCTTGAGGGACGTTGAAACGATAATCCGTGAGAAGCCTCTTCAGATCACGGGATATTGTAACGGAAACTGTTCGAAAAGGAAGACGAAAAATGCCCGTAAAAGGCTATGACTCAGTGAACCTGCCCTCTGGGCTATACCGCAAAGTGAGGGAGCTAATTAAGGCTAGAGCTGACTTAGGCTACCGGAGTATAACAGAGTTTGTGGCGGAAGCGGTAAGAAAAAGAGTCGAGGAACTAAGCAAATCCGTGCCATGAAAGTTCAGGAAGTTACGTTGGCGACTTTTGGCAAATGAACAGAAAACAAAAAGAATGACCACAGAAATAAGCGCATAAACAAACAGAAAACAGCAAAATAGGACTGCCCTAGCCGTTACGGGGATTAACTTTTTGTAGTTGATGGGGATGTATTCTGCTTCAAATATAGATGGGAGTATTTCAGGGTGAGTTTCTTTAATCCTCTGCTTGTTTTTGCTGTTTCAATCGCCCTCTTCGTTGTCTTAATGTATCGGCGAGTGGGCTTAGGCGTTTCGTTAACGGTTGCAGCATTTCTGATGAGCCTTCTGTCCCTCGGAATCTCCGGAACAGGAACAGTATTACTTGAAACTTGCATAGACCCGGTCACTTTAACATTGGTTTTCGCTAGCTTCTTCATTATGTTCCTGAGCCAACTCTACAAGGAAACAGGGTTAGTTAACGTTTTAACCAGAAGCCTAAGCGGATTCATCAAAAACTCCAAAGTTACCGTGAGCCTTCTTCCAGCAGTTATCGGACTGCTGCCCGTTGCAGGCGGAGCCCTAATGTCAGCGCCCATGGTTGAGGCTGAAGCAGACAAGCTGGGACTTGACAAATCAAAGAAAACCTACATAAACATCTGGTTCCGACACGCCATTTTACCCGTTTATCCCATAAGCCAATTCCTTATCCTGACAGCCGCCTTGACCGAAACCAGCATAGACGCTCTCATCGCCAGACAAGCCCTCGTAGTAACAGTCATGATCATAATTGGATACTTTATAGGGTTAAGAAAAACTCAAGTCGCCAAAACCGATAACACAGAAGCAGAGTCAAACCCAAAAGCCAACCTTAAAGGGCTACTGTATTCTTTTTTGCCAATCATCATCACAATCATTCTTGCAGCCGCATTAAACGTGAACATCGCAATCGCAACGCTCGCGGGAGTAATCACAATTTTGATCATAACAAAAACAAAACTAACAGCATTCCAAAAAATTCTGAAAAACAAAGCAATATGGGAAGTGACGTTGGCGGCTTTCGGCGCGTTACTCCTACGAAACGTTACACTGGCTTCTGGAGCTTCAGATATTCTCGGCAGCGCCTTGGCAAACATGAACTTGAGCGGAATTATAGTGCTTTCAATTGTCCCAGCGGTTCTAGGCTTTCTTCTCGGCTCCCCCTCCGGCGCAGTCGCACTTAGCGTTCCGATTCTCGCCGAAACCGTGACTTTCATCCCAAAAAACGCAAGCTTACTCTACATTTCAGCCTACCTTGGCTACTTGAGCGCCCCAACACACCTATGTCTGGTTTTCACAGCCCAATACTTCAAGACATCAATAAGCAAAAGCTACAAATATTTAATACCGTCAATAATCGTTTCAATAATCGCGGCACTCATAACATATCTTCTGGTTTAAACGCCAAAAAGCTGAAACAACCATCATGGCGATCAAAAACTTAATGCATACAACACAAGAATGGTTAACTGCGATGAACTCCACGAAACGAATCGCCCTTAAACGCGTTCACACACTCTTCCACTTAGCCAAAGAAGTAATCCATGAAGACCCTGAACTTGCTCAACGTTACGTCCAGATCGCGCGGAAGATAGCCATGAGAACCAAACTGCAGCTTCCCCAAGAATACAGAACCCTGATTTGCAGACACTGTAAAAGCTTTATCTTGCCGGGCGTAAACTGTCGTATCCGCATCCAACAGAGAAGGGAACCTCACATGGTAATAACATGCTTAAATTGCGGCAAGCACTCCCGTATTCCACTAAAAAGAAGGGAGAAGCCGTGATAACACCGAAAATGAAGCGGCGAATAAAGCGCAAACTCGGCGACGAGAAGCCAACTGTACGGGTTGGAAAAGAGGGCGCAACAACCCAGATAATAAACGAAATCTCCAAACAACTTGACACAAGAGAGATGATCAAAGCAAAAATATTAAAAACCGCCCTCAAAGACGAAGAATCGAAAAACATTGCAACAAAGATTGCCGAACAGACAGATTCACTGCTCATTGAGGTTCGAGGTCACACCTTCCTCCTCTACAAGCGTAAACAGAAAAAAGGGTGAAAAGTTTATAACCTTGCAAGAAAGTTGGGGTTCTAGACCACGAAACTAATATAAGACATTTCTTTTCCCTTACTGAAGGAAAATTAGGAAGAAGAAGCTTTGCCGACACCTTACGACGTTCCTCCATCAGTTCTCATCGAGAGGCTAGCTAGGCATCTGAAAGAAGAAGTGGATGAAATAAATCCACCCGCATGGACACCGTTCGCCAAAACTGGCATTCACACTCAGAGACCACCCCAGAACCCCGACTGGTGGTTCATCCGATGCTCCTCCATTCTACGTAAAATCTACGTGAAAGGACCCATAGGCATCGAGAAACTCCGCTCCGAATACGGCGGCAGAATAGACAGAGGAGCGAAACCGGAACACGCCAGAAAAGGAAGCGGCACCATAGTCAGAAAAGCCATGCAGCAACTTCAAACAGCAGGTCTCGTGAAACCGTTAACAAATGAGGGAAAAATAGTAACGAACGAGGGAAGACGACTGCTAGACAGGCTATCCACTGAACTAAAGAGGGAACTGGAGAAAACTCAGCCCGAACTCAAAAAATATTAGGTGGAAAGAGTGAGCGAGGAAGAACTTGAAGCCCTCAGAAAAAGAAGAATGCTTGAGCTGCAACAGAGAATGGTAGAGGAGCAGAAGCAATCCCAAGCGCAACAGCAACTTGAAGGCCAAAAGCAAGCTTTGCTTCGCAGAATACTCACCCCTGAAGCTAGGAGCCGTCTCACAAACCTGAACATGGTTAAACCAGAATTCACCCAACAGCTTGAACTACAGCTGATTCAGCTGGCTCAGCAGGGAAGAATAGCTATCCCCATAACCGATGAACAGCTGAAAGAGCTTCTTGTAAAGCTTCAGTCAGGTCGCAGAGACTACAAAATCAGGAGAGTGTAAAAATGGCAAGAAACAAACCAACCGCCAAAAAACTGAGGCTTATCAAGGCTGGAAAACAGAAGAAACCTGTTCCAACATGGGTTATAGCCAGAACAAGTGGACGCGTTAGAACGAATCCGAAGAGGAGACGCTGGCGACAGAGAAAAATAAGGGCTTGAGGGAAATGCAGATGGAAGAACCTGTTGATGTGGCTGAAGAAGAGTTGGAAGAAACTGAGGAGCCAGAAGAAGTTTTAGATTCTGAAGTTCCCGAGGAAGAGGATGAGGAACTCGAAGAGGAAGAAGAGGAATTCGTAGAAGCAAAAAAGAGGAGCCTCAGAAAAGAAAAGGAGGAGCTAGAGGAGGACATCGTTGAGGAAAGGTTCTACACGATTCCTCTAAGGAAAGCATGGCTCTCCACGAGAAAGAAACGCGCTCCAAGAGCGGCAAGAATCGTAAAAAGTTTTGTGTTAAAGCATATGAAGGTCCGCACGGAGGCTGAGGGCGAGGAAGAGGCGGAGAGGGTTGTCATAGATAATGAAGTTAACGAGAAACTCTGGAGTAGGGGAATTGAGAAGCCGCCTAGAAAGATCAGAGTCCGCGTGGTTAAGGACAAGGAAGGGGTAGTAACTGTTCTTCTTGCTGAAGGAGACTAACATTTGCCGCTTTTCCTCTTTGATGTTTTCGGTAACGCCAGCATAGGAGTTTACTCCCTTGTCAACGACAGAATTGCAATTATTCCCCCGCAGGTTCCAGAGAGTAAGAGACAAAAGGTTGAGGAATGGTTGAAAGTCAAAGTCGTTGCCACAACAGTGGGCAAATCAGTGATCACAGGCGCCCTAGCTTGCTCCAACTCCAACGGCGTGATCCTTCCCCCATTTGCCACGGAGGAGGAGGTCAAAGCCATTAAATCAGCCTCTGACCTTAACGTGACTGTCATGGACACGAAAAAAACAGCCTACGGAAACCTAGTTTTGGCGAATGACAAAGGCGCTGTAGCTGATCCTAAGCTGGAAAGAGGAGTCGTGAATAAGATAGGGGACACGTTGGGAGTTGAAGTGGTCTCCAACGAAATAGCTGGGCTACCGTACGTTGGGTCACTTGCCACCGCCACCAATAAGGGTGTGCTGGCTCATCCCATGTTGAAGGGGGAGGAACGGAAAGTGTTGGAGGATGTGTTGAAGGTTCCGGTGGATGTGGGAACAATCAACTGTGGAATACCTTATGTTGCCACAGGCCTTTTAGGGAATAGTTATGGGGCTGTGATGGGTCTGTTAACTACTGGACCCGAAATGTTCATAATAGGACAAGCTCTTGATGTGGTGAAGTAAAATGAGTGAAGTTAAAGTCTTCCGAGTATCAGGGAAGATCAGGAAACCCAACTTTCAAACAGAATTCCGGAAAGAGGTTCGAGCCTTGAAACCGGAGGATGCAGTGGAGAAAGTGTACATGTTGTTGGGGAGCAAGCATAGAGTCAAACGTTTCCAGATGAAAATCTTCAAGGTGGAGGAGATAGCTCCCGGGGAGATTGAAGACGTTCTAGTGAAGAAGATGACTCCAGGAGCGGAAGAATCTGTACAGTGACGAAGAGACTTTCCGTATACTGGCTGTGGAGTCACGTTATCTAGAGGAAACTGTTAAAGAGATACAGTCTAGAGTCAACATGACAAACGCTGCCATAACCGAGCTGAGAGTCTCAAGCATGACCCTGGAAGGATTGGAGAAGGAGAAGAAAGGTTCCCAACTTTTCGTTCCTATAGGCGGAGGTTCGTATGTTAAAGCCAAATTGGTAACCGCGAAAAAGGTTGTTGTGAGTATAGGAGCAGATGTGGCTGTTGAAAGAACCTTTAAGGAGGCAAAAGAGGAACTGGAAACTCACATAGCTGAGTTGGAGAAGACAAGGGAAGCTTTGGGGCAGCAGTTTAATCAGGTTGTTGAAAGGATTCAGGAAAACAGAGGCAAACTCGAAGAGGTTACGGCGAAGCTGAGGGAAGGAGAGCAGATCGGTGTTCGAGAAGCTAAGAAAAGGGCTTAGCAGCGCCGTCAACAAGATCGTAATAACTGAACTGAAAGCAGAAAAGCTGCGTCCTATTTTAGAAGAGTTCAGGTTAAACCTTATAGAAAATGATGTGGCGGTGCCCGTAGCCTATTACATCAGCGAGGAGCTGGAGAAGCGGCTTGACGGAGTTCAGGTGAAGCGGCTGGGGGACCGGAAAGAGCTTGTGAAAGATACCCTTCATGAAGTCTTGATTGAGATTTTGACGACAAAAGAAGAAATCAGGCTGCTGGAGAATATTGAGCAGAAGAGGCAGATGAAGGAGCCGTATACGATTCTTTTTGTGGGAATCAACGGAACAGGCAAAACCACCAGTATAGCTAAGGTGGCTAGGTTCCTCATGAAGAAGGGATACTCGGTTGTGCTTTCCGGCAGTGACACTTACCGAGCGGGTTCTATAGAGCAGCTTGAGGAGCATGCTAAGAGGCTGGGTGTGCGTATGATAAAACATAAGTATGGTTCTGATCCTGCGGCTGTGGCGTATGATGCTATTAGTCATGCTCAGTCTCGGGGAGTAAACGTGGTTTTGATTGACACTGCGGGGCGAATCCAGACTGACCGGAATCTCATGAGTGAGCTTACTAAGATTAAGCGTGTGGTTAATCCAGATTTGACTGTTTTGGTTGTTGATGCTCTGATTGGGAATGATGCGGTTATGCAGGCTGAGGAGTTTCATAAGAGCGTAAGCATTGACGGAACCATACTAACGAAGGTTGATGCTGACGTTAAAGGCGGGGCATCCCTAAGCGTAGCCCACGTAACAGGGAAACCCATCATATTCATTGGAGTAGGACAAAACTATGAGGATTTGGAGGCTTTTGAGCCTGAACGGTTCACGCAGATGATTCTCAGGTAGAAAAACTCTCTTTTCTCACATAAATCTGAAAACTATAATCATCTTTTTTAAGGGACAAACGATTCATTTAAGTTGGGTAACGTAGTTTCTGCATTTTCGGGTTCGGTCAGGAGGCTGGAGGAAAACAATGTTGAGGGTTGCCATGGCGCAGATTAATTCAACCGTGGGAGATTTGATAGGAAACGTAGCGAAGATAAAGAAGTTCCTTGCTGAAGCAAAAAGTTGCCATGCTGATTTGGTTGTGTTTCCTGAATTAGCCGTCACCGGTTATCCGCCTCAAGATTTGCTGCTTGAGAACGGGTTTGTTGAAAAGAACAAAGAGTTGCTGGAGCAGTTGATCAGGGATAACGCTGTTGACGTTGCTGGGGTGGTTGGTTTTGTTGATTATGAAGAAAAGGATTTGTACAATGCCGCAGCCATCTTTAACCGAAACAAAATAGTTGGTGTAATTCGCAAAACGCTTTTGCCCACATATGACGTGTTTGATGAGGACAGGTACTTCAAGCCCGCAAAAGAAGAAGAAATCGCGCCAGTATCAATGGTCATAGATGGAAAAGAGGTTAGGTTGGGCGTAGAAATCTGCGAGGACCTGTGGGACCAGAACTATGACGTGAAAGTCACTGACTTGCTGGCTAAAAGGGGGGCGGATTTAATTGTTAACATTTCTGCTTCGCCGTTTCTTGTTGGAAAAACTCTTGAACGAAGCAGGCTGCTACAGGAGAAGGCGACAAAGAATGGGGTGCCCATATTCTATGTGAACCTTGTTGGGGGGCAGGATGAGCTTGTTTTTGATGGCAACAGCATGGCAGTAGATAAGACGGGTAATCTGATAGCTGTGGGCAAGCAGTTTGAGGAGGATTTGGTAATCACGGACATTGACTTGGGAAAGGGTGTCGCCCAGAAAATTGAGGCTCCGGTGCATGATAAGACGCAGGAAATGTTTAACGCGTTAGTGCTGGGCATACGTGACTACTTCATGAAGGCAGGCTTCGAGAAGGCTGTTGTTGGGATGAGCGGCGGAATCGACTCGTCAGTAACTGCATGCATAGCCGCTGAAGCCCTAGGCAAAGAGAACGTCATCGGAGTTTCCATGCCCTCCAAGTTCTCCAGTGACCACAGCAAAACAGACGCGCAGCAACTGGCAGAAAACCTTGGAATACTCTTTGTTCAAGTTGGCATACAGGAGGTTGTCGACAGTTACCACCGAACCTTAGAAAAACCGTTGCAGCAAATAAGAAAACATTACGGCACAAAAAAAGAAGACGACGATCCTGTTGCCGACGAGAACATTCAGCCCAGAGCCAGAGGAAACCTTCTAATGGACATCTCCAACCGGCTGAAAGACCTGAAAATCTTGGTGCTGAACACCGGAAACAAGACTGAGGTTGCGCTTGGCTACTGCACATTGTATGGGGATATGGCTGGCGGAATCGGAGCACTCGGCGACGTAAGCAAATTAGAGGTCTATAAGCTCGCAGAATGCATAAACAAGAAGTCAGGCAAACAGGTGATACCTAAGAGTGTGCTTGAGAAGAAGCCGTCGCCCGAACTGAAAGAGTGCCAGTTTGACCCCTTCGATTTTGATGTTGTCAGTCCACTGGTTGACGAAATCATAGAAAACAGAAGAAGCAAACAAGACCTGATCAAGATGGGCTACCCAAAAGAGGCAGTTGAAGACACGTACAGACGAGTAAGAAATTCTGAATACAAACGACGACAGGCAACACCATGCATCAAAATCACCCCCAAAGCCTTCGGCATAGGATGGAAAATGCCAATGATCAACAAATACAAAGGCTAAAAAATGATCGTCGCGCGCCTACAGGTAATTTACAAACTGAAACATCTCCTGCCCTAAACGGCTATAGCTATTTGTTTAGAATTCTTTATTTTTAATATTCTCCACAGGTATAGCACGTGATAAGGAAAAGTTTAATTGAACATTTACCCATTTTATAAAATGCTGAAAAAGCGGTTTTTGGGGGAGGTGGAGTATTTTGAAGTGTGGACTTTGTGGAAAAGAAGTCAAAGAACAGCCAAAAATAACGGCTGAAGGCAAATGTTCAGTATGTGGCGCAAAACTAAAACCAGCATAGATTGATTTCCAAAAAAGAGATTAGTTAGAGTGAAATTTTTCACTCTTCACCCTTTTTTTAAAAAAATGGGGGAGTTTATTAGAACGGTGCGAAGATTCCTATGAATACTAGCCAAGCTAAGATTGATTTTGCTACAAAGCTTAGAATTATATAGAATCGTTCTCCGTACAGGTAGTCTTTCCATCGGCTAACGCCTTTGTATTGCAGTACCATGTTAAGGGCAAAGATGTTGAAGACTATGAAGTATATGAATAGAATCATGTAAACAAAGGTTGGTATATCTGCGTTTATTGATAAAAGTGATCCAATGAAGTATGCGTAGAGGACGACCCATGGGACTCCACCGGAAATTGTTCCTAGTATGAATGAAGACCAGTTTGTTTTTTCGGTTTTTTGATTTATCAGTTCCATCAAGTATCCGAACATTATCATCATTGCGTTTAATACAAAGATCATTACCAAAGACCAGAAATCCCATACACCCAAAAAGAGGGCGATTAACACGATCATTATTGAGCTAGAGAATGCGTATTCGTACCATCGGTAAGGGTTCATTCCTTTTTTCAGATTCTCATTATACTGTTTATTCTTAACGAATGTTATCGTAAAATGAGCTAATGCAGAAATTAGCGGGAATGATGCTACAATAATTCCTAAGTATCCTAGTGTGAAAAAGACCTGTGGATTTGGAGTCACATCTATTTGAAATGGTGGGCCTTCGATTATTGTAAATTTTGTGTAGAAAGTGTAAATACTGCGTTCCCATTCCAGTTGAGTTCCCAACCCCAGCATTAATAATCCTTGGATAAGATGCAAAACACCAGCTGCTGCATTGAAGCGTTTAAGATAGGAAAAAGAAATCGGCGATTTGGCAATAATCTCTTGTCTTTCCCTAAAATTCATAAAACACTATATCTATTCTTTGCCCTTTTATCATTTTCGGAGAAATTTTGATAACATTTATTTTTTAATATTAGCTTGGTTAGTATTCTTTTGGGTTTGGGACTAAAATTTAATCCCATGCTCTTTTTCAGGAATCTAGAAACTTTTCTACTGATTTTATTTGTTCATCACATAGTTTAGTGAACCAAACATCTTTTTTTAGGCGAACAACATTGGCAGGAACAAAACCCAACAAACAGTAACTGTACTCTTGGATGATTTCTCATTTTAGTGTGGTTTGTTGTGTTTTGTGGTTTGAGTTATGCTTAGTCTTTATCAGGTCATCCCTAATTTTGCGGAACCACACGCATTTTATCCTATTAGTTTTGTGAGTATTGCTTTTGCTGAGTGTAGTCTGTTTTCGCTTTGGAGGTAGATTACTGAGTTGGGGTCTTCTATTATGTTGTCGGCTATTTCGTAGCCTCTGTGGATTGGCATGTCATGCATTATGAGGGCGTCGCTGTCTCCCAAAAGTTTCCTGTTAACCTGATAGGGAAGCATAGTTTTGACCCGTTTCTCCTTCTCCTTCTTGAACTTGGAATCCAAGAAATACTCCATGTCAACCCACGTATCCGTGTAGACCACATCACAGTCTTCGACAGCCGCCTTCACATCCATAGAATGTTCATACAAGCCCGTGGCTTTCGCCGCCTCCACCAGCTCCTCATCAACCGAAGCCTCATTCACAAGGGGCGTAACAGTCACTATCTTCACTCCCGCCTTAGTGCAGCCCTCAATCAACGAGTTACAGACGTTATTGTGCACCCCAATGTACGCAAGCTTAAGCCCCTTCAGATGTCCCTTCTTCTCCTTTATGGTCACCAAGTCGGCGATGATCTGGCAAGGATGATACTTCTCGTCACAACCATTAATCACCGGAACCACGGAAGCCTCAGCCATAGCCCTCAAATCAGAATTCCGCAAAACACGAGCCATGATGCCATCAACGTATCCCGAAATAGACCGGGTCTCATCTCCAAGATCCGCCAGAACCAGATTTGTGGTCATCCAGTCCATGTAGATGGAGTGCCCTCCCAGCTGCGTCATACCCACCTCGAAGGAGAGCCTAGTCCGCGTGGAGGTCTTCTGAAAGATCATAGCCAAAGACTTGCCCTCCAAGGCAAACTCGTATTCCTCTGGATTCCTCTTGATTTCCAACGAACTGTCAACAACTTCTTTGATCTCTTTTGAGGACCAGTCCTTAAGAGTAAGCAGATGCATAAGCGACCTCTCCACAGTCTCCAGTAGATACTTCTTCACGTCAGACTGTTATATAAATTATCAAAGAAAAGAGGCAACAGCCAACACAACCCGCATAGCTGGAGACTAATAGCAACAGAATGTTGAAAACAAACGTTTTCGGCAATATTGTGGATTGGGATATATGTCTGTATGGAAATAGTGTATTAATTATTGAGACACCTTATACAGGGAACACACATCCGAAACAGTTTCAGGAGACAGAACCATGGGCAAAAGAGGAATAACCGTCTGGATTTTCAGCAGCCTAAGCTTTTTGGCAGCCATACATGCTCTAGAAGCAAGTTTAGCACTCTTCCTCAACACAGAAACCATCCTACTGAAATCATACCCCATAATCAACACGCTAACCATTACTCCCGTCACATACCTTTTGGCGAGCATAGCACTAACCATAACCATTTGGGGAATAACCTGCAAGGTGGCTGTCGAGACTCCTGTAGAAAGATTTTTGGATACAATGCTTTCAGACGCGAAAAGACAATCCGAAATCGAATGCGAAATGGTGGACGACAACCGATCAGTATTGGATATGATGTGCGAAACCATAACCGAAAACAACAAGGTACTCGCCCAAACCAGAGACATCACCTACAACGTAAGATCCGAACTCATTAACCTACGTACCCTGCCAGAAGAAACCGAGAGGCTAAGCACAGAAATTGAAGAACTGAAAAAAGAACTGAAGAATCTTAAACAAAACTTCAAAAAACCGAGCCTCTGCCCATCCTGCGGAAACATTGTGCTTCCAAGATTCAAGGTATGCCCCTACTGCGGCGAAAACCTGCATTTAACGCCGGAAAAAGTAGTGAAAATGCTGCAAACCTACAAGTAACAAACACTCCGCAACTCAAACCTTCTCATCCACACAAACAAGCTTCCGAACCTTCCAAAAATCGATTGGAATAGAAGAGAGAATTAAAATACTCCATAAACGTTTATAATAACCTTCAAAAACAAAAACAACAACTAATGGTTCACTCAAGAGAGGAAAAAAAGTGAAAATAGCTCGAAACCTAAACGCCATCTCAAAGATCCTCTTCATCCTTTTATTACTTCTCGCCATGATAATCGGCTCAATATTCTCCTACCTCCTGGTAATAGGCTACTACATAAACCTCGGAATCGAAGTCCCAGAAAACACCACACTCTCAGTAACAGATGTCACCTTAGATATCCAAAACGCGGAAACGTTTAACATAACTATCCTCAACCCAACCTACTCTCCCACAGAAGCAAAAATCACAGAAATCTCGGTTGCAACACAAGACAACAAAGTCCACAAAATATTGAACGTGGACCCGCAACTGCCATACGAACTGGATAAGGGGCAAGAGGAAACTTTCAATTGCGATTGGAACTGGGGAGACTACAACGATGAAACCTTGAAAGTCATAGTCATAATTGAAGACGGATCAGGCGCAGTTTATGAAATAGAGACAGCCTTAGTGGGGCTTGAGGTAACATCCGCTTTTTTCATGACAGCTGACACCCAACACTTCAATGTGACAATAAAGAACCCCGAAGGCTCGGCTAGTGACCTTAATGTCACAAAGATAACCGTGAGCATGGAGAACGGAACAGATTTTGACATACGCGAAATAACGCCGTCAATTCCAAAACTGCTTCTTATAGACACATCTACCACCTTTGTATGCTCATGGAACTGGACATATTATCGGGGCATGAACGCCACAATCAACGTATACACATCACAAGGTTACGAATTCCATCTAACTGAAACCACGCCTAAACCAGCGCAATTATCGATTACAGACGCTACCTTCGATACCTCTACTATGACATACTTCAACATTACAGTTAAAAACTCTGAAAACTCCATCGTTTCAGCCAACCTCACGCTTGTTGAGATAGTCTTTGCGGACTATACAACTCTAGAAGTGCCCATAGAATCGCCACCAGACCTACCGTACACACTTCCAATAGGCGACACTGTCACATTCAAGTGTCTGTGGGATTGGGCAGATAACCGAGGAGAAACTATCGCGATCACGGTTAAGACTCCAGAAGGATACCTTGGCTACCTCCAGCAGACAATCCCGTAGAAAGCAGCCTAAAGATCCAGTTATACTCAGAGCCGAAAAACGGTAGATGCCTTAATGCAAGCAGACACTATTTCAACTTCTATTGGATGGGCGTCCCCTCATTCGGGTCCTTTGTAGCCTTCTCGAATTCCTGCATTATCCGCTTAGTAACTGGACCAGGCTTTCCGGCTCCTATCACACGCTTGTTCACTTCACGTATTGGCGCAACTTCTGCGGCTGTTCCAGTGAAAAAAGCCTCGTCAGCGGTGAACAATTCGTTAGGAGTAATGTTTCTCTCGATAACTTCGATTCCCAGCTTCTTCGCCAGCCTGATAATCACTGCCCTTGTTATTCCGTTTAACGCTCCGGAAGAGACAGGGGGAGTGATGATTTCGCCGTCTCGCACTATGAATATGTTTTCGCCGACACCTTCGCAAACGTAGCCTGTTTTGTTGAGGCATATGGCTTCGTCTGCGCCGGTGTTGTTGGCTTCGATTTTGCCTAATATGCTGTTCAGGTAGTTCAGGGACTTCATTTCGTGAGTGGCAGTATCCACTGGATTCCGTTTCACCCATGTTATGATAGTGCTTATTCCATTCTCCACCTTCTCAGCGGAGTGCAACTGAAGCAGCGGCTCAGTGATTATGATGATTGTGGCTTTGGGGCATTTTCTGGGGTCAAGTCCCAAGTCTCCGACGCCTCTCGTGACCACTAAGCGGATGTAAGCGTTTGTCAGATTGTTCTTTCTGAGGGTCTCCAGCACGGCTTCGGATAGCTGCTCTTTTGTCAGGGGTATCTTCAGAAAGATTGGATGAGCCGACTTGTAGAGACGGTCTATGTGCTCTTTCAGATGGAATACTATGCCATTGTAGGCTCGGATTCCTTCAAAGACCCCGTCTCCGTAAAGGAGCCCATGATCATAAACAGAGATTTTAGCCTCAGATTTAGGATAAAACTTGCCGTCAATGTAAACTAGAAGTTCTTCAGGCATACCAAACACTCCTTCGAAAGGAAAACTTCAACCATAAACTATCCACTAGCTATTTAAATTTTAATGTGCTTATCGAGCACCAACGCCTGTTCAGATTTACCAGATTCTTTTTGAAAGCGATTGCCTTAGAAGGCGAATTGTGGTCTTTTGGACAGCAACTTTGGTAATGCTAGGGGTTTGAAGGGTTTATCTCCTGCTTCTGCTCTTATTTCGTTTATTAGTTCTTGAAGTTTCATGTTTCTGTTTTTCTTTCCAGCTTTCCTGTCTCGGACCGGCAGAACATCCGAGCTTAATTCTTTCTCCCCAATGACGAGAACGTAGTTTACCCATTCCTTTTCGGCTGCTCTAACCTTCTTCCCTAAGCTTAAGGGTCTATCGTCCACATCAACGCGTATGCTATTGCTTTCAATCTGGGTCATCAGCTTTTCAGCGTCCCCCAAGAACCGTTCCGAAACAGGAATAATTCGCACTTGGGTTGGGGAGAGCCACAGAGGCAGTATCGGAGCTTTACCCTTCAATGATTCTCTGTGAGCCTTCTCCAGCAAAGCATACACGTCTCGTTCAATTGCGCCGCTTGGAGAACAATGAAGAACCAGAGGATACTGCTTCTCGCCTTTTTCGTCAACGTAGGTCATGTCGTATCTTTTGGCGTTCTCTATGTCAATCTGGTCGGTAGAGAGGGCGGAAGCCTTGTTCAGGTTATCCAAGAAATTGAATTCCCACTTCAAAACAAAATAGAAGAACCTTTCCTCCCACATCTCAACCAAAGCAGGCTTGTTAAACAGCTTCACCAAAGAAAGAACGAAATCCTTGTTCTCTTCGTAAAAGTCTTTCGTGAACCGAATCGCCAACTCGTAATCGTTATCCCTGTTTAGCTCCAAACCTTCCTCCAGAATCCCCATGGAAAGCTTGAATCTGACCAGAAACTCTTCTTTCGCCTGATCCAAATCAGCAACCATGGCGTGGCAGTCTGGCATTGTGAAGCATCTAAGTCTTCTTAAGCCAGTTAATTCGCCGCTCTTCTCCCTTCTGAAAGAATACTTGGTCAACTCGTAGATTCGCAAAGGAAGCTGCCGATAAGAGAACTGGGCATCATGAACCATAAGAAATTGACCGAAGCAGGCGCTGAACCTCAAAAAGAAGTCTCTCTTATCCGATTTCAGAAGATACTGTCTGGCGGGAAACCTTTCAAGATAATTCGCCATGCTTGGATGCTGAATATCATACATAACCGGAGTCTCAACTTCCATCCCACCATAATCTATCACCCGCTCCGTCACGTATTGCTCCAGCAGCGACTTAATCAGCCGTCCCTTAGGATACCAGCGGAGATTACCGGGGTCGCTTCCCGGCTCGTAATCAGCTATCTCCAAGCGTTTCATCAGTTTGACGTGAGGCGGAACCTGCTGAACAGCCCTAACCTTCTCTATCTCGTACTGGGCTAATTTCTCCAGACTTTCATGCCCCTTAAAATTGAACTCTTCCACTGGAACCAGTTTTCCATCTGTCTGCAGGATATACCAGAAGGACTTGAGTTTCTCCTCTGCCTTCAGGGCTTCGGAAACAACCTTTTCTTCAGCCTCGTCAGATGAAACGATTCTGAACTGTTCAGCTAGAGGATGCCCCTTAATAGAAATAGAGAATTTCTTGCACCAACCAAAAGGAGTCCGGCATGTTTCAAATCCTAATTCCTTGGCAACTTCTTCCATTTCTTTGATGACCTTCAAGGCGTCAGCTGGTTTAGCCAAGTTGTTACTTAGGTGCGCGTAGGGGTAGATCAGAATCCGGTTAACCTTCAATTTGTCGAGGGAAGCTTTAGTGTTTTCCATCGCTTTTTTTGCAACGTTTGTGTCGTCTCCCTCTTCGACAGCAGTGAATAATACGGCGAGTTCTTCGAGGCGATCTTTCCTTTTTTCAGGTTCCTCAGCTAACGCTATCTCCTTCTCTACCACCTCATACTCTATGAAGTTTGAATGTAACTGGAGGATTCTCAGCCTTTGAACCTCCATTTCTCAAGCATCTTATCTTTTTTGGAGCCCTTCTTGTATTCTTTGTAATGAAGCCTGCAGAGGTAGGAGCGTCTAGTTCCATCAACTTTTAGTCCCGCGGCGCTCACCTTATCGCGGGAGATGGAGCGAACTGAGTCTCTGTCACAGCCTACGACACTGCATTTAACACCCTTAGCAACCCGACCCAAAGTACATCACCGATTCTTCACGTATACAGTTGACTTCATCGCATATTAGACCAGCACTCATTTAATTCTTTTGAATTCAAATTGAAAAAGGAAGGCAACGTGAAAAGGGTTTGCTGAGGCTCCTGCACGTGCATATGTGTTAATTTATAAAAAACGTAAGGTATATGAACTGATTCCGGTGATACTTAATAAACCCCGTTCAAATTACAATATGAGGAAAAGTAATGCCAGTCAAACGAAAGTCCAGAGGCCGAGCAAAGGGCAGCAAAGGAAAAGGCACATTGGTTCAGTGCTGCGGTTGCGGTCAGCAAGTCCCCCGCGACAAAGCCAAACGAGTGTCACGAAGAGTCTCCTTGGTGGACTCGCTCCTCTACAAGGAACTTCGTCAGAAAGGCACATACATTGCCAGCCGCACCGAGACAACATATTATTGCATTTCATGCGCGGTGCATCGTGGCGTAGTAAAGGTGCGCTCGAAAAACGAGCGGAGGCAGGGTTCCCCGAGAAGAGGAGTTAGGCGCTAAACCAAAACAATTTTTTCTTTTTCAGTCATTGTGACGCCTTGCGGAAATAGATTGCCCGCTGAACTACAGTTAGATTTGTGAGGATAGCGAGAACAAGGACTCCCCAGCTTAAAGCTTCAATCCAAACAAAGCTGAGGAAACTTGCTAATGCCAGTAATACTAGACGTTCAGCTCGTTCAGCTAAGCCCACGGATTCCATTTTTACTCCCGCCGCTTCTGCCCTTGCCCGAGCGTAACTGACCAGCATGGAGCCCATGAGCGCGGCGAGCCCCCACGATACTTCAGTTAATCCGCCGAGGATGATTCCGCAGATGATAATTGCGTCAGCGTATCTGTCAAGAAGGGAATCGAAGAATCCGCCAAAGTTTGTGGCTTCTCCGTATAGTCTCGCTAATGCTCCGTCTAGGGCGTCAAGGAGACCGGAGGCGAGCACCAGAAGAGGCGCCAGTATTAGAAGGAGGGAATTAAGCTTCCACTGCCAGTAAGTAATGGCGGAAAGCACGGCTAAGACTACGCCCAGAATGCTTACCTGATTTGGAGATAAACCTAAGTTATGAAGCATTTTCGCTTCAGAGGTGAACCACAACTGGGCTCGTTGTTTAAGTTTCGTCAGCAACCCTTCAACCTCTAATTAGCCAAGCTTCTCCATCTCAACATCTGCTGAAATAACCTTACGATTTTTGCTTCTTAGAAATTGTGGTTACAAAGTATTAAACAGCTTCTCTGGATGTTAGTATGCTAGGGCAACCCTTACAACGTTCACTGCCTTTTCTCCGCATACAAGACATTTCCCATCCACCTTTTCTGTGCTGTCTTCGGGAAATCCTAGCAGGCGAGCCTCAACCATTTCCTCTAGGCTGTGACCGCATTCATCTTTGCCGCACCACGGAACCTCAACTATGCCCGCCTTCTTTTGCAGCAAACTTTTCGCCTCAGGTAAACTGTCTACGCTGTAAATGTGTTCTCTCATCCACTCTGAAGCATTCGCCTTCAGGTCATCAGTCATCTCTTCCGCGAATGTTTGCACAGCCGAGGCTACCTCCTCCATCTTCCATGTTTGCTTCTTCAGGGTGTCCCGCCTAACAATAGTCACCACTTCATTCGCTAAGTCTCGGGGACCGATCTCGATTCGGATGGGCACACCCCGCAGCTCCCAGTAATAGAACTTGTTTCCGGGAGTCAAGTCCCCTCGCAAATCCAACTCAACCCGGAATCCCGCGTCCTCAAGTTTGGAGGCAACAGTTCTGCAGGCTTCGTTTACCTGCTCTTCTTTTCCTTTGTATGGAACTGGGACGATAGCTACTTGTATGGGCGCTATTTTTGGAGGTAACACGATGCCGTTGTCGTCTCCGTGGATGATTAGAACAGCGGCGATTCCTCTTCCAGAAATTCCGTAACTTGTCGTCCAGATATGTTCCTGATTTCCATCCTTGGTCTCGTAAGTTATGTCGAAGGCTTTGGCGAAGTTTTGCCCCAGATTATGCACAGTTCCAATCTGAAGAGATCTGCCGTCAGGACATAACATATCAAAGGCTATCGTGTAAAGGGCTCCAGCAAACTTGTCCCATTCCGGTCTCCGGGAAACAACGTAGGGAACACCAACCTCATCAAAGAACCTCTTGTAGAGCTCCACAGCCTCCTGTACCTGCTCTTCAGCTTCCTCAAAAGTGGCATGGCAGGTGTGGGCTTCCTTGAAGGTGGAGACCTCACGCATCCTCAGAATCGGACGGGTTGCCTTGGTCTCATAACGGAAAACGTTCACAACCTGATACAGTTTCAGGGGCAGGTCTGCGTGGGAGCGAATCCAAAGCTTCAGCATAGGAGCTATAACAGTCTCGCTTGTGGGTCTCAGAGCATACCTGACCTTCAAGGGTTCAAAACCGCCGTGGGTTACCCAGAAGCATTCCCCTTCGAAGCTCTTCACGTGGGCGGACTCTTGCGCTAGGGAGGTTTCGGGAATCAGTAATGGAAATAGGGTCTCGTCATGTCCTGTATTATCCAGTAAATCCCGTAGAATCTGGAGCACATTTCTTCTTATCTTGAAGCCATAGGGCATCCAGACACCCGAGCCCTTGATTGGGTACCGGTAGTCCATTATGCCCGCGTTTATGAGCACATCGCGGAACCATTCACCGAAGTCTTCGCTCCATTTCTGTCTCTTCACAGGCAAACTATGCACCTTCAATCATTATGCTGTATGGGTGACCATTAATTAAAAACTGTAGGATATTAGCTTATCACTCCACAGAGAAACAAACCTGTCGGCTATTGCGCCGAGATTTTGTCTGCAGCCCATGCAATGTTCAGCTCCTCTAATGTGCTCTGTTTAGGTATTCCCTGTTCAGTCCAGCCCATCATATCATAGTAGAGAATCTTTGCCTTCTGCAAATCTTCGGGGTTTACGGATGTTTTGTTTAGGGCGCCTGATGTTTTGGGTTTGAAGAATCTTGGGGGAAGCCAATCGTCTTTTTCTGTGAAGCCTTCCCTGATGTTGAAGATTCTTGTAAGAGTGTTTCCTCTTTCCACGACCTTCATCAACTCAAAGGCGGTGGTGTTCCATCCCGTCACGGATCGCACAATCTCAACTTTCTGTATGACACTCCATGGAGTAAACAGGCACATCACCAGAAAATTGTTGAGGGTACGCCACTCACTAACATACTTGAATAACCGCACTTTTTTGGGTCCAAAATCTTCAACTGGCACAGGCTCCAAGATTCCGAGGCTCTTATACCTTTTTGGAAGCTGAGGAAACAGGAAAGTGTCATGGATATTGTGAACGTGATCTGCCCCAGTTGGAGATAGTGCGTAGCCCAGAGCCTCGCCTCGTTTTAGTCTGGGGTCATGCATGGGAACCTCCTGTCCCTTAACGTGAACAGCAAATTCTTCTGCGCCGTTTCCGATTTGCTCAGCAGCACGTTTGGTGCCCTCAGCCAACAATGCGCCTAACCCTGTTTTTTCTCCGATCAGCTCCACCATTTTAACCATAGATTCTGCATTTCCGAAACTCAGATCCATGCCGCCTGTATCCTCTTTTGTGAGTAATCCATGCTCAAAGCATTCCATGGCGAAACTGATTGTGACTCCTGTGCTTATGGTGTCTATAGCGTATCTTTGGCACAATTCATTCGCTTTACAGACTGCCTTGAGGTCAGACACTCCACAGTTTGATCCCAAAGAAGCCAAGGTTTCATACTCAGGTCCGCCATACTTTGGATCCACATTCCACGGTGCTTTTACTTTAACCTCCTTTTTGCAGGCAACAACACAAGCGAAACAGGTTCCCATACCAACTCGCACATGCTCTTTGACGGCTTGAGCCGAAATTTGGTCCACTTCTGCGAAGTCGCCGTCGCGGAAGTTGCGAATCGGAAGATTTCCAGTCTCCTCCATTGCATCCATGGTATCCCCTGTTCCATAGGCATGCAAAGCGTGGGCAACGTTGTCCACGTTTTGTGCCATCCACTTGGCGAGTTTTCCGAGCCGCTTTGGTTTGCGAACTGGGGCTCTTGTGCTTCCTTTGACTGCAACTGCTTTCAGGTTTTTTGATCCCATAACTGCTCCCATGCCACATCGACCAGCCACATGATTCATGTCATTAACTACAGAAGCGTATCGAACCAGCTTTTCTCCTCCTGGACCAATCTGAGCCACTTTCACCCTGTTGTCTCCCAAATCGCTTCGAATCGTTTCCTGAGATTTCTTAATTTCAAGTCCCCACAGACGGGAAGCATCCCTAAGTTCCACTTTTTGGTCTTTAATCCACAGATAGACGGGACTTGATGCTTTTCCCTCAAAGATGATGGCGTCGAAGCCTGCCTGTTTCAGTTCTGCTCCCCAGAAGCCTCCTGCTTCGGCTTCTCCGTATGCGCCTGTGAGGGGTGATTTGGCGCCTACACTGTTACGTCCACTGCCGCTGACGGGTGCGCCGGTCACGGGACCACAAGCAAAAATCAGCTTGTTTTCTGGACGAAGAGGATCTATTCTCGGCTTCAGTTCCTTGAGCAGGTAATAGGATATTAGCCCTCTGCCCCCAAAATAGCGACGGTAAAAAGTTTCTTCGAGATTTTCAGAAGAGATTTTCTCTTTGCTCAGGTTCACCCTTAAAATCTTGCCTGTAAAGCTTTTTTCCATTGAACACTCGTCCTTAATTTTTTCTCGGGTTCTTACGTTACATATTAACTTCTTACATTATAATCAAAAGTCTTGTTGTTGCTACTGGGCGTGCAGAGTAACTGGTCTACCTTATTGTTTGTTGGTGATTTTTTTTCCGAAAAAAGTTAAAGTAACATTGGTGACGTGAAATACATGCAGCATGTCTTGGAGATAGGGGGGAATTGGCTTCTAGATTGGATGGAGCAATTCGCGAATCAATTCGGTTACCTTGGCGTCTTCATCATAAGCTTCATCGGCTCCGTATCTGTCGTCTTTCCCATACCCTACACCATCGTAATCTATGTATTAGGAGCAGTTCTGGACCCCTTTTTTGTCGCAGTCAGCGGCGGGTTAGGTTCTGCTCTCGGCGAATTCTCCGGATATGCACTCGGCTACTATGGAAGAACAGTAGTGAGTGAGGAAAGACGTAGAAAGATGGATTACATGGTGAAAGTCTTTGACCGTTACGGACCAGCTGCAATATTCTTCTTTGCCCTGACGCCCCTACCCGATGATCTGCTTTTCATTCCGTTGGGTGTGATGCGTTACCCGTTTTGGAAAGCGTTCATACCAGCACTTTTAGGCAAGACGCTGATGACCTTCATTCTGGCTTACAGTGGTCAACAGTCCATCGCTATAATTGAAACCCTGTTTGCCGGATCTGGATTGCTGGGAACAGTGATCACGTCCGCTCTCCTGATTCTTATAATTGTGGCGATGATCAAGATTGATTGGGAGAAACTTTTTGAGAGGCATGTTGGCAACGAAAAAGTTGACTGAATGCTAAAGTGTTCTATGAAAAATTCAAGGAGTGGCAGAGTAATGTATCATTTAAAGTTGAACTTTTAATGTGTAACAGAAATTTGCCTTAAGGTCAAAGTAACGTCCCCATAAGCCAACAGGAGCATAAAAACCTTAAATATACGCGAGCTTTCAGCATTCTTCTTGGTTGGTGGCAGCTATGGTTAACAAAGCAAAAGGGCGACTCTTCAAAAGAAAAGACGACAAATACCTAATCTATGTCCCTGTAGACTTGGCTGAAGACAGTATGTTCCCATTCTCAACGAACTCTGCAGTTCCAGTGAAAATCAGCTTCTCGATAGGAGACAACAAACTCACGATAGAGAAGTGGAACGAAGAAACCGAGTGACCTACAGGTAAACAACAAACAAATCACTCTCTCTTTTTTGAACTCCACATAACCCAAATATTCTTCACAAAACAACTCGTTCTAAAAATCTTTGACTACAGGGACTGATAATTATAGCCTGATATAAATAGGGGCAACACATATAGTATATTCAGGTGGAATTTCAGCAAAGATAAATGACAGAAGCATTCCATAACATTTGCCAGTTATCTTTCCATTCTACTGAAAACATCAAACAAAAACAAGAAGGGTTATGGCTTGTCCCTCTCTGGGTTTCAATTCAAGATGCATTATAAAATTCTTCATAAACTTAGAAAAGCAGGAGCCCTTTCAAGAGACAGCGCTGTGACAATTGGAGAAGCAGATTTAGACTATCAAGAGCAAATGTGGTTAGATTATTTTGCAGGAGTATTTCTCGGCAGAATAAAGAAGACAGAAGACCGTCGATATTACATCCAGTGATGAACGTACAAAGGTTAATAAGGTGAACTAGGGGTTAAGGGCTTCAGCAGTTAGGTGCTTTTCGAAAAAGTGGAACAGATAAAACGGTTTCTAGTTTTTCAGGGCAATTCTAGCTGACAAAACAACCGAGGTGATAGAATGTCATACTCATACAATTCAAACCGCGAATCTGGATTCGACCATGAAGCACCAGTTGAACTTGGACAAGAATACGAGGGCGAAATCGAGGACATAAGCAGAAGGGGCGACGGCATCGCAAAAATCGAGGGCTTCGTCATATTTGTGCCAAACGCCAAGAAGGGAGAACATGTGAAATTTAAAATAACGAAGGTTGGACGCAGATTTGCAGTTGCAGAGTTAGTGCAAGCCTAACCTAAAACTGCCAACAAATTCTCTTATGCATTTAGTGCATCAATATGAGAGTTAGTTTGATCTTTGAATTTCGTCGATTTTCATCTGATCTAAAGGGTTACTTAGAAAGGAGTTCGATGGTTTTCGTATGCCAACTCAATCCCTGACACGTTTGGCTCTTCAAACACATGGAGCGCCTTGTCTATTTCTTTGACGTTTCGGAGTGCAGTTAGACCTAGGTCTGTAATGGCGTAGACTCTTCTTTTTTGTCTTTTTTTGTTGATTGTTTGTTCTTTAATTAGGTTACGTTGCACTAGAAAGTCTAGGCATTCCTTCAAAGCACTACAGTTTACGTTAGCTTTATACGTAATATGGGTCGGCTTCAATCTTCCATGGTAAGCCAGAGCCCGAAGAATGTCTATGTGAATTTCCAATTTTGAACGTCTCATGCTGTAAACCAAACTCTAATATATACAAGCATAGTTTATATCCTTTGAGAAGTGACAATAAGAATCTAACAACGGTTTTTCTAATTAGCATTAACTCATAATACAGTTTCTATTGAGCAAAGATAAGTAGTATTCATATTAATCCACCTCTCCTAGAGACTTCAAGTTGCAAAACCAGATGCAGCAGATTTTAAGTATTGGAGCGTCAGAGGATGCGTTCAAGTCAATAAACGCTACCAAAAACTTAACGGAAACTAAAAGCTACCACACCAGAACTGCCGAATTATCCAGAAAACCTTAATTCACTGTTATCCTTCAAAATAGCAAAGAAAACAAAGCCGGGGTAGCCTAGCCTGGTTATGGCGCCAGACTCATGATCTGGAGAGCAATCTCCTAAAGTAGGTGCCCAGAAGTCGCGGGCTCGACTCCCGCCCCCGGCACCACCCAAAACACAAGATTAGAACAAAAAAGGGCATAGTAGATAGACATCGCTGATTATATCATTCCATGGGTAACCCAAACTTCCGCTAAAGTTGCTTTATGAATCGTTTTTGTGCGCAAGCGAAATTTACGACTTCTGATGCACACAAGCAAATCAGTTTTTGCATGGCTTTGCTTCACTACACCTATCTGAACTCCCACTCGCAGTAAGGATCTCCCATGGCTATGCACTTTGTCTCCTTGACATGCTGGTTCTTGATTGCAGAAAAGAGGCCATTGAGGAAACCGGTGGTGAAGAAGCAGGAGGGCTGCTTCTCGTGTTTAAAGAGTGTAGTTCGTAGGCTCTCGCAGTTATCCCTAATTCTTATCGTCTCACCCAGTGTAACCTTGCCAACTTTGCAGTGCTCCAAGAACCCCAGTACGCGCTTCACTGCTTCATCCTCACTCAACCCTGCTGCCATCAAGCGCTCACCGATCTTCTTCGCTGATCGGGCAGCCCCCATCATCTGTGCCCTTCTGTATCTCTCGCCGACGAGATTGAGCAAACCCATGCCATGTAAAAGCACATGCAGGTGTACTTCACTGCCCAACTTGGGTCTCTCCACCAAAGGTTTGCCATCAAGCAGAAACCCCATAAGCCGTTCCATCAACCGCTCGTGTATCCTTTCGACGAGTGAACTGTCCTTCTCTAGAGAAGCCTTCAACTCATCAATTTTTCTTGGGACAAGTTTGAATTCGCAGTAGGGGTCTCCCAGCCCCAAGCACTTCGTCTCTATCGCGTTCCATTCCCTTCCATCCTTTTCAAGCATTGTACAGTAACCTGCGATCATGGGAGGAATATGCGAAGCAATGCTCGTACCGATGTTTTCGAGTCCTACACAGTCACAGTTTTCGTACACTCTAAAGTAGTGTTCATCTGTCTTAGAGATGTCTTCAAGGTATTCCATGATGCCGCTTCGCTCCTTGTCCACGCCCTGGAAAGCCGTTGTCTTCGTCATCTTTTTCATATCTTTAACCTTGCTAAGGCTCTTCGGGAATAAGCCCAGAGATTGCAAAGAAGGAAACATCTTGAGGAGAAGTCTCATGCTCCACGGAAACCCATGTATTGTTTCTCTCGATGAGGCACTCTCGTACTTGTTCATCTCATATAGCATTGTCGGGAATCCCTTGGGGTCCCAGAGCATGCAACTCCAGTGAGCAAGGTTTGGCCAGAATAGGTTAACAAAATCCCCGACATCCCTTCTTAGAACTGCTTTGCCTTTCATCATTGATTGGAGAAACTGTCTCAACACAATCAGATCCAAATTCATCGGCGGTCTGACCTGAGGCTGTTTCGGTTCTATTGGCACATCAATCCTTGCTGGCTCCACTCTAGGATGTTTTACCACGTTCAAGGTTCTTGTAAGCTCTTTCATCTCCATTCTGAGGATGCCATCGGCGACGCTCATCATGGCACCCAAGTCTTCCTCCTTGCCGCAACCTTCATCCATCAAGGCTAATACGGAATTCCCTTCAGAAGCGAACTTCGCCAGGCAGAGCCTCATGAATCTGAACATTTCCTTCTCGTTAAAGAGGTATGGAGATGTCAGGGAATCAAAAACAAGCAAAATATCGCGTCTACCAATTCTTTCTTGCAGCTTTGCGATAGCCAAACTAATGCTGGTCAGGTCCTCGCAGTTGGCGCCTACAGTGTCTGGCCGCTCCGGGGTTGTCGCCCCCACGGTCTCACCGAAGGCATCGACAAAGCTTAGCGCCCTAGGCGGAAGCTCACCCATACCTCTTTCTCGCAAAAGGTCTATGACCTCAGAAGGACCGTGCTCAGTGGTAACAAATATAACTGGCCTATCCATGGCAAAGCCGTTCAGCACCACTTGATGGCAGAAGGTTGACTTCCCCGAGCCGGGGGGACCAACTAGCAATATCATGTTTCTAGGCGGAATATCTTGCAGCTGGCTCAGAGATACCATCTGACATCACCTACCTGAATTCCCACTCGCAGTAAGGGTCACCCATCGCAATACATTTCACTTCTTTGACGTGCTGGTTCTTGACGGCTGAGAAGAATCCGTTGATGAAGCCTGTAGTGAAGTAGCAGGAAGGCTCCTCTCGCTTCTTCGTCATCAACCTATAGACAGCGCTCTCACAGCTCTCCTTCATTCTTATAGTCTCATTCATCGTGACCCTTCCCACTTTGCAGTAATCTAAGAGGTTTAGAACGCGTTTCACAGCCTCATCCTCCCTTATGCCCGCCTCAATCAGGTGTTCGCCGACCTCCTTTCCCGCCTTGGCTCCCGCCATCCTTATGACCGTACGGTACCTCTCACTGGCCAGAGCGGGAACAACAATGTGCCCAACAGCCTCCAGAAATACATCACTCCCCGACCGAGGCCTCTCTACAAGGGGTTTCCCGTCAACTAGAAATCCCATGAGGCGACCCATCAGCCGGTCATGCATCCTCTCAAGAACCTGACTGTCTTTCCTCAAGGAATCCTTCAGCTCAGGGATCTCCCCAGGCACCACCTTCCATTCACAGTAGGGGTCCCCTAACCCTATGCATTTCGTCTCAATGGCATTCCAGTCCCTCTCAAGCCCTTTCCAGCTCTCAATGCCTTTGGCAACGCCTGCAAAGGCGGGAGGGAGCATGTAAGCCATGGCGGCGCCGACGTTCTCGAATCCATAGCACTCAAAGCTTTCATATATTCTAAAGTAGTGCTCGTCGGTTTTAGAGACATCTTCAACGTATTCAAAGATGCCAAAATGCGCCGGTTCCAACCCCTTCTGAAACTCCTTCCACATTTTTTTCAGGTCTTTGACCTTGCTGAAGCTCTTCGGGCTGAGTAATTTAAGGAGCATTTTCTGGTGCCAGGGAGCAAGTGAAAACATCTCCTTTATACATTCGCCGTTTATCTTGCTCAGTTCATACGCCATCTCCGGAAAGCCTTTGGGGTCCCAGAGTATGCAACTCCAGTGGGCGAAGTTAGGCCAGAACAAATTCACATAATCCCCGATTTCACTCCTGATCAAAGTGCCAGCTTCGACATTCGTCATCTGGAGACCGATTGTTATAGCGTCCTCACGCCACAACTTCAGATACCATAGCTTATCCGGGATCTTGACCCCAGGGACTTCAACTCTTGCAGGTTCCATTGTGGGATGCTTCACAACATTCAAGATCCTCTTGCCATCCTCCGTCTCCATCTTTATGACCCCGTCTGAGAGACCCATCATCGCCACAAGATCTTCTGCTTTACCACAGCCCTCGTCTATACACGCCATAACGGAGTTTCTCTCGGCGGTGAATCTTGACAGAGTCTGCGTCAGGAATTTTAAGATCTCTGACCCACTGAAAAGGTATGGGGAAGTTAAGGAGTTAAAGATTAACAAGATGCCTTTCTTCCTTATTCTCCCCTTTAGCTTCGAGATGGCTATATCTATACTCGAAAGGTCGTTACAGTCAGCATAGGTTGTGTCTGATCTCTCTAAGACGGAGACACCAACTGTTGCACTATAAGCGTCGACAAAGCTTAATAGACCAGGTTCAACATCCCCTAATCCTCGCTGCCTTAAGGCCTTCTCAACTTTAGATGGACCATATTTGGTCGTTACATAAATGATAGGCTTATCCACTGCCAAATTTTGGAGGACAGTTTGTTCACAGAACGCTGATTTTCCTGACCCTGGTGACCCAACTAGAAGAATCATGCTTTCAGACGGTACTTCCTGTAATTGAGCTAGGGACACCATATAATCACCTACCTGAACTCCCACTCACAGTAGGGATCACCCATCGCTATACACTTGGTTTCTTTGACATGCTGGTTCTTGACCGTGGAGAAGAATCCGTTGAGGAAGCCCGTGGTGAAGAAGCAGGAAGGTTCTTCGGTTTTTAGTCCAAAGGTTTCGCAGTTCTCCTTCATCCGCATCGTCTCACCTAACGTGATCTTACCCACTTTGCAGTATTCTATGAAGTCGATAAAACGCTTAATTGCTTTGTCTTCCGTGATGCCTTCATTCATCAGGTGTTCCCCGATCTCTTTTCCAGCCTTTGCTCCACCCATCCGCAAGGCCATACGGTATCTCTCGCTAAGCAGACTGGGGTACGTAACATGGAAGATTATATGGAATATGAGTCCACTTCCTAATCGGGGTCTGTCTCCGAGCGGTCGATTGTGAATCATAAATGCCATAAGCTGGTCCATCATGCGGTCATGTATCTTTTCAACCGTCGAGTGGTTTATGCCTTCCAGAAACTCTTTCATCTCAGAGGTTTCTCCGGGTACAATTTTGAGTTCACAGTATGGGTCCCCTGATCCTACACACTTGGTCTCAAAGGCATTCCAGTTACGCTCTTCTTTTTCTAATGCATTGAATGCTCCTGCCAACAATCCGCAATCTTGGAAGGCTAGTCGCGCTCCCACATTTTCTAGCCCCCAGCAGTTATAGCCTTCCTGTACTTTGATGTGATGCTCATCCTTTTTGGATACGTCTTCCATGTACTCGATAACTCGCATCCCTCTTTTTTCCTGAGGTTTATTTTGAAATGAAAGAAATTTTTTCACGTTTTTGACTTTACGTAAGTTCTTGGGCATATATAACTTGAAGAGAAGTTTATTATGCCAAGGAAGATGTTTTAATCCCCTCTGTACTTCTGTAAACTCTATCTCCTTGTCAAGCTCATATGCCATTGTTGGGAACCGTTTGGGATCCCAGAGCATGCCACTCCATGAAACCAAGTTTCTCCAGAAGATGTTCACGAAATCGCCGACCTCTGTTCTGAAGGTCTTTCTGCCGCCTGCAAGCACTGCCTCAATTATTTGCTTCCCTATCTTAGGATCGTATTTGGCTGTGATCGTCTTGCTCCAAGTCAGCGGAGTTTCAATCTTGGCTGGTGCTACCTTGGGATGCTTCACTACGGTTATGATCCTTGAGTTTTCTTTCATGTCCATTCTGATGATGCCGTCAGTCATGCTCATCATCGCGCCTAAGTCTTCTTCTTTGCCGCAGCCGGTGTCCATGCACGCTAAGACCGCGTTTCCCTTGGCAGCGAATTGGGAGAGTGTCTGCTTCATGAATCTCAAGATCTCTGATCCGTTGAAGAGGTATGGGGATGTTAGGGAGTCGAAGACTAGTAGGATGTCTTTTTTCCCTAATCGGTTTGTTAGCTTGGAGATCGCAATATCCATGCTTGAGAGATCGTTGCAGTCAGCATGAACGGTGTCTGGTCTTTCTGAGACTGAAACACCAACCGTTTCGTTATAAGCATCAACAAAGTTGATTAGACCCGGTTCAATCTTACCTAGTCCTTTTTCTCTTAAAGATGCCTCAGCCTTGGACGGGTCATACTCGGTCATAACATAGATTATGGGTCTATCCATCGCCAAACTCTGGAGAGCGACCTGTTGACAGAAAGTTGACTTGCCCGAGCCAGGAGCACCAACCAGTAGTATCATGCTTTTTGGTGGTACTTCTTGTAGTTGAGCTAAGGACACCATGTGATTAGCCTCTTCTTCGTTTTGGCTGGCCCTTCTCAAATGCAACTTCAATTTTCTTGTCTATCGCGTCAATGTTGGGGTGCTTCATTATGGTGAAACGTAGTAATGGCTCATCCTGTTCTGTTTCGATTTCTGCTCTGACAACGATCTCGAAGATTGCTGCAGTCTGATCGATGAAGTCCTCCATTCCCCTCACGTCTGTGAGGAAGAATAGGCCGTAAGATTTGTTGTCCTTTATCCAACTGCGGACCTTGCTTAGAAGCTCGCTAACCTTTCTTTTATCTTCGTTATGTAGAAGCAGGGAATCTATGAAGTCGCCGAAGAGACAACTCTTCTTGGTCAGTTTCATGTAGAGCTCTCTTTCGACCAGCATGAGGTGTTGGGGTTTGATGATCTGCGCCGGCCTACTATTAGTTTCCTCTGAAACTTGGTTGAAGACACATCTAGGCCAAAAAGCCGTGATTAGCACCACATCTAAATTCCGGGGAGCAATGCATGGTTCTGACACAAATGCCACGAACTCTTCAGGACCTTTTAGTCGGGATAGTAGAGGCTGGAGCAGCGAGTTGCATAGTAACGTTCTCGGGATCAGAGGGCTACGAATAACGAGGCATGGTTCACCAGCAACAATTATCTCATCCATCTCCATTCTTCCTCAACTCCTATTTTAAATTGTTTTTACCATATTCATCTGAACTCCCACTCACAGTAAGGGTCGCCCATCGCAATGCATCTCGTCTCCTTGACGTGCTGGTTCGTGACGGCGGAGAAGAAGCCGTTTAGGAATCCTGTTGTGAAGAAGCAAGAGGGCTCCTTGATCTTCTTCGTAAAGAGCTTAGTGTAGATGCTCTCACAGTTCTCTCTTATCTTTATGGTCTCATCCACCGCAACCTTTCCAACCTTGCAGTGTTCTAGGAGGCTTAGGATGCGCTTCACCGCCTCATCCTCGTTTATCCCCGCTTCCATCAGATGTTCGCCTACCTCCTTTCCCGCCCTGGCGCCTCCCATCCTCAACGCCATCCGATATCTCTCGCCAGCTACAGCAGGAAAAGCCATGGCGTGAAAAACTGTATGGAGGTATATATCGCTTCCCGACCTTGGTCTCTCTATAAGTGGTTTTCCATGGAGCATAAATCCCATAAGCCGTTCCATCAACCGCTCGTGTATCCTTTCGATAACCGAAACGTCTTTCTCCAGAGAATTCCTCAGCTCATCGATCTCCCCGGGCACAATTTTAAATTCGCAGTAGGGATCTCCAAGCCCTATGCACTTTGTCTCAACGGCGTTCCAGTCCCTTTCAAGTCCTTTCCAGTACTCAAATCCTTTTAGCATGCCTGCGATGAGAGGAGGGAGATACGAAGCCATCGCTGTGCTGACATTTTCGAATCCCCAGCAGTCAGAGCTCTCATATACTCTGAAGTAGTGCTCGTCTGTCCTAGAAATGCCGTCAAGGTATTCCACGATACCGGTGTGCTCTTTCGCCAGCCGTCTTCCCAAATTTTTCCACAGTTTTTTCATGTCTTTTACTTTGCTGAAGTTCTTGGGCATGAATAATTTCATGAGGAGTCTCGTGCGCCCGGGAAGAAAAGCGCGCTTCACCGCTTCATTCTCCTTGGCCAACTTGAACATGGAGGGAGGGTCCTCCTTGTTAAACTCGTATGTCATCATTGGGAACCGTTTGGGGTCCCAGAGCATGCCGCTCCAGTGGGCAAGGTTTGGCCAGAACAGATTCACGAAATCCCCAACCTCCCGTCTCATCACCGCTCCGTCTCCAAGCGCACTCGCTTGAACAAACTCACTTAGCACATTTGGATCGAAGATGCGCGCTTCGAGTCCAACCCGTTCGGGTTCTATGGGGACTTCAATTCTTGTCGGCCTCACTTCTGGATGTTTCACAACGTTCAAGAGCCGCTTATCCTCCCCGATCTCCATCTTTATCACGCCGCTGGAGAGGCTCATCATAGTCACGAGGTCCTCTGACTTGCTGCATCCCTCGTCTATGCAAGCCAGAACCGAGTTCCCTTCAGCTGCAAACTTAGAGAGGGTCAACCTCATGAACCTCAGGACCTCTGAACCACTAAAGAGGTATGGAGAAGTTAGTGAGTCGAAAATCAACAAGACGCCCTCTCTTCCTATTCGTTCGCTCAGCTTGGAAATCGCTATGCCTATGCTGGACAGATTCGCGCAGTCTGCACGAACGGTGTCAGGTCGATCCGAAACCGCAACCCCCACTGTCTCATTATAAGCATCAATGAAGTTTAGTAAACCTGGTTCGATCTCACCTAATCCCCTCTCCCTTAAGTCCTTCTCGGCTTCAGATGGGCTAGATTCTGTCGTCACGAAGATTATGGGTCTATCCATAGCCAAGCTCTGGAGAACAGTCTGTTCGCAGAAGGTCGATTTCCCCGCTCCGGGAGGACCAACCAAAAGAATCAACTTTTTCGGCGGCACTTCTTGTATCTGGGCTAGAGACAAAAACATTCCCTATTACATGCATATGTGAAAGCTTCTTTAGATTATCGGTTATGTTCTAGCAATCCTAGAGTCGAGTCTTACTTGTAAACTGTTGCACCAGGATATACCTCTATGCCCTTAGCTGAGATTTCGTAGGGTCTAGGCTGATTGTCTATGGCCAACCCGCGCATCTTCGTCACCTGAAAAACCCGAACTAACCGGCTGCTTTTAAGAAAGGTGCGGAGTAAGATAACCCCTTGGGCAAGATACTCCTCAAACTGGTGCTCCCGCTCTATCCCCGTGCCCCTCAACTCGGAGATCAGTAGGTTTGTGCAGCCCGTCTTTTTCAGGTCCCTCATCAGGTCTCTCATGGCATATATGCGCTCGATCTCGTTCGGATACTGGAGAGTAAAGATAGTCAGAGGGTCCACGATCACTCTCTTGGCGTTTACCTCCTCGACGCCCTGTCTAATCGCTTCAAGCAACTTTATCAGCCTGAATTCCTTCATCCCGATCTGAATCAAGCCAGATCTCTCAGAAGGTGCAACACGAACCGGAGAAATGTTGATGAAAACAAGCTTCTTCTCTTCTTCCAGCTTCTTCAGATCCCAGCCATACTTCAACATGTTTTTCTTTATGTCAGCCGGCTCTTCATCAAGCGTAACATACACACCTGCTTCGTCGTGTTGAGTAGCCCCTGTATATAGGAACTGTATTGCGAATGTTGTTTTTCCACTTCCAGGTCCACCGCTTACCAGAATTGTATGTCCCCTCGGGAGTCCCTTCCCTACAAGAATTTTGTCCACGCCAGGAATGCCTGTTGGAACGTAATCCTCCACCATTTCAAACACCTTTGAACAGTCCTATAATCTTATGTATAATTAACACTTAACATTTTACAAAGCTGTTTAGAGGAGCAATTAAAGATGTCAACGAATGAACTGACAAAGGTTGAAAGGAAAAAGCTTCTCGATGCAACGAAGAAAATTTATGCACACAAACTCATGCAGACAAAAGGGTTTGGAATTCTCGCCAGAAAGGCTAAGGATGAAAGGATTAAGCAGCTCCTACTACGGATCAGCGCCGACGAGACAAGTCACGCTGAATTCTGGTTTGAAAGAATCAAGGAATTAGGAGGAAAACATGAAGGAGCAGCCAAGACTTTTCTCACAGATTGGAAGGTAGGCTTCATGATGCGTATCTTAGGCACGAAGGGCTTCTTTGAGTGGACTGTAGTTGGCGAGGAGGTAGGCATCCGAAATTTAGCTGTTCAGGCAGAAAACATTACGGATACAGCAATTTCGGAGGCATGGAGTAGAACAGCTTCTGACGAAAGATTACATTTGGAAAGGCTCAAGACCCAAGTTTTGGGTATGGATGCCTGGGAGATAAGGGGCGGGGGAGGGGTGCGGGACATGATCTTTGGAGCCAACGACGGGCTAGTCTCAACACTTGCCTTCGTGGTTGGAGCATTCGGAGCCTTCACAGACTCGCACATTGTTCTATTAACTGGAATAGCTGAACTCTTCGCCGGAACCATATCCATGGCTGTTGGTTCATACCAATCAAGCAAGTCTGAGCTGGAGGTGTTGGAGAGGGAAAGCCAAAGGAAAAAAGTCAAGAAGGGGATGACAGCCGAAGAGGAGAGGGAGGAGCTGATAAAGTTCTATCAGACAGAAGGCTTCAAGAGAGGAGAGGCTGAGGCCATCGTCGACAGGATCGCCGAAAAAAAAGAGGCGCATGAACAGATAGATACCCTCGAAGAATTGGGTCTCGCGCCTGAAGAACTTGGGAACCCAGTTAAGGCCGGTGTTTTGTGTGGAGTATCCTTCGGCCTCGCAGCCGTGGTGCCCATACTGCCCTTCGTCTTTCCAATAAGCAGCTGGGACGCTCTGATAGTCTCCATAGTGGGCACTTTGATCACCCTCTTCGGAGTAGGTGCTATGAAAACTATTTTTTCGAGGAAAAATTGGTTTCGAAGCGGGCTGGAAATGATGGTTATAGGAGCCTCCGCCGCGGCAATAACCTACATGATTGGAACATTATTTTCTTTCGCAGTCTAAATGTAGATTCCATTTTTTATGCACGCAATGGTCTTTTACGGTCTTAGTGTTTAGACTATAATAGATGTGTCAGCATTAATATTGTCTTAAGGTTTCCTTGATTTGTGGGCAATGCATAGGTAGCATCCGGGTTCATCTTTGATGCTGATTCCCGTGAATCCTGTTTGCTCCAGTAACTGTGTCATCTCAGCTTCTTCGGGCAGCACATCGTGTACTACAGCTGATGAAGCGTTGTTGTGGTGTGCTTTTAGTTCTTCGCTGCTGAGGGCGTGGGCGATGACGAGTTTGCCGCTAGGTTTTAGTGTATGATTTATGTTTTGCAGGGCTTTTTCTTTGTTCTCTAGATGAGGAAACAGGCCAAAACAGATAACAGCGTCAAAAGATTCTGTTGGGAAAGCATCCTCTTCGATGTTCCCAAGTTCTACACTGACGTTTTTGAGGTGTGAATGCTTTGTTTTGCATATCTGGATCATATTTTCTGAATAGTCGATTGCAGTAACTGATCCGGCTGGTCCAACCTCTCTGATTAGATAAGGAATCAACACGCCAGTGCCGGTGCCCACGTCCAGAATGTTCTGTCCGGGTTCTAGACCGAACTGGGTAACAAGTTTCTCCAAAAAAGAGGAAAGGTTGGGAGTGTGAAACCTCTTGTCCCAAGTGTTTGCCTGTTCGTTGAAGTATGTTTTCCTACTCATTTTTGGCAATCTCTATTTCTTTTTCTTTCTAACGTAGAGCAGCACTGCCTCCACCGCAGCAACCACAACCGCCAATGATGTGGTGATTTGGAATATTGTCACTTGGTTCTTCAAATCTTCTCTTTCAGCCCTGAGAGCAGACGTAGACTGCTGTAATGTAGCCACTTGGTTCGCCAGTTCATCTTTTTCAGCCTTGAGAGTGGACGTGGATTGCCAAGTGATTGTGCCGTTGAAAAGTTGCTCTGCGTTGTAGCGTAGCATTTTAGGCAAGTTTTCGGTTCCAGGAATGGCGCCAGGAAAGTTTGTTAACACCAAATGTTCAGCACCCACTTCAGAGGCTATTCCCGCTCCAAACTCAACGTCGATTTGAAGGTTGTCTACTACCAAAGCCACTCCCTCACTCTGCGCGGTTTCTAAGAGACTGGTTATGTCGCCAGCTGACAGCGTTTCTGGCGGATTGTAGGTTGCTACAACATTGAAGCCAGCCGATTCTATGAAGGTTTTCAGCCAGTTCATGCAGATAACATTCACTGTTGACGCCTGCAAGGTTTCAGCTTGGCTTGTCATCCAGCTGGAAACATCATCCACATCAGTTAGCATCTCCGAAATCTTCGAGTCCAAGTCAACATCCAAGATTTGGCTCAGGTTTCCTCCTACCCAGCTTATGTAGTTTTTTGCTCCTTGAGGCGTGTTGTATGCCCCGGGAATAGCAACTTCTGTTAGGTTTTGGTTTCCTGCAGCTTCAATTAATCCTTCTAACCAGAATTCTCCCTGAATGTTTTGTTTAAACAGAATCTTCGCGTTGCTCACGGCGTAGACATCGCTAGGTTTCATGTCGAAATCAGCGGGACACAAACCGGGCTGAACCAGCACCACAACATCAGCCGTGTCCCCTAAACACTCTTCAACTATGTTGCCAACAGCGCTTGTTGTGCACACTATTATAGGTTTATCTGCTGCAGCCTCAGCTTCGGTCACTGTTATCGATAGAAACATCAGAGTAAGCATCAAGACCATGCCAAAAGTTAACAGCTTATTATTTTTCATTTCTTTATTGCACCTCCTTTCTCCTTCTTTTCGGTGATAGGAGAAGTGCGATGGCGAAAACAATGGTTGAGACAATAACTATGCAGGAGCCAACTGGCAAATCAAGAGCTAAAGAAACCAGAAGACCAGAGACAGTTGTGGCCATGCCAATTAATGGGGAAGCAATCACTATCGCTCGCATGTTCTCAAGAAACTGGAGGGCTGTAGAAGCAGGATTGAAGAGAAGGGCGTAGATGAGTAATCCTCCCACAAGTTTGAGAGAAAAAGTTACGACCACCCCTGAGAGCAGTATGATCAGGTAGATGAAGGGTTTTGTGTTGATTCCATCTGCTTCGGCTAGTTTCCTGTTAAACATTATGGCGAAGAGCTCCTTCCAGATGAAATAAATTATGGCTATTGTCGCCGCAAACAAGGTGGTGAGGTACACCAAGTCAGTGTTGGTCATGGAGATTATGCTACCCCAGAGGACATTGGCTACTTGGCTGCTGAGCCCTATCTCCGGCGCCAAGGTCAGAAACACGAAAGCCAAAGCCATGTTAAGAGGAAAAACTATGCTGGTTATGGTATCCGCGTGCAATCGTGCCTTGTCTGCGATGGGACCTATTAGAAAGGCGGTGGCTGACGCGAAAAGCAAACCAGTTGCAAGCGGGTTCGTTGCGGTGGCTACACCTAATGCTGCTCCTGCAAAGGCGCCGTGGGACATGGAGTAGCCTATGGCTGAGAGCCGCATCCTAACAACGAAAACGCCTATCAAGCCCATCAGGAAACCGGCTAGGATACAGGCTATCAGTGCTCGTTGCATGATGGCGAATTCTAGCCAGATCAATGGTGGGTTTTCTCCAACGAGGCTGTGTGTGGATGGTTTTCTACGAGGGGTAAGGCGTTTTTGGGTGTTCCGTCGAACGTGATTTTGCCGTTAGTTACAACTATGACTCTGTTGCAGTTGTCTATCATGTGGTGGATGTCGTGTGTTACAATAAGGGTGGTCAAATCCTTTTCTTCGTGAAGGTTGGTGATTAATGAGGGGATTTGTCCGCGTGAATCGGGGTCTAAGTTGCTGAAGGGTTCGTCTAAGAGAAGGATTTTTGGGTTTTTTGCTAGGGCTCGGGCTAGCATTACTTTTTGTTGTTGTCCGCCAGAGAGTTTGCCCATAGGTCTGTCTGCAAGCTCTTGGATGCCTATTATTTTCATGGCTTCTAGAGCTTTCTTTTTGTCTTTCTCTTCAGGGTGGTGAAGAAATCCTATTTGTCCGTAACGCCCCATTAATACCACATCAAGGGCAGTGTAGGGTTCTCCGGGTTTCACCATGAAGTCTTGAGGGACGTATCCGATTTGGCATCTTATTTTCTGTCCATTAGATTGGACGTTTAATCCGAAAACAGATACTTTTCCTTTGAAGGGTGGGAGCAGCCCGTTTATGGTTTCGAGGAGAGTTGTTTTTCCAGAGGCGTTTGGACCGACTACATAAATTAGTTCGTTTTTTTTCAGAGTTAGATTTACGCCCTTGATGGCGGGTCTTCTTTCACCTTCGTAGACTGTAGAAACATCATCAAGCTTGATGATTGCATCCTCACGCATTGTTTCATCGCCTCTTCTGTACGGTTATCAGTTTCAACCGACCCGCCAGTATTACTATTTTGATATTTCGTAATACCAGAAGCCGTTATTAAATCTTTATCTGCCCGCAATGTTGCGAGAGGCACACTGTGTGTAACAAGACTCTTTGTTTCGGCACCATTCTAAATTCTTGACGAGTTCGATGTAATCGCCAATACGAGTAATGAACGAACAAAAATCATGATACTTTGATGTTTTAACTCCAAGAGCTAGAGCTATGAATCCTTACCGTATTTAGATTCAACTACCTCTACAATTTTCTTGATTTCGATTTCTGGTGGAGTGGCTTTATGGTTCTTATTTTGCATATCTTTGTCTAATAAATAAACGATTTTTTCTGCAAGAGCTGGCTTGTCCAAATTTAAATCGTTTTCATAAAATATTTTCTTAAGAGTTTTCACAATTGACTTTCCCTGTTCACACTCTTTTTCAAGCACTTCGGGTTTGATTTGTAATTTCCCGCCCTGTTCCTTTATTACTTCATTGATTGCTCTAGCTATCATTTCTAGATTGAAACAGTCTTCAAATTCCATATCCCAAATTGTCCAATGACCTTTTTCAATTAAGCCTTCTCTTTCCCAATCTTCCAGTTTTTCTTTCACGCTCTTGCTTCCATCAAGAATGACATAAGGTATTGTTTCAGAACCTTTCAAATATCGAAGGTAACCATCCAGTTTTTTTGCTTTACCTGAACCTTTTACATTAACTAAACTGATTCCTTTTGATGCCAAGTCGTGTCCAAGTGACTCAGCAATAAGTGGAAATGCAACTTCTTCGCTATCTCCCTCAATAAATACAACACATTCGTTACCATAAAAATCGGTGTTTCTGTGCCCAAGAACGCCTTTAATAATTTTTAATTGTTCGGGATTTTGAATTTTGAAAACTCTACTTGCTCCTTCTGGCTTTGTGACAAGGTATGTGCAATTCTCATTGTTGCAAGCGGTAAAAATCGTGGAATGTGATGTTATGAAAAATTGTTTATCCTTACTTTCCCTCTGGATTAATTTGAAGAGTCTCCTTTGAGACCTTGCATGCAAGAATAGCTCAGGCTCTTCTATTAGAATTGTTGAACCTTTTTTCTTGGTTAATATTCCGAAAACTAAGATGAAAATCTGCATCAATCCAAGGCTAATATTTCCTGCAGTTGTGGGAGTCTTAAGTCCATTTTCTTGAATCTCAACTGTAACTTCACTCCCTCTAAAAGGGGCTAGGATTTCTTTTACCATTGGCATTACCTTAATCACCTCATCTACGAGTTTAATTAATAGACGGGGATTGTTACTTTGGAGACTGTTTAGAAATTTAGAAAGATTGTTACCTGTGGTTGTTAGGCTTCGTTCTTCTCCTGATGGCATTCTTGGAAGGGCTTGTCGAACAGGTTCAAACCATTTCCAATCCATTATAACCTTTCGAAGGTCTTCAACTAGTTTCTGCTCAAATGAAGATAAATTCTTAGGGTCAAGAGCATGAAAATTTTGTGATGGTTTCGTTCTCGTAGAAATAATTTTTTTTATGTTTTGATTCTCTGTTACTTCTTTACAACCTTTAACTAAATTTCCCACATTTACAGAATTCTTATTTCTAAGCATTATCGGGAGTTCTCCTTCAACAATGTTTGGTGTTTTAAACTCTTCTTCTAATATTCCTGCATTTTTAATAGCAACACGATATATCCAAGTCTTCATAAATGGGGATTTTTTCGCTTCTGCAGAAGATACCTGCTTATTTTCTTCAAAAAGGCGTTCTATTAATCTATTTCTTTGTTTAGAAGATAATTCAAGCGTTAGAGCAAGTTCTACTTGAGCATTTGGGTCTCTATCAAAAGCATTATCAGTAAAGGGTTTTTTTGGATTTGCCTGTATAAGTTCTCTTAAATATTTCAAGGCTTCAATTATGTTGGATTTGCCAGCACTATTTGGACCAATGAAAATGTTTACATTGGATAAATCAGGAATCACAACTCTGTCGTTATAGCTTCGAAAATTCTGTAATTCGATGCTTTTGATTAGCATACAATATGCTCCCAATAGAGGTTAATTTACTGCTTTATATCTTTTCAATTCATTCATTTAATTGTCTTCTCTTATGAGAAATGCGGAAAATCATAAGAAGCAAAAGAAGCTAATTAGAAATATACAACAGGACTTTTACTTTGGCTGATTTTCGTCCATTGTTTTCTATTAGCATATATCATGTTCCCGTTCTGGGAACTACATAATCTATATTTGTTTCAAAGACCGACTCGGTGCAATATTCAGAGTGATACTTTATATCTTTCTCCCATTTTTTAAAATTAGTAACATTCAGGAAGTAAATGTCTATATGATTGCTTGAGGACATTGTCCCTTTCAGATTTTCACCTCTCGTAAATCCAAGCTCGTAGAAATGGTAACAATGAGGGCGTACCCTTATTGTTTCGTCTCGAAGGCGAAGGATTTCCTTTTCTTCTAAGTTAATCTCTTGTTCTTGCTCTTTCTCTTTTGGTTTTACTTTTACTTGAGCTATTAATGTGGGAATTCCTAGGGAGCCCGCAATGAAGACCCCAACAATTTCCCATGAAACAACTGAAAAGAAACCTAAAGATAGCGATAAAAAAACACCAATTATGCCAAGAGAAATCATTGCTTTTGAATACATTTCAGACTAGTATTCTCTTAATTTAACATATAAACACTTGTTCTAAAATGCCTTTCCAATTTTTTCCTCATAATCATTATAGCCTTAATGGACATATGAAAGAATATTGATTCCATAATATGGGGGAGACCCTTGTCTCAAAAGATTAAAAAGATTCTGTCTATAATCAAGGAATGGATAAAGAAGCATCCGATTTCATTCCTTTTAGTAACAAGTTCTTCCATTAGCTTATTTTTGCTTATAATAATTAGCGGTCTTTTTGCTGTAACGGCAATGATTAATAAAATAGCTAAACATTTAAGCCATCCCGTCTAACCAATTTTTCAGAAACATTTAGGAAGCTGAAGGCAACGGCGAAGTGTCAATACTGCGGCAAAGATGTTGTTCTCCCCTTTAAATGCACTTATTGTGGAGGCTTCTTCTGTGGTGAGCATCGTATTCCAGAGAGTCACGCATGCTCGGAAGCTTGGAGGGCGAGGGCTCCAAGAGAGGCGCCGCCAGTGAGCACACGAGGATGGTCTAAAGAGCCTTCATACAGGTATAGCGTCTCCTATACGCCTCAATCAGCTAGAATATTTGGGTTCAGCCCAACAGAACTTAAACACCTGACCATCGGAGCGCTTCTAGTCATGGGCGTCGGCTTATCCTACTTTATTACCACGACGTCAGGGTCAACACTGCTGAGTCTAGCAATCCTGTCAATCGCATTCACGTTATCATTTCTTCTTCACGAACTTGCCCACAAATTCTCAGCACAACACTTCAATTTGTGGGCAGAATTTCGGCTAACCCTGCAGGGAGCTCTCATAACTTTGGTTTCAATTTTTCTTCCCTTCAAGCTTATTTCTCCGGGGGCAGTAATGATTGCGGGGTCAGGAACAAGGGAAACTGTGGGAAAAATATCTCTTGCGGGACCCCTAACCAACATTCTGCTTTCAACGGGATGCATCCTAGTTGCAACATTTACACAGAACATCTTCTGGTTTGTCGCCTTTATCAACGCATTTCTAGCAGCCTTTAATCTCATTCCTTTCGGCGTAATGGATGGATTGAAGGTTTTTAGGTGGAACAAGGTATTCTGGGCAATAGCGTTTGTCGTTGCAATTGCATTGACAGCTTATACGTTTAGCCCTGCACTGAGCGCCTGAACTCTATTTAGTAACAGAACAACTGCCAGAAAAAAGAAATGTGGCTTACATTAGCTCTATGCTGACGAAAACTTCTTCGGGCACGCGAATCCTCATAATTCTTCGCATAACCCGTTCTTCCGCGTCAACTATGATGAGGCGCTTGTGGATCCGCAGCTCCCACCGGTCCCAAGTTGCAGTTCCTTGACCGCACGGCGTTTTGCGTACGGGAACCTTGAGTCGTTTTGTTGGGAGGGGATGTGGTCCTGTGATTTTTACTCCCGTCTTCTCAGCGATGACCTTCAGTTCTCCGCATACTTCCTCAAGCTTTTTGTAGTCTGTGCTTGTCAGCTTGATTCTCGCCTTTCTTACCATCGCCAAGATACTCCCTTAGATGTTGCCTTATCGTCTTTCCGAGTTTTAAATACTTTTTCCCTTATCCCCTCAGTTTAACAGCAGTATTTCAGAAATACCTTTTGGGTTTTAAGATTTTAGAACGTATAAACGTGAACCTAGAAGGGAAGAATTAAGCCAGCTAACCCTCCGGATAGCAGATAGCTTGACACCACGTAGCCCAGAATGGCGCCACTGCATAAGTATGGTAGTCCAGCTTGTGGCTTTCCTTTAATTACAACCGACATAAGAACTGCAAACCCTATGAGGGTGCCAAGCATCACTGACAAGGCTATGAGAAGCCCGTTGTCGGCAATGTTGTAGAAGGAGGAGACAACCAATATTCCGGGCATCACTATGTCTCCTAAGCCCATGAAAAAGGCTTCCCGCTCTTCTTTATCTTCAAGTTTTTCTTTTAGCCCCTTTGTTTCTTTGAGTATCGAATATTTTCGTGTTTTTGGTACAACCAGCATGACGGGCAATTTGAGGTCCATAACTGCGTCCGCAAGATCAATCATGTGCTTGGTTTTGTAGACTGAGATGGCGTCGTATATTGACAGGCCGATGAGCAGCACGATTACCAGAAAGATGCCGAGGGAGATACCAAAGATTCCGATGGCGCCTACGCCCACGATTATGCCACAGAAGTTTATGATGTACCATTCTGGATACTTGATGAGCGCCACAACCAAGATTGCTGCGGCGGCTATGGAGAGAAATGTTGATGATGTAGCGTTTGGAACTGCAAGGGACAGCAGAGTGTAAAAGACGAAGAATGACGTGTATGCTATTGAGCCTAGAATGATGACTTGTATGAACTGTTTCTTCCAGAATTTGGCAATCAACAATATTGTAGCTGTGACCACCAGCATGATCACAAAGAAGACAATCAGGTTCATGGGATCGTTTGCATCTCCGAATGCTTGAAAGCCGCTATCTTCAAGGGGTTTCGTCATCAACATAGACAGAAGATGGATTACGACGAATATGCCACCCATCATAAACATGGGAAAAACAGCTGCGCGCTTTTCCTTTTTTTCGTCAGTCATTTCCTTTTAAGAACATTGTTACTCACTTATAGAGTTTTATTTTGAGATAACTAGCAGCCAAATTCTCCGAATACGGTATTTTGATATACGGCTTTAGATGTTTATGGTTGTGGATGATTTCTATGAAGTTGGTTGAGGCTCTGGAGAAACTTTCGAACGCTAACGGAGTAACAGGAAGAGAAGGCGAAGTCCGAGAGTTGATGAAACAGTACCTGAAACCCTACGTTGACGAAACTAGGGAAGACAGGCTTGGAAACTTGATTGCATTCAAAAAGGGAAACAAAGATGCGCCGACAGTCATGCTTGCTGCCCACATGGATGAAGTTGGGCTCATGATAAAGAACATAAAGAAAAAAGGATTCCTTCAATTCGTTAAGGTCGGGGGAATCGACGACCGCATTCTCTTAGCGCAGAAAGTTATCGTTCACACGGACAAAGGTCCCTTAACTGGAGTTATTGGCTCCAAACCAGTGCACATACAGACTGAGGCAGAACGAAAGAAAGTCATCGAGGCGGATAGACTCTTCATCGACATCGGAGCCAAAGACAAAGAAGAGGCGGAAAAGATGGGTGTTCAGGTTGGTGACGTTGTTAGTTTCGACACAAAATTTGTTCGGATAAGCGAAAATGTTGTTTTGGGAAAAGCTTTCGACGACCGTGTTGGATGCGCCATGATGGTCGAAACTATGAAGAGACTGCAAAAAGTTGACTGTAACGTTTACGCCGTAGGAACCATACAGGAGGAGGTTGGGCTGCGAGGAGCAACCATAGCCGCCTTTCAGGTAGCACCGGACGTGTGCATTGTCTTGGAATCAACCGTGGCTGGTGACATGCCCGGAGTGGAAGAAGGAGAAGCGCCGGCAAAGATAGGAGAAGGACCTGTCATAACTGTGGCAGACGCGGGCTTGATCGCACATCCGAAAGTATTAAGGTTGCTCATTGACTCAGCGAAGGAACATAAGATTCCTTACCAGCTGGAAACTGGAATCAGAGGCTCCACGGATGCCGCTAGCATCGCCCTAAGCAGGGAAGGTGTGCCAAGCGGAATAATCTCTGTCGCAGCTCGTTATATTCACAGTCCAGCGGCTATTCTGAACCTTGATGATGCGGAGAAAACGGTTAAGCTTGCTGTCGCAGCTATAGAAAAGGTTCCAAAATATTTTTGATCAGATTTTCTTGTAGAAAAGGAGTTCGATATGGAGAAACGTTTTAGGTTTCTGGAACACACCGCCGACGCGTATGTTGAGGCTTACGGAGCCAGCTTAGAGGAGGCTTTCGGAAATGCGGCTCTGGCATCAACTGACGTTATGACTGAGCTGGAGAAGGTTGAGGCACAAAACGAGGAGACGTTTATGGTTGAGGCTTCAGACGAGCCTGCGCTTCTTTACAGCTGGCTTGAAGAGGTTCTGCTTGAGTTTGAGTTGAAGGGCAAACTTTACTCCCGTTTCGAGGTTTCTGGCATTGAAGAAACTTCTGGGGGATTCAGGTTGCATGCGAGAGCGTGGGGAGAAGCGTATGACCCGGAGAAGCATCCGTCGAAGGTTGGGATAAAATCGGTAACTTATCATCGGATGGAAATTCTGAAGGAACCCGAGTCCGTGACAGTCAGGTTCATACTAGACATTTAGCTAATGCTCGCAACGCGTCATCCTTTAGCAAAAGGACCAGCATCGGTGGTCTTCAGGTAGCTTACAGGCGTTACCTGCATGCAACTACAGTGTTTTGCGTAAAAGCTTATAGATTGGCATCAAGAAAGACTGTGAATGCCGGGATGGCAGAGTGGATAATGCGCAGGCCTTGAAAGCCTGTGACCCCCTGGGTCGCGTGGGTTCGAATCCCACTCCCGGCGCTTCTGCTTATTTATTGACTGTTTTTGGTAACCATTTGGCTTTACGTGTGCAGTGTTTTTGTGTTTCACCTCATTAGCTAACTCAAATCGGATCATCCGATCAGAATCTGGTGCCCACCTCAGCTTAACCGCCACAAGGCAGTTTGTTTTAGGAGAAATGGGGTGACTACAAGTTTTGCGAATGTAGTCACCTTTGTCTAAGCATTTTTTTAAGCGCTCGGTATTCCTTGAGCATTAACTCGAGAGTCGGACGTATGTTATGGTCTTTTCCATACGCTTGAAGCGCGGCGTAGTATTGTGATCGGTTTCTCAGTTCAATGTTCAAGGGCGGCAGATCATGCTTCAGCAAGATGTTGTTTAATAGCAGTCTTCCAACCCTGCCGTTTCCGTCTTGGAAAGGGTGAATGTTCTCAAATTGATTGTGAACAACGGCTGCTAAAACCAATGGGGGATACTTTTGCTTATTTCGATTATACCATTTGATAAGTTCTTTCAATCGCCTTTCCACCTGCGCGGAGGGCGCTCCACGGTGCACAACGTTTCCAAAGGCATCTGTAACTACCATGTCCACTCCCTTTTCTCGGAATTTTCCTGCAAAGGATTTTGAGTTTTTGAAAACTATCCTGTGAAGTTTTTTAACGAGTTTCAGGGAAACATGCTCCTTTGTCGTGCGAATGTAGTCGACGGCATCGGCAACGCCGTAGGTTTCTGAGATGTCCTCCTTGCTTATATCCTCAGGCCATTTCCTTTTTCTGAGTATGTCCGCGACTTCTTTAGCTTCTACAATTGAGCCCTCAATTGCGTTTGTGTCATAAGTGAAGGCTTCCTTGAACCTATTCCAATCGAGTTCTGAAAGGGGGAGCACACGCAGTTCTCCACGCGCTCCAAGAGTTTCAAGCTTCTTCAAATCAGAAGGCGAAAGCACGGTAATAAACGGGTCGCGTATCGTTCGCCTTTCTTTAATTCTCTCTTTGAGTTCGATTTCAGCGTGCTTTCTTTTCAGCTTCAGGTCTTCAGGGGACAAATCCGCGCCAAGGTAAACCCTGATTTTTCTGACACTACCTTTAACCCTGAATGAATGTGCCAAGTAATACTTTTTATGTCCGTTCCTTTCGCGAATCTCCAAATGCATAAGAAAGCTTGAGGTGACTACACATATTTAAGTTTTATCATAGGTGACCACAAAAGCTGGTTACTTGCCTCGAACCACACAAAGATATTAACGAAGACCGTTTTCAATAGTGCAATCTTTCCAATTTCCCAGAAACCGCCAAAGCTATTTCGGCTAAGACATGTTTTCACATGAAATCTAAACACAGATTTAAATCCCACTCCCGACGCCACAAACACACCCACAAACAGCATCGCAAATTTTAGTATTTACAGTTCCTAGAGATTTTAACACCTAAACCCCAGCACTCATTGTCGCAAGGCTCTTCGCCTTGCTCCCCACCCTCCAACCTTCAGGCAAGTCTCATATTCGATGTGATATGGTTTGGATTTGAGGTTAAATTTTAACCAATAAACGAACGTGTGTGAAAATGGGTTTAACTGATGTTTAAGCTAAACAGATTATTATTGCACCTGCTGCTATGAGAGCTACTCCTAACGCCATTGGTAAAGTAATTTTCTCACCTAAAAACATGGCAGCAAATACAATTACAAAAACTACGCTAAGCCGGTCTATGGGTACTACTTGAGAGGCTTTTCCATATTCCAATGCTAAAAAATAGAATATCCACGATGAAGCTCCAGCTAAGCCCCCAATAAATATGTAGAATAGAGATTTTGAATCAAGCGTGGTTACTGTATTCATTTTTCCCGTGAATAACATGAGAACAACAATTGCTCCGAACATTACTCCTGCCCGTATTCCACTAGCGGTTATAGAATCTACCCCTTGAAGACCGATTTTTCCAAATATGGCTACAAGGGCTGCTGTTATTGCAGAAAGTAGGGCATATATCAACCATTGCATGCTCTTTTCACCATTTTGATATATATTTGATTGGGGGAGTTAAATGTTTACAATTGCATTTTTTTTAATAATCTAACTTTTTGTTTATTGTCATTTTTTTGTGTGACCTTGCAGCATTGAAGCTCGCTCAGGATATTTTTCGGCGCGCGTCCTCTTCCTCGTGTAACAGTAGGCGTAACGGGCTCGGTCATCAAATCATATTAGGAGACTAATAACAGCTGATTGTTGAAAACTAGCTTTTTTCTGGAAAACCAAGAGAGAATATGATTGTGTTCTTTAAGGGCTTAGTTGAAAGCCTGTTAAAAATTGGGAATTGGGAGGCGACTCAATTAGACAGGTGTTTGAATCGCTCTCCTGTCCACTGGTTTACTATTCGTATCTTAGTGCTTCTACTGGTTTTAGTTTTGATGCTCTCCATGCGGGGTAGATTGCGAAGATTACGCTGACTGCGATGCCGAAGCCGAAAGCGCCCATCAGTAATGTTGGAGTCAAAACAGGCGTTATGGCGAATGCGCCTGAGACTGCCCCTTGACCTGTCGCAACCGCGAAGCCTCCTCCAGTAAAGATTGTTGCAGCAACGTTTGCTAAAACCCAGCCTAAGCCTATGCCGAATGTTGCTCCCAGTAAACCAATTATCACTGCTTCGCTAATGAATATGGTAAGTACTGTTCTGCTTTTCATGCCCAAGGCTTTGAGTATGCCAATTTCTCGGGTGCGCTCCATCAGCGAAACTATCATGATGTTCATTATTCCCACTCCCGCTACCAGAAGCGAGATGGCGGCGATTCCAGCCAAGAACAGCTCTATTGTGGAAAAAACGCTTGAGATGGTGTTTAACACAGCTGTTGAAGATCTCACTGAAACTTGACCGCTGAAAGCATCGTTCTCTTCTATTGCTTCTGAAACAGCCTTAATTGTTGCGTCGTCTTCGTTTGCTATCTTCACAACGATTCGGTCGCATTCATCGGTTCCGAATAAGCTCTGGGCTTGCGAGATTGGAATGTAAACTGCGAAGTCTGAAGGTCCAGTGAGGCTTAAACCGCCAATCTCTTCAAGAACAGCCGCAACAGTAACGGCATATGTTTTGTTCTCGGGCGGTCGAACAGTAGTGTTAGTCCAGACGATTTCAACAACATCATCTACGTTGCAGAATATTGTACCGTTTTCCCATGGGTCACTTATCCGTTTTCCAACCACAACAGTGCCATTGTCTGGGTTCGGAACTATCTCTCCACTTTCGGCTACAAAGGTGCTGCCGTAAATCTCTGAATAAATGTCGAAATCTACACCCACCACATTAAGTTTCACCGTTCGGTCTCCAGATTGGACATAGCATGCCTCTTGAATAACCGCCGCTGAAGTGACAACATCCTCAATTTCATTAATTATCTGAGTGTCAGTTACCACCAAACTGAAATCTGAACCTGACCCACCAACACCGCCTCCAACACCAGAAAATATGCCGCCTCCACTTCCAGGCGAAACAATCAGTGTATCAGTTGCAAATCCTGACTTCAACTGATCAGTTATAGTAACTTGAAGACCCTGACTGATAGAAAGCAAAGCAACTATAGCTGCGATGCCGATAACTACGCCTAAGGTGGTTAAGCCTGCGCGAAGCTTCCTTAACCGTATTGCACCGAAAGCATAAGAGAAAACGTCACCTACTTTCATAGCTGACCAATCTCCTTAATTATCGAGCCGTCAAGCATCTTCACGATTCTCGTTGCCTGCGACGCTAACTGCTGATCATGCGTAATCATAATTATTGTCACGCCTTCATCCTCGTTCAGCCGTTTAACTAAACCCATAATCTCCTTCGCAGTTTTCGAGTCAATGTTTCCTGTAGGCTCATCCATCAGCAAAAATCTAGGGTTGTTCGCCAAAGCTCGGGCAATCGCCACACGTTGACGTTCACCGCCGCTGAGTTCAGCGGGTTTATGCTTCATCCGCTCCTTCAAACCCACAGTTTCAAGAAGCTCTTCAGCATGTTTCCTTCGTTCATTCTTGCCTAAGCCAGATACAGCCATTGGCAATTCAACATTCCCTATTGCATTAAGCCGCGGAATAAGGTTGAAGAACTGGAACACAAAACCTATACTTCGCCGTAAATCAGCCAGCTGGTTATCATTTAACGTGGAAACGTCAACACCGTCTATGAACACTTTTCCTTCAGTCGGCTTATCTAATGCGCCGATCATGTTCAAAAGCGTGGATTTGCCGCTTCCAGAGGGACCCAAGATTGCAAGGAAATCGCCCTTTTCAACCTTCAGGTTCACTCCTCGCAACGCATTCACCGGAACCTTTCCAAGAATGTACGTTTTCTTCAGGTCTGCTGTTTCAACAATAGGTGTCGCCAAAACCATCAACTCCTAATTTTTTTAGTTAATTCCTCAACTTTTTCAGTAGAGTCATTCAAAAATTGTTCAACTTCGTTCAAGGCTTGCTCGGTAAATTTTACTTGTAAAGCCCCCCAGAGATTATAAAGGGATGCAACAAATTGCCTGATAGGTTCCTGAATTTTGATCAGTTTCTTGGAATGGGGGTCAGTCCATAAAAAGAGCATAGACGCCATAGACCCCATCTTTTTTTGCAGTTTATCTTCAAAGTTTGCATGTTCTTCAAAGAATTTTGCGCCCTCTTCTGTAAGCATGTAACGTTTAATTCCAGTCACTTCCTTGGGCAACTCTTCGGCATAACCATTCTCCCGAAGCCACGTTAGAAGGGGATAAACTGAACCTGGACTTGGTTTCCATTGTCCACCCGTTTGCTTCTCAACCTTTTCCATTATTTCCGATCCAGACATGGACTTATCTTTCAAGAGTTTGAACACATAGAATCTCAGGAGCCCCTTTGGAACACTTGCTGTATGCCTTAACCATCTTCTTATTGGACGCGACGAAAGTTGTTCCTCAATTTTCTTCAACCGCTCCTCTGAAAGGTAATAGTTGTTATCCACCTCCACGAAAATGCCAAATAGTCTTGGAGAACTCCTCAAAAAAGTTTTAAACTTCGGTGAAAGCCCCAATTCTTCAACGCTCATCGCCTTCTCAGGGCTTACGGCTCCGTTCTGACGGAACTTTTCGATTTCTTTATACATCATTTCTTTGATTTCAGCAAAGTGACCAAACATGACATCACAGACGATATCACATCCGATATCAAGTGTGATATAAAAACATTACTTACGTGCACATCTTCCAATTAGTTTCTAGTTCACGTGAAAAATGGATCTGAGTCAGGGTCGAATTCCATTCATGGTACCGAATAGAGTCTGGGCAACCTGCAGATTTGAAAAAGGAGGGATAGCTGATTTTGTGGCTGTTATTCAGACAGTTGACCTATCTGTTGCTTGATATCAGATTGTGCACAAGACCGTTAATTTTCCCGTTTGCCCGCCCTACAGTTTCTAGGGTTTGTTCTCCCTTCTCAGTTAAGGTGTAGACTCGTTTCCGTTGGTCCATATCAGCGGTCACGAGACCTTTACGTTCAAGCGAATACAGCAGGGAATAGACTGTGCCTGAACTCACCAAAACATTGAATCTTCTGTGAACAAGGCCAATAATGTCGTAGCCGCTCAAGGGTTTCTGCTGTAGCTCAGCCAATATTAGCATATCCATGAAAGTTTTTATGGTTCTCCTCCTCAAATTTTCCACAATTTTTGACACCGTTTAATCAGACTCCAACTTAGAATGAGACTATTTTAGAGTTTTTTCTATATAACTTTTATATACACTTCTAATTCCGAATCCGATTGCAACAAAAAATTATTTATGGCGGAATCGGAATCTGAAATAGACAATTGAAAACTTTGGCTTCGACTCAAGGGTGAATTGATTAAATGGAAAATTTTAACGATCTGATGTTTGAAGCATTAGATGACACACTCAGGCTAGTGCTTGGAGAAAGCGTCTCCGAGTTGATTCACTCGCTTACAGAAAGACAACCATCGCTGAAACTAAAAGAGGTCGGTAACAACATCGAGGTTATTATCGCCTATCTAGAGAAGCTGCTAGGTAAAGAGGGAGCACAAATTATACAGACGGTTAGCATCAAACGGTTATGTCTCAAGCTTAAACAAGAATACGAAGAGGTTGAAGCCCACTTTTTGTTTCTCGACGAGCTCTATGAAATGAAGTTCAAGCTTTCGGCTCCATTGATGAAAGAAAAAAACTCAGCTTATAACTGAGAGGCTCGAAAAGCCGCGGGCTATTGAGAAGGGAGTCTAAAAATAAATCACGAGCCTAGCTTCAGAATTCAGGCGCATACGAGCCAAATTAGACCGCATATGTATTTTATTTGACATATATCGTAGTTCGAATTACAGTCTAGACTGCAATAAGCGATATATTAAATCAAAAGACACAATAAACATGAATGGTGGCTCAGAAATGTACGCACTCAAAAACCTGAAAAAAATAAACCGATTCAGATTAACGGTTTTGACGGCAATCCTGCTTTTAATAGCGGGGTTCAGCATCTGGCTTTACACAACCTCCGTCATCCAAGGCTACACACAAATACTGAACTCCTCAAAACTGACGACAGAAGAGGCATGGAGTTACGAAGGGTCTCTGCAATGGTGGAGAAGCACGTACACGACAACAATCCTTCCTCTGACAGGAATCATGATAACGGTTGGTCTCATCACCTTGCTAGGTCCAACACTATGGACAAGAATACAGCAAAGATATGTCCTCAAAACGTTTACAGACGAGCTTGAACTCGCGTCAACAGAAAAATTTGAGATCGAATAGTTTAGCGGGCACGGAAAGAAAGAGTAAAATCAGACGCCGAATTAGTTCAGATAATAGAGCCAAACAAAACCGTCAAGTCGCTTCTCTGTTTCCTCTTTTCAAAACAGGTGATCTTGTTTCAAAGAGAGACAGACTAGTTACTCTAACGTAGATGGCAGCTTAACAGGCAAGTCTGCACAAAGAGGGCAATCAAAGAACTAGGTTCCTCCCGCGGTATCGCTGCTTTAGCTATCACCTTTTTTCGATTCCGATTTGTTAGATGCTTCACCATGAAGGGCTTTTTAAGGGTCTACAGGGGAGTTTTGTATAAAAATAACCGAAAACTTCAGAAACTCATTCCTCAAACTTATATACAACAATAAAAAAAAGGAACGTGGTTGGAGAAGGAACCTTCGTGATTTCTGAGGTCTTGCCGTACGCGGTTGCACTCGGGGCAGTTGTAGTAGCTTTGATAGCAATCTATATGATGAGGAGCGGAAGGAAAAAGACCGGCGAAGAGCCGTCGGAAGTTCCTGAGGCTGCCGCGATATTGCCCCTGAAGGGAGAACGAAGCATTACGAATTTTGACGCTCAGAAATCCAAAAAGGAACTTAGTCTATTAGACGTGGAGAGGGAAATTCTTAGTTACGGCATTCGGCGCCTCTACGAAGCTCAGGCTGAAGGAAAGATAAGCGAGAAGGAAAGAGAGCGTCTAGCCCAAGGATACAAGCAGAGGATGCTTGAGATCAAAGACTCCATCAACGAAAACGAGTCAGTCGTAGCCCTCCATGAACTAGAAGGCATGCAAGAGGACCTTATCCAACTATTCAATGATCGCTTCGACGAGATAAACAAAAAAATAGGGGGCTTGAGGGTGAACCTGGACATAAAGCCAAAACCCGAGATCCCTAAGCCTTCATCAGCTTTACTGTCTTCTCGACCTGAAACAGTTATGAGGAAGCCGCGGAAGCCCTCGGTTCCGAAGAAAACTGAGGCTGAAGAGAGAATTGACCAGATTAGAGCCGAGGTGGAAAAGGTTTTGGAGCGGCTTGGGCAAATGGAAACTGAGGCCTGAAAAGGTGAGTTGGAGAGAAGAAGCTAAGAGAAGGGTAGCCTTGGAAGCAGTTAAGCATGTAGAAGACGGTTTTGTTGTTGGGTTGGGTAGTGGAAGCACAGCTGCTTATGTGATTCAGGAGATAGGGCGGCTGATGCTGCAGGAAGGGTTACGGGTTATGGGAGTTCCTAGCTCCAGTCAGGCTATGATGCTGGCTGTGCGGTCAGGTGTTCCCTTGACGACTCTAGATGAACATCCTATTCTGGATTTGGCGATAGATGGCGCCGATCAGATTGACAAGAAACTCAACTTGATTAAGGGCGGGGGCGGAGCATTAACAAGAGAGAAGATTGTTGCCTCAGCAGCTAAACAGTTCGTTGTAGTTGCGGACGAGACGAAACTGGCGGAAAAACTGGGAACAAACTGTCGGGTTCCAGTGGAGGTTTTGCCCTTCGCCTTGGCGACAGCTACGGCGGGCATAAAGGAGCTGGGCGGGAAGCCGCTTCTGCGGGAGTCTAAAGGGAAGGTTGGTGCAGTGGTGACGGATAACGGTAACTACATCGTTGACGTGGATTTTGGTTCTATAGATGATGCTGAAGAACTGAATCGGCGGCTCAAGCTTATCCCCGGAGTAATTGAAACAGGTCTCTTCATTGGAATGGCAGACCTAGTTTACCTAGGTAAAGCCGAGGGAATTATCAAATTGAAAAAGTAACTGTTTTTTGCTGTTCGTAAGCTCTATTGAAACCCGAAAGATATTACCAGCCGCTGAGAAACGAGACACTTCAGAACTTGAGATAGCATTTGCACTTCGTCTCCTAGACGGCGACAAAAGGAAACTATTCAACGAGATAGCTGAGGCGGGAGGAGAGATTCTGCAAAGCGAACTGCATACACAGACGGGCTTTTCGAAAGCAAAGATTACCCGAATTCTGGATTAACTGGAGCTAAAGGGGCTAACAGTCAGAAAAAGCTACGGCATGACCAACAAAATCATCATAGACAAAAACAGGCTAATGGAAACTAAAAAGTGAAACAAAAAAGGAAACCCGCAATTCATCCCATTTGTTACCGGTAGAACCCAGTTCTCTTTAACTCAAGGACTATCGACGCCATTTTTCTGATCGAACGTAAACATCAATTTTCAAGCACCTATTTGGAGACTAATAGCAGTGTATTTTTGAAAACAAGCTTTTTCAGAAAAACAGAGCACCAACTTCATAATTCATTATAATTTTTTCACAACACGTACTTTCCTGAATTGGAAAAACGGTTTCTGAGAGTTGACGTTTCCTCAACTTAACATGTATAACGTTAAATATCGAGTTAGTTTAAACTTTGAAACGAAAGGTTCCGAGGCATAGTTGATGCTAGACATTAAACTGATTCGAGAGCATCCAGAAATCGTGAGAAAAGACCTAGAAAAGAGATGCGAACCGGAAAAAATTGAGATGCTCAACAATCTAGTCCAGTATGATAAGCAGTGGAGAAAGCTTCTGACCGAGGCAAACGAGCTACGCCATAAACGAAAGCTGATAACCGCCGAGGTCGCAAATCTGAAAAAGAAAGGAAAGGACGCCAGCAAACAGATAGAAGAAGCAAAAAATATTCCACAAAAGATAAAGAAACTGGAAAACCAAGTTGCGGAATACAGAGAAAAAGCCGATTCTATCTTGCTGAAGCTTCCCAACATACTTCACGAAACAGTTCCTTTTGGCAAAGACGAACACGAAAACGTTGTCGAAAAAGTCGTTGGTAAACCTCCAAAATTCGATTTTACACCAAAGAGCCATGTAGAAATCGCTTCGGATTTGGGTTTGGTAGATTTTGAGAGAGCCGCCAAAGTTGCCGGTCATGGCTTCTACTACCTGAAGGGCGATTTGGCTCGGCTTGACTTTGCAATTATGAACTATACGATAGATTTTCTGCGAAACAGAGGCTACACCCTCATTGAGCCGCCTCTCATGATGCACAGGAAACCGTATCTGGGCGTCACAGACCTAGAATTCTTCGGAGACCAGCTCTACAAGATAGAAAACGATGACCTCTACCTCATAGCCACAAGCGAGCATCCCATGGCAGCATCCTTCATGGACGAAGTTATCCTCCAACAAGACCTGCCCATAAAATATGTGGGAGTCAGCCCCTGCTTCAGAAAAGAGGTTGGCGCCCACGGCAAATACACTAAAGGCTTGTTCAGGGTGCACCAATTCAACAAAATCGAACAATTCATTTTCTGTCTTCCCAAAAATTCTTGGAAACTCCATGAGGAGCTCCAAAAAAATTCTGAAGACCTCTACAAAGGTTTGGGGCTACACTATAGGGTTGTAAACGTCTGCACCGGAGACATCGGAATAATAGCGGCTAAAAAATATGACATAGAAGTTTGGATGGCTGACGGCACATACAGAGAAGCAGGATCAAACTCCAACTGCACAGACTATCAAGCGAGAAGACTGAACATAAAATACAGAGAAAAGGAAGGACAGGCTCCGGTTGGTTTTGTTTACACCTTAAATAACACCGCCCTTGCAACCAGCAGAACACTGATAGCCATCCTAGAACAATATCAACAAAAAGACGGTTCCGTCGCTATTCCTGAAGCTTTAAGACCATTAATGGGCGGCATTGAAAGGCTTGAATGAAACGAAAAGCCGAAGATTTTAATACTTCCCTGTGAAATCTTTCCAATTACAATGAGGGACTTTAGTGTCAAAGAGAAGAGGACGCATTAAGGACAAGTGGCGAGACAAAAAGTGGTACAAAGTGGTGTCTCCGCCATACTTCGGCGGGGTTGAACTGGGAGCCATACCTGCGGACGATCCTTCAAAGCTTGTTGGAAGGATTGTAGACGGTACTCTCTATGACATCACCAACGACTTCGCGCATCAGTATCTCAAAATGTATTTCAGAGTTGAGGGCGTTGAAGGCAAAACCGCCCGCACAGTCTTTAAGGGTCACGAATACTCTAGGGATTTTCTGAGGAGTCTAGTTAGAAGGAGAACAACGCGAGTAGATGGAATCTTCAATCTCAGCACCAAGGATGATTATGGATTAACGCTGTCGGTTTCTGTTTTCACTCTTTCACGCATAAAAACCTCCCAAGAACAGGAAATACGCACGATTATGCGTAAGATCATCAAAGAGAAGGCATCCGCCCTCACCTTCGACCAGTTCGTTCAAGAACTTGTCCTTGGAAAAATTGCTTCCGACATCTACAACAAGGCAAAGAAGATATCTCCTCTCCGCCATGTGGGTGTCCGAAAATCGAAGCTCACCATTCAACCAGCCGCGTAGCTGTCTGTTACGGTTTTCTCATTTAAGGTGTCGTTTGCATAGTATGTGTAGAGAGGGGTGTCGCTTTGCCTTTCATTCATGTTCTTGTAGAATCCAATTGAACATAGAAGACGCAATATTATTTAGTCATTGAATTATCTGAATCGGTCATAAAGTTTCTATCCATACTTTTAGGGGTCTATATTGATGTTAGTTTTCTCGGTTCGAATTGCTAATTAGTATGCAGTTCCCAATATAATGATACAGTTTGACGATGCATTACGTTTATCTATCTATCTTGCCTTACAGTATATCTGCCTAAGGAGACAACGACATGGAACGGAAACAAAGCAAGAACGAAGCTTTGGAAGCTCTAGACTTCATCATAAACGTCTTGAAAGAACACGAAAAGGACTTGGATCGTCTCATAAGTCAACTAGGCATCATAACCGAGAGTTTGGGCGAAACCGGCGAGATAACTGGCAAGATCGAAAAAATAGAAGATCGTATCACAACTCTCCAAGGCGAGATAACTAACCTGATAAAATACCTTGCCTCCCCCAGAGACTCCCCATCTTATATCCACGGAACCCAAGTGATTGTTAAGTGCAAACAATGGGAAGACTTTAAAAGTATGGCGGCAGGCGCAGAAACCGTCTCCTACATTTTCAAAGAGGCGGAGAGATCCTTCCAAGCTGATGCACTAACAAAGGGTAGAGTCGTGTCGTACACGGGAGAATTTCCCCAAGACACTCATCTCCTGAGGTTGTGGCTGTCAAGGGAACTGGATGTTGCTGAAGAGGCCGTCTTCGAGGGAGTTCTGAATATCGGCTAAGTTTGGGTTAACAAGCTTTTTGTGCGCCTGATGTACAGTATCTTACGTGCTAATATGAGTGAGTTTTGAGGTAAAGGCTGAAACATGGATGACACGCGTGACTAGCCTCATAATATATTCCAAACTCCTTTCTCTCTCCGATGAGGCGCACATCCACGCGTTGAAACCAGCAGACGATGAAACCCCGAGATTCACGGCAGATTTTGAGCTGAGAATGCTTTGAAAACAAAAAAGGACAAAGCCTAGGGCATGCTAGGCTTCTCAGGTATTTTCTTCAGTTTTTTTCTTTTTTTTTTCTTTCTTCTTATGAATAAACCATATATGAGAGTCGCTGTTAGAGCCGTTACACCTAAGCCAATCACGGAAAGGACGGCTAAGGGCAAAGCAGTCTCTGTCTCCACAATCTTCGCAGCAACTAATGATGCGGAAGCTCCATCGTCATCTGTTACAGTCAAGGTTACTGTGTAGTTTCCATCTTCACTGTATGCGTGGTCCGATGTCACACCTGTAGTTGTGTTTCCGTCTCCGAAGTCCCAGAGATAGTTAACGATTGTGCCATCGGGATCGTGGCTTTCGGAAGCATCAAAATGGATTGCTTCATCTTTGCTCACTATTGTAGCGTTTTCGGTGAACGATGCTATAGGTGGTCTATTCAAGACGTTTTTCGTCGCGGTAGCTGAACCAGTTGCATCGTTATCATCAATGACTGTTAATGTAACAGTGTAGACGCCGTCGTCTTCGTATGCATGATCCACCTCAACTCCAGTTGCGGTGTTTCCGTCGCCAAAATCCCATGAATAACTAACTATCACGCCGTCGGGATCGTGGCTTTCGGAGCCGTCAAAATGGATATTCTCGCTACTGTATACTGTATGAGCTGATTCGGTGAAGGAAGCTACTGGACTTCGATTTAGAACCGTCTTGATTGCTTCTGTACTGTTTGTTGCCCCATCATTGTCGGTGACTGTTAAGATCACAGTGTATGTTCCATCCTGCGAGTAAGCATGCTGAACTGAGACACCGGTTCCTTGCGTTCCGTCACCGAAGTCCCACGAATAATCAACTATATAACCATCAGGGTCGCTGCTATCTGACGCATCAAAAGAGATAGCTTCTTCGGTATCGACTACTTCAGCTGTTTCGGTAAACGACGCTACAGGAGGCCTATTCATAACGGTTTTTGTGGCGGTGATAGAGTCGGTTGCTCCGTCATTGTCGGTGACTGTAAGCGTCACAGTGTATGTTCCACTTGTGGCGTATGAGTGACTTGCGGTGACTCCAGTTGCGGTGTTTCCGTCACCGAAATCCCATGAGTAACTGACGATTGTGCCGTCTGGGTCGTGGCTTTCGGAAGCGTCAAAGTGGATGTTCTCGCTACTGTATACTGTATGAGCTGATTCGGTGAAGATTGCTACAGGATGCCTATTCATAATGGTTTTTGTGGCATGGGCTGAGTCTGTTGCCCCATCGTTATCGGTCACAGTTAAAGTCACAACGTATGAACCGTTATCGGCGTAGGCGTGGGAAACTGTAACGCCTGTGGCTGTGTTTCCGTCACCGAAATCCCATGAGTAACTGACGATAGTGCCGTCAGGGTCATAGCTCCCACTCGCGTTGAAGGTCACGATCTCTTTTTTGTCAAGTATTGCTGAGGACATGTCCAAATCTGCTACTGGCGGTCTGTTTTTCACAACGATAGATGATGTTTTGATGCCGAATGCACCATCATCATCGACAACCTTGAGGGTAACAGTGTATTCTCCATCCTCCACATATGAATGGCTCACAGTGACTCCTGAATCAGTGTTTCCGTCGCTGAAGTACCATGAATAACCTACAATATAGCCATCTGTGTCGTAGCTACCCGAAGCATCGAAATCTATGACTTCGCCGGTATAAACAATGGACGCCGATTCACTGAACTCAGCTATTGGTGGCCAGTTTGGAATTATAACCGTGTAGCCAAAAGTGGACGTTTCTGCATTGTTTCCTGCATTGTCGAAGGCTTCAACGAAAAAATTAACATGGAGTCCTCCACCCTGCCCTGGGATATCGGCTGTCCACAACCCCTCGTGCAGAGTCATATCTGTGAATGTCCAAGTGCCAGCTGCTGTATACCATAATGTGACGTTCTTAACTCCGCTGGCATCTGCAGGTTCGGTTACTTTCGCTGAAACCGTGACGATTTGGTAGTGGTACGGTGAGTTGGGAACATAGACAACGTTAGAGATAACGGGGGGAACAAAATCACCTACTACATAGGAAAATAGTTCTGAAACGTCAGAGTTTCCAGCTGTGTCAGAGGCATAGACCTTATAGTTTACTGCGGTGTTGTATGGTTGGGCTGGAATATCAGCAACGTAAAATCCGTCAGCCAAACTCATGGTTACGTTAATCCAGCTGGCAGAGTCGATTTGATAGCTCAGGATAACGGATTCAATATCACTATACTCAGTGATGACTTGAGCTGAGATCTTTACCGACTGATCGTAGTTGGGAGTCTCAGGAGACCTCGTCACGCTGACAATTTCTATGTGCCCTACAGGTACAATGGAGAAGACCATATCGTTGTAATCTCTGTCCCCTCCTCCGAACAGGTTCTCGAAACCTATCAGAAACATGCCTGAAGAGTCCAAATTTCTGTAAACCTCTGAGTGCTGCTCAGGAGGACAATCAGGATTTAGATAAGTTTCTGTGAAATACCTATGGGGTCCAGGAGCAAGCATAGATAACCCAAATTGGCTATCGGACTCAAAGGACTTGCTTATAGGAGGTGTCAAGTAACCGTTTCCGCCTTCTGGTCCTGTGAAAAGCGTCTGAAAGTCGCTTGTTTCAACTGCATAGTAGCTGAGCTCGTTTTGATCACAGTAACAAGCGAATTCGGCGTATAATGTGATGTTGTACGTGCCTGGCGAAAACGTTTCAACGTCTGTGAGAGCGATATTAGTGAATCCCAAGTCATTGAGGATGGATGGCAATGAAGGCTCACAAGCAATCGCTACTGCTGAAAAAAGCATGGCTGGGGCTGAAATCAGCAAGGAAATCAGTGTTAGAGTGACTAGGCTAGGAATCAGTCGTTTCCTTTTTTTCTCTTTTTTTTCAGATTTTTTGCTCTTGTTTTTGTTGAACCTAATTTCTGCGAGATAATAGGGCATAGCCGTTTGTACTCCTAATGTTTATTATGTTCTTGATGTCTACTTAATTTCTTAAGATAAAGGTGATATTTCCTTTAGTGAAATATTCCTGAACGCATATGTAAAAGGCTTCTAGAAATAACTTCTATGCAGTTAAAAAGTCCTTTTTGATAATTGAGAGGGTGTTAACTGTTAATCCTTAAGATATATTGTCGTTAGGAGCTAAATCCCCCTCGTTTTCTATTTGCGTTTCGACTGGCAACATGTTTATTATGTCTCAAGATGGCATATATCTATTTTCGACTTACGAGTTTTAATACCCGTTCGTCAAAACAAATAATGGAGAAAACCAATGGACCCGCACGAAGCCCGATGGGAGATCATAAAAGCACTGCTTGAAGGTTTTCCATCATTGAAGAAAAGGACAATCGAGTACCTGAAAGATCAGTGATTTGGCGACAGGAGATAGATAATGAATCTTGAGTGCGGATTCATAAATGATTAATTAATGAATGGATTTTTTAATCGTGTAGGTGTTACATTTGAACGAGATTCCTCCAATTCCAGAAAAGATAAGTAAAAGAAAGGTTATTGTTTATAAATCCCGTGTCGACCCAACTATAGTGAAACTTACCGCAGAGAAAATGAAATATAAGTTGTTTGCCAAGTTCGGTTTTTCAAAGAGCAGATCTGAAGAGATAAGGGTTGTTTCGGTTGACAAATACTACGAACCCTACATTCTTATCGATGCGAAGTACAGCGTACAATATTTTAAGAAAAAAGTTTACACACTTGGTGTTGACCCCGAAAC
>Ga0315547_1000141_pt1 | contig 81255 bp, 82 predicted proteins | sample SalMarSW160240MG_2_FD_202542 | JGI IMG/M metagenome (GOLD analysis project Ga0315547, IMG submission 202542) | Salt marsh sediment microbial communities from the Plum Island Ecosystem LTER, Massachusetts, United States - Salt Marsh Sediment SW1601-240 ...
AAAGGGATTATAACTCCCAAACCTCTTCCTTGAAAATTACGGGCGGGGACAAGCCCCGCCCCTACAGATGAATGTAGTGGCGAGGTTTATCCTCGCCTTATAGGCAGAGAAATAAAGAGGGAAACAACCAATGCACGTCAGTGTGTGCCAAATTGAGCTTCGCCTCCCTGAGAACCAGTCACTTAAAGGTAAGAGACAGGTAATTAAGTCCATCATTACACGGCTACAAAACAGGTATAAGGTTTCCGTAGCCGAGGTGGATAATCAGAATTTATGGCAATTAGCTACTTTAGGCATAGCCTGCGTTAGCAACCACAGAAGACATGCCGATGAAACTCTTGCCAATGTCGTAAAGTTCGTTGTCCAGAACTACCCCGATGTAGAGTTATTAAGTTCGGAAATAGAAACTTTCCCCTGATGGATGCTGCTGCCTTTCTCCATCACCTTGTTAGCTTGCCTGATTATCGCCAGCAGATCGTCCATATTGAACGCATTTCCCCACGAAGCGCTATCTTTGGCAAACTGGACAACCCCCTCCATCCCAGCCTTCAAGCATCTCTGGAGTCCCTGGGCATATCAGCTCTTTACAGTCACCAGGCAAAAGCCCTGAATGCCATCCTGGCTGGGAGAAACGTGATAATAGCCACGCCCAGTGCCAGCGGCAAGACCCTGTGCTATCACTTAGCTACGCTCGATGCGCTTCTACATGATAAGGACAGCCGTGCTCTTTATATCTTCCCCACGAAAGCTCTAGCCCATGACCAGCTACGCAGCCTGAAACAAATCCTGAGTGGAGCGAAGGACCTTCCCCAAGTTCTTCTCCCGGGAGCTGTGGCCACCTTCGATGGTGATACACCACAGAATGAGAGAGCAAGCATAAGAAAACAGGCCAGAATAGTGCTCACCAACCCGGATATGCTCCATTTGGGCATTTTGCCTAACCACCAATCGTGGTCTAGATTGTTTCGCAATCTCAAATATGTAGTGATCGATGAGACTCACATTTATCGAGGTGTTTTCGGCTCTCACGTAGCTAATGTCCTGCGGAGGTTGCGGCGGCTTTGCTCTTTTTATGGCTCCGCTCCTCACTTTATTTGCTGCTCGGCCACTATCGCCAATCCCCAGGAGCATGCTCAAAATATCGTCGGCTTGCCTTTTGAGGCCATTGTTGAAGATGGCTCACCACATAGCGAAAAATACTTTGTTTTCTGGAATCCGCCTGTCATTGATGAGGCTAAGACCAGCCGACGCAGTTCCAACAGCGAGGCAGCTTTTCTTCTTGGAGAGCTTGTTCAAAAAGAGATTCGCAGTCTGGTATTTGCCCACACTCGTAAGCTCACCGAACTAATTTATATTTATACCCAGGGACAATTATCTCCCTCCCGGAAGGATAAAATCAGCCCTTACCGGGCGGGGTACCTTCCCGAAGACAGACGCCGAATTGAGCGTCAATTCTTCGACGGCGAGCTTCTCGGTTTGGTCGCCACGACAGCCCTGGAGCTGGGAATAAATATCGGCGATTTGGACGCAACTGTGCTCACCGGCTATCCCGGAAGCATTGCCAGTGCCTGGCAGCAGGCAGGGCGTAGCGGACGAAGCACTTATAGCTCCTTGAGCTTTCTTATTGCCCAGGAAAATCCGCTCGACCAATACCTGATGCGTAATCCAGATTTCTTTTTCAGCAAGAACTTTGACAATGCCATAATCAATCCTGACAATCCTTATATCCTGAAGCCTCACCTCCTCTGCGCTGCCTGGGAGAAACCTGTGGAAGATAAGGACAAGGAATTCTTCGGGTCCGACACTGGCACTATGCTAACTGAGCTGGAACAGGAAGGGAGGTTAAGAAAACGCCATGAGAGATGGCACCCCGCTCCTTCTATCTCCTATCCCGCTCAGGATATAAATATAAGGGCAACATCAGGGCAAAATTATGCTGTCATCGATGGTCGGGATGGTTGCTTGTTAGAGACAGTAGAAGCCAGCGTTGCTTTCTTTCAAGTACACCCCGGCGCCATCTACCTCCACCAGGGCGAATCTTACCTTATCGGGGAACTTGATATAGCCCGGCACATTGCCTGGGCAGAACCGCGGCCTGTAGATTACTATACCCAGACTATGGAAATACACGACATCCGGGTCACGAAGCTGCTCGAGAAAAAAGATTGCCACGGTGTGAAGGTCTACTTCGGAGATGTTGATGTTACTATCACGGTAGTGGGCTTTAAGAGGAAAAAACAATTCACCGAAGAGGTCATTGAAGAGGAGCCTCTTGATTTGCCAGCACAAAACTTTCCCACCAAGGCCCTGTGGTTTGATTTGCCTCAGAAGGCGATTGACAAAATAACCGACGCTGGGCTTGACTTCCACGGCGGTTTACATGCCTGTGAACACGCTGCCATTGGCATACTTCCCTTATTTGCCCTTTGCGACCGAAATGACATTGGCGGTGTTTCCACTCCTTTTCATCCCGACACCGGCAAGGCGCAGATTTTTATTTACGATGCCCATCCCGGAGGCATTGGCATCGCCGAGAAGGGATTCGAGATGATAACCGAGCTCTGGCAGGCCACTTTGAAATCCGTGGAAGAATGTCCCTGCACTGACGGCTGTCCCTCATGCGTGCAATCGCCCAAGTGCGGCAACAATAACCAGCCCCTGGATAAAGAAGCTGCGGTAATATTGCTTGAAGACCTCGTGGCTTGAGGAAAATGACGGGGATAGCTGTGCGACTATTCTCAAGGTTAATTGCAATATTGTTGCATTTATCTTTCCCATCAGGTAAAATATCGCCGTGGTTCAAGATTCAATTCGAATTTTGCAGGCTCAGGGGCACAAGGCAACCAGGCCTCGGAAGCTGGTGCTCGAGGTGCTGGAAGAAATTGAAAAACCGCTTTCCCCTTACGATATACAGGAGATTTTACGCCAACGTGGTAAATATCTAAACCACGTTACCATCTACCGCATACTCGATTTGCTTTGCAGCCTCAACCTAGCTCACAAAATGCTGTCCAGCGGCGGATTTGTGAAGTGTAGCCTGGATGCCACAGAAGGCTGCCATCGCTTCATGGTTTGCCAGCAGTGCGGAGCCATTCGAGAATTCGCTGATAAAGAGTTGTGTCAAGAGGAAAACGACTTCGCCCGGAATTTTGGCTTTCACACCGAACATCATCTTTCTGAATTCTCAGGACTCTGCTCCCAATGTTATAGAAAATAGCCCGTTAGCAAAATAAGAAATGGTCAGGCGCATAGCAAAAGAACTCAAAGAGCATGTCCCTTTCACAGCCCTTGGCGCTCTTACGGGAATTATCATCATGGCCATAGTAGTTTTAGTCAACGTACCTTCCCATATTTCCCAAACCGTTTTTTACACCCTGCACCCACTCCATGTGTTATTGAGCGCACTTGTAACCACAGCTATGTATATGAGATACAAGAAAGGCAAAATCTGGGTGGCAATTTTGATCGGTTGGACAGGGTCCATCGGCATAGCCACGATAAGCGATGCCATAATTCCTTATCTAGGAGGAAGCTTGCTCCATGCCCAAATGGAATTCCATGTACCCTTTATCGAGGAATGGTGGATAAATCTCTTAGCGCTGGCCGGCATTGCTATCGGCTATTGGAAGCAAACAACCAAAATCCCACACTTTGGACACGTGTTGTTAAGTACCTGGGCATCGTTATTCTACATTATGGCATTCGGAAAGGCTGAATGGATTCCTCTGCTCCCTTTTATTTTCTTGTTTTTATTCCTGGCGGTCTGGCTTCCTTGCTGCCTGAGCGACATCGTATATCCCCTTTTATTCCTGGGGAAGGAGCCGGAGCTACCTTCGCCAGAGAGACGAGAAACCGCCAGCTAAAAAGTCGTCTACACTTGTGCTATCATATACGGGCACCCTTGATTACGGAGGCAGCTTGTTCGATTTGTTAAAAAAGACTGAACCAGGAGTAAAAAGAGGCAAGGAAACCTGGTTTGGCAAGATAGCTAATATTTTTAACCGGGACGCTTTCGGGGATGAGGTCTGGGAGGAATTGGAAGAGTTGCTTGTCTCGGCTGATGTCGGTGTAGAGACTACGAGCAAACTCTTGAGTAAAGTCAAACAGCGGGTGAAAACAGACAGGCTTTCAGAGGTATCTCAGATACGGGAAGCCTTGAAAAAAGAGATGGTAAGCTTATTAAACATCCCCCAGAGAGCAAATCCGATTCCTGAGCAAAGTGGAGAATCCCCTTATATCATCCTTGTGGTCGGCGTGAATGGCTCGGGCAAGACAACCAGCATTGCCAAGCTGGCTTATGGTTTCACTTCGCAGAGAAAGCGCGTTATCCTGGCGGCAGCAGATACCTTCAGGGCAGCAGCTATTGAGCAGCTTAAACACTGGGGAGGGAAAGTAGATGCCGAAGTCATCGCCCACCAACCAGGTGGCGACCCCGGAGCAGTTGCCTATGATGCTGTTCAGGCCGGCTATAGCCGCCATGCTCAAGCGGTGATTATCGATACTGCTGGTCGCCTTCATACCAAGTTCAATCTCATGGAAGAACTCAAGAAGATAAAGAGAGTGGTAGCTAAGCACGATGCTTCAGCTCCTCATCAAGTTTTGCTGGTAATGGACGCTACCACAGGGCAAAATGGACTGGCCCAGGCTAAACACTTCACCGAAGCTGTGAACGTCACCGGTATTTTCCTGGCTAAGCTGGATGGCACAGCCAGAGGCGGCATAATATTTGCCATCTGCGACCAATTAAACATACCCATCTCTTATATTGGTACCGGTGAAAAATTACAGGACATGGCTCCTTTTGATGCCGAAGTCTTTGTTAATGCTATTTTCTCTTAAACCGAAAGGAAAAGATAGATGCTTACTATCAGCATAGACCCGGTTGCTTTCACCATTGGCTCCCATCCGGTACGGTGGTATGGGATTATGATTGCTGTAGCGGTTATATTAATGATAGTCATCACCCCCAGGGAAGCAAAAAGGCGAGGCATCACGCGTGATCTCTACAGCCTTTTCCTTTGGTGTATTATTGGCGGCTATATCGGAGGCCGGCTAGCATATGTAATCTACGACTGGGAACATTTCGTAGCGAACCCCCAAGACATTTTCGGCTTCGCTGGCCTTGCTCAAAACGGGATGGTTATCGGCGTCATTGTGGCAGCGTTGATCTATATGAGGGTAACGAGAATGCGCTTCTCCACCCTACTTAGTATAGGCGATGCCGTTGCCATTGGTATGCCTTTAGCTCTAGGCATAGGCAGGCTTGCTTGTACCATAAACGGCTGCTGCTCTGGCAAGCTCAGCCCTTTTCAGTATTTCCCGGGGGCTGTGATTTATGCTCCCCCTCCACCCGGCACTCCTCTTCAAGATTGGTATTACCTCTCCAGCCAATACCTGGGGGTGCCGATTTACCCCACTCAGATTTATCATTTACTATGGGGTCTGATAGTTTTTGCTATTGTCTGGCGACTTCGGGGAAAATTTAAACCCGAAGGCTGTCTTGCGTTCTTCTGTTTTTGCGTTTTTGCCGCCGGTGATTTTGGCATAAGGTTTTTCCGTATTGGCGAACCATTGCTCTGGGGTCTTCATCAAGCCCAAGTTCTTGACTTAGCAATATTGGCGGTATTTTTGCCCTGGCTTATTATCAGACTCCGCCGATTCAAGAAACAGGCTTTGGTGACCGAGCTTGCTAACGAAGCTGAGTTGGAGCAAAGTCACGGAGATTAAGGCTCAGCACCTCCTCTCCATTCCAGCGACTTTTTTCCAGGTTATACACAATATCTACGTGAGATGGAATCTCTTCCCTTGTTCTCCGCGACTCAAAATCTACAGCTTGCCAGGTTATGTTTCCGTGCTTGAGCTTTAGTCTCAGCCATTCGCCCTGGTTGCCGAAGTTACGACACTCGATTACCTCGACCTGCCGGGTGAGAAAGGTCGGCTGTGGGTTGCCTCGACCAAAAGGGCTCAATTTTTGCATAAGGTTAAAGGCCTCTCCACTAAAAGTAGATAAAGGAAGCTCGGCATCAATCACTATTTCCGGGCGAAGGTCGAGATGACCTAATTGGTCCGTAGCTAGTGTGGTAATCCGTTCCTCTAGCTGAGCTAAATTTTGGCGCGTTACGGTGAAGCCAGCGGCTAAGGGATGGCCACCAAAGGCGGTAAGCAAGTCATGGCATTCTTCTAAAGCAGCTGTGACATCGAATTCAGCTATGCTACGACAGCTACCCTGACATAGCTCAGGGCCTAAACTGATGATAATGGCAGGCTTGTAAAATTCATCTACGAGCTTGCCAGCAACAAGCCCGATGACACCGATGGAGTAGCTTTCGTCACCTTCCATGAGCACTGGCAGGTGTAGTCTGGCGGCTAGTTTCTCCCTTGCTCGGCTTAATACTTCATTGGTTAATTTTTGCCGCTCGGTGTTCTTTTCCTCTAGCTCCAGGGCCAGGAGGCGAGCTTCCTCTGGTGACTGAGTGGTGAGCAGCTGGTAGCTGGTGGAGGCATTGTCCATCCTGCCAGCAGCATTGAGGCGAGGCCCTAGTGTCCAGGAGATATCTTCAGCGTCAAGTTCACCCGGCCTCAGCCTCGCCAACTTAACCATTTCTTGAATTCCCACGCGGGAGCTATTATTAAGTTCTCTCAGCCCTTCCTTCACCAGGTAACGATTCTCACCAACGAGGGTAACTAAATCGGTAACAGTGGCCAAAACTACTAAGTCCATAAATTTGACTAGCCATTTCTCCTTGCCATCTTTGTGAAATAGCGCTTGCAGAAACTTGAAGGCAACGCCAGCACCGGCCAAATCCGGATAGGGATACACTGAATCCTTTCGCTTCGGGTCAATTACAGCTACGGCCTGAGGCAGGTTCCCTAATGGAATATGATGGTCGGTGATAATCATATCTATACCCATGTCTTGAGCTTGTTTTACCTCTGTAAGGTCAGTTACGCCACAATCAACAGTGATGACCAAATTAACCCCCTGGGCATGAAGCTTCTCCAGAGCTGAAATCTTTAATCCGTGGCCTTCATTGAAGCGGTCAGGAATATAGGGAATAACTTCGGCGCCAAGCCATGATAGTCCCCCGACAAGAATAACTGTGGCTGTAACACCGTCAACATCAAAGTCACCATAGACGGCAATCTTTTCCCGGGCAAGCACGGCCTTATAGACCCTGCTTACAGCCTGTGATATATCAGGAAGGAGGAAGGGATTACCCTCCAGCCTACGGTCAGCAGACAAAAAAGGTTCGATTTCTTCTGACTTAACACCACGATTGTAGAGAAGTTGCGCAATTAGAGGAGAAAGGTCAGAAGCATTCAAGTATTCATCAGGCACTGGAGGCAGGATTTTCCATTGAGTCCGTTGATTCAATTTCGCACCTCAGTTTAATGCCCTTGGCTAGAATCGCTAACTATATCACAGAAAAGGCTTTAACAAAATATCTTTGCGAGCGAAGCGAAGCAACTCACATCCTTTTTAGAGATTGCCACGTCGCCTGCGGCTCCTCGCAATGACAGGTGGAACTTCCTAATCGGCAAAACCACGGATTAAGAGTAATTTGACCATGTAGCCAGGCAATAAATATAATCCATATAAATGAAGGTGGCTTTCTACACATTAGGTTGTAAGCTCAATCAGGCGGAAACAGAATCCTTAGTCGGCCAATTCAGCCAGTCTGGATTTCAACTTGTATCCCCGAATGATGTGGCGGATATTTATATTGCCAATACCTGCACAGTCACCCATATTGCCGACCGCAAGTCACGCCACTGGCTCAGGCTGGCAAGGCGAAGAAATCCCCAGGCCCTAATTATCGCCACTGGCTGCTATGCCCAAAGAAATCGTCAAGAGCTAGCTCAACTTGCTGACTTCGTAGTTGACAACACAGAGAAAGAGAACCTGCTGGCCCTTACCCAAACCTTCTCCCTTGAAATGAGAGGACTGGGTGAAACAAAGCAATCTCAGGTGCTCGCTGCCACCGTAAGGACTCGCAGCCTGATAAAGATTCAAGATGGCTGTCATAGCCCCTGCACATATTGCATTGTGCCCAAAGTAAGACCTCACGAATATTCCTTGCCCGCTTCCCAGATAATTGACGAGGTGAAGCAAAAGGCAGTTCTCGGTTACAAAGAAGTTGTTCTCACCGGGACAAAAGTTGGCAGCTATAAAGACGACGGCGCTGACCTTGAGGATTTGGCGCAGCATATTCTCACCAGTACTGGCATCAAGAGATTACGTCTCTCGTCTTTACAGCCTTCGGAAATATCCTCTGAATTTCTTGCCTTGTGGCAGGATGAAAGGCTTTGTCAGCATTTCCATTTAGCGCTACAAAGTGGAAGCGAGACCGTGCTTCAAAGGATGAGGAGGAGCTACTCTCCGGACCAATATCAGAGAACAGTAAATTTGATTAAAGAGATGATACCAGAGGTAGCCATCACCACAGATATCATGGTTGGTTTCCCCGGGGAAAGCGATGAAGAGTTTGAACAGAGCTACTCTTTTTGCCAGCAAGCTGGTTTCGCTAAAATCCATGTCTTCCCTTTCTCACCTCGCCCTGAGACAGCGGCAGCCGGGATGCCCGAGCAGATAAAAGACAAAGTTAAAGCAGAGCGCAACCAGCGGATGCTAGGGCTATCTCAAAGCTCCCGGCGCAGCTTCTGTGAGCAATTCTTGAGGCAAACTATGCCGGTCCTGTGGGAGAAGGAAACCAGTCCCGGAAGCGGCATATACTCAGGGCTGACCGGCAACTATATCAGGGTATTTACTCATAGCGAAAAGTCCCTGAACAACGAGATAGCACCTGTTAAACTGGTAGATTTTCATAAGCAGGGAATATGGGGAGAATTAATGAATGAAAATCCAGGTTAATGTAAAGCCCAATTCCAAGACCGAAGAGCTTAGCCGGGAAGGCGATAGCTTTGTAATCAAGGTTAAAGAGCCGCCGAAGGAAGGCAAGGCCAACCAGGCAGTCATCAAATTACTGGCAGAGCATTTCGGCGTTCCCCAAAGCCAGGTCAGGATTCTCAGCGGCTTCAGAGGCAGGAATAAAGTCATTGAAGTTGAGGAGAGGTAGCGAGGCGGAATAAAACTGTCCAGCACCTATACAAGTTATCTATTTGGGGCTGGTGGGAGGTGGCACAAAGTATGAACCTTTTCTCTAAGCAAGGCAGCCCAGGTAGTTTTAAGAAAGCTTGCGTTCCTGAGCCGCGAAACCAAGTTCCTGGCTGCGGTTTGCCACTTTCTCTAAACTGGCTCGGTCGGGGCTACCTCGGGTCTCGGGCTTGGTAGCGTTGAGTCCTGCGGCAGCGCTGGCCATGATAAGCGATTGCGCTAGGCTACTTCCCATAACATGGTAGGCAGCAAAGACTCCGGCGAAGACATCTCCACAACCCACTGTGTTAACCACATTTAGACCAAGCTTTTTGAGAGGCAAGGAGGGGACTTCAATCACCGTACCGCTGGCCGGTTCAAACATGGCCGCCCCCTGAGCGCCAAGTTTGAGCACTGTATGATTGCCGAATCCTAGCTCTTTTAGCTTCTGTAAGCTCATATTTAACTCATCAGTTCCCAGTAGAGCATTCGCCTCCGTCTCATTTAAGAAGAGGACTTCGACTTCTCTGGCAAGAGACTGCAATGCTTCCCGGTTTGGGCTTATCAAAATCCCCGGGTCCCACAGCACGGGGACATCGCGTCTTTTCGCCAGGTTTATTAGCTCCTCTGCCACTTCCAAATGGGGGTCGGTGAGGACGATACTTCGACATTCCTGTAGCTGCTGCTTGACCTGCGCTTTGTTCAAGTGTCCCAGACCAAGCCTGGCATTCGCCCCCAGACGGCTGGCAATAACATTCTGTCCCGTTTGGTCAACCAGAATATAAGCCTGCCCCGATTCTTCCCCCGCAATGTGGTCGATTCCCTCGGTGATAACTCCTTCATCCTCGAGGGTGGCAATTTGCTGGTGAGCAATGTCATCCTTCCCCAGAGCGCCTATCAGGGCAACTTTTTTAGCCCCCAAAATCCGTGCTGCCGCAACAGCAATGTTGCCCCCTGTCCCTCCGGATACACGGGTGATATATTTTATGGTAACTTCTTCACCGGGCACCGGCAGCCGCTCTACGAAACAGCTAATATCCCAGTTTATGGCGCCACATACTACCAAGCTAGCCATCTTAATCCTCCAGTATACGCGATAGAAATAGCTTTAGAAAGCGAGGCCCATCCACGGCAGAGGCTACGTTTATTAACTGAGAGCTGCCAGAGGACAAGATACGAGTAACTCCTCTATCCCAGTCATTTCCTTTAGCTACTTCTACCCTTGCCGATATAAAATCGAACAAAGAAGCATCCAGCAGCGTTGCCAAAGCTAGCGGGTCATGCATCCTACAGCATCCGTGGTATTTTACCTCGTATTCTACCAGTTGGGACGCCAGATGTGCAGCCGGTGTATGCCTGGTCTTAATTTGCTCCAAATGCTGGCTATTCAGGCAAGCCGCAGGATCCATAGATACATCCAGCCCCACAGCAAAGATGTCCGCCCCGGAGTTGAATACTATATGAGCAGCCTCAGGGTCCTGCCAGATATTGAACTCGGCAAAGGGAGTGCGATTCCCTTTGCCGTAGGGCGTAAGACCATAAGCACCTCCCATGAGAACCAGCCCGGCTAAAAGTCCAGGCAGTTCGGGATGAAGTTCAAAAGCATAAGCCAAATTGGTTAAAGGTCCCGTGGCTACCAGAGTAAGCTCACCGGGAGCATCCAAAACTAGCCGGGCAAGGAAATCCCAGGCTTTAGCCGGGTACAGTGGAGTCAGGGGCGACGGCAAGCCACAGTTGCCCAGCCCGTCTGGGCCATGGTGGCTTAAGGCATCCTCTAAAGGGTGATTCAAGGGGTTTGCTGCCCCCATCGCAACCGGGATACTGCCTGCGTCCAGGCATTCCAATACCCGGCGAGCGTTGGCACTCGCTATCTCCACAGGAGCATTGCCTGCCACCGTGGTGATGCCCAGAACTTGGACTTCAGGCGATTTTAACGCCAGAATTAAAGCCAGGGCATCATCGATGCCGGGGTCCATATCCAAAACTACTTTCTGCATCGAATCCTACGGGATACACTATCATAAATTTCGGAGGAGTATAAAGTGGTTTGCAGAAATCACGACACAAAAGTCACTGCGAGGCACCCCTCTTCTGTCATTGCGAGGCTGATGAAGTCAGCCGAAGCAATCTCAGGGGAATTATACGAGATTGCCACGCTTCGCTCGCAATGACAGGTAGAACAGCCTCTAGCTCCGTATATTTGGCTTCAGTTCCAGAATTTAAGATTTCAGGGATTTGTGGTACGGAATCAGACCCCCTGCTTCCACCATGTCTATAAACCATAATGGGATTATCAGGTGAAACTCAAACTCTTTGCCCGTATTGGAGTTCTTAATAGTACCTTGCCTCAGGTTAATCACTATCTCATGCCCGGTCTCAAATTCAGCGGAAATTCCCGGCAAATCTACGGCCGGGCAGCCAAGGTTCCAGAAGTTCCTGAAGAATATCCTGTGGATTGAGTCGGCAACTACAGCCTGGACCCCCTTAAACTTCAGAGTTTCCGCAGCCTGCTGCCGGCTTGAACCAATGCCAAAATTCTCTTCGGCAACTATAATGTCCCCCTTAGCAACCTTGGTGAGGAAATCACTGGGCACATTCTCACGATGCCCGACATCGCTTAGCCCGCTTCTTGCGATGAACTCTTGATATTGGCTCTGGCTCGTTTCATCGCCACCCATGATAAACCTGCCGGCAAAGAGTTCATCAGTGTCAACATCCTTACCAAACTTCCAGACTCGGCCTTTGAGTTCCATCTATGCCTCCTAGAAAAACTCCCGTGGGTCACTTATTTTGCCTTTCAACGCCGAGGCTGCCACAGTCGCTGGTGATGCCAGATATATTTTAGCAGTCACATCTCCTACCCGGCCCTGAAAGTTACGATTTGCCGTACTTATGCAAACCTCGTCCGGTCCCAGTATGCCCATATGCGCTTCCATACACGGACCGCAGGTGGGCGGACCTACCACAGCCCCAGCTTCCACAAATGTCGCTATTAACCCCTCCGCTAGAGCGGCTTTAAGGACTTCCTGCGAGGCTGGTATGACGATAACCTTGGTAAACTTCTCCACCTTCCGACCTTTGAGTATTCTGGCAGCAATCCTGAGGTCTTCCAGGCGTCCATTGGTGCACGAGCCTATGAACGCCTGGTCAATTCTGGTCCCCTCGACCTCAGTAACTCCCACAGCATTAGAGGGCTTTGGTGGCACGGCAACCATGGGCTCCTTGATATCATCAGCGTTAAACTCAAGTGTTTCCGCATACTCCGCATCCTGGTCGCCCTGAATAAGCTCTAAAGAGAGGCTAGTTCTTGCCCTGAGAAAATCCACTAGCTTCTGGTCAGGCTCGATGATGCCGTTAGTAGCACCTGACTCTATAGCCATATTGGTTAATACCATGCGACCCGCGATGCTCATTTGGCTTATGGCCGAGCCAGTATATTGAAGAGACTTAAACAGGGCGCCGCTTACCCCTAACCTCTTTAGTATGAAAAGCATCAAATCCTTCGACGCAATCGGAGGCCGTAGCGTGCCCTCAACATTTATCCTGATAGTCCCCGGGACCCGTTCCCATAACCTCCCTGTTTTGAAGACCACGGCCATTTCATCAACACCAATCCCGGTAGCAAAAGCCCCGACTACACCCGATGTCGTGGTGTGACTGTCCACACCAACAAGAATAGTTCCTGGCAGCACATGCCCATTCTCTACAAGCACCTGGTGGGCTATGCCTCCCTTCCCGACTTCATAGTAGTTTTCTATGCCTTGTTCAATGACAAATTTCTTTATATTGAGACACTTCTTGGCAGTATCGATGTCCTTGTTGGGCACATAGTGGTCCAGCACTACTATTATTCTCGCGGGATCCCAGACCTTTTCAACGCCTAGTTCCCTGAACTTGGCAATCGTATGCGCACCTAACGCATCATGTATCATGGCCAGGTCCACAGAGACCTCGACAAGCTCGTCCGGCCTTACAACTTTCTTCCCAGCTTTTTTAGCTAGTATTTTCTCCACAAGAGTCATATTCATCTCCCGTTTTGGAGATGCTTATCTTATCTGATTCACCCAGGTTGCCGCAAATGCACCACATTCTTGTTTGTCATTGCGAGCACCTGAAAGGTGCGTGGCAATCCCAGTCCTCGAGAATCCCACCTAGATTGCTTCGTCGCCTACGGCTTCTCGCAAAGACAGGTGGGGCGGAGAGATTGAGGAGCCTGTTCCGAAGCGTAAGCGAGGAATCTCGCTCCTCGCAATGACAGAAAGATGGCATCTTTGCATCCAGAGGCGCCGACATGATATTTTTGAGCTAGTGGCTATTCAAGAAGTCATTGAGCTCTTAGAACAGGAATATGGCCCTGGCAAGTGGCAGCCAGACAGGGACCCTATTGATGTGCTCATAGGAACCATACTGTCCCAAAATACCTCGGATACAAATTCGGGAGGAGCTTTTGCCTCTCTTAAAGCTAGCTTCGATAGCTGGGAAGCTGTAGCTTCGGCTCCAGCAGAGCATATCGCTCAGGTTATTAAGTCCGGGGGATTATCTCAAATCAAGTCAGTTAGAATCAAACAGGTACTTGAGCAAATTGAAAAGGAACAGGGTCGCATCAGCCTTGATTCCCTCAAATCGAAGTCTACGGCTGAAGCCGAAGACTACCTAATGCGTCTGCCTGGGGTAGGACATAAGACAGCTAGCTGTGTGCTGCTTTTTTCCCTGGGGAAGCCATCCCTGCCCGTGGATACCCACGTTTTCAGGGTAGCCAAACGATTGGGACTAATTGATTCCAGAGTGTCCATAGAGCAGGCACATAGCTTGCTTCAGGAGCAAATTCCGTCCTCAAAGGTATATCAATTCCATATCCATATGATAGAGCATGGCAGGCGGATATGCCACGCTCGGCAGCCTCGCTGCAGTAGGTGCATATTGAGAGGCGCTTGCCCTAGCTCGCTTTACTAATCTAGCCTGGCTAGTAAGTGATATAATGGTTAACATGGCACAGATATTGAAGAGCAAAAATCTGGCTACTAAGTTTCAGATAATGGTGGAAATAGCAGCACATCAGCCTAACATACAGCAGAAAGACATCGCCCCAAGATTGGGCATCACTTCGCAGGCGGTCTCCGAGTACGTGAAGGAATTGATAAAGGACGGCTGGCTGAGTTCCGAGGGTCGCTCCCGATATAAGGTAACCAAGGAGGGCGTAGATTGGATTTTGCAGATGTCCCGGCAGTTACATAGTTACGCCTGGTTTGTAAGCAAAGCCGTGGCTGATATATCAACCACCACTGCCATAGCTGATAGCGACTTATCCGTTGGTCAAGCAGCATCGCTATATATGAAGGACGGCTTGCTCTTCGCCTCCGATGTCATTCGTGGTAAAGGGGCTAAAGGCACAGCCGTCACTGAGGCTAAAAAAGGACAGGATGTCGGCATTGGCAACGTTGAAGGAGTAATAAAACTAGAGCCAGCCGAAGTAATGATAGGCAAAGTACCCAATGTGCAGGATGGAGGTTCCGGGAGCACTGACCTTGCCCGATTGAAAAGGGAGGCGAAGGAAGCAAGGTTGGTGGGAGCACTGGGCACGGAAGCCCTGGTAGCATTGATGCAGATAGGTATAAAGCCTGATTACGTTCACGGTGTCCGGGAAGCAGCCATAGAGGCAGCTTACTGTGGCCAGTCCTTCCTGGTTGTCTGTAGTGAGGACAAGGTTTCAATTTTGGTGCAGAGATTGGAAGAGGAAAACCTGGGTTACCAGATTATTGACTTACGTCAAAATTTCCCCAGGGCGTCTACTAGTTAGACGCTTGTCATTGTGAGGCATCCCCCATTCCTGTCATTGCGAGGCTGACTCTCCCCTTCTGTCATTGCGAGGAGCGTAGCGACGAAGCAATCTCCTGACATTACTAAACGCTCCCAGCGAAAAAGCCTTGACATCCGTTTTGTGGCATTTTATAATAGGGCTTAATCAACTGCACTTGTATAAAATAAAGTAATTTTGCGTAAAGGGAGGCAAAAGTGACTCGCATGAAAAGGTCCTGTAAGCAAATCTTTACCCGAGGTATAAACTGGTTCCTGGTGCTTTTGACCATAGCTCTTGTCCTGACAGCCTGCACCCCTACCGAGCAGACATCACCCCAATATTTTTTTGATGACCTAGGAAGGCTGGTCGCCATTAACGGAACACCTCAAAGAATTATCTCACTGGCTCCCTCTAACACCGAGATTTTGTTTGCCCTGGGTCTGGGAGACAAGGTGGTGGGAGTAACAATGTATTGTGATTACCCTCCGGAAGCCCTGGAGAAAGAAAAAGTAGGCGGATATGTCACACCGGATATAGAGAAGATAGTCGCTCTCAACCCCGACCTCATACTAGTTGCGTATGGCACTCCCATGGAGGTTATCAATACCATGGTAGGGCTAGGGCTTACAGTATTTGGTATAAAGACTACCGATTTAGCTGACTTGCTTAATGACATTAGAAGAATAGGGGAAATAACCGATAAGGAAGTGGAGGCCCAGGCACTTACATCTGAAATGGCAAGCAATATCGAAGCAATAGCCGATGCAACCTCGGAATTGGAAAATAGGCCAAAGGTCTTTTATATCGTCGGTCATGAGCCGTCGTTGTGGACTGCTGGCTCAGGAACCTTCATCCACGAGCTAATTGAAAAGGGAGGCGGAGTGAACACCTGCCAAAATATCACAGGTTATTCAGAAATCTCAATTGAGTATGTTCTTGCCCGCGACCCTGAAATAATTATCACCAGCTCATGGCCAGGCGTATATGAGTGGGCAATGAACGAGACCGCACTTAACGCTACCGACGCTAGACAAAACAACAGAGTCTTCGCATGCGATGATAACCTCGTTCAACGCCCAGGTCCTAGACTGGTCGAAGGCTTAGAGTGGTTTGCCTATTTCATTCACCCCGAGATATTCGAGGAGCCTGAGGATTAGCTAAGTGAAGGTTTTTTCTTCCTGGAGCGGGGGTAAGGAATGCGCCCTGGCGACGTATAAGGCAATTTCCCAGGGGCACGAAGTTCTATATCTGCTTAACTTTATCTCCGAAGACGGTGAGAGGTCGAGGTCCCACGGGACTAAAGCCAGTGTTTTAGCTCTGCAAGCAGAAGCCATTGGCATCCCTCTCATCCAAGTGAAGACGTCATGGGAAAATTATGAAGAGAACTTCAAGAAGGTTGTCAGGGAACTCAAGGACAGGGGCATCGAAGGAGGCGTGTTCGGTGATATGGACTTGGAAGAGCACAGGGAATGGGTGGAGAGGGTGTGTAGCGAGGTCGGGATAAAGGCGCTTTTGCCTCTCTGGGGGATAAAGGCAGAGGAGCTAATTGAGGAATTCCTTAAATTGAAATTCAAAGCTATAGTAGTCGCCACCAGACTAGAGGAGAACTTCCTGGGAAAAGCTCTAGACAAAGCTCTGGTAAGGCAAATTAGCAAACTCGGCTCCCATCCCTGTGGTGAAAATGGCGAATATCACACCTTCGTTACCGAGGGACCAATTTTCAGGAAAGCGCTCAAGGTTACCAGAGGTGAAAGAAAAAAAAGAGATAACGTATGGTTCTGGGAAATCTCGGCTGAGTTACAATAAAGGAGGACTGAGATGAAAGAGAAAGGCTTAATTCAAGTTTATACCGGGGCCGGCAAAGGAAAGTCCACTGCCGCCATCGGTCAGGCAGCTCGTGCTGCCGGGCATGGTCTTAAGGTCGGCTTAGTCTCTTTTTTTAAAGACCCTGAGGCATTCGGGTACGGTGAACATAAATCCCTGGAAAAGCTGGGGATAAAGACTTTCCTTTTCGCCAAGAAACATCCTCACTTCTACAAGGAACTGAATCTTGATGATGTCCGCCAGGAATGCTCCAGGGGGCTGGAATTTATTAAGGAGCTTTTTCAGGACCCATCCTGGGATATGCTGGTCCTGGATGAGATAAACATTGCCCTGCGCGACGGCTTTCTGAAAGAAGAAGAGGTTCTCTCTCTTTTGGAGACAAAGCCGGAAAAGTTAGAGCTTGTCTTAACCGGTCGGGGCGTCACAGAAAAGATTATAGAAAAGGCAGATTTGGTCAGCGAGGTGAGGGAAGTGAAGCATCCTTATAGTCAAGGAATAAAAAGCCGGGAAGGCATCGAATACTAAGAGAAAATCAAAAGGTAAAAGTGAAAATGCAAAATGACAGGTCAAAAATGACAAATCCTAAACACAAAATTCGAAATCCTAAACAAAAGATAAGGAGGAATTTAGTTCCTCTCATCTAATGACCAAAATCCAAAGAAATGAGTTTTGGTATTTAAATTTAGAATTTTGAGTTTGTTTAGAGTCTAGAAATTAGAATCTAGGATTTATCTAGCGATGGCACGTACTGTAGCTGAAGCGTTTAGTGCACCCGTTATCCCTTTTGCCATTCGCTGGCAAAGCAGAGTTTACTCTTTACTGGGGCTTGCTGGACTGCTGGTAGTGGTAGTCGTGGTTGCCACTACTTTGGGAAGCGTTCATATACCCTTCACCACTACTTTCCAAGTCCTTCTATCCCAACTGCCCTTCGTTCATATTACCCCTGCTTCTCCCGAAATTTTCGGGGCGCCGTTGAGCCTGGAAATCCTGAAAACGATAATTCTGGATATCCGGCTGCCGCGCATACTTCTGGCCGGTTTAGTAGGAGCCGCCCTGGCAGTAGCTGGAGCCACTTATCAAGGACTGTTTCGCAATCCTCTGGCCGACCCTTATCTTCTGGGTGTGGCCTCCGGAGCCGGACTGGGGGCGACCATTGCTATGCTTACTCCTTTCACATTAGCCTGGATGGCTTTTGGGGCCGTGCCATTATTTGCCTTCATTGGTGCTGTAGGCGCCGTGGCTGTGGTCTATTTGCTGGCCCGTGTCGGCAAAACCCTGCCAGCCACCACGCTTATCCTGGCTGGAGTAGCTCTAAGTGCTTTTCTGGCCTCCATCACCTCCTATCTCATGACCATTTCCGGTGAAGAACTACACGGGATTGTATTTTGGCTGCTGGGTGGACTTTACCTGACTAAATGGGCTGAGGTGTGGACGGTCCTCCCTTGTGTATTAGCGGGCCTTGTAGTCATCTGGATTCATGCCCGACCGCTCAATGTAATGCAGCTTGACGAAGAGCAGGCTCAACAACTGGGCATCAACGTGGAAAGGGTCAAGCTCATATTACTGGCTGCTGCTACCCTCATTACCTCCTCAGCGATTTGCTTCACCGGCCTTATCGGTTTCGTCGGCATACTCATCCCTCATGCAGTGAGGCTTATCTGGGGGCCAGACTACCGGTTTTTGCTCCCTCTATCCACGCTGGTTGGCGCCATCTTCCTCATCCTGGCCGATACTTTGGCCCGTACCATAATCCCCCCCACGGAGATCCCGGTAGGAATAATTACTGCTCTCTGTGGAGCACCTTTCTTTCTTTATCTATTGCGGAGAAGGAAGGGGCTTGCTTTCTTCTAAAAGGATAAAACACTATGATTGAGCTGGATAATGTTAGCTTGGGTTATAACCATCGAGCCATCTTGCATAATGTAAGTATGAAGGCCGGGCCCGGCCAAATACTGGGGCTGGTTGGTCCCAATGGCTCAGGGAAGTCAACATTAATCAAGGGAATGACCCGGGTGATAGACCTGTTCTCCGGGCGTATCTTAATTGACGGCCGCGATATAAAAACTATTAAGCACGATGAACTGGCTCGCCTTGTTGCCACGGTGCCACAAAGCCCTGCCTTGCCCGGGGCGTTCACTGCTTTTGAAGTCGTGCTCATGGGACGCACGCCTCACCTCGGGCTTCTTCGCTACGAGGGAGGAAAGGACCTGGCTATCGCCTGGCAAGCGATGGAGGCAACGCATACCCAATCCTTCGCTGAGCGCAGAGTAAGTGAGCTCTCAGGAGGAGAGAGACAGAGGCTTATTATTGCCCGGGCACTAACCCAGCAGCCAAAGGCAATGCTCCTTGACGAGCCAACTGCCAATCTGGATATAAACCATCAAGTCGAGATTCTTAATCTGGTCAAGAGTCTTTGCCTTGAGCAAAGTTTGACCGTCATTATCGCTTTACATGATTTGAATTTAGCTGCCCAATACTGCGATTGGATGGTCATGCTAAATGGAGGAAAAGTTTACGCTGAAGGCACGCCACTTGACATACTCACAGCGCCGAATATCAAGAAGGTTTACGGAGCCGAAGTATGTGTTTATCCCCACCCTATTAATAAGTTGCCTACCACTCTCATCACGGCCTGCCCGCCGCACAGCTATGGCAGGCGGGCCGACGGGAATCATGAACCAAGCTGATATGATTCTTTCAAGGGGCGGGAGAAGCCGCAGGTTGGGCAGTGGTACTTGCCCATGCCTGCTCCGCAGCAGGGACAGCTAATTTCACCATCACTGGCCTTGGGAATTTTCCCCACGACTTGATTATAGATACGCCAGTAAAAGAGGTGCTCTTTGTTTATGAACTTTATGTCAACTTCCTTTCCTGCTGATTGGAATTCTTCGTCTGTAACCATATTGTTTATTATTTCGTGCAGCTTGGTGGAGCCAGAGCCATACTCTATGGCCTCCTTTCTCCGCCACACTATCTCCGCCGGAATCAAGTCCTCAAAGCTCTTTCTCAGAATATACTTCCCTACCCCATCTTTGACCTTGAGCTCCGGGCTTATTTGCAGGGCAAAGCGAACGAAATCCTCATCAAGGAACGGCTGCCTTATTTCAACATCCAAAGCTTTGCCAAGATAGCCGGCTGAGAAGTGCCAGTTTTGTGAGAGCCTTCTTATATATCTTTCCAGGTCTTCAGGAGGAAGCTCTGCCATATAAGAGTAGCCGGCGAAGAGCTCATCGGCTCCGTCACCGGTCATGACAGAACCAATTCTATTTTCCCTGGCAAGTTTAAGGGCAAAATATATGGAAAGGTCATTGGGCAGGGCGAGGTCAAAGGTTTTCAGTATTCCTATGACCTCGGGAAGAGTGGCAAGCGCTTCTTCCGTAGTGAATTCTATTTTCTTATGCTGTATTCCCAGGTGTTTCGCAATCTTCTCTGAATAGACAAGGTCAGATGCCGGGGAGTTTTTTAACGCCACTGTGAAGCCCATATTCGGCCTGGCTACAAAAGCCAGAATGCTCGTATCGACCCCTCCTGATAAGAGTATGCCATCGGCTCTGCTCCTCTCCACAGCTTCCTTAAGCTTGCTCCTTAACCGCTCACAAATGTCCATATTGACGGGTCCTTCTGCACCTATAATAACATCTTTCCCACCTCTCAGATTTTTGACATAACCTCTGTACTATGCTAAAACATCTTCTTAGAATAGTTCCTGTTCGAGTGGTAGGTGCCTAGCAAGGAGGGGGCATGACAAAAAGAGTAGTGGACATTTTAATTGTCGTGGTGATTGTCTTGGTTGTGGTATTGGTGGTGGTATTGGCTCTGGTACTACCGTCTTTCATATAAGACAAGTGGTATGGGTTGACAAATGAGCTTGTTCAGCAAGGAACGATAAAATAATTGCTCCACCGGGCAGTGGAAAAATTAAGAGAACGGGAATAAGGCAACCTTTTCAACCTTCTTGCATTACAGTTATAGAAGGATGCAAAGTTTGTGAAACAGTAAATATCAAAGCAAATCGTTTGAAGTTATGAGGGCAAAATGAGATTAGCCGCAATAATATGTTCAATCATTCTATTACTGGTTCTGCTCTTGGTTCCACCGATAGCGGCATCCTCAGGTCAAGAATACCCTGAGTCTACCAATGGGGAACCTGTAACTATAGCGCTATCCTCAGGTCAAGAATATCTTGAGTTTACAAATGGAGAACCCGCAATTGCAGCGGCATCCTCAAATCAAACATACCCTGAGTTTATCAATGGGCTCCCCGTAATTTTCGTCGAAACTTCGGATAATACATACTCGCTGCGGCCTGGCCAAGTTATCTTAGTTATTTTTGACGACTCCACTAGCATGGAAGGGTCTATGGCAAGAATTTCAGATTATCTCCCCAACCATCAATTGCCCGAAGGATGGTCGATTCTGGTTATTGGTGGTCCTGGACTCTCTCAAGAAGACGTCTTCGAAGACTTCTTAGAGGTTCATGATAGTTTCAATGACGCAATTGAAAAGAATGGCGGCCCTTTTATAACAGGGCCCGTTCAGTTGGACCAATAGAGACTACTTCATGTAATCCCGACACCTTTATGACGGTGGACAAGGAATCACACATGAGCCGACACTGAGACTCTTTACTCCATTCAGGGTGAGCTAGCAACAATATCCTTTAAACTTTTGACATGGTCCCCTGCATTATGCTAAAATGCATTTGTTAGGCAAGAATAGTCGATGCCTAGCAAGGAGGTGGGCATGACAAGAACAGAGGCCTGGTTATGCCGATGGATGTTTCCCGATCGGAGCTCCCCGGCAACGTAAGAGGGAGGTGGCTTCGATAGGTAAGGCGCGTTGCTGGAGAGCACATGGAAGCCCCGAGCTCTTCGTCTGTAAGGCAAGGCTCCCAAGAAGGGGCAACGGCGGTTCAGCCGGAAGCTGAAGTGGAAGAGTAGGGGTGATTTAAAAACTGAATAGCGATATTCAGGAGCGAGCTTCAAAGTTGGAGCTCGCTCTTCTTATTATCTGTTATGCCGCTTTGACATTTACCTGAATAGACGGAGGACAAAGTTCAGAATGAGGGTGAGCTATCTTTGGTTTAATCTGGCCTGTATAATATTGGTAAGGAAGGAGAGAAGGTGGGCATGGTCGCCTCATACAGCCGGGAGTTAATGTTAGGTATCCCCCAAGGAACCTTGATTGACCTGGAGACCACCGGCCTTGATATGGGCCACGATGAGATAGTGCTTTTTGGCTACATTCAAGGGAGTCACCTTGAGATAATTTGCCGGAGTTCGCAAGAAGAAGCGCCGTTTATCGCCCAGCTTGCTGAACTCGTTCCGACGCTCCCCAGGCCATTTTACGCCTATAATCTCGCCTTTGAGAAGGGATTTCTTCGAGCCAAAGGGATTGATATAGAAGGGATAGACTTATTTCAGCCCTGGAAAGAAAAAGCCGAGGCACTTTACCTCAAGTGGCCTAAGTTGGACGAGCTTTTTTCCCACGCGGAGCACTATTTTAACGAGCCAGTGATAAGCGGCAAAGACGTCCCTTTTCTATGGCAAAGATTCCTTTATACAGAGGATGATAACTATTTGCAGCAAATCATAAAGCACAACGAGTCTGACCTGCTCAGAGAGCTATATTTGCTAGTGTATTATCGAGATAGCTACAAGGTTTAAGGGAGCCAGGAAGCCAGACATTGATAACACTGAGGGCTTTTTATGCCCTGGCAACTTGGGTGCCGCGGGCTTTCTGCAAAGTCCGTAGATTAGCTTTACAGTTCATGGTAGAATAGAAGTTAAATCGGAAAGTACTATGAAAAGGATTGGCGTCTTAACCAGCGGCGGTGACGCTCCAGGGATGAATGCCTGCGTCAGGGCTATAGTCCGCTGTGGGGTTAGCCGTAAGCTGGAGGTCATAGGAATTCGCCGAGGGTACTGCGGCGTACTGGAAGAAGACTTTGTAAAGTTAGGCAGCAGGTCGGTAGCCAATACTATTTACCGTGGTGGCACTTTCTTAGAAACAGCTCGCTGTGAGGAAATGAAGACCGAGGAAGGCATAAAGAAGGCAAATGAAATTCTGCAACGGGAAGGCATCGAGGGATTGATAACTATAGGCGGGGATGGCACCTTTCGCGGTGCAACAGCCCTGGCCAAAGCTGGAAATGTAAAGGTGATTGGTATTCCGGGCACCATAGATAACGATGTCTATGGCACTGACTATGCTATTGGCTTCGATACCGCCATAAATACCGCTTTGGATGCTATAGATAAGATTAGAGATACTGCGGGGTCGCTACAGCGCCTCTTTTTCGTCGAGGTCATGGGAAAGTATAGAGGATTTATTGCACTGGAGGTAGGAATTGCCGGCGGAGCCGAAGATATCTTGATTCCGGAATCAGAGACAAAAATAGAACAGATCTGCCTTGATATAAGGCGCAGCTTCAAGAGAGGTAAAAAATCCTCTATCGTGATAGTTGCTGAAGGAGACGAGGCAGGCGGTGCGTTTTCAATTGCTCAACAAGTATGGGAGAGATTAAGGCTGGAATACCGAATTTGTGTGCTGGGACATGTCCAAAGAGGTGGCTCACCTACAGCCAGGGATAGAGTTCTTGCCAGCAAGTTAGGAGCAGCGGCTGTGGATGCTCTGGTTAAGGGCATGTCAGGTTACATGGTGGGGGAGTTGAAGGGAGATATAGCCCTCACTCCACTCAGGGAAACCTGGGAGAAAAAGAAGGAATTGGATAGCAACCTGTTACGGTTGGTCAAGGTACTGGCTGGATAGGAACGTGATAAGGCACTCCACAGGCAGAATAAGGGACTTGTTGGGAACTTAGGGATTAGAGTCCCTTACCACGACTTAATGTGTCTGGCTATGCTACTCAGTGCTTCAAATATCGCGGCAGAGAGGAGCACATAATCAGTCCGTATCCGGGCATATCCATGCTTGGGCTCAGGAAAAATCCAGATATTTCCTTTAAAAGCGTTCACATCGGCTTTTACTAGCTTATCTTCCAGACTATAGTCGAGATTAAGGCTCTGTGCCAGAGCATCATCTCCTTTCCAATCAATGGCTACTACCTTACCCCATAGGGGTGGACTTTTCTTTCTGGTCAGCCTGGTTTTCTTGAGTACCCGCTCCCCCATTATGTGTGAGCCCTTCACCAGGTAGTCAATAAAATAGCGCGTTCCATACTGGGTAGATATACTAACGACGTTTATCGAATCTATGTTTCTATCTTCCAAGTCAATAAGACCCTCCGACTTCTGGCCTGAGGCACGAGCTAACCCTATTTTCTCTCTTTCATCGCCTTTTTCAGTCAGGGATGCTTCTACCCCCAGTTCTCGAAGATGCTGATAAAGCTCCTCCATCTTGTTAGTCGCCTCTTCTTTTTTCCTCCTGCGAGCAATGAGTGGCAATATTATCGCTATCAGAGCGGCAAACAGAACACCAATTATGCTACCCCAGTTCTCCATCTCTCCAATCCTTGTCGTTTGTCATCTCTCATTAAATTGCTTCGCCCCGCGGAGTTTATTCTGAGCGAAATTCTTCGGTCGCTTCTCCCCCTCACAAAGCACCCTATCCAGCTTGGCCTTGCTTCTCTTAACAATCTCCGTCTTGTTTTCCTCAGAGACCCCTCCCAGTTAACCTGCTGTACACCTCACGATATCTTTTCGATGTTCTCTCTATCACTTCCGGTGGCAACATAGGCGCTGGCGGTGTTTTATCCCATACTGAAGCTGAAAGCCAATCACGGACTGGCTGTTTATCAAAGCTGGGTTGCGAATAGCCAACCTCATATTGGCTGACATCCCAGAAGCGACTTGAGTCTGGCGTTAGTAGTTCGTCGATAAGGGCTAATTTGCCGTTGATGAGGCCAAATTCAAACTTAGTATCGGCAATTATTATGCCCTTGGTTTTAGCGTAATCACGAGCATAGCCGTAGATAAGCAGGCTTTTTTGTTCTAATTCCTCAAAAATGTTTTCAACGCCAAGGTCTTTTATGTCTTGATTAGTTAAAGGGCGGTCATGCTCCGTGTCGCTCTTAGTAGTGGGGGTAAAGATAGGCCGGGGCAATTCCTGGCTTTCCTTCATTCCCGAGGGCAAATTGATATGGCCAACTTTCCCAATCTCTTTATACTCCACCCATGCCGAGCCAGATAGATAGCCCCGAACAACGCATTCTACAGGTATACGCTCGGCCTTAGCCACAAGCATAGAGCGGCCGATAAGAGAATCCAGTAACTCCCCCGGCTGGCTCGAGAGATTCTTCACTTCGTTCAGAACAACATTGCTATCAATTACCTTGATAAGATGATTGGGTAGGATATGGGCTGTTTTCTCAAACCAGAAGGCAGAAAGCTGGTTAAGAACCTTTCCTTTGTCAGGGATGCCGCAGGGTAAGACAACATCGAAGGCAGAGATGCGGTCGGTGGATACAATGAGCAGTCTATCGCCTAAATCATAAACATCTCTTACCTTGCCACGGCGAAATAAAGGTAGAGGTAAGGTTGTATTCACTAAGACTGTCGGGGTGCTACTCATAGTTTCCTCGGCCCAGGCTATGATGTTTCCAGTAACGGCTTAAGGAGTCGCTTCTCTTTAAACCAGTAACTAGGGTTCAATGCCACACAACCTCTTCGCACTGCTTTTCATTCTCTCTATATTGGCCCGTCTCCCAATCATAATCTTCTGAGCCATAGGTGATCCGGCACCATGCATCGATTCCGCCAAATAACATGCAGCTCCTAAACCTACCGTGAGATTCTCAATCAGCCGCAGCACACGAATGCGGTTTTCTACCGCAATACCATCAACACCCTTCAGATATTTAGCAACATACTTGCCTATCGTGGGATGCTTAAGGTCTTTTTCAGAAGGCATCGTCACTATTAAGCCGCCAGCGATGTCCTGGGCCAGTCTGGCTATGTCATAAGGAAATTTCGTCACATTTAGTTTAGATACATTGGCTCTTAGAGTGTCTACAAAGTAAGTCCCTGAGGCCTCTCTGTGACCTTCGTAAGCACAGGCAAGACTGCAAGACATCATAGTTTCATTAAGCTGAATCATATCAAGGATTTTGTCTTTAATATGGGAAGCTTTTGAAGTACCTTGATACTCAGCAATTAATTGACTGGCGCCAATCAAGACATCGCCCATACCTGACTTGCAGGCATAACTCTGGCGGTGATAGGAAGCAAACTTCTCTACAAGGTCAAAAGCAAAGTCATATTCTTTGTACATAAAGACTCGTTCCCAGGGAACAAACACATCGTCAAAAACAACCATACATTCCTGTCCCCCATAAAGAATGTTACCTACATCCATCTTCGGGCTATCTATTTTTCTCGTGTCGCATGGTTGTCTCCCATAGATGTATATAATCCCTTCAGTATCACTTGGCAAGGCAAAAGAAATGGCATACTCCTTGTCTTCTTCACGCATAGCTCTGGTCGGCATGCAGATAATTTCATGCGAATTTACAGCTCCTGTCTGGTGCATCTTGTTTCCACGAACTACAATGCCATCCGGCTTCTCCTCTACTACGTGAAGGTATTGGTCGGGATCAGCTTGCTCGGCTGGACGAAGACTTCTATCGCCCTTGGCATCCGTCATGGCACCACAACAAACCAGGTCTTCATCCTGTACATATCTTAAGTATTTCAGGAAACGGTTGTTGTATTCGGTCCCATACTTCTGGTCAATGTCATAAGTCACCATCGACAAAGCATTCAAGGTGTCCATTCCAGCGCAACGCTGAAAGCAAGAACCGGTATAAGCACCCAATACTCTACCCATTTTTGACTTGTTGACCAGGTCTTCGATACTCTGATGAATGTGACAGAAACGATTTATCTTCTTGCCTGTTAGATGAGAGGTGGCTGTCATAACCTTCTGGAATTGTGGAAATTTGGACTCTTCGGCAAGTTCATAAGTAGCAGCAATACAATTTCTTGTCGGTTTGATAATAGGATTATCTACATGATTGGTAACCCGCTCTCCAAACATGTAGAGTTCAAAATGCATTTCCTTCATACTATCAATGTATTCTTGCGCAGTCTTCATCTTTCTATTTCCCTCCGTTATACGCTAATGCAAAAACTTCGAAGTCAATACCCCATTATGACACTGCCCTAGGAGCCAACTTGGTTGACCCAGCTTTGCTAGCTCTCTTTCCCTGTTTGGCTTTAGTTAGCCCCAATCGTTCAAAGACAGTATCTACGTATTTCAGATAGTAACTGTAGTCGAAAAGCGACTTTAGCTCATCTTCAGTCAGGTAATGTGTTATTCGCTTATCCATCAGAAGTAGAGCTAAAAAGCTTTTCTTGCCCCGCCACGCTTCCATAGCATTATCCTGAACCATTTTGTAAGCTTCTTCTCGTGTTAGACCTTTATTTATTAAAGCGAGGAGTACTCTCTGGGAGAAGATTAGCCCCTGGGTAAGCTCGATGTTACGCCGCATGTTTTCCGGATAAACCTTGAGTCCTTTCATTATGGAGGTAAATATAGATAACATGTAATCAACTGCCAGACAGGAGTCAGGTAAGATAATTCGCTCTGTAGAGGAGTGACTGATGTCACGTTCATGCCATAAGGCGATGTTCTCCAGAGAAGTTAAAGCATGGCCTCTTATTAATCTGGCCAGTCCGCAGATGCGCTCACAAAGCTCGGGATTTCTTTTATGGGGCATCGCTGAGGAGCCCGTTTGCCCCTCTTCAAAAGGCTCTTCCACCTCCCTGACTTCCGTGCGCTGGAGACTCCTGATCTCAGTGGCAAATTTTTCCAGGGAGCTGGCGATAATAGCCAAAGTGGTCAAGAATTGGGCATGGCGGTCACGCTGGACTATCTGGCTTGATATGGGAGCTGGAGCGAGTCCTAACCTGGCGCAAGCTATTTTTTCAACCTGAGGAGGCACAGTAGCATAAGTGCCTACTGCTCCGGATATTTTGCCCACAGAGATATTTTTCTTAGCCTCAGCCAGCCTTTGAGCATTACGCTTCATTTCCTCAGTCCACAAGGCCATCTTTAAACCGAAGGTAATCGGCTCAGCGTGAACTCCATGGGTCCGCCCCATCATAAGGGTGTATTTGTGCTCTATAGCTTTACTCTCCAGTACAGATATAAGCTCGGCTACATCCTTTGCCAAGATATCTGCCGCCTGGGTCAATTGCAAGCCAAGGGCGGTATCCATAACATCAGAAGAGGTGAGACCAAGATGTATAAAGCGTGACTCCGCACCCAGGCTTTCAGCCACCGAGTTAAGAAAAGCCGTCATATCATGGTGGGTCACCTTCAGAAACTTGGCGATGCGATTCAAGTTGTAGCTGGCTTTCCTTATCTTAACTATATCTTTTCGGGGGATTTCACTCAGCTCAGCCCAGGCTTCACAAACGGCTATCTCTACCTTAAGCCACTGGTCAAATTTGTTTTCCTCAGACCAGATTTTCTTCATCTGAGGTCTGGAGTACCGTTCAATCATATTATCCCTTTGCTAACTCTTGTTTATACTTACGATAGGCTTCTTTTATCTCTTTATGCTCGATGCCTAAAATCTGGGCGGCGAGCAAGGCAGCATTCTTTGCCCCGCTTGCCCCGATACCCATACAGGCTACCGGCACTCCCCCAGGCATCTGACTTACAGAGAGCAGAGCATCTATGCCCTTAAGCTCACTGGTGGGTAATGGTACACCGATTACAGGCAAGATTGTCCAGCTAGCCAAGACACCGGGGAGGTGAGCGGCGTAACCAGCGGCGGCGATGATAACTTTGAGCCCTCTCCTCTCTGCCTCCAAGCCATACTCTCTTACTTTTTCGGGATTTCTATGGGCTGAGATAACGGAAAGTTCATAATCAATGCCCAATTGCTTCAGCATGTCCAGCGCCGGCTGTATCAGTTCGGTATCTGTCTTGCTGCCTACGACTACGCCCACTAATGCCATTGCCATGTAACTCCCAAATTCTATTCGGTGCTTAGGGTTTAGAGTTTATCCCATCTACCTCCCTCAAAGCAATGTCTTTGCGATAATAGTAGCCTTCGAAGTAAATATCAGGAATGTTGCGGTAAACCTTTTCTCGAGCTTCAGCCATGTCCTGGCCCACACCTACTACGGTGAGCACTCGCCCGCCGTCGGTATAAATTATGCCATCATTTCCCAACTTGGTTCCAGCATGGAAAACCAGCACATCTTTATCCAGATTATCTATCCCCTGTATGGGAAAGCCGGTTTTATAGCTGCCAGGATAGCCACTCGAAGCCGCAACTACGCCAACGCAGGCTTCGGGACCCCACTCTATTTCCACTCGGTCGAGATTGCCTTGGATTACTGCCATAAGTATATCCACCAGGTCAGTTTTGAGAAGAGGCAAAATGACCTGAGTCTCCGGATCGCCAAAGCGAGCATTAAATTCCAGCACCACAGGCTCTTCATCGATAATCATTAACCCCACATAGAGTACTCCCTTATAAAGCATGCCTTCTTTAGCCATGGCCTTCACAGTCGGCAACAAAATATCCTTGGTTACCTTTTCTGTCATCCCGGCGGAGAAAAAATCGGGTGGGCTGTAACTTCCCATACCCCCGGTGTTGGGACCCTGGTCATTATCCCCGATTTTCTTATAGTCGCAGGCCGGCACCATAGGTGAGACTGTCTTGCCATCGGTAAAGGCTATGAGGCTTACCTCCCGACCGCTAAGATATTCATCAATTATCACTCTATCCCCTGCGGAGCCGAAAATCTTTGCTTCCATGATGTCGCCGAGGGTTTTGTGAGCTTCTGCCAAAGAACCAGCGATAATCACACCTTTGCCAGCGGCTAGCCCATCGGCCTTGATGACGACAGGCGGACGCTGTTCTCGAATGTATTCACGAGCCTCAGAGTAAGATGAGAAAATGGCACCTTTAGGACAGGGGATGCCATACTTTTCCATCAAATTTCGGGCAAAAACCTTGCTTGATTCTACCTGAGTAGCCGCTTTAGTGGGACCGAAAATAGGAATACCCAGACTATCAAAGTAGTCCACTATGCCCGAAGCTAGCGGAGCCTCAGGACCAACAACGACAAGGTCAATGCCTTTCTCTTTAGCTGCCTTGCCCAGCCCTTCTATATCGGTGGGGCGCAAATTCAGATTTTCCGCAATTGCCGCCGTGCCGGCATTCCCCGGGGCAGCAAAAACTTTTTCCACCCTGGGACTCTGGACAATCTTCCAGACTAAGGTGTGTTCCCTGCCTCCACCACCAACGATTAGTATCTTCAAATTTCACTCTCGCGTGTCAGCCTTCACGGTATAGCCCTACTCTGTCCTCCGCTTTCCGGATTTTTCAACGCCAGTTTTTTGAAAAATGGCATTGGGAATGATGATGAAGGTTATCACTAGGAACAGCCGACCTTGGCCCCGAAGAATACCTACCGCTTCTTCTTATGTTTGCCTCTATTCTTCTTTACACCTTTTAGTTTAACTCTGTTTGACATGGCATTATAAAATCTCCTTGAATTTGTCAGCTTGCACGGGGTCGAGATTTTGAATTAGTCTCAGTAATTCTACGACATGCTCCTTTTCTTCTTCAATAATATGTTCCAGTGTAGTCACAGCCCCTTCATTTTCCAGGTTTAATATATGGTCTTCATACTGGTTAATGGCTTGCAACTCGCCTATCAAATCCTCACGGAGCATCTCTAAATCGTCTAGTATAGCTAGCTGTTCGTCGCTCATTCCTTCAAAAGAATAACTCATCTTTTCTCCTCCTTCGATACTTATTCCCATTCTATAGTCGCCGGCGGCTTACTTGTGACATCATAAACTACCCTATTGACATTGGGAATTTCATTAACCAGGCGGTCAGATATTCTAGCAAGAAGGTCGTGGGGCAGGCGGGCCCAATCAGCAGTCATAGCATCTTCACTAGTTATCGCTCTGACCGCTACCAAGTAGCCATAGGTTCTGTAGTCGCCCATGACGCCAACGCTCCTGACATCAGTAAGTACAGCAAAGCTCTGCCATAGCTGGCGATAAAGTTTGGCTTTTTTGATTTCATTCATCAAAATCCAATCAGCAGCCCGGAGTATCTCCAGCTTTTCCCTAGTCACCTCACCGATAATGCGAATGGCTAATCCCGGTCCGGGAAATGGTTGCCGCCATATCATATCCTCAGGCAGATCTAGAGCTAACCCCACTTGTCGAACTTCATCCTTAAACAAATATCTCAACGGCTCGATAAGAGTGAAACTCATTTTAGCCGGTAATCCGCCGACATTATGATGGCTCTTTATTTTAGCCGCAGCTTTGGTTTCCGCGGAGGTACTTTCAATGACATCGGGATAAAGAGTGCCCTGGGCGAGAAAATCAATCTTGCCTAATTTGGCAGCTTCTTCCTCAAAAATCCGGATAAACTCGTTTCCTATTAATTGTCGCTTCTGTTCCGGATCGCTAACCCCTTTAAGTCGTTCTAAGAATCTATCGGTAGCGTCTATGTAAACTACATCCATTTTGAGGTTACGCTTGAAGGTATTAAGCACCCTTTCAGGTTCATCCCGACGCAATAAGCCATTATTGATAAAGATGCAAGTTAACTTGTTGCTAATAGCACGGTCAATAAGGGTAGCAGTTACTGCCGAATCTACTCCTCCAGAAAGAGCACAGACCACTCTCCTGCCACCTACTTGCTTTTTAATCTTATCTACGCTCTCAGCTATGAAATTAGCTGGTGTCCAGTTGCCCTGGCAGCCGCATATTTGAAGCACAAAATTCTGGAATATGGCTTTTCCTTGAGATGTGTGAACCACTTCAGGGTGGAACTGTAGTCCGTAAATACCGCTATCGTTACCGATAACGGCGAACGGCGAATTTTCAGTGTAAGCCAAAGCCTTGAAGCCAGGAGGCAGCTCTATTACTTGGTCACCATGGCTCATCCACACAGGGAGAGATGATGGAAGACCGACAAAAAGGGGACAGTCTTCAGCACTTATGTGCAGGATTGTGTGCCCGTATTCGCGCTTTGTTCCCTGAGTTACCTGACCACCTAAGTGATAAGCGATAGCCTGTGTCCCATAGCAAATGCCCATCACAGGTAGACGGCTCTCATAAATATATGGTAAAGGCATGGGAGCGCCAGAATCATAAACGCTAGCCGGACCTCCCGAGAGGATAAATCCCCGTGGGTTAAGGGAAGCTATTTTCTCCCAAGGCGTGTCATGAGGCACAAGTTCACAATAAACATGGCATTCCCGTACCCGTCTGGCAATGAGCATGCTATATTGAGAGCCAAAGTCGAGCGCTACTATAGTTTCACGCTCGCTTGGTGGTAGCTTAGGCTCAACTACAGGTTGCTCGCCACGTAACTCTTTGGCTAGCCCCAGATAAGTGGAGACTTCGATATCATCGCTGGCAGCAATTCTGTGGCTTTCTAACTTCTTTTTCATTGCAGATTTACGGTGGTGAATTCATTTAGCTTATCACTGTCCTTAACTATTATCAACCCGAGAGGGGCTAAGCCATTTCTCACATGGCAAGGCCCCTCCCCTGTGGTTAAAGCCTTCCAAACTTTCGAATGTAGAAAGAAAGGAACTTCTGACCCAGGCAAGCACCATGCTATACTAACACTAAGAAAGATGGGTGTTTTACAACGAGAAATTGAGAAAGGAGTTAAAATCCTCCAAAAGGGTGGGGTGATTGCCTTCCCTACCGATACGGTCTATGGCCTGGGGGCTGACGCCTTCAATCCCACGGCCGTGGAAAGGATTTATGAGATAAAAAACCGACCTAAGCATCGGCAACTCCCCTTACTTATCGCTGATGTAAAGCAATTGACTGCTCTGGCCGAGCCAATACCAGAAATTGCCTGGTTTTTGGCAAGTCGGTTTTGGCCCGGCGGGTTAACTCTGGTTCTACCAAAAACAAATTCGTTGCCTGTCTATCTAGCCACAGTACCCACCATAGCAGTACGCGTTCCTAACCACCCTGTTTGTCTGGCTATCATTCAACACCTGGGAAATCCCATAATCGGAACCAGCGCCAATATTAGTGACCAACCGGCTGCCTTAACTGCCGAGGGAGTTGGACAACAACTGGGAGGAAAAATCGACCTTATTATCAATGGAGGCAAATGTCCCGGCGGCAAGGAATCCACAGTAGTGGATATTACCCGTGAATCGCCGATAATCTTGCGTCAGGGCATCATACCCTCAGATGAGATTGACAAAGCTTATAAGGACTACTCGGAGGTAAATAGTGAAGCGCATTGCTATAGGCTGTGACCACCGCGGCTTTGCTTTAAAGGAGCTAATTATGCCCTTCCTGCAAAACGCAGGTTATAGCTATCAAGATTTTGGTTGCTACAGTACTGAATCTGTGGATTATCCTGACATCGCCCAGAAAGTCGGGGAGGCAGTGGCTTCGGGCAATTTTGACCAGGGCATTCTAATATGCAACACTGGCATAGGCATGAGCATAGCTGCCAATAAAATAAAGGGTGTAAGGGCAGCTTTATGCTGTGATGTATTTGCAGCACAACGAGCTCGTCAGCACAACGATGCCAACGTTCTGTGCCTCAGGGGGGAGTATATAGACACCGAGTCAGCTTTGGAAATCGTCAAAACTTTCTTAGACACGGATTTTGAAGGCGGCAGACACGTACAAAGGGTTAATAAAATAAGGGCTCTAGAAAGAGATTATCAAGAACAATAGCCCTTGTTCTAAAGGGATACGACCTGAGGGAGCAGTTATTTCGTCAGGTCACACTGCATATCGACTTCTTATGTCACGGGATAACTTAGCCGTTAATTCCAGGGCCAGAGACGCTGCTTCAGGCGATAAGCTTTCCAGGCCACAAGAAGGAGTTACCAGCCCTTGAGCTATGAGCTGCCTGAATTTAACGCCATCCCTGGTGAATGGAGCCATGGCTTCTTCCAGGCGGTCACGGAGACCGGACAAGGATTCTTTAGCTAAAGCCTCTTCTTCGTTCGGAACTATCCCCCAGGCAATGCTGCCACCACGCTCAAGAAAGGATTTCACTTTATCGGAGTGAGTGCTTAGAGAAGAGGCATAATTGTAAGCATCAAAACTGAGAATGTCGATTTTGGTGTCCAGCAGGACTGACCAGTTAGTGTTTCCGCAGCAATGCAACCCTTTTACCCCCTTTATTCCCTTGATGACCTCCTCTAGTAGAGCAGGCACCTTTTCTTCAGGAATAGGAGTAAACACCGAGCCCAAAGAAACCAAATAGGGCTCGTCAACAAAGATAATGGTATTAGGCGATATTTCCCTCAAGATATTTTCCTGCCACGAAGCTTTTAGGCACAGAAACTTAGCCGCGGTTTCGGCTAAAGTCTCATCATAGAGGATGCCCAGACCATCCTGACTGGTAACCCTCAATCCCCAGGTGACGGGACCTGTTACCTGTCCCTTGACTATTTCACTGCCTGTTGCTTTGGAGAAGAAGGCATGGAGCCCGGCAGCATATTCGGGCGAAATGCCATATTCACGGGCATTATCCTGTTCACAATCAATGTGGATTTGCTCCAGCTCGCTCTCAAAATCCGCTGATGGCTCGATGTGAATTTTGTCCCCATTTATGACTATCCCCGGGAAACCCTCGCTGAATTGGATAACCATGTTTTCTTTAGGAGAGCGCCTCGGTAATTGTGGCCAGACGGGAATGTCAGGAAGATATTTCATAATAATGGAACAAGCCTCTCCGGGATTCGTGTGAGGCATGCTGCCGATAGCAGTGGGCAAACATCCAAACTCAATCTTGGCTGACATCTTCCTCCCTGCCTAAATACTTGCCAATTAGCAGCCCCAGATCTTTCCTCTTTTCTTTCGGTATGTATTTCGTCCCAGTGACTATGGCATATTTAAGGGCGCTAGCACAGGCACAGTCCCGTTTCTGCGGTATTGAAGGTAGTAATAACTTCAGGATTCTCTTGACAGTATCAATGCCCTTCCTTAGATTGGTTAAAATCATCTCCGTAGTCACCGATTCATAAGTCAGATGCCAGCAATCATAATCGGTGACAAGGGCAAGTGCCACATAGCATATTTCTGCCTCCCTGGCTAATTTAGCTTCAGGCAAAGCTGTCATCCCAATTACATCAGCACCCCAAGAGCGGTAAAGTTGTGACTCAGCCTTGGTGGAGAGTTGCGGCCCTTCCATAACCAGATAAGTACCACCTTTATGTACCTTAGCCCCAACCTTGGTGCTTGCCTCAAACGAGATTTGACTCAAAACAGGACAGAAAGGTTCAGCGAGAGAGACGTGCCCCACTATTCCATCTGTAAAGAAGGTGCTTGCTCTTCCTTTGGTACAGTCTATTAGTTGGTCAGGAATGACTACGTCCAGAGGTTCTATCTCCTCCTTAAGACTGCCCACGGCGTTTACAGAGATAATCCTTTCCACCCCCAGGGATTTCAAGGCGTAGATATTGGCTTTCGCCGGTAATTCACTGGGGCTTATTCGATGTCCTTCGCCATGTCTGGGAAGAAAGGCAACCCTTACGCCTTCTAGATTCCCCAACATGATAGCGTCGCTGGGCTCGCCAAAGGGCGTGCTTATCTTTACTTTCTCTACCTCCGTCAGCCCTTCCATGTTATAAAGCCCACTTCCGCCAATTACACCAACTTTTGCTTCAGTCATTTGATACCCCCGTGAAAAACACTAGCCCTTGTCCTTCCATTTCTCTCCCCACCTTCCCTTCCTCCTCAAGATATTTCAGGTGAGCCATAGCTTCTCCAAAGGCAAACCACTTTTGCGCCGGAGGAAATAAATCCCAGGACTTGTAATCTATATCCCAGGTCATTTGTGATGCGACCTGGAAGACGTTTTGCCTACCTTTTCCCAGAATAGAGATGACCTCATCAAGCCTTGTTTGGTGATGTTGTTTCAGTTCTCGAATTCTCTCTTTGTGATTTCTGAAGATACGTCTATGACCAGGCAGTACAAGTTCAACGTCCAAATCATAAACTTTGTCCAGGCTCTTCAGATATTCTTTTAATGGATTTCGCTCCTCGGAGGAAAGGGTGATATTCGGAGTTATATCAACAAGGATATGGTCACCACATATGAATATTTTCTTGCTGGGCTCGTAAAGACAAATGTGACCCGCAGTGTGCCCTGGGGTTTCAATACATTTAAACAGGTAATCCCCGATGCTTATCGTATCGCCATCCTTTGAGACACACAAATTCAAGGAGGTATTCGGGCTATATCTGCGACCGGGGTGGCTTCTGATAGCCCTTTCCAGCTCCTCTCCAGGAAAGCCGCATTTATGAGCAAAATCAATCTGCTTCTCCCAATGCTCAGGCGCAGTAGACCTCATAATTTCCGCATCTGCCCAGCCAAAGTAGATTCTCGCCCCTTCCCCGGCCAGAGCTGACACTAAACCTGCGTGGTCTGCATGCATGTGCGTGATGAAGAAATCAGCTTGTCTGAAGTCCACGCCACATTCCTTTAATCCGGAAACTAGTGCCGTCATGCAGTCCTCTCGATTCCATCCAGTATCAATAATTAAAGACCGCTCTGTCCCCTTTATAACGTAAGAGTTGGTGGCTTTTAGAGGACTTCCGGGGAGAGGAACTTTAATTCTATAAAGACCTGGTAAGACTTCCTCGAACAATGCTCTTTAAAATCCTTCTCGTGACATTGACCACGAACATAGTGTAACTTTAATCACGTTGGTACTATGTGAATTCAAACCTAGCATATTTTCCTGGAATTGTCCACCACCGAGCCTATTTTTTTCACGGAGGTATTGCATTTTACTACATTTAGTGGTAAAATGTTTCCATACCACAATTCTTAGGAGAAATTTGTGAACTGTCCTTACTGCGGCAGACAAGAGTCAAGGGTAATAGATTCTCGGGGCTTAAATGAAGTGGTGAGGCGCCGACGGAAATGCCTCGCCTGCGGCACTCGCTTCACTACTTATGAGCGTATACAGCCACATGATATCTTCGTTATTAAGAAGGATGGGCGGCGTGAGGAATTCAGCCGGGATAAGCTCTTTTTGGGTATTCGCAAAGCTTGTGAGAAACGCCCCCTTCCTACAGGCGCCATTGATAAATTTATGGACACTATCGAGGCTGAGCTTTACAAGGTGGGCAAAAGCGAGGTCTCCAGCTCCTATATTGGTGATTTGGTCATGGAGGGATTAAAAAAACTAGACCACATCGCTTACATTCGCTTTGCCAGTGTTTACCGGAAATTTGCTGATATCGGCGATTTGAAACAAGAAGTGGATAGCTTGGCGGTGCGAAGAGAGCTAACGCCAGCAAACCAGCTACCGCTGCCTTCTTCTGAGGTGGTGAATTCGGTGGCTGGTCGTAAGAGGAGATAAAATGCCCAAAATTAATATAAAAACCAGTCAAGAATTTAATGGTCGGGATGAATAACAAAGCTAAGTATTGTAAAGGAGCAAAAATATTAGGAGGTAGGAAATGAGAATAACACCCACCCAAGATGATATCAATGAGAGAAAAGATATCTGGCAAGCAATTCGCTGGCGGATGAACGAACGTAGGATTACTCCACAATCACTCGCTAGACGAACAGGGTACTCGCAAGACCTTATTGAGAGAGGAATAAGTGGCGAGCCTGTACCAATAAGACATGTTCTACGTAGTTTTGTTGAAGCCTTTGGCTTAAGAAGTGGCAGATTCTACGAAGAGACAGTTGATAGTCTAACAGACGATACTTGTAAGAAACTCCTTAAACCAACGCCGGCAATGCCTCCTCGTCAGGGTAACTTCTGGGACTATTGGGACTATGATGATTAGGAGCGATTAATGAGTACAAACTACTTAACCGGTGATAGCTCGACTAGCCAAGGAGTGCCAGTGTCTCTCAATTTGGAACAATCAACTAGCCTTATCGTTGAACGAGCCAGACAGCTCGTAAGCCAATTGGTTGAGCAGCGAGGACATGGGAGGCCACCGTTTTTGTCAGAAGAATATGCTCGCCTGCTAGGCATTAAAGAAATTTTGAAAGCAGATCTTAAAGAAAGCGCCGTCCTACTCAGATTTCATGACGGCTACGTCATTAAAGTAAACAAAGACCACAACTTGGCTAGGCAAAACTTTTCTTGTGCTCACGAAATTGGGCATGCCTTACTTAGTGAGCTAAACCTGGAACCTTGTGTGGAGGAGGTTGAATTTCGAACCTTCAACCCACAAGCTCCTGCGATAGCTCGTGCAAAAGCTAGAGAACGCCTATGTGACGCCGCTGCTACAGAACTCCTCATGCCAGAGGCAGTTTTTAAGAAATATTTATCGGGTTTTGGCATATCCATTAAATCGCTTGAATGGTTGGCCAATATCTTCAGAGTGTCCATCATATCAACTGCCATCCGAATTGCCGAGCTTAGCACAGAACCTTGCATTGCCCTTCTATGGCGCCTCCGGCCAGGAACCAACTCTAAGACCCTTTGGTTGGCGTGGCGTGTGAGCCCCGGGAAAAAATCGAAGGACAAAGCTGACTATATGCCAGTGCATACACTCGCTAGGCATACTTCCACTTTGTATAAAGCTTACCAAGAGGACCGCCATGTCACATCCTATAAACGTTTTAGGCTTAATGCTGGTGAGAAACGCTTACCTGTAGAATCCAAAGGTTTTGGTCATGGTAAAATGAGGTATGTTATTTCTCTAGCTTTCCCCGCCAGATGAAGCAAAGCAAAATACTATATCTGGAGAGCGTTGTGTCAAATAATAGTCACAAGAGAAACAACAGTGAGGGATCTCTTAATCGCACTGAAATTCTGAGGGCTGTAATGGCTGATGCTGAGTCAATTGGTATACGTGATAGAAACAAAATAGAACAACTCACCACCCAGGTGATTGAACGCTTGGAACGGCAGCGAACCTTACCTGGAATGGAGCACTTAGTGCCAAAATACCGTCGAGAGAAGCGCCCATTCGCTGAGTCTGAAATCCGGACTGCGGTAAAAGAAATCTTGGCTGCTGAAGAGCCAGCTAAGCCAGAGGAGGTTAAGCCTGAAATGGAAATCGAGATTAAAGAAATGCCTGTTATTCTAGCCAAGCCAAGGATTCAACTCGCTGTTGATATCAAATTTAGCGATAATGCCTTACGGGTTCTGGAAAGGAGATATTTGACAAAGGATGGAGAGGGGAGAGTCATTGAGACCCCACAAGAGCTATTTCGCCGTGTCGCCAGGCACATTGCCTCGGCTGAGCTTACCTACAATCCCAAGGCAGATATCTCTCTTTATGAAGAAGCTTTTTATCAATTAATGGAAAGCCTGGAGTTTCTACCTAACTCACCTACATTAATGAATGCCGGTCACGAACTCGGACAATTATCAGCTTGCTTTGTTTTACCTATTGAGGATTCTATGGAGTCTATTTTTGATGCGGTTAAATATACTGCCTTGATTCATAAAAGTGGTGGAGGTACCGGCTTTTCCTTTTCTCGACTTAGACCGGAAAGGGATAGAGTGGGTTCTACAGGCGGCATTGCTAGCGGCCCTGTTTCTTTCATGCGAGTCTTTGATGCCACCACTGATGTCATAAAGCAAGGTGGCATGCGCCGCGGAGCCAATATGGCAATACTCAATGTTGAGCATCCTAACATCTTGAAATTCATCGAGGCTAAAGAGGATCCGGAAGCTCTAACCAATTTTAACCTTTCTGTAGCTGTGACCGATGCGTTTATGAAAGCGGTGGAAAAAGGCACCGATTACAATTTGATGAACCTGCGAACTGGAGAGGTGACAGATAAGCTTAGTGCCAAAGAGGTATTTAAGAAAATAGTTGACATGGCTTGGCGCACCGGCGACCCGGGCGTTGTGTTTATTGACGAGATAAACAGGCATAACCCCACGCCTAAATTGGGCAAAATAGAAAGCACCAATCCCTGTGGAGAACAACCCCTGCTTCCCTTTGAGTCCTGTAATTTAGGCTCCATAAATTTGTCCAAGATGGTGGCGTATAAAGATGGCCAGCCATACATTGACTATGACAAGCTATCACAAACAGTCAAGCTGGCAGTCCGCTTCCTTGATAATGTTATCGAAGTCAACCAATTTCCCCTGCCAGAGATTGCGGAGATGACAAAAACTACCAGGAAAATAGGTCTGGGGGTGATGGGGTTTGCTGACATGCTGATTCAGCTTGGCATTCCTTATGATAGTGAACAAGGGCTTGTTATGGCTGAGGAAAGTGCCCATTTCATATCTGAAGAGGCGGATAAAGCCTCTATAGAGCTAGCTCAAGAAAGGGGAGTTTTTCCTGCTTTTCAGGGAAGCATTTATGACATGCCTGATGGTCCTCGTTTTCGAAATGCCTCTCGGACTACCATTGCTCCTACTGGCAGCTTGAGCATAATCGCTAACTGCTCCAGTGGCATTGAACCATTGTTCGCTTTAAGCTATGTGCGTCATATCCTGGAAGGAGAAGAATTTATAGAGGTGAATCCTTATTTTGAGGAGGCAGCCAAAAAGGGAGGGTTCTATTCCCCGGATTTAATGAAGCAGCTAGCTGAAGGAAAGAGGTTAAAGGACATAGAAGAAGTTCCTGAACAGCTAAAAAGACTTTTTATCACCGCCCACGACATATCTCCTGATTGGCACGTTAAGATGCAGGCAGCCTTCCAAAAATTTACTGATAGTGCTGTATCCAAGACAGTCAATTTCCCTCACGAGGCGACACCCGAGGATGTAGCTAAAGTGTATAAGCTGGCTTACCAGGAAGGCTTGAAGGGGATAACTATTTACCGAGACAGGAGCCGAGAGAGTCAGGTTCTCACTGTAGGTGAGGGGGTAAAAAGGGCTGAAGGTAAGCTAGCTCCCAGAAAAAGGCCTAAAGTTACCACGGGTGTAACTGAAAGGGTAAACACCGGGTGCGGTTACATTTATGTAACAGTAAATTTTGATAGTCAGGGAATATCCGAAGTCTTCTCCACATTAGGAAAGGCCGGAGGTTGTGCGGCTGCGCAGCTTGAGGCTATTAGCCGCCTAACATCCCTGGCTCTAAGGTCTGGAATAGATATAGATTCTATTGTAAAGCAACTACGCGGCATCAGATGCCCTTCTATCGCTTGGGAGCAGGGACATGCTATTTTGTCCTGTGCCGATGCTATCGCTAGCGTGCTGGAGAAGTACATTAGAGAAAAGACCGCCACTAAGGAAAAGACCGCTAATCCAAATACGCCTTCCCAAAATCCTGAGATGGTTAAAAGTTGGGCCGGGCAATGCCCCGATTGTGGTGGTCCTTTGATTTACCAGGAAGGCTGCAACATTTGCCTCGCCTGTGGCTTCACTAAATGTGGATAGAGTACAATAAAAATGGGTAGAACGAGAGGTAGTTATTATTCAGCTCTCAAGCGGATAACTAAAGTTGCCAATTCGGCTCTTAGTTTAAGGAGGATTTGCAATTCCGTAGCTAAAAGCACTGCCAAAGCAATGCAGGCAAATGGCTGCCGCATTTTATCCCTCAATCCCCAAAAGGAATATTTGATCACTGTAGGCGCGTATGGGTTGAGCGACCTTTACCTGAAAAAAGGCCCTCTTGATGCCCGTAAAAGCCTTCCGGATATCCTTGAGGGTAAGGTGGTATTTATTGCCGATGCTGCTAAAGACGAAAGAGTTCAATATCCCCAAATAGCACTAGCGCAAGGAATATCTTCTGTACTTGGGGTTCCTGTACTTGGGAAAGGAGAGGCTATCGGAGAGATTCGAATTTACACTCGCGAGCCTCATCAATTCTCCGAAGCTGATAAAAGCTTCCTCCTCAGTGTTGCTGATATTTGCGCCGTCGTCTTTGAGAGAGCAGAGCTTCATCAATTGTTAGAGCAAGACTATAAAGCAAATGAGAGACGAAGAAAATCGTCTCAAGTATCTCCATTGCCTACTACGCTGAAGTCGACTAGTTTTGCTCACCCCAGCGAGGAGGATTTCGCCAGACTTTTGGACTTTTACTGTATTGAATGGCTTTATGAGCCTCGTTCCTTTCCTCTTAGGTGGGAGGGCGACAAGATAGCAGAGATGTTCACTCCCGATTTTTATTTGCCCGAGCTAGACCTTTATGTTGAACTCACTACATTAAAACAAAATCTGCTAACCGAGAAGAATCGCAAGCTGCGCCAGCTTAGAGAACTTTACCCTGAAGTCAATATCAGACTTCTGAACAAAAATGACTTTCTCAAGCTGTTAGCCAAATATGGTTATGGTCCTCTAGGCGAAGCTAAAGTAGAGGGGATCGATCGAGTTTTGTACAGCCACGCCAAAATTCAACGAAGGATAAGTACCCTAGCCAGACGCATTTCGCGCGATTATACTGGTCAGCGATTAGTGCTAATAGGCATCTTGAAGGGCGTTGTTTGCTTTATGGCTGACCTGATGCAGCACCTTTCCCTTCCGGTTACCCTGGACTTTATGGCTATCTCATACTATGGTGATGATGGTCAGGTAGTCAAGATAACCAGAGACCTCGATAGCAGCATAACAGGTCAGCATGTACTGATGGTTGAAGACATTGTAGATACTGGCATGACACTGAATTACATTCTCAGTCATCTCTCTGCTCACAATCCTGCTAGTCTTCGCGTTTGTACCTTGCTTGATAAGAGAGCACGTCGATTGATAAATGTTCCTCTTGATTACGTAGGCTTTGAAGTTCCCGATGAGTTCGTAGTGGGTTATGGATTAGATTACAAGGGAGAATACCGTAATTTGCCCTTTATTGGCATCCTCCACCCCGAGCTAATCAAAGGCCCAGAGCTGCGATAGTACCCCAAGAAAAATTCGCTTCGCTCTTTTCTTCCTGGGAAATCCGGAAATGCCAATGGGTAAATCTGGGGCCCCCTCAAAAACGAAGTTTTTCAGGTGTAAGAATACCCCCCCACCTATCTCTCTTTTTCTGTGGCAATACTTATAGCTCTTATAACACAATAAAAACAAAAACTGGGGATAAAAAACGCCCCAAGTAATCTCACTTTCCTTGACTCTCCACCCACCTTCCTTTCTGCTTCCACCTACCTTGCGCTGGGCCTTTTACCTCCCAGCACTTTTCAGCTTCCGCTTACTCAGTGGTCGGCTCCACACTCGCCAAGTCCTTGTTCAATTACTTGGAGCACTATTATCGTAACACATCTCTAAAACTTTGTCAAGGGGGTGTGAGAAATTTCTCAAAGCACGCGGCACAAGCATAATTATCAAACAAGGGCCTAAACTCCCATTGGGCAGCCATAACCCATAGACTTTATGTCACACACTGGTTATCTCTCCTAAGAAATATTTACAGCGCGAAGGCGCTACGAGCTCTCGCCTTACCACCTTGCCAAAGCCATCTCAGCCATAATGAACTCTGCTTACTTGAGGTTAGCGCCCCATTTAACACTAAATCTCTCTTTGACTTGTGGATTAATCAAGCCGTGAGGCCATTCCCCTTGCAATACTCTGGCTACCTCTTCCCAGGGCCACCTAAATAACTCTTCACGTGACTCCTCAGAATAGTAAGCAAAATGACCAGTAATGAGAACATTGTTAAGCTTGAGTAAAGGATTATCGGAGCTAGGAGGCTCTGTATCTAATACGTCTAACCCAGCACCGGCAATGAGTCCCTCTGAAAGGGCAGTACAAAGAGCCCTTTCATCCACGAGCTCTCCCCGGGCTGTGTTGATGAAATAAGCGGTTGGCTTCATCTTCTTAAATTGCTGAAGCCCCATCATGTGCTTGGTTTGTGGAGTGAGAGCGGTATGCATGGAAACAAAGTCCGACTCTTTAAGCAATTGGTTGAGCTCTACCGATTTCACTTCGAATGTCTTAAACAGGATGCGAGGCACATGGGGGGCGTAGGCAAGGATTCTGAAGCCAAAAGCTTTGGCTTTTGGGACAAGGGTACGAGAGATATTGCCAAAGCCAATAAGCCCTAAGGTTTGCCCAGAGAGCCGATGTAACGGCTTCAAGGCGCTCAAGTAATCTGCCTGGGTACTCCATTTTCCACTCTTAATGTCGGGAAGTAGTTGATAAAACTTCCTGGCGCAGGCGAGAATAAGTGCCATAGCGTGGTCTGAGACCTCATCCAAGCAATAATAGGGAACATTAGCAACACAAACACCTTTTCCTGTAGCTGCGGCTATGTCCACATTGTCATAACCGATACTCGTAAGGGCAATCAATCGGCATTTGTTCAGATTCTCGATTACTTTGGGACTAAAGACATACCCGGGCGTTATCCTTATTCCCACTGCTATGACAGCATCAGCTTCAGAACAGGCGGAGATAAGTTCATCCTCAGTAGTACAGAAGGTCTTTTCCACCTCTGCTCCTAACTTGGTCAATAACTCATCGTAGGTGGGAATTGTTCCGGGCACATAAAAGGTATCAACTACTTTGAAGCTCAAAATCCTGCCTCCCTTCTTATTTTTGCTAGAGCAATCTCCATCGTCCTAACCTTTACGATTATAGCATTGTCACATGGGCATCTTCAGTGCGAGTCCTCCGGGCTCTTTACTCATGTTTATTAAGCTTGGTGAGCACGCCGGCAAAACAAAGAGAATTGGTATGGACGGACGACTCACATCCTGCACATCCGCCACTCGTTTGTACTGAGCCATACCATAATATATTATATAGACAACCCAGGTCGACCTAACCAGAAATGGAGGTAAGAGGTATTAATCCAATCGATAGTGAACTAGGAGGTTGAGATGTCTGATGTGATAGCTAAGGTAATATCACAGAAGGGGACTTGCGCAGCTCAACACAAGGCTGGTGATGAGTTTATCATCGGACAACAGACTCCGCCTAACCTTTGCTCATGGGCTTTTTACTCCCTTTTTCCTTTTGCTCAGGTCCTGCAATTCGGCGGTTCGTTCCCCTGGGAACAAGACCGAAACAAGACTACGGTTGCCTGTCCTGACCCAGCAAACCCGGTTGTGTTTGAACTAAGGCGCACTTTGCCTTAATGAACTAATCGCGAGGCCAGGTAGCGCAAAATGAATGGACCCCAGCTGACCTTACCGCTGAACTGAAAGAGAAGGTTTTATTTTTGGAGGTCACGGCGATACTATGAAGGGCTGAGCAATGTCACGCCCTCTGACCCCTACACTGGAAGACATCTTGAAATAATACGGAGGAGGAAGAAGGTCGAAAGCGAAACATTAACAGCATGAATAGATAGTAGATTATAATAAGACCAGCACGGAGCGGGGGCATAGCCTCTAAAGTATCCGATACTTTCGATGGCTCAATTGCCCACTTCCGCGAACTACATATAGTCGCCATATATAAGTATAAAGAAGGCAAGACCTGAGAAACAATGCGAACATGGTTTCTAGCGACTAGACCCCAATTTTTGATAATCTCGTTAATGCAGGTGTTTCTCGGTACCGCAGTAGCCTGGTATCATGGTTACTTCAGCCTTCTGTATTGTCTACTGGCTCTCGTTGGACTACTCCTTGCCCACATTAGCGTTAACACGTTAAATGATTATTTCGACTACAAGAGCGGGATAGACCTGGAAGTAAAAAGAACGCCTTTCAGTGGGGGAAGCGGCATCTTATCTGCCGGGCTTCTCACTCCTGCCTCTGTTGGCAGGCTTGGTCTCGTCTGTTTTTTATTAGCCATTCCGATAGGCATCTATTTTGTTATCCTTAGAGGTTGGCTTTTACTGCCCATATTGGTAACGGGCGCACTCTGTGTACTTTTATATACGACTCACCTGACAAGATGGGGGTTAGGAGAAATCGCTTCCAGTTTAGGGCTAGGAACATTGCCAATCTTAGGAGCCTACTTTGTTCAAAGCGGAACCTATACCTGGGAGGCTGTGATTGCAGCTATACCCTCGGGGATTTTACTCCATAATGGCCTGTTGCTAAATGAATTCCCCGATGTGGAAGCTGACGAAAAGGCTGGGAAGAAGACTCTCCCCATTGTAATGGGGAAGAGAAAGGCATCTTTACTGTACTCTATGTTGATCATAGCAATGTATGTGTGGATAGCTGCATGGTCAATAGCTGGGTTTATGCCAGTATTTGCCTTACTAGGTCTGCTAACACTTCCGCTGGGAGTGAAAGCAATAAAAGGAGCCCTGAATTATGATGAAGAGAGCAAATTGTTCCCCGCTCTGGGCGCTAATTTGATGGTAGTGCTAGGCACCCAGGCTCTATTAGCTGTAGGATATGTAATTGCAGCAATTGTTTAGTTTCTCCTTCCTTTTTCAAGCAATTTTCTGAAATTTCATTGAAAATCCAGTAATACTCTCCTGCCGCAAATGCTAAATTGACGAGGTGCCACAACCGTGCTATCTTGGCTTAAACGCAGATGAAGCAGACCGAAAATTATCGAACAAAATTGCTGAAGTTGTCTTTAGCTAGATTACAAAGAGCCTCTAAATTTGTCTGACTACAAATTCTTTAGGCAAACGACCACTGATGGTAGGTAAACAGAGCATAAAAGAGCACTTGGGAGAACTTGATGCCACTCTAAAGGAGTGGACAAGATATCGTGATAGCGTCCAGAATGAGTTGAAAGAAATCATTAACAGAACCCCACCATCTCTTCGCAATATTCTACGATATCATATGGGCTGGGATAACGAGAAGGGTTGTGCCCGCCAAGGGAAGCCGGGTAAATTTATCCGCTCTATCCTTCATCTTCTCAGCTGTCAAGCAGTTGGAGGAGACGCAACACAGGTATTGCCATCTGCGGCAGCTGTGGAATTTGTCCACAATCTTTCTCTCATCCATGATGATATCCAGGATATAAGTCATGAACGTCGTGGGCGGCCTACGGTGTGGAAGTTGTGGGGTAAGTCGCAAGCTATAAATATCGGTGATTTCATGTTTGCCCTGGCTTCTCTAGCCTTACTTAAATTGAAAGATAATGGTGTACCCAGCGAAGAGATAGTTCATTCTTTTCACCTCTTAGCCAAAGCCTGTAAGGAGCTTTGTGAAGGGCAATTTCTAGATATCGAGTTCGAGAACAGAGTTGATATTACTGTAGAGGACTATCTCAACATGATAAGAAAGAAAACAGCAGCCTTGATAGCAGCATCTACCTCGATGGGAGCTTATCTGGGTAAGGGGGGAGAGAAGGTACAGTATTTTCATCAGTTTGGTGAAGCATTAGGTATGGCTTATCAAATTCGTGATGATATATTAGGGATTTGGGGTATGAAAGAAAGCACAGGGAAATCAATAGAAGGGGATCTCCGACAAAGAAAGAAAACTTTACCCGTAGTTTATGCACTTCGAGAAAGCAAGGATAAGGCAAAGCTTGAGAGACTTTACTCACAGAGGCATATTGAGGGTGGAGATGTACCCATAGTAGTGGGGATACTTGACCAGTCAGGTGCCCGAGACCACGCCCATAATCTAGTTCAGCAATGTTGCCGTCGAGCCTTAGAGCAGCTCGAAGCCAGCGGCATAGAACGGAACCGCCAGGCTCCTTTGAAACAACTAGCACATTCTCTCGCAGAACGCAATTACTGAAAAGAGAGTTGCTGGGTATATCTTATTCTGACCAAACATGGCGGCATTAGATTATTGTGTTGCGACAGCAACTGATTGGCGATACTATCCCAATTACCTCCACTACAAACCAGCCTTTTTGAATCTCAGACTAAACCAGCGTCATCCGGCTCAGTAAAGCGTAATTCCAGGAAGCTTGTGTGAGAAATACCCTGCGAGGACTAACTAGAAGATATTGTAAATTCAGGTGCCAGTATTATTAATGTAGCCTCAGATTAATTGCACCGGCTGAGCTGTTTCTTCACATTCCTGGCTTTGCGTTCATATCGATCAGCCGCCGCAGTACATCCAATGCCCAAGCAAACAAACACAATTCCAAAAAGCCCAAGCAGACTCGGTGAGATAAAAAGGATACTACCGCCCATCATTCCCACCGTTACCAGAACTATTGCCAAAATAATATACATATTTGCCCTATCTTTCGCCTCATCAACTTCCTCCTGAAGCTGAAACTCTTGCCATTCTGTATCTTCCCCAACTAAAACCTCCCCACATTTAGGGCAAAACACCAAATCTTCATCTATTTTCTTCTTGCAGTATTGACAATATAACATCGCCACACCTCCCAGTCTCTTTCCAATATTATAAGATAACGCTGACCAAAATGCACTATATTGTGCTAGCGTGTGCGCAGGAGGTTACTACCAGGTTTTACAAAAATTTTTTAAAGCCTGCAGTAGTGTGTCGTAGCAAGTTTTTCTAATAATACCTAGCCCTTCAGCCAGGGCATCATACTCCTGAGCTTTTTGCCCACAACTTCGATGGGATGCTCTGCTTCCATACGCTTCATAGCATTAAAGCTGGGCCGGCCGGCTTGGTTTTCCAAAATCCACTCTGTGGCAAAGCTGCCATCCTGAATCTCTGCCAGGATTTGCTCCATTTCTTCCCTGACCAAATCATCAATGACCCGTGGGCCCCGCGTGTAATCACCATACTCCGCCGTATCGCTTACCGAATAGCGCATATAACTCAAACCACCTTGATAAATCAGGTCAACAATGAGCTTTAACTCATGGCAAACCTCGAAATAGGCGATCTCAGGTTGATAACCGGCCTCTATCAATGTTTCAAAGCCAGTCTTTATCAAGGACGAGACTCCGCCACAAAGCACCGTTTGCTCGCCAAATAGGTCGGTCTCGGTCTCTTCAGCAAAAGTCGTTTCCAGAACCCCGGCTCTAGCGCAACCAATCCCCTTGGCATAGGCCAGAGCTGTGTCTTTGGCTTTCCCCGAGGCATCCTGGTGGATAGCCACCAAGGCCGGAGGTCCTGAACCTTCAGTATAAAGCCTTCTGAGCATATGTCCCGGACATTTAGGCGCTATCATGCTAACATCGACCTCAACTGGAGGCACGATTTGGGAAAAGTGGATACTAAAACCATGAGCAAATATAAGTGTCTTGCCTCGGGCCATCTCCTTCTCAATTGACTCCCGATAGATTCTGGGCTGCACAGTATCCGGAGCTAGCATAACAATTATATTTGCCTTTTTGGCTACTTCAGCGGCGGTGGCCACTTCAAAATCAGCTTTCTTTGCTGCCTCCCAGACTTCAGTGCCTGGTAACTCGGCAACGATGACCTGGCAGCCGCTGTCCCTCAGGTTCTGGGCATGAGCATGTCCCTGACTCCCAAAGCCAACAATGCCAATTGTCTTCCCTTTGAGCAAATCCAGGTTAGCATCCTTGTCATAATAAATTTTAGCCATAATCCCTCCTCTATTAACTTTCAGCTGTCAGTTGTCAGCTATCAACCATCGACAGTTATTCAAGAACTGCTTCCGCGAGTTAAGGCTATCCTGCCAGTTCGTGAAACTTCCCTAACACCAAAATCACTAAGGAGCCCGAGCAGAGAATTTACCTTGTCTTCGTCACCGGTCACCTCCACTGTCAGTGAACCTGGAGCAACATCCACTATATTAGCCCGGAAAATGCCAACGATTTGCATAATCTCGCTTCTTGTCGAGGCAGTAGCCTTCACCTTAATTAATGCCAATTCTCTGGTCACTATGTTTCCTTCGGTTATATCAGAGACTTTAATCACGTTGATTAGCTTGTCCAATTGCTTTCTCACCTGCTCTATCTGAGCAGAATCACCGACAGCAACAATGGTCATGCGAGATAAGCCGGGATGTTCACTACCACCTACAGCAAGACTTTGAATATTAAAGGAGCGCCTTCGGAATAAACTAGCTATTCGATTAAGCACTCCCGGTTTATCCTCCACTAAAGCTACTAAGGTATGTTTTGTACTAGTCACTTTACCCCCCATATAGATAAATTCAAAACCTTCGCCTTTTGGTCATTGGCATTTTGTAATTGATTCTTAGAATTTTCCTCCCAATACTTCTGGCCTTGATGGCGCGAAAAATCTGGCCAAGTTTTCCCCTGGTGGCACTATGGGAAAGACGTTCTCCTCGGGCTCGATAAGAAAATCGATAAGAAAAGCTCCTGGGTACTCCGTGGCTTTCTGTATAGCCGGGATGACTTCCTCTCTGCGTTTCACCCTGACACCAGGAATGTCATACGCTTCGGCAATTTTGACAAAATCGGGATTCCAAAGCTTCGTGTCAACGTAGCGCCGTTCATAGAATAGCTCTTGCCACTGTCTTACCATGCCTAAATACCCGTTGTTCATGATAGCTATTTTTACAGCAATGTTTTCCTGTGTCAGGGTAGCTAACTCTTGGATAGTCATTTGAAAGCCGCCGTCGCCGGCAACACACCATACCACCTCCTCGGGGCAACCGACTTTGACTCCCATAGCCGCGGGTAGTTCGAACCCCATGGGCCCCAAACCTCCCGCAGAAATAAGGCTGTTGGACCTGGTATAAACGAAATATCGTGCCGCCCACATTTGATTCTGCCCAACTCCAGTAACCATTAAAGCATCCCCTTGTGTGGCTTCGTAGATCTGGTTAACGATGTATTGAGGCAATAGCTCATCGCTTTGCCTGATTTCCAGCGACGGATACTCATGCCTCCACTGTTCTATTTGGGAAAGCCAATCCACATGCTCCCTTCTCTCAATCTCCTCATTCAGGGCTGTGAGCACGCTTTTTACATCTCCAACTACCGGAACCTCGGTGGGGATATTCTTTCCAATCTCTGCGGGGTCGATATCAATGTGAATGACACGGGCATTGGGAGCAAACTCCCTGGTATTTCCTGTAGCCCGGTCATCAAATCTCATGCCAATAGCGATAAGAAGGTCGGCGTTTTGCACTGCCATATTGGCGCAACCTGTGCCATGCATCCCCAGCATGCCAAGATCAAGTATATGGTTCCCAGGGAAAGAGCCCAGACCAAGGAGAGTGTGAGCCACTGGTAATTGTGCTTTCTCAGCAAATTCCTTAAACTCATCGTAGGCTTGGGAAATAATTATCCCCCTGCCAGCGATGATAACAGGCTGCTCAGCTTCGTTAATGAGTTTTGCTGCTTTCTTAATTTGAGCTGGATGCCCACGAGAGACAACCTTATAGCCCGGCAAATCAAGCTTATCGGGATAAACAAAGTCCGTTTGCTCTTGCTGGACATCCCGTGGTATGTCAATAAGCACTGGCCCCGGCCTTCCTGTCTGGGCAATGTGGAAGGCCTCTTTAACCGTTTTAGCCAGCTCAGCAACATCGGTAACAAGATAGTTATGTTTGGTAATTGGAATGGTAATGCCCGTGATATCCGTCTCCTGAAAGGCATCCTTGCCAATAACAGGTCTAGCTACCTGGCCAGTTATGGCTACTAAGGGAGCAGAATCCATATAAGCATTGGCGATCCCAGTAACCAGATTAGTAGCACCAGGCCCCGAAGTAGCAATACATACTCCCGCCTTATGTGTAACTCGAGCATAGCCATCGGCGGCATGAGCCGCTCCCTGCTCATGGCGAACTAATATATGTCGGAGTTGAGGATATTGGGGTAAGCTATCATAAATAGGTAAGACAGCACCACCAATGATGCCGAAAATAACCTCTACCCCTTCTTTAATTAAACTCTCACAGAGAATCTGAGCACCAGTTTTCTTCATAGAATAACTCCTTACCCAACAAACACCGCACCAGTGCTGGCCGAGCTTACTTTATCACTATACCTCTTGAGATAGCCAGTTTTAATCTTGGGTTCAAAGGAAGGCAATGCAGCCAGCCGTTGTTTTAGCTCTTTTGGGCTTAATTCTACTTCCAATTTGTGGTCAGGTATGTTTATGTTAATCATATCACCATCCCGCAAAGCCGCTATCGGACCTTTCTCTGCCGCCTCGGGAGATACATGACCAATAGCTGCTCCTCGCGTGCCTCCAGAAAAGCGTCCATCTGTAATAAGAGCTACTTCTCTATCCATACCCATACCGCTGAGGAGGGAAGTAGCTGCTAGCATCTCCCGCATTCCCGGCCCTCCTTTGGGGCCTTCATAGCGAATGACGATTACCTCGCCTGACTTAAATTTGCCTTTCATTATCGCCGCCGTAGCTTCTTCCTCACTATCGAAAATCCTCGCCGGACCCCGATGAACTAACATCTCAGAAGCTACCGCAGCGCTTTTCACCACGCTGCCGTCAGGCGCCAGATTGCCAAACAACATGCTAATACCACCAGTATGAGCATACGGTTGTGACAGGGGGCGGATTACCTCTCTATTTTTGACTTTGGCTTCCTTTGCTATTTCGCCTAATGGCTTGCCTAAAATGGTGTTCGCCCCAAGATTCAGCAATCCCGATAGCTCTTTCATTATCGCGGGAATGCCACCGGCTAAGTCCAAATCCTCAATATGATAATCGCCGGCCGGGCTTAATTTGCAGATATGAGGAACGGAGTCGCTAATCTCGTTTATCAGGGACAAGGGAAAATCTATCCCAGCCTCGTGTGCTATGGCAGCAAGATGCAACACGGAATTTGTGCTGCCGCCCAGAGCCATGTCTACGGCAAAGGCATTATAAAGGGAATCCCTGGTGATAACATTTTTAGGCCGAATATCTTTAGCCAGCACTTCCATGACTTGCTGCCCGGCTTTATACGCTAATTGCCTGCGCCGCGCTTCCACCGCGGGTATTGTGCCGTTACCCGGCAAAGCCATCCCCAAAGCTTCGCTGAGACAATTCATAGTATTGGCAGTGAACATCCCTGCACAGCTCCCACAACCAGGACAGGCGACCATCTCCAGTTCCTGCAACTCAGCCTCGGTCATCTTGCCTCTAGCTACCTCGCCCACGGCTTGAAAGACCGTAATAAGGTCAACGGACCTGGCAGCGTTTCCCTGGACAAACTTCCCGGCCAGCATGGGACCACCGCTCACAAAGACAGAGGGTAAATTAAGCCTGATTGCGGCCATCAGCATCCCAGGCACGACCTTGTCGCAATTCGGGATAAATACCAAGCCATCGAAGGCATGGGCCTGAGCCAGGATTTCAACCGAGTCAGCAATGAGTTCCCGGCTGGGCAAGCTGTATCTCATTCCCGGATGATTCATAGCGATACCATCGCAAACAGCTATGGTATTGACCTCAAAAGGCACCCCGCCTCGACTGCGGATACCCTCTTTTACCGCCTTGGCAATTGTTTGCAGATGAATATGACCGGGGACAATCTCGCTAAAGCTATTGATTACTCCAATAAATGGCTTATCCCAGTCATCTGAAGAGCAACCGACAGCCCGCAACAGCGACCTGTGAGGCGCCCGTTCGATTCCCTTCTTCACCATGTCGCTTCGCATTTAACCCACCATATGAAAATCTTACAGTTTTCGTGGAGACCCCGGTAAATTAAGGTCAGACTTTATCAGGGTTGATTTAACTTACGCTCCCTAAAATGAATTATGTCACATAAAATAGCACAATGCCTAATTAGCGTCAATGCGATATCCTTTTGGCCTAAGGCCTCAGTTTGTATTATGGGTTAACTTGGGCTAAAATACGGGAAGCCATGTGTTTAGCAATACCAGTAAGGATTGTTTCCATAGACGGGGATGAGGCAGAAATAGAAATCGCCGGGGTGAGGCGTCGAGTTAGCATTGTCTTTACTCCAGAGGCCAAGCTAGGGGATTACGTATTGCTTCATACAGGATATGCCATAGGCGTTGTAGATGAGGCTGAAGCCGAGGAGACCCTGAAGCTCTTGGAAGAGATAGCAAGTCTAAGTGAAGTTCATTGACGAGTATCAAGACAGCAAGCTAGCCAGGGGACTAGCATACAAAATTGCTCAGCGCTCCACCAAAACGATAAGACTAATGGAATTTTGCGGTGGGCACACGCATGCCATATTACGATATGGAATTCGCCAATTAGTTCCCAAAACGGTGGAAATGAGGTCGGGGCCAGGTTGCCCCGTCTGTGTTACAGCCACCGCTGATCTGGACAAGGCCATCGCCCTGGCACACCTGCCCGATGTTATCATCACTACTTTTGGGGACATGATAAGAGTTCCCGGCAGCTATTCGAGCTTGCAACAGGCAAAGGCTGAGGGAGCAGATGTACGAATAGTATATTCTACCATAGACGCTGTAGAGATAGCCAAAGCCAATTCTGGGAAATCAGTCATCTTCATCGGCATCGGCTTTGAAACCACGGCGCCAACCATAGCTGCTTCTATACTTAAGGCACAGCAGGAGAAAATAGAAAACTTCTACGTTTTACCCCTCAATAAGCTGACCCCACCGGTGATGAAAGCGCTGCTCGATTCAGGCGAGGTAAAGCTAGATGGCATCATCGGCCCCGGACATGTTAGTGTTATAATTGGTTCTCATCCATATAAATTTATCCCCCGTGATTATGGAGTGGCCTGTGTTATCTCGGGATTTGAACCGCTGGATATCCTGTTATGCATAGATAAGCTGGTGGAACAAATTGAAAAGGGCGAACCCAAAGTAGAGATAGCTTACCCCCGAGGAGTAAAACCAGAGGGAAATAGAAAAGCCTGGCAACTGATGGAGAAAGTTTTTGAAATTGGGGAAGCTAACTGGCGGGGGATTGGAATTGTCCCTCAAAGTGGCTTGAAAGTGAAGAGAAAATACGAGCGATTTGACGCCGACAAGGCTTTTTCAGTGAGCCTGAAACCACCGAGGGAGCCTAAAGGATGCCGGTGCGGGGATGTAATCCGCGGTGCAGCTATGCCACTTGAGTGCAAACTCTTTAGAAAGGCCTGCACCCCGGAAAGCCCTGTCGGCCCCTGCATGGTCTCCAGCGAAGGCGCCTGCGCCGCCTATTATCAATACGGGACTCTTGAAAATTTGCAAGGTTTTTAGGGTAGATATGGAGCAGGCTTATGGATGATAGCATTCTTTTAGCCCATGGCAGTGGTGGCAAATTGAGCCACGAACTGGTGGAGAAAAAATTCCTTCCCTTCCTGGCTAATCCGGCGTTGAATAAACTAGATGATTCAGCTATTTTCGAAGCCAGCGGGCGGCTGGCTTTCACCACCGATAGCTATGTGGTAAATCCCATCTTCTTTCCTGGCGGCGATATAGGCAAGCTAGCCATTTGCGGCACGGTGAACGACTTAGCTATGAATGGAGCCAAGCCCCTATATTTGAGTCTCGCGGCAATCATAGAAGAAGGCTTTCTCTTAAGTGAGCTTGAGCAGATAGTGCAATCAATAAAGAAAGCTGCTGAAGAAGCCGAGGTAAGTATAATCGCCGGGGATACCAAGGTAGTAAATCGAGGACAAGCTGATAAGTTGTTTATCACCACCTCGGGAGTAGGGATAATCTCTCCAGGAGTTGATATCTCAGGAGCTAACGCCAGAACCGGGGATAAGGTTCTGCTGAGTGGCACCATTGGCGACCACGGAATAGCTGTAATGAGTCAGCGTGAAGGATTAAGGTTCTCCATGACTCTGGAAAGCGACTGTGCTCCATTGAATAAATTAGTGTCTCAGATGCTGGAGGTCTCGTCCAAGATTCATTGTATGCGCGACCCTACCAGAGGTGGGCTGGCGACCACGCTCAACGAATTGGCCCGGCAGTCAAACGTGAGTATTGTGATAGAAGAGACCAAGATACCGGTGAAAGAAGAAGTCAAAGCTGCTTGCGAGCTCCTGGGACTGGACCCAATTTATGTGGCCAATGAAGGCAAGCTAGTAGCTGTAGTTGACCCCGCCGATGCCAATAAGATTCTGGCCCGAATGAGAAAAAATCGCTATGGTAGAGATACTGCCATCATTGGCGAGGTAACCACCGAGCACCCGGGAAAGGTGGTAATGAAAACAAAGCTCGGCCCATCCCGAATCGTGGATATGCTATCCGGGGAATTGCTACCTCGGATATGCTAAATGGTTTGACAGCCAGAATTCGCCAGTGCTACACTTCGCTCACCTGTGAAGCGCATTGGTATTCTATATCACCCTCTACGAGAGAAAGCCCGAGACTTAGCTGAGAAACTGGAAGAGTTTCTATCCTCTCGGGGAGTCTCTTCCTGGCGATGCTCGACTCAGGACGAGGATGAAGCTAAACCCCAGATGGCGGGCACGGAGTTAATTCTCAGCATTGGCGGAGATGGCACTATCCTCCGTGTTGCTCGAATCGTAACTCCCTTGTCGGTACCCATTTTAGGTATAAACCTAGGCAGGCTAGGATTTATCACGGAGATAGATGGCAATGAGGTTTTGTCTAATTTGCCCGATTTGCTCAAGGGGAAAGGCTGGATTGAGGAAAGGGCCATGCTCGAGGCTCAAGTTGCAGACAAAAGCTTTCATGCTTTGAATGACGTCGTGCTACGAAGTGTCGCAGTCCGCCTGGTTAACATAGAAGCGGAAATTGATGGCACAGCAATAACCACTTACCGGGCTGATGGCGTAATTGTAGCCACCGCTACTGGGAGCACCAGCTATTCCCTGGCATCTGGCGGACCAATTCTTCATCCTCAATCCAAGGAAATCGTCCTCCAACCAATATCCTGCCACCTGGGACTGAGTCATGCCCTGGTACTGCCTCCGCAGAGCATAGTTGATTTGAAGGTTGCCCATAGAGAAAAGGTCATACTTAGCATTGACGGACAAGTTGAATTGCCACTATCAGACGGTCAAAATATCAGAGTGAAACTCAGCCCTCACATGGCTCGCTTCTTAAGAATTCACGAGCCAACCTATTTTTATAGTTCGCTGTGGCAAAAACTGGGAGGAAGAAGAAATGAAAGCTGACATAAAGGTTGATAGGGCAAGGGTGAGCGATGCTCCCTCCATGCACCAGATGATCAGTCATTTTGCTGATAAGGGGGAGATGTTGCCTCGCGCCTTATCTGAGATATATGAGGATATTAGAGATTACTTCGTAGTCAGGAGGGGAAGTCAGGTTATCGCTTGTGCGGCGTTGCATGTCACCTGGGTTGATTTAGCTGAAATCAGGTCTCTGGCTGTCGATGAAAATGAACAGAACCAAAGGATTGGCTCTTTGCTTGCCCAGGCCTGTCTTGAAGAGGCCAAGGAATTAGGCATACCCATGGTTTTTTGTCTCGTTCGTAAGCCGGCTTTTTTTGAAAAACATGGTTTCCAACTAATCGACAAAACGGAACTGCCCCACAAGGTATGGGCGGAATGCTATCGCTGTCCCAAGTTTCCCAACTGCGATGAGGTAGCTCTCATTCGCCATCTTTGAAGCTGTCACAAGAGTATGTTGAGAGCATTTAGCAATGTCATTTTTAGGGAGGCTGAGAAACATTCATAACCCCCTTTATCCCCCTTATCTTAAGGGGGATGTTAAAGGTGAGAGCCCTTATCTTGAGGGGGATAAGAAGAGAATCCCTATGTTAAGGAGACTTCCCCTCTTAGATTAAGAGGGGCAAGGGGAGTTACGAAGGAGAGATCCCCAATTTTGAGATGGAACTTGTCGAAAACTAAACTATTACACAAGTGGGTGTAATTAAAGTATGTTAAAGCCGGAAAAGAAGCTAGCTACCCAACAGATTTATGAGGGACGCGCGGTAAATATACGCGTGGACACCGTGGAGAAAGCTAACGGCATAAAGACCACAAGAGAGGTAGTGGAGCACAGCGCTTGTATAGCTGTAGTGGCCCTTGATGAACAAGATAATGTCCTTCTGGTTCGCCAATTCCGCCATCCAGTGGACAGGTTTCTTCTGGAAATACCCGCTGGTGGCATTGACCCTGGTGAAGAGCCCATTGACTCTGTGCGCCGCGAGTTACAGGAGGAAATTGGCTACTTCCCCCGGAAAATAGACACATTGGGAGGCTTTTACGCCATCCCAGGCTATGGCACGGAGTACCTCCATTGCTTTGTGGCTACCGACCTTGTGCCCGCTCGTCTCGTGGCTGAGGATACTGAAGACATCGAGCTGGTCCGCGTTTCCCCGGATGAGATACCCCGACTTATTGCCTCGGGCGAAATCTGCGATGCCAAAAGCATCGCTGCCCTGCTTATTTTCCTCTTTAGACGGCCAGGGAAGTAGACTCGTCTCTGAGGTGATATAATTACAATAAGCCGGAATTCTTCAGGAGGCTGGACTTTGGCATCTAGGCATTCGGATTTTCGTAAATGGATTTTGAAAATTGGAATTCATTCAGGGAACTGCAAAATTCTGGAGGTGGAAGATGAACACAATACTTAGTTCGAAGAGAAACCACTACCTGGCAAAAGTTGGCATCGTTTTGACTACGGTGGCTTTAATTGCCGGGGTGGCAGGCTGTGGCTGTAATCCTTCTTCCCAAAACCTGGAAATACGGACTTGGTATGAGTTGGATGTCATCAGAGACAACTTGAGCGGCCATCACATTCTGATGAACGACCTCGACTCCACCACTGCCGGTTATACAGAGCTGGCGAGCCCGACAGCCAATCAGGGAAAGGGTTGGCAGCCAATTGGAACTCAAGATAAAGCGTTCGCCGGGACTTTCGACGGGCAAGGATACGAGATACGCGACCTGTTTATCAACCGCCCTGACGAGGATTTTGTCGGGCTTTTTGCTATTGTTGGTGAAGGAGGACACATCGAAGATATCGGCGCGGTGAACGCCGATTTGACTGGCAATTCGTATGTTGGCAGTCTGGCAGGAGGGAATTTGGGCATTGTGAGCAACTTCTATTCCACCGGCAGCATGACTGGCAAGGCGTATTACGTTGGCGGTCTGGTGGGATTTAATGGGGAGGGCACTGTGAGTAACTCCTATTCCACTGGCAGCGTCACTGGCTATAGCGGTGTTGGCGGTCTGATGGGAGGGGATGACAGTGGTACTGTGAACAACTCCTATTCCACCGGCAACGTGACCGGCGCCTGGTGGGTTGGCGGTCTGATGGGCGTTATTGGTGGCTCTCTGAGCAATTCCTATTCCACTGGCAGCGTCACTGGCAATGTGAGCGTTGGCGGCCTGGTGGGATGGAATCAAGCCGGCACTGTAAGCAACTCCTATTCCACTGGCAGCGTCACTGGCGAGGAGGGTGTTGGTGGTCTGGTGGGATTAACCTCCGGCACTGTGAGCAACTCCTATTCCACTGGCAGCGTCACTGGCGAGGAGGGTGTTGGCGGCCTGGTGGGATATAGTGAAGGCACTGTGAGCAACTCCTTCTGGGATACCCAAACCAGCGGACAATCTACTTCCGCTGGCGGGACGGACAAGACTACAGCAGAAATGCAGGATATCGCCACCTTTTCAGCTGGAGCCTGGGATATAATCGCAGTCACATCTGGCCAGACCAACCCCGCCTATACCTGGAATATCGTCGACGACGTGACCTACCCCTTCCTGAGCTGGCAGTCGTAAAAAGAGGTCAACCCTATTTTCCCAACGAGATTGCTTCGACTGGCTTCACCAGCCTCGCAATGACAGATGGGGAAGTAACTCTATGATACGGCGAAATTGGCAATAACTGCTTGCCCCAGGGAGATGCCACCATCATTACAGGGTACTTGCCGGTGGGTAAAAACCTGGAAACCGCTGCTTTCCAGTAAGCTGACTGTTTTTCTCAACAGCAAGCGATTCTGGAATACGCCGCCACTTAAGGCTACCTGAGTGATGCCAGTCTCATCAGCTATCAAGTGACACATCTCGTTTATCATTTGGGCTACGGTATTGTGGAACTTGACCGATATCCTCTCCTTGGAGACACCCTGATGTAAGTCTTCTATTACCGCTGAGAGCAAGTCCTTCAGGCGCACGATTCTCATTCCTTCATCTTCCACTATGCGGTACGGGTAGCTTTCCTGAGCATCGGAGATTGCTTCGCCGCTTACGCGCCTCGCAACGACAGAAGAGTGGGCAGCCATCTCCAGTTCCACCGCCGCCTGTCCTTCGTAATCTATTTCGCCCCGTATGCCCAGCAGGGCTGATATGGCATCAAAAAGGCGCCCCATGCTTGAGCTAAGCGGTGAATTTATCCTTCTTTCTATCTGGCGTCTGATGACCTCCACTTCAACTTCAGCAACTTGCCCGATAGAAGCCAGTTGAGATTGCTTCGCTTCGCTCTCAATGACAGTGTTGAGGGCATTTTCCCCTAACAGAGTGAGAATATAGCCGATGGCGGTGCGGTAGGGTCTTTTTATAGCTGCGGCTCCTCCGGGCAAAGGCAGGTATTCCAGATGTCCTGCTCGGCGAAAATTACGGTAGTCGGCTACCAGGAATTCCCCTCCCCAGATATTTCCATCAGCACCCATCCCTGTGCCATCGAAGGCCACGCCTATAACCGGGGACTCCAGCCCATTATCAGCCAGACAACTGGCGATATGGGCATGGTGGTGCTGCACAGGAATGAGCTTCATACCGGACTCGCCTAACTCCTGAGCATACTTCGTGGCCAGATAATCAGGGTGAAGGTCATGGGCAATGATTTCAGGTTCTATATGGAAAAGCCTTTTATACAGGGATATAGTGCTGTCAAAATGTTCCAGGGTTTCCATATTCTCCATATCACCGATATGCTGTGATAAGAAGGCATAGTTATCTTTGGTCAGGCAGAAGGTATTTTTCTCCTCAGCGCCACAACCAAGCACCTGTTTGGCCTCAAATGATAGGCGGATGGGATAGGGAGCGTAGCTCCGCGCCCGCCTTATAAGCTGGCTTGTGCCCCGTTCCACTACGGCAACGCTGTCGTCGTAGCGGGAGTAGATATCCCGATTATGGATTAGAAAATAATCGGCAATATCGGAAAGCCTCCTTAAGGCTTCATCATTGTCTCTGGCGATAGGCTCTTCGCTGAGATTACCGCTGGTCATTACTAAAGGCAGGCCTGTATCCATGAGCAGTATGTGGTGAAGCGGTGTATATGGCAGCATAATCCCTAAGAATCGTAAATTTGGCGCTACCTCCCGAGACACAGATGAGTCCTCCCTCCACCTCACGAGCACGATGGGGCTTTGAGGTGAGGTAAGTAAATTTTCCTCCTCCGGCGAGACATAGCAATGCTTTTTAGCTTCGTCGACACTGGCAACCATTATGGCAAGGGGCTTGGAGGGGCGCTTCTTTCTCTGTCGCAGCGTTTTAATTACGGTATCGCTCGTGGCGTCGCAAGCTAAGAGAAAGCCCCCTAAGCCTTTGATGGCCACGATTTTCCCTTCTTTAAGGAGCTGATTGGCAGCAGCTACAGGATTCGACCCGGTTACCAGATTGCCCTGGTTATCTACCAGCTCGACCTGGGGACCACATTTCGGGCAGGCGTTGGGCTGGGCATGAAAGCGGCGGTCCAGGGGATTATCATATTCCGCCTGGCATTGGGGGCACATCTGGAAGCGACGCATGGTTGTTTTGGGGCGGTCATAAGGCATATCCTCAATTATGGTAAAGCGTGGGCCGCAATTGGTGCAGTTGGTAAAGGGATAGCGGTGGCGACGGTCTTCAGGGTTCAGCAACTCACCAAGGCAAGCCTGGCAAGTAGCGACATCCGGAGAGATAAGCTGATATCTCCCTGTCTGTGCCTGACTCTGTCGAATTTCAAAGTTTTTATAACCGCAGGGCGGGTGATGCTCAATAGTTACATTCTCAATGTGAGCCAGCGGTGGGGCTTTCCTCTCAAGCTCCAGTTCAAACTGCTTAATAGCCTCTGCTTCACCTTCTACCTCAATCCTGACATCCTCTGAAGTGTTGTAAACCCATCCCTTAAGGTTGTGTTTAACAGCCAGTCCGTAGACGAAAGGCCTGAATCCGACGCCCTGAACAATGCCCCGGACGCTAATAGAAGCTGATTTGAGGGATTGTCTTGTTGCTTTTGACATACACTACCCCACGAAAATCGCAAGATTTTCGTGGGGACCCCGCTTAATTTAAAATCAAAATTCGCCTTAGGTTAGTTTATAAGATGATTCCTGAGGAATGCAATATTCAGTTAAATCTATGCCAACACGCCCTCGATTTCGGCTATGATTTCTTCGTTAGTGCAGTGTTCAATGGTAATCGCCGCGCTGGGGCAAGCAGCAGCACACACGCCACATTGCTTGCACCTGAGGTCATTTATACCTGCTACAGCTCCGTCCCCATATTTCTCTAATTCGATGGCGTCATAGCTGCACAGGAGAACACAGACCCCACATCCGCTACATATCTCTCGATCGAGTTCAATTTCTGGTATCTCAATTTGAAGCTCTAGCGCCACGCACGCTTTGCAACTCTTACACGGGCCGCAGTATAGACATCTCACACCTTCTTCCATCGCCTCTTCCATGGTAAATCCCTTCTCAAAAGGTTCGAAGTTCAGCCTTTTTTCCGCCGGCAACCATGTAAGCTTGGGCTGAGGCTTGTAGATTGTAGACCTGGGAATGGCTGCTTCCTCATACTCCCTCTCTCTCCCCTTCTTAAGGTCTTCGCCTTTGAGATAGCGGTCTATAGACTCGGCAGCTATGATCCCTTCTCTCATTGCCTCTGAAGCAAAGCCTATTCGCCTGACATCACCTCCGACGAAAATTCCCTTCTTACTATTACTCATCAAAGTAACCTGGTCAACGTCTAGCCTGCCTCTTTCATCCAATAATCCCTCTTGCTGGAAGAATTTCCTCTCCGGAGCTTGCCCGATGGTAATGAGTAGCACGTCCCCTTCAAGATACATCACATCACTCCGGTCAAACTTCGGATTGAATCCGATGTATCCCATCTGGTCATAGACCGATGTGCAGCGAGGACATTTTATCTTCTTGAATTTCCCATCCTCACCAATTATCTCTTCTACACCACGTGAACAGGTGATTTCGATTCCTTCCTCACTGGCGCCTTCAATTTCTTCGATATCAGCTGGAATTCCATCCTTGGAAGATTTGTCTCCACATTCCAGGCACACGAGGGTAATTTTTCCGCCAAGTCGTCGGGCAGTTCTTGCGACGTCAAAAGCCACGTTACCGCCCCCCACTACTATCACCCTTTTGCCCTCAAAAAGCCGGGGACGAACTTCCCTTTGGCTGACGTCGGAGAGGAGGTCCAAACCAAACATTACTCCTTCCAGGTCTGCTCCCGCCACGGGTTTTCCTTCAAAGCTAAGAGGTCTTGGAGAGGGGGTGCCGGTAGCAATAAATATGGCTTTGTAACCTTCACTTCTGAGTTCATCCAACGTTTTCTCACCATCTCCCATTTTAAAGCCGAGCTTGACATCTATATGAGCAATCCTTACTAAATTATTCAAGGTAGCATCCATGATATCTTCAGGAAGGCGATATCGAGGAATTAATCTCATGGCGCCCCCCAACTTCGAATTTCTCTCCAAAATTGTGACCCGGTAACCATTTCTGCTCAATGTATAAGCACACATCAACCCTGCCGGTCCTCCTCCTATCACAGCCACCTTTTCCCTGGTGGGAGCAGCGTATGATGGCTTTGTCTCCAGGTAGGGCAGATAATGCTCGGCGATAAATCGCGCAAGCAATTTTCTTCTTATTGCCCCGGTTGGGTCTTTATAATTACACTCTTTTTCGCAAAGCCCACAAATATAGCTGCAGATTATTGGAAATAGGGGACTTTGGTCATAGATTTCATCGCCTATCTTTAATATCTGGCTGGAGGCATCCTTCTCATCCAGGGGAAGGCATGAAATCATAACGTGATTGCGTTGAATATCTATCTTAAGAGGACAACGAACCTGGCAAGGAGGCAAATTTACCTTTCCGCTGGCTTCATCAATTACTTCTTCAATTCGCGAAGCAACTTTATCTGTCTCTTTCATCATATTTATCAAACCTCCTTTTGAGTCATATACATTGACCTCGAGAATCACCCTTTCTAGAACCAAACAAATAGAGCATAGGTATCAAATAGAGCGAACAGCACAGCCCATGTTTTTGGCGCTTTCGGGCAATTCCTTTCAATTTGAGACTATCAGTTGTGGGCATAACAACCGCCACATAATACCTCATGTCCGAGCTATTAGCAAGCCAAAGTGGGCTATATTTCAGATTGTATTGAAAAAGCTTCTAATATTGTAGCAAAATTGCAATACAAATTACTAACAAGTCCAGTACAAGCACGAGTGAGAATGACTTTTGCCCTACCTGCATTACTGGTGATAAAAGATGGATGGGCTTATTATTTTAGCCGTCAGACCTTGCATATTTAGCTATTTACCCGTAAAATGCTTAACGTTGCCCCCATCGTCTAGAGGCCTAGGACATCAGCCTTTCAAGCTGAAGACCAGGGGTTCGAATCCCCTTGGGGGCATTTTCGAGCTAGCCTATCTTTTAATCAAAGCCATACCAGGTGCTCACATTATCCAACGGTTCTCTTTCGGAGCGGAGCTGATTTACAGGGTCATCCCAGTCAGGGTAGCCAACAGCTATTCCCAGCACTATAAGCTTGGAATCTGGTATTCCTAACGCCTTCCTCAACACATCAGGATACACGACAGCCTGTATTTGAGGAATAGTTCCTAGCCCATACATGGTAGCCAGCAGCATGATGTTCTCAGCTACCAAACCACAATCGAATACAGGCCAGATATTTAACCCGTCACCCTGCAGGTAGAAAGAGCGATCAATATAGATATAGATGACGCAAGGAGCTTCAAACAGTCTCAAGCCTTGCAAGAGCCACCTCCCCCTCTTCTCCTTATCCTCCCTGCTTATTCCCTTTAGTTCAAGAACTTTCCGGCCCAGAACACGGCGGCGAGTATCATAAGGCTGGGGAAATTCTCGAGGACGAGGGATGTCTGTGTCTGGATTGTGTCCCTCTTCTGCCTTTTTAACAAAGGCTTGTCTTATTCCCTCCAGCTTTTCCCCAGTCACTATGGCGAATTCCCAGGGCTGAGTATTCGCCCAGGAGGGAGCTCGCAAAGCCAGCTCCATTATCTCCTTTAGAATTTCCTGGGGTACAAGGTCGGATTTAAAAGCCCGAGTGCTCTTCCTTTGTTGGATAGCTTCAACGATGTCCATGCCTTGGCTTTCCTCCTTATCTCCTTCAGAATTTCCTGGGCACAGGGTCGAATTTAAAAAGCGGTCTCCTTCTAGAATCTCCAAGGAGTCTACTACATCAGTTGTCATTATTACAATTTTTAAGGATATACCAAAGAACAACAACATAAGTGTTGTTGTTAAATGTTTAGGGGAAACTCCCCACCCCTGGTCCAGTGCCAAGGGCTTTAAATGACTTGGCACATATACCCTAAAACGCAAAACAAGTTCTATCCGCCTCTGTCTTTCTTAAGCTCCTCAATAAGACAGGGAAGAACTTCGCATAAGTCGCCAACAACGCCAATGTCAGCCATCTGAAAGATCGGAGCCTGCGGATTCTGGTCTACAGCCAGAACCACTTTAGAACCCATAAAGCCGGTAGTGTAGTGCATCGCCCCTGAGGCTCCCAGACTTACGAAGAGTCCCGGGCTAACCGTTTTACCGCTCTGCCCTATCATCCGGGCTTCATCAACCCAGCCTTTATCCATGGCTGGTCTGGTGCCGGCAACGGCTCCTCCCAGGATATCAGCCAGTTCCTGCACCTTGGAAAAGTCACCCAGAGCATTCATGCCCCAACCCCCACAAACCACAACATCAGCCGACTCCAGTGCCTTACCTTTGGGTGGCTCCTCAACCACCCCCACAGTCTCTATCCGACTGAAATCTTGATCCCTCACATCAGGTTTGACCCTGATTATCTTGCCCTTCTTATTTTCATCCCTTACCGGCTTGGGTAGCACTCCGGGTTTCACAGTGACCACCTGCGGTCTCTTTTGCGGGCAAATGATGTGCATAACCAAATTGCCACCCCATCCAGGAACTACGTGAATGAGATGAGGAGCAGCATCAACCTCGCCAACATAAAGGTCGATGCAGTGCGCCGTCAACCCGGTCCCCAACTTAGCCGCAACCTTAGGTGCTAGCTCTTTACCAATCTCAGTGGCACCGATCAAAATTATCTGCGGCTTATGCTCTTTGATAACCCCAGCCAGCAAACTGGTATATGCCTCACTCTGATAATACCGAAGCCGGGCATCTTCAAGAAGGTAAACTTTTTCAGCACCGTGGAAGACAAGCTCCCGGGCAACTTCCTCAACCTCATCCCCCAACAATACCGAAGAAAGGGTCACACCCACTCCTTGAGATAGTGCCGTCCCCTTGCTCAAAAGCTCCAGTGAGACTTCCTCAAGCTTCCCCCGGCGCTGTTCGCCAATGACCCAAATTTCTCCAGAATTACTCACGCTTTCGTGCCTCGTTATATCGCTCCCAGCTCTTTAAGCCGTGCCACAGTCCTTTGAACTTTCTCTTCGATAGAGCCCTGCATTATCTCGCGCCGCCGTCCTGTCTTATGTTCGTAAACGCCGGCGGCACAGGTTGGCGAGCCTTTGAGGCCAATGCTCTCCGGTGGAGCCCCGATATCTTTCGCTTTCCAGATAATCATCTCCTTTTGTGCCACCTCCATAATACTCTGCACTGTAGGCAATCGAGGCCTATTAATATCCCTGGTTACACAAAGCAGAGCCGGTAGCTTCACCCTCACCTTCATGTAGCCGTGCTCCAGGGCACGCTTGACCTCTAGAATCTTTTCGTCACCAAAAGTGACTTCCTGAACACCGCTCACCTGAGGAATATCAAGGAGTTCTGCTAGTTGAGGGCCGACCTGGGCAGTACCGCTATCCATCGTCTCGTTACCACAATAGATAAGGTCGAACTTGCCCAGCTTTCGGATAGCATAAAATAAAGTATTGGCAGTTGCCAGAGTATCAGCCCCAGCAAATGCCATATCGCAAAGGAGGATACCCCTGTCCGCACCCATTGCCAGGGCCTCCTCCAGAGCTTTTTGAGCTTGGGGAGGCCCCATGCTTATCACGGTTACCCTCCCTGGAAACTTCTCCTTAACCCTCAACCCCTCTTCAAGGGCATTGCGATCCAGTGGATTTATTATTGCCGGGACACCCTCCCGGATAATGCGCCCACTGCTTACATCTAGCCGGATTTCAGAGAAGTGGTCGGGGTGCGGCACCTGTTTAATACAAACTAAGATTTCAAGCTCCATAGAGCTAGATTACCTTGTAATAGTTGCTCCGATGGTAATCTTCATTACCTCCTGACTACCAGCAGCCACGCCCAGCTCTAGAGCATCTCTTAGTAGACCTATGACACGGTACTCGGGAGACAAGCCGTAAGCACCCATGATATCCACTGCCTTATAGGCGCAGCGGTTGGCAACATCAACAGCATAGAGCTTACATCTGGCTATATCCACTGCCAAGTCTCGGGATGTCTTGCCCTGGTCAAGCTGCCAGGCAGTGCTGTAGCAAAGCCACTTGGCGGCCTCAATCTCCACATTCATATCAGTCAGCATAAACTGTATCGCCTGGAGGGCAGCTATTGGCTTGCCATAGAGGACACGCTCTTTGGCAAACTTCAAAGCTATCTCATAGCAACCACGGGCAATGCCAAGGCCTACCCCGGCGGCACCCGTCCTGCCGATAGTGGCAATAGTGGTCAGAGCGGAGGCAAGACCACGTCCTTCTTCCCCGATGAGGTTTTCTTTTGGCAGGCGGCAGTTGGTCAGAGCAAATTCGTTAACCGGCAGAGAACGCAGACCTATAGTCTCCTCCCTCCGGGTGACCTCAAAGCCAGGTGTGCCCTTTTCCACGATAAATGCGCTGAACTTATCCCCGGTTCTGGCAACAAAGCCCACAAAATCTGCTGGGTCGACTGCACTAATCCACGATTTTCTACCGTTAACGACGTAATCATCGCCCTCCAGAGTAGCCTCAGTCTGCATATTGGCTGGGTCAGAACCACCGGTAGCCTCAGTCAGGGCCAAAGCACTCACCTTCTCACCTTTACAAAGGGCAGGCAAATACTTTTTTTTCTGCTCGTCACTGCCAAAAGTCTCTATGGCATACATTAACAGATTGCCCGTCTGATGGAAGAAGCCCAGCGGTGGATAAACTCGCGAGATTTCCTCGATGAGAATCATCCGAGCCAGATGACCCATAGCCGTGCCACCATACTCCTTGGAGTTTATCACCCCCATGAGACCCAACTGCCCTGACCTTTTCACCTGTTCCCAGAAAAATTCACCTTTATTGTCCAGTTCCAAAGCACGAGGCGCCAGTTCATTGTCAGCAAATTCCTTCACCATATCCCTCAGCATCTCATGCTCTCGACTCAAGTTAAGATCCATTTTCACCTCCGTTAGCTTGTTTTGCAGATGACCTTTCGACAGGCATCCACAGCTCTCTACATTCTTAAACAGAATATAGTAGCCGGGATTTACCATTTCAATTGGCGATAAGGCTTTTCCGGCCTCATCATTTCTGACGTAGAGCCTACCCCATTGCGCAACATTCGTCAAGCCACTGTGCTGGCTGACCACATGAGTAACACCGGGGAAAATATTTTAGCAAGTTCTTTTTCAATATACTCTAAATGAGGCAATTTTCACAGCTATCTGCTTTCAACACCAACAATATTTCCGCTAATCCCTCTTTTCACTTCCCCCAGGCACCTTCACCAATAAGGGGCACAAAATAGCAACCACCTAAGTTTTCTATGTTGTTTCTTTTCCTCAGTTTAGTGACCCTGAGTAATTCTTGCTGCCATCGAGAGCCCACAGGGATTACCAATCGTCCATTCCAGGCTAGTTGCTTCAAAAGAACTTGAGGCACGGTGGGGGCACCAGCAGAAACTATAATAGCATCATAAGGAGCTCCCTCTGACCAACCCAAGGTTCTGCCAGCTATGTGAACTTCGATGTTGGAATAGCCAAGCTTATCCAGAACTTGCTTAGCCGATTCCGCCAATTCAGGTATACACTCCACGGTAACCACTTTTTGAGCTAACTCAGCTAATATCGCTGCCTCGTAGCCGCTTCCGGTACCCAGCTCCAGCACCTTTTCATCTCCCCTGAGCTCCAAAGCTTGGACCATCAGAGCCACAATGAAGGGCTGGGAGATAGTTTGCCCAAAGCCAATGCTCAAGGGTCTATCGTCATAAGCGGCATGATATTGCTCCTGTGATACAAAAGCTTCACGGGGAACACGCCTCATAGCGTCAACAACACGGTCGTCGGCGATTTCGTGGTCAAGAGAATTAAGTAAACTCTGCCTAGCCCGCTCTAAATCCACCGCAGTTCACCAGCAGTTCACCAGCCGGGGATGCCAACAAAAGACAGTATTATGAGGACCAAAATTATAGCTCCGGCAATGATGCCGATGCGTTTTACTTCGGGCATAACATATTGATAGCGGCTAGCTAAATCTTGAACTTTCGGGGACACTCGGGTCGGCGATTGTACCTCAGCAGGCAGCGGCCTTAGTTGTTGCGAACGCCCCTCCTGTGCCGCCTTTGCCACTCTAGTCCGATGCTTAGCTTTAGCACGCCGTGATTTTTTCGCCATTATCCTCGCCTTGATACAGATTGCTTATAAATTCTTGTACTGGAAATATAGGCGTGACCTAAAAGTTGCTGGAGTTGACGGAGCTCAGTGCCACTTTGTAATTTACGTCTGGCAAAGCTATGACGCAAGGTCTGCGGCGTAACCTTGCCACCCAACCCTGCCTTGGAGGCATAACCCTTAATAATCTGCCAGAAACCCTGCCTAGTCAACCTCTTACCACGTCGGTTAAGAAATAGGGCTTCAACTCTCTCGTCATATAATAAATCCAGCCTGTCATTCCTGAGGAAATTTCCTAAAATCAGGCTTAAGCGATGGTCAAAAGGAACTCGTCTTTTAGAATTAATATGCACACAATTTTGCTCCAAATCAATATCTTTAACATTTAATGACACTAATTCGCTTATGCGTAAACCAGTGGCATAAAGTAATTCCAGCATCACCGCATCTCTTTTAGCTTCCGGAGTGGATAACTTTGTTGCCTCGGCAAGCAACTTCTGGTACTCAGAAGAAGATAAGAAGCTAAGTGAATGCTTGCTAACTTGAAGAGAAGGTAAATTTTGCGTCGGATTCTCCCTCATCCTTCCCGAAGCAACCATAAATTTGAAGAATGACTTGGCTGATGCGACCTTGCGAGCTGTTGTTGCCACAGAGTATCTCTTCTCCCTGAGCTTGAGTAAATAGCTCTTCAAAAGTTCATCATAGGACTTGATTAAGCCCTTTGCCTGCTCTGCAGTAATAAAGGCTGCCATTTGCGTCAAATCATTGCGGTAAGCAGCCACAGTATTCTGAGAATAGCCTTTCTCCTGGGTCAAATCTTGAAGGAAGGCATCAATATCCAGCTTCATCATAGTTATTGTACCACAGTCCGAGGCATTTTGCCCCTATACAAGCCACTTGCTACAATAGATTTGCCATGGAATTACAACAATTAAAAGCTTTGCCAGCAAAGCCTGGAGTTTATTTGTTTAAGGACAAAGAGGGTAAGGTTATTTATGTCGGCAAGGCTGCTAACCTGAATAGTCGGGTAAGGAGTTATTTTGGCGCTCCTTCTAGCCTGTCAGCCAAGGTCCAAAGATTAGTGGCAAAAATACAGGATTTCGAGTGCGTAGTTACCAATTCCGAGCAAGAGGCGCTTATCCTGGAATGCAACATGATAAAGAAATATACCCCGCGGTACAATGTGCGCCTTAAAGATAACAAGACTTTTCCTTACCTCAAGATAAACGTTAACGAAGATTGGCCTGGTGTTTACATCACCCGCCGGGTTCAGAAAGATGGAGCTAGATACTTTGGACCTTTTGCCAGTGCTGGCTCGGTACGCAAAACCTTAAGGTTAATAAAGAAAATCTTTCCTTTTCGCAGTTGCAGCAAGCGCATCGAGGGTAAAGATAAGCGGCCCTGCCTCGATTATTATATCCGCCGCTGTCTCGGACCATGCATTGGAGCAGTGGAAAAACAGGAATACCACGACGTAATAAACCAGGTCATCTTATTTTTACAGGGGAAGCAGGAACTTATTCTTCGTGAATTAAACACCAAGATGAAAGCCGCAGCGCAGCAGCTTCAGTTTGAGAGGGCAGCTTTGCTGCGCGACCAAATTAAGGCCATAGAAAAAGTCATAGAGGGGCAGAGGATTGCCACGACATTACAGGGGGAAAAGGATGTCATCGGTCTAGCACAAAATGAAAAACAGGCTTATGTCGAGCTCTTTTCTATTCGCAATAATAAACTTATCGGCCAGGACCATTTTATCATGGAAGGCATCAAGGGCGAGTCTCCCGGGCAAATAATGACCAGTTTTGTGAAACAGTACTATGCCTCGGCTTCATATATCCCACCGCTGATATTGCTTCAGCACCTGGTGGACGAGCCAGCAGTGCTTTCTGAATGGCTGGAACAGCAAAGAGGGAGCAGGGTGGATCTTCAAGTGCCCCAGCGGGGAGCCAAAAAGAAGCTGGTGGATACAGCATCTGAAAACACTGCCCAGGGTTTAGAACTAGCCCAGGCTAAAGAGATGAAGGCAGAGGTTATAAGCTCCGGCTTACAAGAGCTAAAAAACAGACTACGGTTGCCCAAAATGCCCCGGAGAATAGAATGCTATGACGTCTCTAATATTCAGGGTGCTTTAGCCGTGGGCAGCATGGTCGTTCTGGAAAAAGGCCGGCCTAAACCGGCACATTATCGCCGCTTCCGCATCAAAACTGTTGCTGGCGCTGACGATTATGCCATGATTCAAGAGACATTGAGGCGCAGGTTTAAAAGGGGCCTGACAGGCGAAGGTGCCTGGGCAATCATTCCCGACCTTGTCCTCATTGATGGCGGCAAGGGACAACTTAATGCCGCTCTGGAGCTGAGGCGAGAATTAGGGCTGGACTCTATCCCCATGGCCAGCCTGGCTAAAGAAAACGAGGAGGTATTTATACCCGGCGACCCCAAGCCAGTTTATATAGCTAAAGATTCTCCTGCCCTCCATATACTACAAAGAGCCAGGGACGAAGCCCATCGCTTCGCTATAAGTTACCACCGGAAGTTGCGTCACAAAGAAGGCATTACTTCTGCTCTGGACAACATCCCCGGCATCGGGCCAAGGCGAAAGAAGGCCTTGCTAAAAAAGTTTGGCTCAATTGAAGCTATCAAGGAAGCTTCGTCGGAGGAACTCAGCCAGACAGAAGGCATAACTCTGGCCCTGGCCCAAAAGGTTAAGGAATATTTAAAAAATTCCCCAGTGTTATAGCATTCTTAACCGCAAATGCCTCAGCATCGTTATTAAAATAGATATAGCTGGCTTTAGCGTTTTGCCCCAGCCGGGCAATTCTTTGTGCCCATTGGGAAAGCTCTTGGTCAGAGTAACAACTGGAATACAGACCCTCGCTGCCATGGAAACGGACATAGGCAAAATCACTGGTAGCGACAAGGGGACAGCTAAAACCAGGCATGTCGAAAACACACAACCCAACATTGTGCCCTCGCAAAATATCGAATACAGCATCATCAATCCAGGATTCATGGCGAAATTCAAATACATGCTGATATTTTGGCGGCAACGAAGATAAGAAATTCTGTAATAGCTCATCGTTGCGCTTCATGCTAGGCGGCAGTTGATATAGCAAAGGACCCAGTTTTTCTCCCAAAAAATCAGCCCGAGATAGAAAGTTCTCCACCGCCGAACCTAAATTCTTTAACCTTTTTATGTGTGTGATGAATCGACTCACCTTAACAGCAAAAATGAAGTTGTCGGGTGTGGATTCTCGCCACTTGGTGAAAGCTTTCTCCGAAGGCAGATGATAAAAACTGTTATTGAGCTCTACAGTAGTAAATTGCCGGGCGTAGAATTGCAACCATTCAGGCTTGGGCAATTCTTCGGGGTAATAAAGACCGCGCCAGTGCTCATAATGCCAGCCACTACAACCAATATAATACTTCACTGACATATTGCCTCACCCCCGATTTTTATAGTCACCTGATCCCTCAGACATAACCGCCCCATAATAATGACAGAAGAAGCTACGCCTGGCAACAATACTCACCAAGTATTGACTTCAGTCCATAATACGTCCACAATAAACACCCGTGGAAATACTTTTGATAATCATATTCGCCATTCTAGGTCTGGCCGTGGGTAGCTTCCTCAACGTATGCATCGACCGTCTACCTCAAAACAAGTCGATTGCATTTCCACCGTCTCATTGCGAATCTTGCCAGCACAAACTAGCCGCCAAAGACCTCATACCAGTATTTAGCTACCTCAGACTTCGTGGTCGCTGTCGGTACTGCCAGGCTTCTGTACCCCAGAGATTATTCTGGGTGGAGCTGGCCACCGCCCTCATATTCGCTTTCCTTTATTGGTGGTGCGTTGTCTTTAACCCCGAGCTGGGAATTGCAGCTTTTGGGGTTTTGGCTTTCTACGCCTGTCTATTCATTATCATTTTTGTCATTGACCTGGAGCACGGGCTCATCCTGAACAAGGTGGTTTATCCCGGCATGGTTGTGGCTTTACTGCTGGCTTTATATCCCCTGCCCTGGCTTAATGAGTCGATGGCTATGCGAATCGCCTACGCTGCCCTGGGCGGAGCCATTGGCTTCGCTATATTATTTTTGATTGCCATACTATCCCGCGGCGGCATGGGTTGGGGAGATGTTAAGCTAGCTGCTTTAATTGGCCTGGCTACTAGCTTTCCCATGGTCTTTGTCTCCCTCATTATGGGGGCTATCCTCGGCGGCATAGTGGCCGTGGCGCTGGTGATAGCTAAAAAGAGAAAACGCCGTCAGACAATTCCCTTTGGTCCCTTCCTTGCCGTGACCGCCATGGTAACGATGCTCTGGGGAAGTAATATACTCAACTGGTACCTGGGACTGATGTGACTCAGGCGGGCTCACTTTCTTCTGAACAGGGCAAAGAAACGGTCTTGATATTCCGGGAATAGACCCCAGCGGTTTAACTCAACCACCAACTCCGGGGCTCGGGAAAGGTTGCGACTTGCTTTCTCAAAAAGCTCTTCAATGTAATCCCGGGCACCCTGGGGCACTCCACTGGCATCTATGTCTAAAAAGCCCCGGCGATTAAATTCGGCCATATTAGTGCGAGCCGACTTGCTAGTTAGCTCATAGATGAACATGAGCAAGGATACATCCCATAGTTCCTCCACCCCCCTGATTATGGTGCTTAATGGATTATTCTGCTCCTCTATTTGGGAACTGAGCTTGTTTACCACCTGCTTGATAGGCTCGGAGACAACGTTCATCCCCCCGGGTTCGTTCTTATACCGGTAAAAAATGCCCGATTCATAAGGGCGCTCCCGAGCCATCATAGATATGTATCTTTTTGCCTGCTCGCTGAAGCCTTCGACATTGACCAGGTAAGCAGGAGTAACAATTTTGGGCCTTTCCGCAATTACCTTTCCATCCCTGACCACACTAAGGTTTCCCACCAGTTCAGTGACAACGTAATAATCAATGACAGAACTGCCAAAAGTGTCCAGCTCTTGCCGTGGTGCTCGGATTAATTCCGTGTGTTCCAGGGCATATTTAACTTTGTCATCCGTCTCCATACCAATTCCACCATTCTATATTTTAAATAAACATCTTGACAGTGTAAAAGTTACGCCTTACTTTATCCTTGCCGGCAATTATGCTACCCATTTCGGTGCTATGACCGGGAACAAGGTATTCCACATCAAGCTGAGACAGTTCATCAATGCTCTTCCGCAACAAGGAAGGGCTGCCACCAGGGAAGTCAGTCCTGCCTATGCTGCCAGCAAAGACCACGTCACCGCTTATCAATATTTTATCATCTTCTAGATAAAGGGAAATAGAACCGGGAGAATGTCCCGGGGTAAAGATAACCTTGACCGCCACCTTATCATTTTTAGCCCCCAGAGACAAATCGCCCTCCTTAAGATAAAAGGAAGGATTAACCTGCGGCGGCTTACCGCCGAATGCCTGAAAGAAAGTCATCCCCATCGTGCGATAAAATTCATCTTCCTCACGGGATAAAGTAAACAAGGCACCACTTTTTCCCACCACCAATTCAGTGGCTTCAATATGGTCAGGATGGCTATGGGTGGCAATCACCAGACCAATATCCTCCATTTTGAAGCCATCCCCTTCCATAGCCTGAGCCAGGGAATCAAAACAGGGCTCCCCAAGCTCATTCCCGACATGGCCAGGGTCAACTAACACGTGCGGACGCTCCCCCCTTAAAACCGAGGGCCAGAGAATGGCATTGCAGTTATTTCCTCTGCCTTGCCATACATAACAATAAAATTTTTCCGCTAACTGCACAGATTTATGATAAATCATCACTATAACCTCAAACTCACTTTGTTGAACCTCCTCAATATTATAGGCTAAAATGCACTGCTAAGGCTAATCTGAAGTAGGAAAGAAGTCAGTAGCCAGTAGGGGTGACTTTTGACCGCTGAATTCTGACTACTGACTACTGATTTCAGTGTTTAGGATTTAAGTCGTATGGGTGAGCTAAAGAGTGCCCGGGAAATTGCTCAAGAGAAAGCAAATAGATTGGGCAAGCTGTCAGCCGAGGAAAGGGGACAGCAAGAAAGACACAGGTATCGCCAAATCGGTCAGGTGCTGGCACAAAAATGGCTTGACAGTTCCCAACGACTGGACATGACTGCGGAGCTAAACAAGCACGAGGAAAAGGAAAGAGACATAATAAAGCAGGCTGTAATCGAGCGCCTGGCAGAGGCTATTGAGTTTACAACTACCCGGGGTATAAATAGCGTGAAAAAGGTAATCGCGGCGATAAGCATCTTAGGGCCTGAATTGCAGCCAAAGGCAGAAGAAATAAGCCAGCTTGTTCAAGAGTATGAAGGGGCAGAACAAAAGATAAGGCAGGAGCTAGAAAGCGACTACAGGGAAACCCTGCACCAATTTAGAATCTCAGGAACAGCAGTAGATGCTATCAATATCGAAGCTAACCCCCAATGGCAACTAGCCCGGCAGGAGCTCGTTGAAGCTTTTACCCCCAGGCTCAATGATTTGAAGCGAGCATTAATTAGCTAAAAAGGGGTCAACTCTATTTAATTTATCATGGGGCGCAGAGCGCCAGACGCTGAGTGTAAATTCCCTGGCGGCGGTCGTAGTCGGTCCGGATAGCCTGAACCCGGTAGTTCTCCTCCGAGATGCCGCAGCGCTCGTCGGTAACCTCGACGACATCGAGGAGCTCCTGGCCGACGTTGGTGGGGATGGTGATGACGGCTGGCTCAGCCTCCTGGGCTCGGGTCCTGAGGAGGGCGTCGGCCCTCTCCTGTGCCCTGGTGGCGTCCTGGAGGTTGGGGTCATAGTCCTGCTCGAGCTGGTCTATGGCCAGGGCCAGTAAATCCCAGTCCAGGGCTTCTTCCAGGATGCGGTTGTCGTCGGTGTCCCGGCCGATGGCCCGGGCGCGGGAAACGGTGACGGCCTCGGTGTATTTGCCGCTGAGGATGACATGGTCGGTGCCGTAGGAGTAGCAGCTCTCCTCGCTGGCCAGGGGGTTCTTGGTGAAGGCTTCCTGGCCACGGAACACGAGCTTATCGGGGACGAAGGACAGGAGTTTATTGAGTGCTCGAGTTCCTTGAGTACTAGAGTTTACGGTGAAGTCGGGGTAGAAGTTGTTGATGGCGGAGGACCGGGGCTTGGCGGGGGTGTTGGTGAGCTTTATGCCGGCACGGGCTAAGAGCTGGTAAAGGATTTGGCAGACGTTCTTGGGGTTGACGGCGTCCTTGTTCCACCTCATCTGGTAGCGGGCCGTCCAGCGGTCCATGAGGCCCCAGCCATCTAAACAGCGAATGGTGAATAGTGATTGGTTAGGGGTTGAGGAGTATTCCCAGGAATCAATCCAGTAAGTGCCGGCTTCGACGGTCTCAGCTCCTGCCGTCGTCTTATAGCCGAGCTCAAGGACGATTTCGCTGCGCTTATTGATGAGGGAGGGTACGAGACCCTCCCCTACGTTGTATTGCCCTTTGGAGTTGTCGAGCTCAATCCTGAGAGCATGGGCGGGTACAAGACCCGCCCCTACAGACTGGGTGAGAGCAACAATATCTTTGGTCAAGTCGAGGGGCGAGTCGGCGGGGCGGGGGGCTCTCCAGACTCCGTCGGGACGCTCCATCCACCAATAGTCAGCGGTGCTCTGGAGCCTCAAGCCGTAACTTGAGCTGATGTCCAGGGAGGGCTTGGGCTCGGTGAAGGTGGTATCGCTCCAGTATGTGCCCTTGACCGTGTGACAAGCGAGGGGGCGGGTGTAGGCGGTGGTACCTGCGAACTTCTCCACGGCGATGATGCGGTTTGTCTCATAGGACTGGGCCGATGCAGGCAGGTGGCAGTCGGGGTACTCGTAGGTGATATCCTCCCCGTCGGGGGACATCAGGAAGCTCTCCAGAAGCAGGAAGTTGTAGGTGTTGGAGAAGTTGGTGCGGAAGAGGTCGTAGTGATTATAGGGGGTGTCGGACTCTTTAGCGGCAAGGACGATCTCGCACGCTGGGGTGGAGGCGTTGAAGGTGGCTCCGATGCCGTAGGTATCCAGGAATATATGGGTGGCGGCGCCATGAAACTCCTTGATATGCTGGCTGGTTGTCTGGTCGGAGGTATCAAGGACAATGCCATTTAGCTCGTTGGACTTAAGGGCGAAGCAGACGACGATATCACCGGTACCCCACCAGCAAGCGGCCAGGGAAAGGACGTCGGCGTAGCCTGCGAGCTGAGCATCATCCCAGGACTGGCCGTAGTCGTGGCTGTAGTATTTCCAGAGGACGTTGCCGGTGGTGCGGTAGAAGATATAGACCTTAGCTCCCTGGCTTGCGATAGCACAGGGCCCGTCGCAGTCGGTGGCGATTTGAGTCCACTGGGAGAAGTCAGAGCTCGGGCCAGGGTCGGTGATTTTCTGACGGAGGAGGGTACCAGACCCTCCACTACGGATGCGGTGCATGCTCCCCTGGCCGTCGAAGGCGATGCCATGGTGGTCGTCGGGCTCACTTCCCTGGTAAAGTCTAGTATAGTAAAGTCTTTTAATGCCCTGCTCGTAGTCATAGACCTTGGCCTCGACGTAAGGGAGGCGGTGGGCCTTCTTCTGGGCGGCTAAGAGCGTGGCTGATAGGGTTCTCATTGTACCTTTAAGTAGTCAGTAGTCAGTAGCCAGTAGTCAGTAGTCAGCATTCAAAAGAAGGCCTCCTGGATGATTTTGGCGATGATGAGCCAGGCGATGACGCCGATGGCTCGGCCGAACATGTAGTAGTGATGGTCTCCCTTCAAATCGTTTAGCAGCTCCCCTGAGGGCTGATACCTGGCTGGCCATGGAGCGAGGACTTCGCAGAAGCCTTCGACAAGGGCGTGCCATTCCTGGTAGCAGTCCAGGAAGGCTGAGAGCCGAATGCCTTTCAGGAACTCCATTAGCTTTGCTCCTTGTTGTCTTTCATAACTCCCTAACCCCTCTTACCTTAAGAGGGGGATTCGCTTGTTTTACCCGCATGTACCTTTTTGTCCACCGCTCTTGGCGCCTGCGCCTGGCCCCGGTCTGCCGGGGTTGCCGCCACCACGGCCATCTCTGGGACCTCTGGCTCCTATAGGTGGGCCTGTTCCATTACGCTTGGGCATTGGTACCTCCTTTCTTCTCCTTGATGTGCTGCACCGTCCTATCGCCGAACCACCAGAGGATGCAGCCGCTGGCTAAGGCCAGGAACCACTGGGGGGCATCGATCCCCTCGACGACGACCTGGGCGATGACCGCGGCAAAGATGATGGTCACGGCGGGCCTGGTGACGGCACGGAATAATTCGGTGAAGACCTCCACTAGAGTTGGGCTTGACTTATTCTGCGTTTCTGCCATTTTCAATTATCCTCCTCATCATCGTCTAGATCATATTCGCCGTCTCCGCCAGTCTCTTTGTGATGCAAGAAGTGAACACAATCATCTGGCTGAGGAAGCCCGCCAGTGTCATCCATGTCGCAGTAGCATTCCTGTCCACAAATCTCACAAGTGTGTGCCATTAGTAAACCTCCTTAGAGGCCCTGAGAAGCTCAAGAAAGCCCCTGTTTCCGTTTTTACCACTTATGATACCCAGAGCCTTCGTTCCTGAGCATGGTTATGTTAAATCAGGGCGCCCAGGGTGTCGGGGACGGACTTCCCTGCCTTTTCATAATGCCTGGCTAAATGCCGGGCGGCCTGGATGATGTCCTCCTCGGAGGCCTGGACCCTCTCCCCCCGGTAACCGCCTCGACTCAGGGCGGCAACCGCTGCCGGCATGCGGTCCCAGTCCACGGTCTTCTCGATATCTAGGCGGGGACTAGCCCCGCCACTACGGATAGCCCGGAAGATGGCTTTGGTATGGTGGGGGAGCTTCCAGGTCTCGGGATCCTCCGGGTCGCCGACGATGGCGAAGGCTTCTTTGGGGAGCCCCTCTTTGGCCTTCTCCTTTTCGAGTGCTTCTTTTACTTTTGATTTAGCCATGATTCTCCTCCTTCTTTGAGTTCTAACGTCTTCTAACCAGAAAATGCAGACCATTTAATCTCTATTATCTTGTCGGCTGCTACGGAATTTTTGGTACCGTACCAGGCTCTGTAGCCGTATGCGGCTGGTAGATTAGTAGTATGCGTAGCTACTAAAACGCTATTACAGTAGAACTTGACTTCGCCGCTACCGCCTAGGGCCACTAAAACCTTAGGGCCGTATCGGGCGAAGTCAATACCAGTATCAGTCTGAGTGCCATTTGTGCCATTACCATTAGACGCATAGAGCCTGCCGTTTAGAATCCGAAAGCCAACGTGCCTCTCGGTTAGTGATGGGAATGAGTTAGGGGCTTCCTCTGTTCGCCTGGCTGCAGCCCAAACTTCACTATCGGCTACAGTAGAACGAAGTGCTATGTGACAGGCGTACAGTCTGCCAGAGGACACAGGACTCATTGAGACTGAAGTACCACAATAGAGAGCTCCGATGCTTCCCGATGTAGCACCTGTGGCCGGTCGCATGGCAAGTATACCCAGCCAAGTCACACTCCCGCTACCTGTGGTGTAATCAGTCCAGTTATCCCTTGTCTGCCAGTCTGTGTATGACCAAGGCCTGTAGATAATGAGCTTGCTGATATCAAGCAAGTCATCACCTAAAAACTGATGCCTTGAAGCATGAGGGGCTAAATCTGAAAATTCAAGGGCATTCTCAGCAGTATTGATCTTAGGAACCTTGCCGGCCTGGCCGGAGTAGCTGGAAGGGGTATCAGGCAACTGAAGGAAGGTGGAAGGTTTAGCATCCACTTCCTGCTTTCTGGCAATATCATCTGAGGTCGAGGGAGCTGCCACCTTAGCTCGTCCTGAAGCATCTCTATGGACTAACTTATTGGCAGTGGCAGCACTGGTTGAGCCGTGAACTCCTGCAGCAGATGCTGCTTCATGATTAGCCAGGGCGGCCTCAGAGGCAAAGTCAGGGTCGTGTTTCTCGTTGCCGTGTTCAACCGGTGGCTGGGGCTGAGTATGAGTCTCGCTGGTGCGATGGGTCTCTACCAGGGAAGCGGCGACACCCTCCTCTTCGAAGTCAGGGTCGTGATACTCGTTGTCGTGGACCTCCATGCCTCCGCCAGGCGTGCCCCCGGGCCAGGTGGCGATGACGCAGGCGTCCCTGGGATTGCCCCCGGGAATGGCCAGGATGACATAGTTGCCGATGACCAGGGCCGACGATGGGATGTTTTTGGCCACGCTGATGTCATCGAAGTAGGTCGTGAGGGAGCCTGCGAGCTGGACGCCCGCCTTGTAGGTACCGCTGTCGAAGTTTTTGAGGATGCCGACTTCAATCATTTTGCAGTAGTCAGTAGTCAGTAGTCAGAATCCAGAATCTTTGCGTCACTTTGCGTCTAGTCTTCCGTGTAGAGCTGGTGAGGGATGACTTTAGAGCTGCGGGAGACGGCTTTGAGCTTCTTGTCGTAGCGGTCGAGGCGTTCCTTGCCCCAGGCCTTGAAGTTGATGGTGGCGTGGCGGCCGGCAATGCTGGCCCTGTCTACTGTGTAGGCCGAGGCCGACATGGCCAGGTAACCGGTGGCGCCCAGGACGATGATCTCGTCATGCTCGGTTGGTATGGTGGAGGTCTCGGCGGTGAGGGTGTGCTTCTTAAGCCACCTCACCCGGGCGTCCTCTCCGTCCCCTTCATCCTCCATATAAAGGTGGCCGGCCCAATACTCGGTGCGCTGGAAGTATTTGGGCTTGTAACCGATAGGGAACTCGACCGACTCGATTTCGAGCAAGCCTGACAGGGAAGAGATATCGAGTTCGGTATCGCCGTCGGTGGTAGCGATGTCGTCCTGCTGCTCAATGGGGGCATGAAGGGAGTACTCCGTGACTACCCTGTCGATGGCGCCGTCGACCTCGTCGTCCGTCCAGCGGTAGTTCTCGGAATCCGTGTCCTGGAGGTCCTCCCGGACCCGGGCTCTCATTTCGGTTAAGTTCATCGCTTCACCTCACGGGGTGGGTTCGGGGCTACACTCCTGGCAATGAGGAGCATAGCCAGCAGGCGTTTTTGGGGAGGAGGAGGCTCGACTTTCCCCCTCCCACCTAAACCCGTAATGAGGCGAGTCTGGCATGCTCGGGCAATCCTCTCTTCCCGGGGAGGGAGGGTGAGCCTCCCTCTCCGGTGTAGAAAGGAGGTATGAAGATAGCGTGCCAGGGGGATTGGCCAGAGCCGACCTCGTGGGTTGGTAATCCTGCCTGGCACAGTCATTAGTCTCTCACTCCTGTGAGCATGGCGCACTTAACGATGGAAAAGTTGGCCAGGGATACATACCACTTGACCCTGGTCCGGGCAGCGTCCTTGGTCTCCAGGGAGCCGAGGCGCTCGACCTGAATCACCTCGGGGCTGGTAAGGCCGCAGACGGCGCCCTCTCCTATCTGGAAGGCAAAGATGG